>OKWY01000007.1_pt1 | contig 176493 bp, 133 predicted proteins | sample 1607041 | NCBI WGS metagenome assembly OKWY01 (sample SAMN07501038, study PRJEB24779) | human gut metagenome | isolation source: stool | host: human infant | place: USA: Pittsburgh, PA | reverse complement strand
TCGTCCTGAGCCAGGATCAAACTCTCCGAACAAAAACAAAAACGTTAAAGCCCAGAAAAACCAACCAAACAAAACAGTCCGGCCAGCAATCCCAACCAAAAACACTCAAAAACAAAAAACAGGCATAAAATAAACAAACAAACACACTATCGAGTTCACAAACAACACCCACACACCCCAGAAAACCAAGCCAAAGCCCAGCCACCAGAGCGGTGAACCACCACCACAAACTCACTCACAAGCTCGCGGCGACAGGTGAATAATCTACTCACCCCCACACCCAAAGTCAAACCAAAACACCGTGACCCCCACCACAGACACCACAAACCCACCAAACACAACGAAAAGTCCGGGTCGATTCAGCTTGCATCGCCACACAGAGTCAATGAAAAGGCGGGCCTGATCGCGCGACAACAGCGCGATCAGGCCCGCCAAACAGCCGAAATGACTCTCAGTTCACATCCATATCGGGCTGAACGGGGATATCCACGGTCGGAAGGTCACGCACGGCACGACGCACGGCCTTGGATACGGCGGGGGCAACCCGCTTATCGAAGGCGCCGGGGATGATGTAGGAGGGCGAGAGCTCGTCCTCGGAGATCACGGACGCGATAGCCACAGCGGCAACGCGCAGAACCTCGGTCGTGATCTCCTTGACCTTGGCGTCCAGTAGACCGCGGAACAGACCCGGGAAGGCCAGAACATTGTTGATCTGGTTCGGGTAGTCGCTGCGGCCCGTGGCGACGACGGCGGCGTACTTGCCGGCGCCGATCGGGTCAACCTCGGGCGTGGGGTTGGCAAGCGCGAAGACGATCGCGTCCTCGGCCATGGTCTCAACGTCGGAGGGCTCAAGGATGTTGCCGGAGGAGACGCCAATGAAGACGTCGGCGCCCTTGAGGACCTCCTTGAGGGAGCCGTGGACGTGGCGGGGGTTGGTCGCCTCGGCCAGCGCCTTACGGGAGGGGTGCATGCCCTCGGTATCGTCGCCGGAGAGCGCGCCGTCGCGGCCACAGCCGATGATGTCGCGCGCACCCTGGGCGAGCAGCAGGCGGATGATCGCGTTGCCCGCAGCGCCGACGCCGGAGACGACGATGCGCACGTCCTCGATCTTCTTGCCGACGATCTTCAGCGCGTTGATGAGCGCCGAAAGAACCACGATCGCGGTGCCATGCTGATCGTCGTGAAAAACGGGGATGTCGAGCTCAGCGCGCAGGCGCTCTTCGATCTCGAAGCAGCGAGGAGCGGAGATGTCCTCCAGGTTGATGCCACCGTACGCGGGGGCGATCGCCTTAACGATGGAGATGATCTCCTCGGTGTCCTTGGTGTCCAGGACGACCGGCCACGCATCCACGCCGCCGAACTCCTTGAACAGGACGGCCTTGCCCTCCATGACGGGCAGGGCGGCAGCGGGGCCAATGTCGCCCAGGCCGAGCACCGCGGTGCCGTCGGAGACGACCGCGACCGTGTTGGCCTTCATGGTCAGCAGGTGGGCCTTCTGGGGCATGTCATGGATGGCGGTACACACGCGGGCCACGCCAGGGGTGTAGGCGCGCGAGAGGTCGTCACGGTTACGCAGCGGCACCTTGGAGTGGATCTCAACCTTGCCACCGATGTGGCTCATGAAGGTCTGGTCGGCGACCGAATCGGCGGTCACGCCAGGCAGCGCGGCGATGGCGTCGCGGACCTCGCGGCGGTGCTCAGAATCGCGCATGTCGCACGTCAGGTCGATGATGATGCGCCCGCGGTCGGAGTCGGCCACGTCGAGGCCCTTGATCTCCGCTCCAGTCGAAGAGACTGCGTCAACAATGGACGCGATGGAAGTCGTCTTCTCGTCCACCTCGATACGGTAGGAGGCGGTGTACGACGGCGATGTGCGCATGTCTGTCCTTTCGTCGGGCGCCCGGCCACAGTCGGCCCGGCTGTCCTCAAGCGCTCATCCTAGGAAACTTTCCACTCCCCCAGGAAGGGGGATGCCACAACGTGGACACATGCGTTCGGGCAGGGACGAGGCCGGGGCACCTCCTCGGGAGACCACACGAGGCCGGGGCGCACAGTCCGGAGACGACGACGGGGGCCGGGATCAATGTGATCCCGGCCCCCGTGGCGTTCGTCAGAATGAGCCTCAGGCGCCGACCATTTCCATGATCAGCTCGCGCACGCGGGCGGCGTCAGCCTGCCCGCGGGTGGCCTTCATGACCGCGCCAACGAGGGCGCCAGCCGCCTGGACCTTACCGCCCTTGATCTTCTCGACGATGTCGGGGTTGGCGTCCAAGGCCTCCTGGACGGCCGCAGTCAGAGCGCCGTCGTCGGAGACGACCTCGAGGCCTCGGGCCTCGACGACCTGCGTCGGATCGCCTTCGCCCGCGAGGACACCCTCGAGGGCCTGGCGCGCCAGCTTGTCGTTGATGCGACCCGAGTCGATGAGACCCTGCAGCTCGGCGACCTGAGCGGGGCTGACCCCGGCCTCGTCGAGGGAAACCTCGCGCTCCTTGGCGCGACGCGAGATCTCGCCCATCCACCATTTGCGGGCGGAGGCGGGATCGCAGCCCGCGGCCACGGTGGCCTCGATGAGCTCGAGGGCTCCGGCGTTGATGACGTCGCGCATCTCCATGTCCGCGTAGCCCCACTCAGTGCGCAGGCGGCGGCGCTTGGCGACGGGCAGCTCGGGCAGCGAGGCGCGCAGCTCCTCCACCCATTCACGATCCGGGCGGATCGGAACCAGGTCAGGCTCAGGGAAGTAGCGGTAGTCCTCGGAATCCGACTTCTCACGGCCGGACGACGTCGAGCCGTCCTCCTCGTGGTAGTGGCGGGTCTCCTGCAGGATCGTGCCACCCTCGGACAGGATCTGGGCCTGGCGCTGCATCTCGTAGCGCACGGCCGAGGCGATGCCACGGAAGGAGTTCACGTTCTTCGTCTCGGTGCGCGTGCCCAGGGGCGACTCGGGCGTCGGGCGCAGCGACACATTGATGTCGGCGCGCACGTTGCCGCGCTCCATGCGGGCCTCGGACACATCCAGGGCGCGGAAAATGTCGCGCAGGGCCTGCACGTAGGCGGCGGCCACCTCAGGCGCACGCTCGCCGGCGCCCTCGATCGGACGGGTCACGATCTCCACGAGCGGCACGCCCGCACGGTTGTAGTCCACGAGCGAGTGATCCGCGCCCTGGATGCGACCGTCCGCGCCGCCGATGTGCGTGTTCTTGCCCGCGTCCTCCTCCATGTGCGCGCGCTCGATCTGCACGCGGAACATGGTGCCGTCCTCGAGCTCGACATCCACGTAGCCGTCGTGAGCGATCGGCTCGTCGGACTGCGAGGTCTGGAAGGCCTTCGTCAGGTCCGGGTAGAAGTAGTTCTTACGCGCGAAACGGCAGTACTCCGCGATTTCGCAGTTCAGCGCCAGGCCAATCTTGATCGCGTACTCGACGGCCTTGTGGTTGACGACCGGCAGGGAGCCGGGCAGACCCAGCGACACGGGGGTCACGAAGGTGTTCGGGTCGCCACCAAACGCGTTGGGGGCCGCATCGAACATCTTGGTCTTGGTGCCCAGCTCGACGTGCACCTCAATGCCGAGAACCGGGTCGAAGCGGCGCGCCGCCTCGTCGTAATCCATGAGCTCAGTCATCACTTTTCCTCCCAGTTAGCTGCGGGGCACTGACCCGCGACGTCGTCGCTGAGCGCCTCCACCAGGGACGCCACCTTGTACATGACCAGGTCGCCGCGCGCGGGGGCCAGCACCTGGAAGCCGATGGGCAGGCCCTCAGAGGACACCGCGTTGGGCACGTTCACGCCGGGGATGCCCGCCAGGTTCGCGGGGATCGTGGCGACGTCGTAGAGGTACATGGCCAGCGGGTCGGAGGTCTTCTCACCGAACTTGAAGGCCGTCTCGGGGGCCGTGGGCGACACGAGGACGTCAACCTGCTCGAACACCGCGTCGAAGTCGCGCTGGATGAGCGTACGCACCTTCTGGGCGCTGCCGTAGTAGGCGTCGTAGTAGCCGGCCGAAAGCACGTGCGTGCCCAGGATGATGCGGCGCTTGACCTCGTCGCCGAAGCCGGCCTCGCGGGTGGCCGCCATGACGCGCTCGGCGGTCACGGGACCCTCGGTGGGCTCGACGCGGATGCCGTAGCGCATGCCGTCGAAGCGGGCCAGATTCGAGGAGACCTCGGCGGGCATGATCAGGTAGTAGGCGCCCAGCGAGTACTCCAGATGCGGGCAGGAGACCTCGACGATCTCGGCGCCGGCCTCACGCAGCTTCTCGACGGTGGCGTTGAAGGCGTCGATAACGTCCTTCTGGTAGCCCTCGCCGCTCAACTCCTTAACGACGCCAACCTTCAGGCCCTTCATGGAGCCTTCCGCGGCCACGGACTCGACGGCCTCGGTGAGCGCGGGGACCGGCTCGTTGAGGGAGGTCGAATCGTTGGGGTCGTAGCCGCCGATCAGCTCGGTCAGGGCGGCCGCGTCCGCGACCGTGCGGGTGACGGGGCCGATCTGGTCCAGGGACGAGGCCATGGCCACCAGGCCGAAACGCGACACCGCGCCGTAAGTGGGCTTGGCGCCGACCGTTCCAGTCACGAACGCAGGCTGGCGGATCGAGCCGCCCGTGTCGGAACCGAGGGCCAGGGGAACCATGTAGGCAGCGACAGCAGCGGCCGAACCGCCACCGGAGCCGCCGGGGATGCGCTCGGTGTCCCACGGGTTCTTGGTCGCACCGAAGGCGGAGTGCTCGGTGGACGAACCCATGGCGAACTCGTCCATGTTGGTCTTGCCGACGATGGGCAGGCCGGCTTCCTTGATCTTGGTGGTGACGGTCGCGTCGTAGGGAGGCTCCCAGTCGCCCAGGATCTTCGAGGCGCAGGTGGTGCGCAGGCCGCGCGTCACCACGTTGTCCTTGACGGCGATCGGCACTCCCGCCAGGCGGTGCAGGGTCTCCCCCGCCGCGCGGCGCGCGTCCACGTCGGCCGCGGTCGCCAGGGCGCCCTCGCGGTCGACCGTGATGAAGGCGTTGACGCGGTCCTCGATGGCGTCGATGCGGTCCAGGCAGGCCTGGGTCAGCTCGACGGAGGTGATCTGGCCGGCGGCCAGCATGTCCGCCAGCTCGAGGGCGCTCTTCTTCAGCAGCTCGTTCATCAGTCCTCCCCCAGAATCTGCGGAACCAGGAACATGCCGTCCTGGGCGGCGGGCGCCTGAGCGAGCACCTCGTCGCGGTCCACGGTCTGCCCAATCTCGTCTTCGCGCCACACGTTGGTCAGCGGAATCGGGTGGGACGTGGCGGGAACCTCGGGGGTGGCGACCTCGGACACCTTGGAGACGGCGTCGGCGATCGCGTCGAGCTCACCCGCGAAACGCGTGATTTCCTCGTCGGTCAATGCGATGTGGGCCAGGCCCGCAACGCGGGCGACCTCGTCAGTACTAATGCGTGACATGTGTGGCATCCTACCCGTATGGCCTTTTCACAGCGACGCCAACTCACCAGGCAGACGTGGTCGATCGTCAAAAAAGCGGGAATCGCGCTGCTCGCCGCCCAGGCGGCCGCAGTCGTGACCGTGCACGCGATCGACCGCATGCGCACCGCCCGTATCCCCGGTGGCGTGCACGGTTTCCCCACCCTACCTCCCGCCGACACGCAGATCGGCGACACCGTGGCGCGGACGTACACCGAGGGAACCTCCCTGTACGCAGACATGTTGGAGGCCATTGAAGGGGCGACGCATCACATTTATTTCGAGACCTTCATTTGGCGCTCGGACCGCTGGGGCCAGCGCTTCAAGACGGCGCTGATCGACGCGGCCAAGCGCGGCGTCGAGGTGTTTTGCGTGTGGGACGGCTTCGGCGTCCTCAACCAGGATCCGCGCTTCTACAAGTTCCCCGTGATGCCGAATCTGCACGTGCGTAAGTTCCCGACGCTGCGCTCGGGCTTCTTCACCCTGAACATTCGTCGCACGGGCCAGGATCACCGCAAGATTCTCGTGGTCGACGGCGAGGTCGGCTTCGTGGGCGGCTACAACATCGGCGATCCGTTCGCGAACGAGTGGCGCGACACCCACGTGCGTATCACGGGCGAGGCCGTGTGGGAGCTGGAAAACGGCTTCGTCGACTTCTGGAACCACTTCCGCCCCGCGACCAGCCCGGAGCTACCGGATCAGGGTGCTCGCGCGTGGAGCGCGGACGTCACCGCGCAGTTCAACCTGCCGCACTACCTCCTGTACCCGATCCGCGGCATGTACATCGACGCGATTGAGCGCGCGACCGACCGCGTGCTCATCACGACGGCGTATTTCATCCCCGACCGCGAGGTCCTCGGCTCCCTGATCGCCGCCGCCCGCCGTGGCGTGCGCGTCCAGGTGCTGATCCCGGAGTATTCCAACCACATCCTGGCGGACTGGGTGGCGCGCCCCTACTACGGCGAGCTGCTGCGCGAGGGCGTGGAGATCTGGCTGTACCGTCACGCGATGGTGCACTCGAAGACGATGACGGTGGACGGTCGCTGGTCGACGATCGGCACGGCGAACATCGATCGCCTGTCGATGCGCGGCAATTACGAGGTGTGCCTGCAGTTCTTCTCCCGCCCGCTGGCCGCGCGCATGGAGGAGATTTTCGCGAACGACCTGACGACGGCCCGCCGCCTGACGATCGACGAGTGGGAAAAGCGCTCGACCCTCACCCGCATCGGCGAGGTGCTGTTGGGTCCCTTGGAGCCCCTCGTCTGAGCCCCGGCCTCGTTATAGGCCGACGGCCGCCAGGCCTCCCTCGAGGAGGTCGGCGAACTGCTGCTCGGTAATGACGGGGACACCCAGCTCTTTGGCTTTCTTTTCCTTGGAGCCCGCGCCCGGGCCGGCGACGACGAGCGAGGTCTTCTTCGAGACCGATCCCGCCGCCTTGCCGCCGCGCGAGGTGATCGCTTCCTTGGCGCCCTCGCGGTCGTATCCGGGCATCGCGCCCGACACGACGATTGTGAGGCCCGCGAGCACGTCCGAGGTCGGCTCGGGCGCCTCGTCAGCCATGCGCACGCCCGCGCGCGCCCACGCCTCAAGCACCTCCAGGTGCCAGTCGACCGTGAACCAGTCACGCAGGGAGCGTCCGATTTCCTCGCCCACGCCCTCGACGGCGGAGAGCTCCTCGACTGAGGCGGCGCGCAGGGCATCCATCGAGCGGAACTTCTCTGCGAGCGCGCGGGCCGCCGTGGGGCCGACGTGGCGGATGGACAGGGCGACAAGGACACGCGCGAGGGGCTGGCTCTTGGCCTTCTCCAGCTCGGCGAGCATCTTCTCGGTGCCCTTGGAGGCGCTGGGCTCGATCGGTTCGAAGACGGTCTGACCGCGCAGCTTGCGGGGCTTGTAGGCCTTGGTCCAGAAGTAGCGGACCTGCTTCCAATCCCCGGTTTCCTCGCCCTTCTTCTTGACGGGCTTCCACACCATGACGTCGCGCAGATCCTGCGCGCGCAGGTCGAAGAGCGCGGCCTCGGTGCGCAGTGCGGGTTCCTGCGGGGCGGGCAGGAGTTCTTCGGCGCGGGTGATCTGCTCGCCGTGGGGCAGCTCGCGGCCGCCCTCGAGGGTGAGGATGGTGCCATCCTCCAGGGTGACGCTATGGCCGGCGACCAGGGCGGCGGCCACCTCGTCACGGTCGTTTTCGGGCTGCGTCATGGCGAGCGCAGATTCGTCGCCGAGGCCCTCCACGTCCAGGGCGCTTCGGGCACCGACGTGGGCGAGGCGCTCGGTGATCTGCGCGGGACACGCCCCCTTGTTCGGGCAGCGCAGATCGACGTCGCCCTCCTTCTCCTGGACAAGCGGCGTCCCGCAGGAGGGGCACTGCTCGGGCATCACGAAGGGGCGCTCGGAGCCGTTGCGCGCGTCCTCGACGGGGGCGACGATCTCGGGGATGACGTCGCCGGCCTTGCGCAGGACGACGAGGTCGCCGATGAGGACGCCCTTGCGAGCAACCTCCTGGGCGTTGTGCAGGGTCGCGCGCGCGACGTTCGAGCCCGCAACCAGCACGGATTCCATGACGCCGTACGGGGTCACGCGGCCGGTGCGCCCCACCTGCACCCGGATGTCGAGCAGGCGCGTGTGGACCTCCTCGGGCGGAAACTTGTAAGCGGCCGCCCAGCGCGGCGTGCGCGAGGTCGAGCCGAGGGAACGCTGCAGGTCCAGGTCGTTGATTTTGACGACGACGCCGTCGATCTCGTGGACGAGGCCGTGGCGGTCCGCGCCGATCTCGGCGATCCGCTCTTCGATAGCCTTCCGGCCTGTGAGCAGGCGCGTGTAGGGCGAGACGGGCAGGCCCCAGTCACGCAGCTGCTCGTACCAGCCCATCTGCGTGGTCGGCTCGGTGAAGTCCTCCCCGGCCTCGACGAAGCCGATGCCGTGGGCGACCATCGCGAGGGGGCGCTTGGCGGTCTCGGCCGGGTCCTTTTGACGCAGAGATCCGGCGGCCGCGTTGCGCGCGTTGACGAAAGTCTTTTCCCCTGCCTCGACACGGGCCTCGTTGAAGGCGGCGAAGTCGGCGATCGGGAAGTAGACCTCGCCGCGCACCTCGATACGGGTGGGAACGGTGCCGGTCAGGGTCTGCGGGATCGAGGCGATGGTTCGCGCGTTGGCGGTGACGTCTTCGCCGACGTAGCCGTCGCCTCGGGTCGCGGCGCGCACGAGGCGGCCGTTCTCGTACAGGAGGTTGATGGACAGGCCGTCGACCTTGACCTCGGTCGTCATCTCGAGGTCGGAGATACCGGTGGCCTCGGCCATGCGGGTCTCCCAGCCGGCGAGCTCCTCGAGGGAGAACACGTCGTCAAGGGACATCATCTGGGCGAGGTGGCGCACTTCGGAGAACCCGGAGTCGACGCTGCCACCCACGCTCATCGTCGGTGAGTCGGCGCCGCGCAGCTGCGGGTAGCGTTCCTCAATCTCCTCAACCTCGCGGTACAAGCGATCGTAGTCCGCATCCGCGAGGGTCGGCGAATCACGGTCGTAGTATGCGGCGCGGGCCTCGTTGATGCGGTCAACGAGCTCGTTGTAGCGGTCGCGGGTCGTCTCGAACGTGGAGTCAGCCATGGGGTCCATTCTTGCATTTGACGAGGCTGGCGGACCGGCGGGCGGGGCGCTTGGGCGGCGGAGGTGGCCATAGCCACACGGGGGTGCGCAGCGCTTATCCACAGGGGCGTCCCGGAGTCTCGGGTTATCCACAGGCCTTCTTACGCCGCTTGATCGGCCGCGAGCGCGGCGGGATCGTTGACGCATGAAGGATTCCGGTTGCCTCGCCCGATCAGCCTTGCGCGCAGACGTTCACCTGGCCTGTGTCTCGGGCCCTGACGTCGGCGTCGTGGTCGCACCCGGCACGGTCGGGCGCGCGGGGGTTGTTCCGCTGACGTGTGCATCCGTCGCCAGGGAGCACCTTCGCTTGTCGACGCGGGACGGTCGGGCCGTCTTGCGTGTGTCGCCTGGCGCTTCCCCAGTGCGCGTGCGCTCGCGAGTCTCCCTGTGGCGCCGTTATCGGGAGGCTCGGCCGCTCCCTGCGGGGACCCGCATCCGTCTGGGGGAGGACGTCTTCGAGGTGCGGGGCCGACCTCGGTGCTTGGCGTGGCCTTCGGTTTCCGGGCGAGGCCGGGGATCGCTGACGGGATCGTCTCTCCTGCGGGGCGCTCCCCTGGTCTCAGTGCTTGTCATGGCAGGTTTTCTGCTGTGGAGGCTGCGCTCGAGCATCTCACTGCCCTCCGTGCTCGCACCGGCCTGTGCGGGAGTTGTGCTGGCCGCGATCGCCGCCTCGGTTGCCTTGTCGTGGCGGGCACGCCGGCGTCGCCGGGGCTGGGACGGCGGGGCGCTCGCCCTCATCCTTGCGGGGCTTCCGGCCTCGTCTGCTCCCCCGCGCGCCGTGCGGGCGGCCGTGTGGCCGGGGCGGCCCACGCGCGTGGGCCGGCGCGTGCGGCTGGCAGCATCAGCCGATGCGAGAGAGCCGGGCGAGTGCGAGGCGATCGGCATCGTCGGCGCCCACGCGTCCCAGTGCGCGCTGTGGTGCGCCGGCCAGATCGCCGCTCAGCTCGGTGGGGCGCGCGTGTGGTGGAAGAGCGCCACTCCCGTGCTCATTGGGAACGCAGGCGTGGATATCCACGTCAGCGACCGCGACTCCTGCCCGCACTGCACGCGCGACGCCGCCCACCCAACGCTCCACATCGGATACGCCCCCACGCTGTCGCTCCTTCCGGCGTGGTGCGCGCAGGTGTGCGTCACCGACGACGCACCCGTAAGCTCGCACTGGTGGTGGACCGTCACCCGAGCGGATGCACAAGACAGCCTGCCCACGCGGCTCGACTGGGACCCCTCCTCAGCGAGGGGACGCGGCGGTGGACTGAGTGTGCGGATAGGTCTGGGAGAGGATGGTCCCGTCGACCTAGACCTGGTCGCCGACGGGCCGCACGCCCTCGTCGCCGGGTGCACCGGATCGGGTAAGTCAGAGGCGCTCCTCGGGTGGCTCGCCGCCATCGCGCACTGCTACAACCCCGAACAGGTCCGCTTCATCCTCATCGACTACAAGGGCGGGGCGACCTTCGCCCGCCTCGAGGCACTGTCTCACACGCAGGCCCTCCTCACCGACCTTGATGCCGGTGCCACGACCCGGGCACTGGATGGGATCGCGTCGATACTCCAGCGACGCGAGGAAGCACTCGGGGCGCTCGGCTTCCCTGACCTCGCCACGTGGGAGGGCGCTCACGAGTCCGATCCGCTCGGCGTGACTGCTCCCCCGCCTCGTCTCGTCGTCGCGATCGACGAGTTTCGCGTTCTCGCCCAGGCCCACCCCGATTCGATGGAGGTCTTACTTCGCCTCGCCGCGCAGGGACGCAGCCTCGGTTTGCATCTCATCGCGGCCACCCAACGCCCCTCGGGCGCGGTGAGCGCACAGATGCGCGCAAACATGGACATTCGGCTGTGTCTGCGCTGCGTGAGTGCCTCGGACTCCACGGACATCCTCGGGGATGGACGCGCTGCCTCGCTGCCGCGTATCCCCGGCCGCGCTGTTCTGGCGGACGTCGGCACGATCCAGCTGACCTACCTCGCCGACATCAGGTCGGTGGTCGCGCGCTGCAACGCCACGTGGCCTCGCTCGGGCACCGAACCCCTGTGGGCGCCGCCCCTGCCCGAGGCGCTGAGCTGGGAGGACGTCGACGCCGCCGCGCAGCCGCTTCCCGATCACGCCGCGCAGGGGGACGAGGACCTCGATGCAGTCCCTGGTGGCACCGCCGTGTCTCTCGGACTGGAGGAAGGCATCACACGTCACGGCCCCATCGTCTGGGACGGAGGAAACATCCAGATTCAGACCAGCGCGCACGAGGCGCATATCGCCGCACAATGGGCGCTGTCCCTCGCGACACGAATCGCACACAGCACCCGCCAACCTCTGCACGTCATCAGCGAGGAGACGGTTGATTGCGCGGCCTCCCAGCTGCCTGTGGACGCTCCCGGCGTCATCGACCTGCTGGAAGGCATCTGCGACCACGGACCCGCGGTACTGGCTCTCACGGATGCCCCACAGCTGCGCTCCTATCTGTCTCACGTGCTTGCTGCTCCCCAGGCGGAGGCTCTGTGGACCTCACTCCTGGCCACAGCCCGGCGCGCCGGCGTCGTCATCGTCGCCGCCTTCGCTGGCAGGTTTACCCCGTCCAGCGCGGCATTAGGCGCATTCTCGACGCGTATCGTGCGCGCCAGGGACGCGGACGAGGCCGTTCACGCCGGGATCGCGCCCGGGGAGCTGCGCACTCTCGGAGAGGGACAGGCGCTCATCGTGCAACCGGGAGACAAGCCGCGCCTCGCCTGCATCCCTCGGCAGTCCGTTCGCCTGCACGGCGATTACCCGGCTGCCGAGGACGATTGGCACATCCCCTCCCCTCCGCAGGTAGCAGCGTTGGTCAGAAATACGCGCTCCCCCATCTTGACCGGCCCCACCTACAGCGCCCCCACCTGGGATCGCGCACTGCCGTGGATCATCATCGGACGCAGGGACGACGCCCGGATCATCGAGGCCATCCACGCCCATTTCGGATGGGAAACGCCAAAGATATCTGACGTAATTCCCGAAGAAGCGTGGACTCGTATCACCAGATGGGACAAGCACAGGGTCCTCGCGCTCAACCCCACACACAACGTTATTCGCGCATTAACTCAACACTGCCACACGCCCCCACTCGCCCTGACGGCACGACGGTGGGAGTCGACCTGCGGCGTGATCAGCGAGGGTGATACCGTGACCACTGTCCAACTGACCGTAGGGTCAGTTAATACCTAAGTCCCACCTTATTGGCCGGTCGTGAGCAGCCACATAGTGACATCTCCATTTCACTGTTGACGCGACCTTGCGCGACTAAGATGACCTAGCGGACACTGAAAAAGAGTAAAAGAGAACCAGGCGCACAGGACGCGAGGAGCGAAAGACAGATCATGGATTGGCGCAGTAAGGCAGCATGCCTGACCGTAGACCCTGAACTTTTCTTCCCCATCGGGAACACGGGTCCGGCTATTACGCAGGTCGCCGAGGCCAAGGCCGTGTGCCGCGAGTGCGAGGTCGTGGGCATCTGCCTGCAGTGGGCCATCGACAACAACCAGGACTCCGGCGTGTGGGGCGGCATGAGCGAAGAAGAACGCCGCTCCCTCAAGCGCCGCACCGCACGCGCACGCCGCGCAGGCTGCTAACACGCCGCCGCGCCCGCGCGAGCCGCACGAACGATCAAGGCCGAGGATCCGCGATGGATCCCCGGCCTCGTTCGTTGATAAACGTTTATGCCGCCCGCGCGGGACCCCCGTCAGGCGGGGTCCAGGTTGGCGTGGAGCGTCACGAGCGTGCCGCCGCCCTCGCGAGGCGCCCACTCGATCGAGCCCTTCAGCTCGCCGCGCACCATCTGATGTACGATCTGCGTCCCCAGGCCACTCATGGGTGTACCCGGCACGAAGCCCACGCCATCGTCTGCGACGGTCACCGTCATGGACGTTCCCTCGCGCTCGGCGCGCACTTCGATAAGACCGTCGCGGTCCGCGAGGCCATGCTCGACCGAGTTGGCGACCAGCTCGTTGAGGACGGTCGCCAAGGCCTGCGCCTGATCGGCCTGAATGGTGCCAAAGCTGCCGGTCGTGATGACCTCGACGGCATGGTCCGTGGACGCGATCGCGCCGGCCATGCGCACGATCGTGCGTGCGACCTCGTCGAAGTCGACGGACTCGTCCACGTTCTGCGACAGAGCGGCGTGCACGGTCGCGATGGCCTGCACGCGGCGCTCGGCTTCCGCGAGCGCGACCTTGACCGCTTCCTCGGAGGAGCGGCGCGACTGGAGGCGCAGCAGGGCGGACACGGTCTGCAGGTTGTTCTTGACGCGATGGTGGATCTCGCGGATCGTCGCGTCCTTCGTCATGAGTTCCTGCTCGTGGCGGTGGACCTCGGACACGTCGCGCGTCAGAATGACGGCGCCCAGGCGCTTACGCCCGTTGACGAGGGGCAGGGCGCGCATGCTGACGGTGGATGCGCGCGCGGCGATCTCGACGCGCCAGGAGGCGCGGCCCATGACGACGACCGCCATGGATTCTTCGATGAGGGTGCCTTCCCCGATGACTTCGGTGACCTCCTGAGCGAGGACCTTGCCGGTCACGTGCGTGCGGATGCCGAGGCGGCGCAGGCACGACACGGCGTTGGGGGTCGCGTGCTGGACGCGGCCCTCCGCATCCAGTAGGACAGCGCCGTCGAGGACTCGTGGGACGCCGTGGGAGGTGACCTGCGGGGTCGAGTCGTAGGGGTATTCGCCGCGCGCCATCATCTGGCACAGGGTGTCGGCCGCAGCGACGGTCCACCCCTCGAACCCGAGGGACAGACGCGGACTCGACAGGTTGGCCTCGCGCGTGACGACGGCGATGATGCGCCCGTCGTGACACACGGGCACGCACGTTTCCATCATCGAGTATGTGCCGGCCCAGCGGGCGGCGGGCGAGCGCACGACCTGCCCGGTCTGCAGGGCGCGCCGCAGGTCGATTTCGCGGGCGGCGGGCAGGTGGAGGCCGATGATGTCGTCCACGTGAACGGTCGTCGAGGTCGCGGGGCGGCAGTGGGCGGCCGCGATGAAGCGTCCGTCGTCGGCGGGAAGCCACAGAACGAGGTCGGCGGCCGCCAGGTCGGCGAGCACCTGCCAGTCCGCGAGGAGGAGGTGCAGCCAATCAATGTCCTGCTCCGACAACGGCGTCGAAGAGGCTTCTTCAGCTAACTGCATGAGACTACGCATGCATCTACTCTAAAGGGAGAGGGGCCGCGAGGGCGGACCTTAGTTGTAAATGAGCGCCGGGACACGCTTCGGCGCCGCTTCTTTCGCAAGGAGAGCCATGCAGTTCACGCAGTCCATTTCTTACCCGGGCACGGTCGACGAGGTCGTCGCCATGTACTTGACCCCCGCCTACCTGGAGCGACGCTTCGGCCAGTTTGTCGTGGAGGGTTCCCAGGCCGTGTCGGTGGAGGGCGAGCGCGTGTCCTTTGCGGGCACCGTGCGCCCGGAGCTGATCCCGGCGGCGGCCGCGCGCTTTGTCAAGACCGATCTGCGCATCGCCTTCACCGAGGAGTGGACGACGAACGAGGCCGGGGCGTCCTCGCGCACGTCCGTGACCGTGGACGGCGCCCCGGTATCCGTCGAGGCGACCTCCACGCTGGCTCCGGCCGATGCGGGAAGTGTTCGTGTCGTGACCGGCAACGTGTCGGTGCGCGTGCCGCTGCTGGGCGGTCGCATTGAGAAGGAGGCGGTGGCTCACCTGGGCCGCGTCGTGGAGCGCGAGCAGGCGCTGGCCACACAGTGGTTGGAGGAGCATCGCTGAGCCCACGCTACGCTCTGCGCGGAACCCCGCCCGCCCGGCGCTGTATTTCGGGCGGGCGGGGTCTTTTCGCGACACAATAGGTGCCATGAGTGATACACCTAAGTCTCTGTACATGCAGCGTACGGGCGTGCGTCAGTACGTCGCCCGCAACCAGGACGGCGCCGAAATCCGCATCGGTCACGGCCCCGGCCTCTTCTCCCCCGGCGACCTGCTCAAGCTCGCGCTCGCGGGCTGCAACGCGATGAGTTCAGACGCGCGCATGGCGGCTCGCCTGGGCGACGATTTCGAGCAGTTCGTCGGTGTCTCCGCCGACTACGACCAGGACAACGACCGCTTCACGCACGTGGACGTCGAGCTCGTCCAGGACATGTCCGCACTGTCTGAGGAAGAGATCGAGGATCTGAAGCGTCGCGCCGATGCCGCGATCAAGCGCAACTGCACGATCGAGCACTCGGTCGTCGACCAGGCGCTGTCGGCCTCGCACACGTGGACGAACGAGCGGATCAACTGACGTGAGCGCCGTCGACCGCCAGTACGAGGACCTGCTGGCGCGCATCATGGCCGAGGGCACCCCGAAGGGCGACCGCACGGGCACGGGCACGCGCTCCATGTTCGGCGCGCAGCTGCGCTACGACCTGTCCAAGGGATTCCCGCTGATCACGACCAAGCGCGTGCACCTCAAGTCGGTGGTCGGCGAGCTCCTGTGGTTCCTGTCGGGTTCGTCGAACGTGTCCTGGCTCCAGGACAACGGGATCCGCATCTGGAACGAGTGGGCGGACGAGGACGGCGAGCTGGGGCCGGTGTACGGCGTCCAGTGGCGTTCGTGGAACGCCGGGGATGGTCGCCACATCGACCAGATCTCCCAGGTCCTCGAGACGCTGAAGACGAACCCCGATTCGCGCCGCATGGTGGTGTCCGCGTGGAACGTCGGCGATCTGCCTGAGATGGCGCTCGAGCCCTGCCACGCGTTCTTCCAGCTGTATGTGGCCGACGGCCGCCTGTCGCTGCAGCTCTACCAGCGCAGCGCGGACATGTTCCTGGGTGTGCCCTTCAACATCGCGTCCTACTCGCTGCTCACCCACATGTTCGCCCAGCAGGCGGGCCTGGAAGTCGGCGACTTCATTTGGACGGGCGGGGACTGCCACATCTACTCCAACCACACTCAGCAGGTGACCGAGCAGCTGAGCCGCGAGCCGTACCCGTTCCCGCGCCTGGAGCTCGGACACGCTCCCTCGATGTTCGAGTACTCCTTCGATGACATTTCGGTGACGGACTACCAGCATCACCCCACGATCAAGGCTCCGGTCGCGGTATGACGAAGCTGGGAGCGATTTGGGCGCAGGATTGCAACGGGATCATTGGGACGGGCACGGCCATGTCCTGGCATGTTCCCGCTGATTTCCGCCACTTCAAGGAGTCCACGATGGGCTGCCCGATCATCATGGGCCGCCGCTCGTGGGAGGCCCTCGGGCGCGCCCTGCCGGGCCGCACGAACATCGTCATCACCCGCACACCCGGGTACGAGGCCGAGGGCGCTCTCGTCGTTCCCTCCGTCGACGAGGCCCTGGAGATTGCGCGCGAGGAAACGGCGCGTACGGACGCTCCCTACATCTGGATCACGGGCGGGGCGCAGCTCTACGCGCAGACCCTTCCCCTCCTGGACGAGGCCGTAGTGACCGACCTGGAGCTGGACGTGGCCGCGAGCGCTCCCGAGGGATCGACCTTCGTGTATGCGCCGCCGCTGGATCCGGCGCTGTGGCGCCGGGACGAGGAGCGCAGTGACGCGCAGTGGCGTGAGCGCTCCGGGGACGCTCGCTGGAAGGTGAGCACCTGGGTGCAACGATAAGCGACGCTCCCCCGTTTCGATACTCGTCCGGCAAGGCCCCGCGCATCGCGCGGGGCCTTCGTCGTAGGATGCACTGTGCCCTCATCACCTTTGCTGACGAATCCGACGCTGCGCGCGCTCGTGGCGATCGCGCTGTTTACGTACACGGCGCAGAACATGCTCAACGTGTCGATCGCTCCCCTGTCGCGCGCTCTGAACCTGCCCGAGTGGATCGTGGGCGCGGCCGTGTCCTTGGCGGCCGCCGCGGTGACGGCGCTCAGCCAGTTCTGGGGGCGCCGCTCGATCGCCTGGGGGCGCAGGCGCGTCATCCTGTTAGCGCTGTTCTTGGCGCTCACGGCGGGCACGCTCTTTTCGGCGGCCGTGTGGGCGCGAGCAGCCGGTTACATCGGCGCGTTCCTCGCGGCGGGCGCCATCATGGCGGCGCGCGGCCCGTTCTTCGGCGCGGCCGTCGCGGCGATCCCGCCGACGGGCCAGGCCCTCGTCGCCGAGGTGACCCCCGACGAGGCATCGCGGGTGCGCGGCACGTCCGCTTTCTCCGGCGCGATCAACCTGTCTGTCATGGTCGGCTCCCTCGTCTCGTCGGCGCTGGGCGCGTGGTGGATCTTCGGCCCCGTGCACGCCACGCCGATTTTCGTCCTCTTCGCCCTGGCCATCGCCCTCATCTGGCTGCCCCGCGACGGAGCATCGACGCGCCCGAGGAGGCGCCTGCCCCGCCTGACGGCCAAGGATACGGCCCCCGAGAAGGCGGCCCCGTCCTCGTCGACTGAACCGGCGAACAATAAAGCGAGCGTGGCGACGGCCACCGCCGAACTGCCCCCGCGCGTGCGGTGGACCGACCGGCGTATCGCCCCGTGGATCGCTTCAGTCTTCGGCATCTACTTCGCGAACGGCGTCGTTCAGATCACGATGGGTTTCCTCGTCCAGGACCGCGGCGGACTCGATCCCGCGCCCGCCGTTTCCGTCACCGCCCTCATGCTGCTGGCCAACGCTGCTGGCGCCATGCTCATGCAGCTGATCGTCGTGCCGCGCCTGGGGTGGAGTCCGCGCAGACTGCTGCGCGCCGGCATGACGCTCGCCCTCGTGGCCCTCGCGTGCCTGACGATCGCACCGTCGCTGTGGGCGCTGGCGGCCTCGACGTTCGCGATGGGCGTCGCCTCGGGCATGGCCTCCCCCGGCTACTCGGCGGGCGCGTCCCTGGCGGTGACCGCGCGCGAGCAGGGAGGCATCGCCGGCGTCATCAACGCGACCGGTGCGATCACGTGGATCGTTGCTCCCGTGAGCGCCACGGCTCTGTACGGATGGATGCCCCTGTCCCCCTTCCTGCTGGCGCTCACGCTGGTCGCACTGTCGTGCGCGTGCGCCTGGTGGCTCCTGCACCATGTCAATCTCGAGGCCCGCGCGCGCGATTAGGACGCGACTAGGACGAGTGCCCCACGCCTCACAGCGCGCTCGGCGCTATCCTAGGAGGGTACGTAAGCCCTACGCGAAGGAGCCACCTGTGGCACAAGAAACCCGTACTGAAACCGACTCGATGGGTGCCGTTGAGGTCCCCGCGAACCGCTACTGGGGCGCTCAGACCGAGCGTTCGCTGCACAACTTCGACATTGGACGCAACACCTTCGTGTGGGGCCGCCCGATGGTGCGCGCCCTCGGCATCCTGAAGAAGTCCGCGGCCCTGGCCAACGCCGAGCTGGGCGAGCTGCCCGCCGATATCGCCGGCTACATCGCGCAGGCTGGCGACGAGGTCATCTCCGGCAAGCTCGACGATAACTTCCCGCTGGTCGTCTTCCAGACCGGTTCGGGCACCCAGTCGAACATGAACGCCAACGAGGTCATCTCCAACCGCGCCATCGAGCTCGCGGGCGGCACCATGGGCACCAAGTCCCCCGTCCACCCCAACGACCACGTGAACCGCGGCCAGTCCTCGAACGACACGTTCCCCACCGCCATGCACATCGCGGTTGTCTCCGAGCTGCACGACATGTACCCGCGCGTGCGCCAGCTGCGTGACACCCTGGACAAGAAGGCCAAGGAGTTCGAGGACGTCATCATGGTGGGCCGCACCCACCTGCAGGACGCCACCCCGATCCGCCTGGGCCAGGTTATTTCCGGCTGGGTTGCTCAGATCGACTTCGCCCTCGACGGCATCGAGTACGCGGACACCCGTGCGCGCGAGCTGGCCATCGGCGGCACCGCCGTGGGCACCGGCCTGAACGCTCACCCGAAGTTCGGCGAGCTCACCGCCAAGAAGATCTCCGAGGAGACCGGCATCGAGTTCAAGCAGGCCGACAACCTGTTCGCCGCCCTGGGCGCGCACGACGCGCTGGTGCTGGTCTCGGGCGCGCTGCGTGTCCTGGCTGACGCCCTCATGAAGATCGCGAATGACGTGCGCTGGTACGCGTCGGGTCCGCGTAACGGCATCGGCGAGCTGATCATCCCCGAGAACGAGCCGGGCTCGTCCATCATGCCGGGCAAGGTCAACCCGACCCAGTGCGAGGCCATGACCATGGTCGCCACCCAGGTGTTCGGCAACGACGCGACGGTCGGCTTTGCCGGCTCGCAGGGCAACTTCCAGCTCAACGTCTTCAAGCCGGTCATGGCCTGGAACGTCCTGGAGTCCATCCGCCTGCTCGGCGACGCCTGCGTGTCCTTCGATACGCACTGCGCGTACGGCATCGAGCCCAACTACGAGAAGATCCAGCACAACCTGGACATCAACCTCATGCAGGTGACGGCCCTGAACCGCCACATCGGCTACGACAAGGCCTCGAAGATCGCGAAGAACGCGCATCACAAGGGCCTGTCGCTGCGCGAGTCCGCCCTCGAGCTGGGCTTCCTGACGGCCGAGGAGTTCGACGCGTGGGTCGTTCCCGCCGACATGACGCACCCCAGCGCCGCCGACGAGTGATCCGCCCGTCGCGCTAGCGGCTGACGCTTCGGCCCCGGTCTCGTTTCCACGAGGCCGGGGCCGTTTGCGTCTGAGCGAGGCCGGTGCCGGTTGTGTCTGAGCGAGGCCATCAACACGGTTCCCCAACAATGTCGCACGTAATTCCCCAATCTATCCTTCAAGTTTTGAATGCACATCGTTGGCATTTCAAGGAAAAAAGTAGCACTCTAAAACTGACCCAATGAAATTACGTGCGAAATTTCTAGGCGACCACGGTAGTTGCTGCTTCAGCAGACGCCTTCCCTGATCACACGGGGAGACTCGCACGTTAACCCGCCATTCCGCACGGGATCATTTAGCCCTGGGCGCGCGCTTTCCGGCGCATCTTCAGAATCGTCGAGGCGATGATGGAGAGCAGGAAGATGTTGAAGAGGATCGCGCCGACACTCGGGGACACGAGCGTGGCGACGAGGCGCCCGGCAGGGGCCGTGGCCGCCGCGGATGCGCCGACGATGAGGCCGACGCGCAGGTCGACCATGCGGTGGCGCAGGTTGGTGACGGTGCCTGCGATGCCGGTGGGGATCATGACGAGGAGGGAGGTGCCGCGCGCGATGAGATCTCCCGCGCCGACGGCGAGTTCCATGCCGGGCACGATGACGGATCCGCCGCCCACACCGACCAGGCCGGAGAGGATGCCGGCGCACAGGCCCACCAGGATCATGAGGGCGCACGAGGCCGGGGTCAGCGAGACGGTCCCCTGACGCGTGGGGACGTGCAGATATTGGGAGACGATGACGAAGACGGTGAAGCCGATGAGGATCCAGGGCAGCGCGGGCGCAGGGAGGCGGCGCAGGAGCCACACGCCGATCTGAGAGCCCGCGAGCGCGCCGACGACGAGGAGGGCGGCGCCCACCCAGGAAACCTCGCCGTGCAGGGCGTAGGTGCCGGAGCCGACGGCGGCAGTGACGATGATGGCGGCGAGCGACGTGGCTGAGGCGCGGCGCTGATCCATCCCCAGGACGGCCATCAGGGCGGGCACGATGAGGAGGCCGCCTCCCACCCCGAAGAGTCCGGAGAGGAAGCCCGCACCGACGCCCGTTGCAACGACGAGGAGGATGCGGCGCAGGGTGAGTGGCTGGGAGTCAGTGTTGGCCATGCTTCTACTGTAGTCCTGTGTCATTTTCTCTTCGGGGACGGGGCTTCACCCCGCGCGAAATGGAAGTCCAGGCCCTGTTCAGGGGCCACGGGCGGACGTAGACTCCTCACATCAACGAAAGGAAATGCGATGTCCAACGTTCTGGTCGTGTCGGGACACCCGCGCACCGGCGATGATTCGGTTGCGAATAAGACGATCCTGGAGGAGCTTGCGGTCCTGCTTCCTGGCGCCGAGATCGATCATCTCGATGACCTCTATCCGGAGTACACGTTCGACGTTGGGGCCGAGCAGGATAAGCTTCGCGCCGCGGACGTCATCGTGTTGCAGTATCCGCTGTGGTGGTACGGCTGGCCGGCGCTGCTGCAGAAGTGGATGGAGGACGTGTTTGTGCGCGGTTTCAGCCATGGGTCTTCGGGTACGGCTCTGCGCGGTAAGAAGCTGGTCGTGTCGGTAACGACGGGGGCTTCTCAGGCTTACTACGCGCCAGATTCCATCGATTTCAACGACTTGCTGACGCCCGCAAAGGCGACGTGTGCGCTGACGGGCATGGAGTTTGCGGGGAGCCTTCCCCTGTACGGGGTGTCGTACGCGAATCGCACGGATGAGGCGGCGCGCGCCGACATGGTGCAGCGTTCGCGCGAGCACGCGAAGCGCCTCGCGGAGTTCGTCTCCTCCCTCTGAGCTTCTGCTCCCCTGCCATCAGGAGGAACATGCTGCCCGACCCTGGCCTCATCCAATACGAGGCCGGGGCCGTTTCACACGCCTGAGAACCCCGATAGGATGTGGGCATGACAGATACGCGAGACCCGCGAGGGATTGTAACGTTCATCGTCCGTTACCTGGTGCTCCACGTTGTTTTCCTGGTCGGGCTCGTACTCACCTATACAACTGACCTCGGTCTCGTCTACGCCTTCGGTTTCACAGGCGTCTTCACCTTCTTCCAGGTGTTGGCATCTATCTCGCGAGATTTTCTCGTCCGCACCGGGTCGTGGAAGGCTGTCGTGATCGCGGGTACTGTCCTCACCGACGTACCAATCCTGTGGTGGCTGGGACGGCTGGTGGCGGGAATAGCCGGCAGTGGGTCCGACTGGTGGCTCGTGACTTCATTGATGCCCTTCCACTTGTTCGCTGCCTTCTCCGCATGGGGGATCCGCGAGACGATCCGCTCAGCAGGCCCTCAAAATACTGCCGTGTCGAGCGCCCTTGCCAGCACCGTTGAGCCTGTCGACAGCGAGAACCCCAGCGATCCCGAAGAGGAGTCGGACGCCCCGACGAGTGCCCCTGCGAGCGCGGAAGCAGACACCGACACCGACACCGACACCGACAAGCAGTAGTCCGTTTCCTCAGGAGCGGCTTCAGCTACTCCCCTGCCGCTAGACAACAAGCGAAAACTGGCCCCGACCTCGACATTACGAGGCCGGGGCCGTGTCGTCACAGTCCCCCGAGTCCCGAGAATCGTTCGACCCAGGTCCGCAGGGCGTTCAGGACACGCGTGCGGATGGCTTCGCGGCTGCCACCGCCACCGAAGCGGCGGGCCGGGGGAAGGATTGAGGACAGGCCGGTGCCTTCGTCGGGGACGTAGCCCTCGCGCAGGGAGTCGTACGCGAAGTCCCGCGCGCCCTCACCGAGGCGTTCGGCCTCGATGATTGCGTCGAGTTCGCTGTCACGCTTGGCGGCGATGAACGACTCGAACTCTGTGGGGACGTCCCCGTTGAGGGACACTCGGCGGTAGAACTCTTCGATGAGATCGCGCTTGCCGCGTAGGGCGGGTGACGCAGCGAGGGCGCGCGTGATTTCGACGGGGATTTCGCGGTCGTCGCCGTCGCCGCGCTCGCCCCGATGGTGCTCGACGAGCATGAGGATATAGTCGACATTGATATCGACCTGCTTAACGAGCTCCATTTCGAAGACAAGGTCGTCCGCGATCGGTTCCTTTTCCACCTTCGAGCGCTCGCGCGCCTCGTGATAAAGGTCCAGGTATACGCTCCTGTAGTCTTCGAGCTCGCGCGGGGCGATCGTGTCGTCACCTTCGAAGTCGTCGAAGGACGTGAGGATGTTGCGCAGGCGCAGGACCTGCCCCATGAGGTCGATGAAGCGCTTCTGTTCCTTTTCAGAGGCGATCGATCCGATGGGCAGCGGGAAGTCGATGCGAAGCTGCTCGATGGTCTCGAGATAGGTGGACAGGTACTCGCCGTATGGGCGCAGGAGGACCTGGCCGCGCGCCTCTTTGTTGCCGAAGAGAGCGATCGCGTCTTCGGTGGCCTGTTCAAGGTTGCGGAAGCAGACGATGTTTCCGTATGTCTTAACCGAGTTGAGGATTCGGTTCGTGCGCGAGAAGGCTTGGATGAGGCCGTGGGCGCGCAGGTTCTTGTCGACCCACAGGGTGTTGAGGGACTTGGAGTCGAAGCCGGTGAGGAACATGTCGACGACGATGACCAGGTCGATGCGTCGTTCAGCGAGAGCTGTTGACAGGCTCGTGTAGTATCCCTCGAATCCCGAGGCGTCAGTGCCGAAGCTGGCCCCGAACTGCTTGTTGTAGTCGGCAATCGCCTCGTCGAGGAAGGCACGGTCGTCCTGGGAGAGGGCCGAGGGGTCCATGGATTCTTCGGAGAGTAGACCGGTGCCCGGCGCCTCGGCATTGGGCGCGTATGAGTAGATGATTCCGACGCTGAGCCTGCGTGCCTCCGGCAGATCAGCCTGTTGGCGCTTGAACTCCTGGTAGTAGGCGCGGGCGGCCTTGATGGAGGAGGTAGCGAACAGGGAGTTGAAACCGTTGACGCGCTGTTCCTTGTACTGGAAGGAGGCGTGCCTCTTCGTCTTTTGGTCGAAGTGTTCGAGGATGTAGGAGACCACGGCCGAGATGCGCTGCGGGTTCATGTAGGCGCTGTCGGTATCGATGCCTTCGACGTCGTGGTTGTCGATGCCGTCTCGCACGCGGAACGAGTTGAGGTAGTCGACGCGGAACGGCAGGACGGTCTTGTCCCGGATGGCGTCGACGATCGTGTAGGAGTGCAGCTGGTCCCCGAAGGCCTGCTCGGTCGTCCGTAGGTTTGCTTTGCCGGAGCTGGAGGCATTTTCCGCGAAGATGGGCGTTCCGGTGAAGCCGAAGAGGTGGTAGTTGCGGAAGGCTCGCGTGATGTCGGTGTGCATGTCGCCGAACTGGCTGCGGTGGCATTCATCGAAGACGAGGACGACGTGCCCGGAGTAGATGGCGTGCCCGCGGTGGCTCTTGACGAAGGTCGCGAGCTTTTGGATGGTGGTGACGATGATCGGCGTGGACGGGTCGTTGATCTGGTTGGCGAGCTGGCGTGTGGACTGGTTGGCGGAGACGGTTCCCTCGGCGAAGGCGTTATATTCGCGGATGGTCTGATGGTCGAGGTCCTTGCGGTCAACGACGAAGAGGACCTTGTCGACTCCCTCCATACCCGCGGCGAGCTTCGCGGTCTTGAAGGACGTGAGGGTCTTTCCCGAACCGGTGGTGTGCCAGATGTATCCGCCGGCGGCGACGGTGCCCGTCTGCTTGTTCATGCTGGAGGTCTTGATGCGCTGGAGGATCGCTTCGGTCGCGGCGATCTGGTAGGGGCGCATCACGAGGAGTTCATCGCGGGTGTTGAGCACGCAGTAACGCGTAAGGATGGCGAGGATCGTGCGCTTGGCCAGGAAAGTGGCGGCAAAGTCGGTGAGGTCCGGGATCTGATTGTTGGCGGCGTCGGTCCACCACATGGTGAATTCGTAGGATCGCGCGTTGGCGGCGGCCACCTGCCGGCGTGTGCCCTGGTTTTCGGTGATGTGCTGGAGGCGCACGGTGTTGGAGTAGTACTTGGTACGAGCACCGTTGGAGATGACGAAGATTTGCACGTAGCCGAAGAGCCCGTCGCCGGCGCCCGCGTGGAAGGAGTCGCGCTGGTAGCGGTCGATCTGGTTGAAGGCTTGGCGCAGTTCTTCACCGCGCCGCTTGAGTTCGATGTGGACCAGGGGCAGGCCGTTGACGAGGATGGTGACGTCGTAGCGGTTGGAGCGCGCGCCCGTGTCGATGGCGTACTGGCGGATCACCTGCACCTTGTTGCGGTGAATGTTGGTCTTGTCGATGAGGCTGATGTTCTTGGTCGTGCCGTCGTCGCGGGTGAGGACCTGCACGTGGTCCTCCTGGATGCGTCGGGCTTTGGCGACGACGGGATTCCCAGCGGAGGAAGGGACGTCGACGATCGAGTGACGGTAGAAGTCCTTCCATTCCCGGTCACTGAAGCGGTAGTCGTTCAGGGCTTCGAGCTGGACGCGCAGGTTCGCTTCCAGTCCGTCACGGTCATGGATGTCCACATATTCGTAGGCTTGGGCGCACAGCTGCTTGATGAGGTCGTCCTCGAGGGCGGCCTCGCTCTGGTAGTCCTGCTCCTGGTCACGGGTCGGGTGGTAGAGGCCGACGACCGTGAATTCGTCGGAGACGACGACGGGTTCGATGCGGGGGCGAGGCGCGTCGGTGGACACTCGCGTTCCTTTCTCTACGGGTCTCATTCACGAGGCCGGGGCTGGCAAGCGGGAGGCTTCCCTCCCATCTCAGTGACGTTGATCCGATGCTAACGTTACCCGCCGTCATCTGCGTCCAGGCTGCACCGCGGCGTCAGCTGAGAGACAAACCTGAAACCTGTTCAACCTGTTTGATGAAGTCATCGACGCCGAGGCTATAGTTCAGATACGAACTCTTAATGGCTTCTGCACTCTCCGCTTTCACCAAGACAACATTGTCGAACTCTGGTTCAGCAATGGTGACGTCATTTCCGCTGTCTGTCCGAAGCGCTTCCTTCTCGAGGCGTTGATACTCGTCATTTGCAGCTTCAAATTCTGGGAACCCGACGACGTCAAAGAACTGGATTTCACGGCTGAGGCAGAGGAGAAAATACTCGTCTTTTTCATCTGAATCTGTCTGTACGAGAACACCGCTGCGGGCTGCGCGAAGATCGTCGAGCAGATGGGTTGACTTACAGATCGCGCCCACTTCACGTCTCACTATAGCCAGGTCGTCTGTCACATCGGGCACACCAGGCCTCCCCTCTTCATGCGCAAACAGATGGGAACTGAGCATGAGGAATCGGTCTCGCTTTTGTGCTTCTCCTTCTAGCGAAGCACGCACATCGGGGCTCTTGTATTCAAGGCCGTACACTTCACCAACTGCTTCCACCCCTGTTGCCCAAAGGTGCTGGAGACGAGTACGTATCTGCACCTCAATGCGGTACGTAATTCCACCAACAGGCACCTTGTAGATCGCATGGTAGCTCCGGTAACCGCTACGTTGCGGTACCGCTATGTAGTCTTTTGTTTTCCAATGTTCAAGAAGATCGTCAAGGATTTGAGCGGCCTCATATACCTCTCGAACACTTCCCACGATGAGACGGCAGCCGCCGATATCGTCGAGCGCACCCAGCTCGAAGTTACTGTTCCTCCGCTGTAGTTTACGGAGGATCGACGTCATGCGTTTCAGCCGGTACGAGACCACAGCACCGTCAAAGTGTTTGGCACACTGTGTCAACGCTTCAAAACAACGTGCAGTCGGTTCCAGGTGTTGCACTCGCCAAGCCTGAGCGGTGGCCAGTGATACAGCGTCAAGTTCGTCGCTAGCACTCAGGAGCACACCAGCTTTGGTTGCTGCCTTGCGACTGACACGGTCCTGCTGTTTTTCAGCCATATTCGGAGTATAGTGACCCAGAGGCGATCAAGGGGAGGGAGCGAACATGGCACAGACAATCATCGACGTTGCGACCTACATCCTGGAGCGTACTGGCACTGTGACGACGATGAAGCTCCAGAAGCTTGCCTTCTATTCTCAAGCTCAGCACCTCGCTCAGTACGGGTCCTCCCTCTTCCCTGAGGACTTTGAGGCGTGGCGCGGTGGCCCCGTTGCCCCCGAGCTCTATGCACTGCATCGCGGAATGTTCCTGATTCGTCCGGGCGAACTGGTGTCCGGCGACTCGTCTGCTCTCACCGATGCTGAACGCGCTCTCATCGATAGCGTGTGTTCCGCACTGGGCGACATGACAGGTGCCGAGCTGAGCGAACGGACGCACCTTGAATCGCCCTGGCTGAATGCACGCGAGGGACTGGCACCATCCGATCCCTCGAATGCAGTTATCACGCAGGAAGCAATGCGCAGCTACTACCAGGAACATCCTGTCCTTGCTTAATTGCCTAATGCTGCCCCGTTGCTCTGGCGCCGCTATGGCCACTAGGATAATCGCAGGGCAAGGGCTGAAACGGATACGAAGCAGTCCACCTGCAGGCGATGACCGCGAAACCCGACAAAACAGGGCCTCGTAATAGTCCACTCGTGGACGGCAAGCTGAAGTCACGCCCTCGTGTTCCTCTCGCGCACGCGCGAGGGGAACACATGTATTCGAGCGACTAGTTCAGAAAAGCACTAGCCGCAAACAGCGAAACCTGCACGTAATTCCCCAGCCAAGCTTCTACTGCCTGAAGTCTTTTCCGTGGAATATCAACGTCTAGAGAAATCACTTCAAAAGCCGTGGAAGATAATTACGTGCGAAGTTAAAGAAGATGCACGGAATCGAGCACCAGCTGTTCGTCATTTGCAGATGGACTGGACACAGATGTGCATGCCTCCTCCTACCCTACCTACGTGGAAGGAAGGAGGTGACGAATGAACATTCGAGAAGTACGCCGACACGGCGACGGATGGGGCGTGTTCGATCCGAACGCATCCAGAGCATCCGCGGTTGAACCTACGCAGGCAGCTGCTCAACAGCGCGCACGCGACATTCTGGCTAATCAGGGTGGCGGCGAGATGAGGACACGAGGCGAGAACGGGAAAATCCGCGCCCAGGACACCATCAAGCCTGGGAACGATCCCCGTCGAAGCAGAGGCTAGTTACCACTGAGGGGGCGGGTCCAACACCCGCCCCCTCAGTTCGTTATTCGGCCTTCTTCTCGGGGAAGGACAGCAGGCGGTTGCGGTAGTGCTCATACTGGGCCCGCCTGGCTTCCAGCTCCGCTTCCAACTCCGCTTCCAGCATCGTGAACTGATCCAAGATTCTCACGATCTCTCGCTGCACTTCCAGCGGAGGAACAGGAATTTGAATACGACCGAGTTTTCTTTGATTCATACTCGGCACGCCTGCCGCCTCGTTCATCTGGGACAGGTGCATTGTCTTCATCTTGTAATAAAAGAACTTCGGATCGAGGTCTGAAGCAATTTCTGTATAGAAAATCGTATCGACAGTCCAAAATTCCCCTTCTACGAAGAAAATGTTATCGAGAGAGCCTTTTCGAGGAATAAGGACCGTCGGCCCTTCACCGAGAGCCTCCGACACATGTGTCATAACACCGCCCGAACCGTACACGGGAACATTTCCCGGTGACAGCGTCTTATAGTCGCATCCATTTCGAATACGTACAAGATCACTCAAGGGCCGAAACTCCACCCCGTCCGGGCACAGCTCCTCGATCAGCTCGGTGAGGCGGCTCATCGGTCGGCCTCCAGTTCTGCGACGATCGCGTCGATGGAGGCGCGCAGCTCGCGCTGACGCTCCACGATGCCGGCGATCCGAGTATTCAACTCGACGATGTCCACCTGCTCGCGCGTGTCCTCGGGCTCGACGTAGGAGGATACCGACAGGTTCCAGTCGTTGGCCTGAATGTCGTCGATCGACACCAGGGCGGCCACGTGGTCCACCGCCTGACGCTGCGACACCAGGGAGAGGATCCGCTGCTGGTTCTCCGCCGTCAGGCGGTTCTTATTTCCCTCACGCACACACTCGGCGGATGCATCCACGAAGAGAACACTGTGATCGGGACGCGCCTTCTTCAGCACGATGATGCAGGTCGCGATCGTCGTCCCAAAGAACAGGTCCGGCGGCAGCTGGATGACCGCGTGCACGAAGTTGTTTTCGACCAGGTATTTGCGGATCTTCCCCTCGGCGCCGCCGCGGTACAGGACGCCCGGGAACTCGACGATCGCGGCCGTTCCATCCTCGGCCAGCCAGTGCAGCATGTGCATGGTGAAGGCCAGGTCCGCCTTGGACTTGGGGGCCAGCACGCCCGCCGGCGCGAAGCGCGGGTCGTTAATGAGAGCGATGTCGTCCTTGCCAACCCACTTCGTCGAATAGGGAGGGTTCGAGACGATCGCGTCGAAAGGCTGATAATCCCAATGGGCTGGCTCCGTAAGGGTATCCCCCAGCGCGATGTCGAAGTTCGAGAAGTTGACGTCGTGCAGGAACATGTTGATACGACACAGGTTGTACGTCGTCAGGTTGATCTCCTGACCGAAATACTGACGGCTACTCGACGACCCGAGAAGCTTCGCGAACTTGAGGAGCAGGGACCCCGAACCCGCGCAAGGGTCGTACACGCGCGTGACATCGGAGCGCCCATCCAGAGCGAGGGTCGCGAGGACCTCTGCGACCTCCTGGGGCGTGTAGAACTCGCCACCCGACTTACCCGCGCTCGACGCATACATGGTCATCAGGTACTCGTAGGCATCACCGAAAGCATCGATCTGCGCAGCACCGTGCTCCAGAGGCAGATCGCCGACGGCGTCCATGATCTTCACGAGCTTCGCGTTACGCTGGGCGACCGTGTTCCCAAGCTTCGTGGAGTTCACGTCCACGTCGTCGAAGAGGCCACGCAGGTCAGACTCGGAGCCGCTGCCCCGCGCCGAGTTTTCAATGAAGCGGAAGGCGTAGGAGAGGGTCTCGTTCAGGTTCTCGTCGCCGGCAGCCTGAGCACGCACATTGCCAAACAGGTCAGAGGGACGAATAAAGAAGCCCTTTTCCTTGACGATGCCTTCACGCGCCGCTTCCGCGTCCTCATTGCTGAGCATCGCGTAATCGAAGGCAGCGGCCTCTTCAGGGGTTCCACCTTCAGCGAGGATCGCCGCGCGCTCGGAGGCGTTCACGTAGTCCGTCAGGTTCTCCGAGATGAAGCGGTAGAACAGAAATCCGAGGACGTAGCTCTTGAAGTCCCACCCGTCCACGCTGCCGCGCAGGTCGTTGGCGATGCGCCAGATTGTCTTATGCAGCTCGGCTCGCTCGATCACTGCCGCCACGGTGTCCTCATTTCCGGCGTAGAGCGCATGAGCTGCACCCCTACTTGGTCTATTTCATCTCTGCAAGCCCACTATCAACCTGATGTTCGGACCGCACAAATCAGCTTACGGCACGACCCGACATCTGTAGACCATCGCACTCCGAGAGGCTGCTATCTCCGCTTCCCAGCCCCGGCCTCGTCAATGACGAATAGCGCGAACGAAACAGACTCAGAAAACCCAACCTTTCAGAGTACTACCCCACCGCATCCCTGTTAGACACTTTCAGAAAATAACGACAGGCTCTCGCGCAGCCAAGTGACCAAAGCAGCAGCTCACGAGCGCGCAACACCTCGCAAATACTCAGAAATCCAACCGTCCCACGATTTTACTTGTCCGTACTGCGGGACACTTTTGTTCAGGTTCACCGTATTGTCGGTTAATTTACCGAAAAATCGCTTTACCGTTGAATGGGCGCATTTTCACGCGCATGACTCCCCCACCGGGCAGTCCCGTCAACGACTTCGAGGACACACACGTCATGGAGACACGACATCCCCTGACCATCCCCGCCGCCATCGTGCTGGGCACCGCGGTCGTCGCCACCGCTCTGCCCCTGCCGAGCAGCACACCGGCCACCGCCACGGGCACGGCGCACGTCACCCGCGCCTACACGGACAAGTCCACCCACGAACCGGGCAAGGAAGCGACGATCACGGCCGAGGCCTCGACCGGGGGAACCGTCCACTTCTCCGTCAGCCACCTCGGCGTGGAGGTGGCCTCGGGCGACGCCACCGTCACGAACGGCAAGGCCACCTGGGCCTACACGACGCCGAGCGAGAACAACCAGGGATACCTCGTCACCGTGACCGGCGGGGACGGCACGCACGCGGAGACCGCCATCGACGCCTCCACCAGCTGGACTCGTTTCCCACGCATGGGTTTCCTCTCCCACTTCAAGCCCACCGCCCCCGAGGGCACGGACGGGCACACCACCTACGAGTCCTTCCTCTTCCAGAAGCCGCAGGACTACATCGACAAGCTCAGCCGGGACTACCACATCAACGCGCTGCAGTACTACGACTGGCAGTACCGCCACGAGCAGCCCGTTGCCACAGGCGACCTCGAGAACGAGTGGCCTCTGTGGTACCGGGACAACTACGCATCGAAGAAAACGATCACCGATTACATTAAAGACGCGAAGAACGCCAACATGGGCTCACTCGCCTACTCGATGGCGTACGCGGCTAACGACAACTACGACACGAGTGCCATCAAAGACGAATGGCGCCTGCGTGAGGACAATGGCTCCTATTGGGTTCGCGACCTCGGCGAGCAGTGGTGGGTGCCGACCCCCAAGGGCGTGGACAAGCCCAAGAGTCACCAGTTCATGATGAACGTGAACAACGAGGACTGGCGCACCTACATCACCGGGCAATACACGAAGCAGAAGACCGCATTCGCATTCGACGGCACGCACATCGACACGCTCGGGCAAACCTCCAAGAAGGACGCCTCCGGCAATCCCGTTGACCTGACCGACGGTCTGGCAGCCCTCGTTGACGACACGCACAAGAACGTCGGTGGCGAGGTGGGCATCAACCTGCCCGACGGTGCAGGAAGCGAGAAGATCAACAAAGATTCCGCTGCCTACATGTACACCGAACTGTGGGACCACAACGAGACGAACGCGCAGGTCGCTTCCTACCTGCAGAGCGCTCGCGACAAGGCGGGTAATAAGCCGCAGATCGTGGCCGCCTACGCGAACAACTACGACCCCACGGCATGGGTGCCCGATCCGAAGGATTCTAAGAAGACGATCCATCCGGGCGTGACTCCAGATGAGGGGACGCGTATCGAGGCCGAGTCCGACCAGGCGAGCGTCAGCGGCGGCGCCCAGATCCTCTCCGGCGATGATTCTGCGTCGGGCGGTGCCTACGCGGGCAACCTCTCCGGTGGCGGCTCCGCCGTCACCTTCACTATCGACGCCGGCCAGGGTGGCACGTTTACGTTTACGACGCGCTACGCCAGGCAGGACGACGATCCCGCCTACCACCAGATGATCCTCGACATGGGTAAGACCGGGCAGCAAAAGCTCATCAAGTACGTTCACTTCGATCAGACGGGCAGCTACTACACGTGGAAGGACATGACGGAGACCGTCGAGCTCACGCCCGGCGTCCACACGATCACCTACTGGGTGCCCACCGACAAGAATTACTCGCCCGTCAACATCGACTGCATCACCTTCCGTGAGTTTAACGCGGACTCCGTCAAGCTCGCGGACGCGGCGTTCGCGGCGAACGGCGCGCACCACCTGGAGCTCGGCGACTACGGTCGCATGCTCGATAATGAGTTCTTCGTGAGCTCCGGCCGCTCCATGTCCGCGGACCTGCAGGCGTGGATGAAGAACTACTACAACATCTCCACCGCCTACGAGAACCTGCTCTTCGGCGATAACCTGACGCGCAAGGAGCGCCAGGTCGAGGTTTCGACGAACGGCGTGGGCCTGCCGACCTCGACGGACGGTGCCGCGAACACGATCTGGGCGAACACCATGACGTCCAACGCGGGCACGGCCCTGCACCTGATCAACCTGCGCACCAACGACAGCGAGGGCAACGACGAGTACTGGCGTAACGCCGCCAAGCAGATCCTGCCCTTCGACAACACGACCGTCACCTACCACCTGGAGGACGGCGAGCAGGTCCCCGGTTCGATCTTCGCCGTCAGCCCGGACGACGACGGCGGCCGCCCGACGCCCCTCGACTTCACGACGGGCACGGATGCGCAGGGCCGTACGACCCTCACGTTCAACGTGGGTCGCCTGTCCTCGTGGGACATGGTGGTCTTCTCCCCCGCCACCTACGCTGATCGCGCGGCCCTCGCGCCCGCCGCAGTGGACACGTCCGACAACGGGGCCGCATCCGACGTGGAAGATGCGGCCCTGGTGCCCGCGACGATGGTCGGCCAGCTGCGCAACGGCCTCGGCCAGTGCCTGACCTCCCAGGATCCGACAGGCGCCGACGGCACGCCCGTGTGGAACAGCAACTGCTCCGGGAACAGCGCCGCGCAGACCGTCATCTACGAGGGCGACGGGCACATCCGCATCGGCGACCGCTGCGTCGACGTCCTGGGCGGCTACACCAAGGAGGGCACGGTCGCGCACATGTGGACCTGCTACCCGGCATTGGAATCCCAGATGTGGGACCTCAACGAGAACGGCCAGCTCGAAAACCGTGCGTCCGGCCTGTGCCTGACGATCCCGGGCGACACGACGCGCGACGCCACGCAGGCGGTCATCTCGCAGTGCTCCGACACCTCCAAGTCGCAGCGCTGGACGCTCACAGACACCTCCGGACAGTAACGTCCCCCTCCCCGGCGCGGGCACAGCCGGGGAGGACGCAGTGCCCGAGCGCTGCATACAAGACTCGGCCCCGGCCTCGTCACTATGAACGAGGCCGGGGCCGAGTCGTGCGAGTGCGCGCCGTCAGGAGCGAGCGACCTCCACGGCGGGCGTCTGCGCGAGGTTGGACAGAGCGGTCACGAACTGCGCGATCAGCTTGCGGTTACGACTGTCCTGCATGAGGTTGGGCAGACCCTTGGTCGTGCAGGTGACCTCAACGACGGTGCCGGCCTCAGAGGGGATGAAGCCCACGACGATGTTCTCGCCCCAGGACATCATGCCGAACGGGGTGTCGAAGGTGACAACTTGGCGGTTGGGGTCGGCGAGCGTCACGGTCGCCTTCGGAACGGACTGCGCGGCCGGGGTCGCGAGCTGGAACAGCTGCTCGAACGGCACGTTGAACTGGAATGCCTGCGTCGTGGAACGCATACCCATGGGAGTGTCTCCTTAAAGATCTCAGTTATCTCGGATACGCGCGATCTGGTCGCACGCACCGACGAAGAAGGGGCCACGCGCACCGACGCGGTCGCCTCTGTGTGACGCTGCGGATGCGCGACTTCTTCCATCTGGTTCAGCGTAGCAGCACACGCCCAAATCTCATATTCCGTCACCCACATGACCATGACCGTCGTTGAGAAAATAAACGCCGGGCCAACAGACACAGGCGGGCGGCGAGACGACTCAATCATCTCGCCGCCCGCCTCGCGTATCAGCTAGGCCCGCGTGTTCAGGGACGCGGCTCGAAGGCGCTCACCGACACCGAGGGCATCTCCTGGCACACGCGCAGGGTCAGCTGCAGGCTCGTCGCGCCGCTGCCCGCCTCGGGCATGATGTCAACCAGCTCCGAATCGGCGGGGTTGCAGCCGTCGACGCCATCCGTCGACTCGGCCGTCAGGGTCACGCCCACGCGGCCTCCCTGAGCGATCGTGTAGACGTTGCCGGGGTCCTCGCCGTCGCGCACGGCGGTGGAGATGACGGAGCCGCCGCCGGAGAAGATGATCTGCGGGAATCCGTCAATCCAGCACGAGGGCCCCTCGTTCGTGAAGCCGATGTCCACGTAGGAGGTGCCACCCGCCTCCTGCTGAGAGTCAATGGAAGGCTGCAGGTTCGTCAGGTCGCAACGCTGATCGTTATCGGCGACGTTGACCTCGGGGGCCTGGTTGCCCTCCTCGGGCACGCCGCTCTGGGGGCCAGCACCACTCTGGGCGGGCATGTCGCCCTGAGAGGCGGAAGCGCTCGGGGAAGCGGACGAGGCCGTCGATCCCGACTGGGACTGCGTGCCCTGCGGGGAGCAAGCGGCAACACCCAGGGCGAGGGCGGACAGGGAGGTCACGGCAAGAATGCGTCGCGTGTTGATCATGGCCCCATCCTATGAAGTGCCACGCCGCTCACGCACCGCCACGCCGGGGAGCGCCCAGGGGTGACAAGGGGCGCACCGAGCCCGCGCTGCGCACCCGGCCCCGGCCTCGTCCCCATTATCGAGCGACAGGCTCGATCTCCACGGGGGCCACGTCCATCTCAGCCAGCGGCACCACCCGATCCTTGCGCGCGACGTGGTAGCCCCACCAGACCACGCCGAACAGCGGCAAGCCGATATAGGAGGAGGCAACCTCCGAGACCTGGCCGTGAAGCACCGCTTCATAGTTCTGTCCGGCCATGACGACCAAGCACATGACGAAAGCGATGATGGGACCGGCCGGGAAGAACGGCGATCGATACGGCAAGTCCTCGAGGCGATACCCCTGTAGCAGGTACGCGCGGCGGAAGCGAATGTGGCTCACCGCAATGCCCAGCCACATGATGATGCCGGAAATACCGACGATGTTCACCAGCCAGATGTACGCGTCGTTGAAGACCAGCTGAGTGAGGAAGCCACATGCCGCAGTCACCGTCGTCACCGCCATCGCGTAGGCGGGAACGCCGCCCTTGGTGACGCGCGCAAAGATCGCGGGTGCCTGGCGCTTGAGGGCCATCGAGTGCAGCATGCGCGAGGCAGCGTACAGACCCGAATTACCAGCGGACAGGATCGACGTCAGGATGACCGCGTTCATGACGGCGGCCGCCGCGCCGATTCCCATGCGCGCAAACACGAGCGTGAAGGGCGACTGAGCGATGTTGTTCGCCGAGTCATCGGCCGCGCTCAGCAGGCTCGGGTCCGTGTACGGCAGCAGCGTGCCGATCACGGCAATCGCGCCGATGTAGAAGAACATGATGCGCCAGAACACGGTGCGGATCGAGCGCGGCACGTCCCTGCGCGGATTCTCGGACTCGCCCGCTGCCACGCCCACCAGCTCCGTGCCCTGGAAGGAAAAGCCCGCGATCATAAAGACCGCGATGACGCCCACGAAACCGTTATGGAAGGGCGCGTCCCCAGTCGTCCAATTCGACAGGCCTGGAGAGTTGTCGCCCATCACGCCGGCGATCATGAAGACGCCCGACAGGACGAAGACGATGACGATGACGACCTTGATGGCCGCCAACCAGAATTCGGCCTCACCATAGACTCTCGCCGAGAGCGCGTTGAGCCCAACGACGATGACGAGGAAACCCACCGCCCATATCCACGACGGCACGGAGGGGAACCAATAGGCCATGACCAGGCCCGATGCCACAAGGTCCGCGGCCACCGTCACTGCCCAGTTGAACCAGTAGTTCCACCCCATCGCGAAACCGAAGGACGGGGAGATGAACTTCGTGGCGAAGGTCTGGAAGGAGCCCGCGACCGGCTGGTGCGCGCTCATCTCGCCCAGGGACTGCATGAGGAGCAGCACCATCAGGCCAATCGCCGCGTACGCGAGAAGGGCACCGCCCGGACCGGCGTTCGCGACCGTCGCACCGGAGGCCAGGAACAGGCCCGTACCGATCGCTCCGCCGATGGCGATCATCTGCATGTGACGCGACGCCAGGCCGCGCTTGAGAGCAGTGTTGGAGCGCTCGCGCACATCGCTGGCGATGTCGTCGGGAGTGGGGGTAGCCATGAGTCGGTTCCTCATCTGTTGATCGTCGAGTCCCATCTTAGTCCCACAATCGCTTGTGTCGACGTTTACAGATTCTTTTCTCATTCTTTAACGAGGCCGGGGCTCCCCTTCCGCTTGTGTCACCCCATTGCCCACCACGGCCTCGCCCCCACCAAACAAGCCACACACACGCTGGGCGGTTACACTAAACCCACCCACGCCACCACAGGAGGTTCCTATGACGCAATCCCTGATGAGCATCGGCTGGATGCTCCTCGCCCTCGTCCTCTCTGCGTCCATCGGCCTCGAGCGACAGATCCGAGGCAAGAGCGCGGGCATTCGAACGCAGGCCATCGTCGGCCTCACCGCCTGCCTCATGATGCTCATCTCCAAGTACGGCTTCTCCGACATCCTCGTCGACGGCATCACCCGTTACGACCCTTCGCGCGTCGCCTCGCAAATCGTCTCAGGCATCGGCTTCCTGGGCGCGGGCATCATCCTCACCCGTCACGGCGCGATTCGAGGCCTCACGACTGCCGCCACCATCTGGGAGACCGCGGCGATCGGCATGGCGTGTGGCGCAGGCCTGTGGTGGCTCGCCCTGGCCGGAACGGTCCTCCACTTCATCGTCATCGCCCTCCTGACGCCCCTCGTTCAGTTCATCCTCATGCGCACGCATGGCCACAAGGTCACGCTCACCGTCCATTACACGCCCGGGCACGGCGTCCTCTCCACGCTCCTCAGCCAAGTTTCAGCTCTCGGCTGGACCGTCTCCACGGTGTCGACCCACACGGATTCAAGTGACCGCGCGACCACCGCGCGATTCACTGCGGCGACGCGCCAGGACCTCTCACGCTCGCTGCTGGTGACCACCCTGGCCGACCTTGATGGTGTCGCGGGTGTCGATATCAGCGAAGACGACGACGAATAAAGTTCACAGCGTAGACGAGGGGCCCGCGGATCACCGCGGGCCCCTCGTTCGTGCCATCAGGCTCTCAGCGCATCACGCCTGAGGGCCGAAAGGATTGTAGGGCTTGTCGCTCAGCTGGGGCTGCTGGCCCTGCTGCTGGCCAAACTGAGCCTGCTGACCGAACTGCTGCTGGCCGGCCTGGGGGGCCTGGAAACCGCCCTGCTGCTGGCCGAACTGAGGCTGGCCGGCCTGGGGAGCCTGGAAGCCACCCTGCTGCTGGCCGAACTGAGGCTGACCGGCCTGCGGAGCCTGGAAGCCACCCTGCTGCTGCCCCATCTGTACACCGGCGAACGCACCACCAAAAGCATTCGGGTTGTTGATCGGTGCGACCGCGCCGGTCTTCAGCTCCATGAGCAGCAAGCCGCCCGCAACGCCGAGCGCGAGGGAGAACAGCAGCAGCATGAAAGCGCCAAAGCTCGCATCGACGTACTTATTACTAATCGCGACAATGAACTGAATAACACCGAGCAACGCCACCACAAGCGCGCCGATGCCCGCCGACAGGTACGCCCACTTCTGGTTCGTGAACCAATAGGCGGCACCCAGGCCGACGACAGCCATCAGCATGATGAGGTGGAATGCCGAGTAGCCGCCCTTCGCCTCGAACATCGACGCGCTGTAGCCGTAGGCAGAAACGAAAGGCAGGAACATCGAGACGAGGATCAGCACCGCCGACGCGGCAATACCAATGAGCGAGTAGGTCGCGCGAACAGAACGACCGCTCACCTTGCCCGTTTCGGCCACGACGGCCGTCTGGAACTGGTTGAACGCCGAGTTCGCGGCAGCACCGAACTGCTGAGCGGCAGCACCGAACTGCTGCCCCGCCGACTGGCCCGCCGGAGCGTAACCCGGCTGACCGTACTGCTGCGGACCGGGCTGGGGCTGGCCGGGCTGACCGAAGGGAGCCTGCTGGCCCTGCTGCGGCTGGCCACCAAACTGCTGCTGGCCCTGCTGGCCGGGCTGGCCGAAGGGAGCCTGCTGACCCCGCTGCGGCTGAGCACCGAACTGAGGCTGCCCCTGCTGAGGAGCTGTGCCGTACTGGGGCTGGCCGAAGGGAGCCTGCTGAGCCTGCTGCGGCTGAGCACCCACCTGGGGCTGGCCAAAGGGGGCCTGCTGGCCCTGCTGCGGCTGCGCGCCCACCTGGGGCTGGCCCTGCGGCTGGGCATCTACCTGCGGCGGGTTGCTGAAGGGAGACTGCGCGACCTGCTCCTCGGTCGACGGGGCCGGAGCAGCCTCGTCAGCCGCGGGGGCCTCGGACTGCGCCGCGCCCTCAAGGATCGCCTTTTCAAGGTTGTCGTCGGAGGCCTCGGCCACGGGAGCCTCAGGCTCGACGTGGGAAATCTCGGGTTCTGCGGGAGCCTCAACGTGCGGCTCTTCGACCGCGGGCTGTTCGACGGGGGCCTCGGTCGGGGCGGCATCAGCCTCGGGCTGTGCTTCCTCGTGGACACCAGCGAAAGGCTCAGCCTGCTCGCCGGCTTCCTGAGCGGGGACCTCGGACTCGGAGACAGCCGGTTCATCGGCAACCGGGGGCTGCGCGGGAACGACACCCTGATCCGCCAGCCACTGCCCGAGGGCAGGGTACAGCGACGGGTGCGTTGCAACGTAGGGACGCAGGTCCGGGCGAGCGGCAGTGATGTCCGCGAGATCCTGGGCCGAAAGCGCCGGATTGCTCAAGTCGGCAGCGGTGAGCTGCGACGGATCGATAGTGCTCATCTGTATTCCTCTCGCACCCGTAGGTGCAGTTCCTGATGGCGAACAGCCAATACTATCGCGCCGAGGGCTGTATACGTCAAGACGTTCACACCATGAAACATCGGCGTGAAACAAAAGACCCGGCCCCTCACGGGACCGGGTCTGTGGTGGTAGCGGGGACAGGATTTGAACCTGCGACCTCCGGGTTATGAGCCCGGCGAGCTACCGAACTGCTCCACCCCGCGTCGGCTCTAGATACTTTAGCGCATCGACCGGGAGGGTACAAACCGTGCGCGGTGATTTACATCCCAGCGGTCAGTATCTGGCGGCGGGCGGGTTCCCACGCCTCCTGAGCACTCACTGGGGCGCGGCGAAACCTGACGCGTTCGTTGCTTGAGCGGACGAGGCCTCGGGCGCCGCCGACGGAAGCGGAACTTGTCCGGCCGGAGTAGCTCCTGTGGCAGGGACGGGAACACTCATCGCATAGGGCGAGGGCGTCGACTTGAAGTCCGGGATCGCGAGCAGGATCGCTGCAATGACACAGAACCAATCGAGCACCTGCATCAGGAGCACGCGCACGCTCACAGCGCCCAGCTCATAAAGTCTGGGATCAGGCACGAACGCGTAGTACCACACAACATCGTGAACAATGCGCGTGACCGGAGTGACGATGAAGAACAGCACCAAAATGATGCACGCGGCGACATAGCGCGCGATGACAGCGCCCTTGCGCAGATAGAGCACCGCAAGCGCGATGACGATGATGAACATCAGACGCCAGAACCAGAACATCGGGTTCGAAAGCGTTCGGGCATAGGCGTCGAGATGTTCGAAGTCATAGGGAATGAATCCGTGCACCAGGGAGATCGCCTGGAGGACAATGACCGTCCACGCGCCAATGCGTCCGCGCATGGATAGCGACGAACGAGCCGTATTCGATGGGCCAGCATACAGGGGCGCCGCGCCATAAGAATCGGCGACCGGCGCCACCATCACGGGAGCACTCGTCGGTGCAGGCAGCGACGAAGCTTCCGACGGTTCCCGGCTCGGCTGTGGCACGCCCGAGGGCGCAGAGAAGGGATTGTTGGGGAGAGTCATCGTCTTCCTTCCACGATGTCGATGGGTCCCAGGGACAGATGCCCTCACCATAGCAATGACGCGCCGGGGCAATCCGGACGACAACTCATGATGGAAACACTCCCCATCCACTTGTTTCCACAAACCACAGACGGCCGCGCGCCCGGCCCTCTCACGACGTGTGAGTAACAGGACCGGGCGCGCGACGGCTTCCGCCAGCGGTTATGAGCCGCTTTGTGCACCGCTCGTGGCAGATGGGCTCGGGCTGGGCGTCGGCGCGCCTGCGTTCGGGGTCGCCGACGAGGACGTACCGAGCGCTGCCTGTGCGGCCTCAGCACGAGTCAGGGCGTCGTGCAGGCGCGTCTGGGCCTCGCCGTACGCAGTCCAGTCGCCCTTGCTCATCGCGGCATCCGCGTCACGCATGGCCTGCGCGGCATCGCTGACGGCCTGTGACAGCTGGGTGCCCGCATCTGATGAGCTCGCACCCGGCTGCGAGGTGTTCCCCGACGGTGGAGCCGTCGTTCCGGGAGAGGTTGACGAGCTCCCATCGTCCGAGACGAGCTGACGCAGCGACTCCTCGAGGGTCGGCGCGAAGCCGACCTTGTCGCCGAAGGCTGTCAGGACCGAACGCAGCACCGGGTATGACGCGGAGCCCGTGCCCTGCACGTAGACGGGCTGCACGTAGAGCAGACCACCGCCGACCGGCAGGGTCAGGAGGTTGCCTCGGATGACCGTCGAATCAGCCTGGTTGAGCAGGTTGAGCTGGGTGGCGATCTTCTCGTCGGAGTCGTACTTGTTCTGCACCTGGCCGGGGCCGGGAACGGTCGTCGAGGACGGCAGCGCGAGGAGGCGCAGCTTGCCGTATCCCGCGCGCACCTGGCCCGGCGTGTTGCCCGTCTCCGAGTCTACTGCGAGGAAGCCAGCCATGGCCTCGCGCCGACCCTCGCCGCCGCCACCGGGAACGAAGACCGAGGTCAGGGAGAACTCAGCGCTGTCCTGGCCGGGCATCTGCATGGTCAGGTAGTACGGCGGCTGCAGTGCAGTCGGAGCCGGCACGGGGTTGCCCGCCTCGTCCACGCGCGTGGAGGAGTCGGAGCTGGACGCCGCACCGTGGGTGGAGGTTTCCTCTGCCAGGCGCCAACGGTCACCACCGGAGTAGAAGCCGGCTGCGTCAGTCACGTGGTACGTGGCAAGCAGGTTGCGCTGGACCTTGAACATGTCCTCCGGGTAGCGCAGGTGGCTCATGAGATCGCCGGAGATCGCCGAGACGGGCTCGACGCTGCCGGGGTAGATCTTTTCCCAGGTGCGCAGGATCGGGTCCTGGTCATCCCAGCGGAACAGGCGCACGGAGCCGTCGTAGGCATCAACGATGGCCTTGACGGAGTTACGCATGTAGTTGATCTTGTTGGCCTGGACGTACTGGCCGACCTCGGTGGAGCGAGAGTCCACGGTGGCATTCGAAAGGGTCTCGTGCTGCGCGTACGGGTAGTTGTTCGTGGTCGTGTACGCGTCGACGACCCACACGAGGCGCTTGGGGGTCGAGGCGTCGCCGTCCATGTCGACGACCGCCGGGTAGGCGGACTGTTCGAGCGTCAGGTAGGGCGCGACCTTCGCGACGCGCTGGAGGGGATCGCGGTTGTAGAGGATCTGCGAGGCCTCGTTCGTCTGCGAGGAGAAGAACAGGTCCGTGGATCCGAACTTGATCGCGTACAGGAGCTTGTTCCACACGTTGCCCACGGAGGGGCCGCCGTTGCCGACGAAGGTCGTGGAGACCTGGCCGCCGACCGCGGTGTCATCCGGGTAGTCGAGTTCCTGAGGCTCGGAGCCCTCGGGGGCGCCGACGATCGAGTAGTCAGGCGAACCGGGGCTGAAGTAGACGCGCTCCTCGTAGTCGCCCATCTCGCCGACGGAGGGCACGGACTGCTCCCAGTAGGAGGGCAGGCCGTCGCTGGTCAGCTGGTTGCCGTACGCGGCGACCGCGCCGTATCCGTGGGTGTAGACGGTGTGCTGGTTAACCCATGTCTGCTGCTCGGCGGACAGGCCCGAGAGGTTGAGCTCGCGCACGGAGATCACGGTGTCGCGGCGCTCCCCGCCCACGTTGTAGCGGTCGACCTTCATGCCGGAGTTGAAGCCGTAGTACAGACGCGACTGCTGGAGCTGCTGGACGGTCTTCGTGATGACCTGCGGGTCAAGCAGGCGCACCTGGGAGGTGAGGGACTCCGTGTCGAACTGCCCGGCCGAGGCCGTGGTGGCCGCGTCGTAGTTCGTCTGATAGTCGACGTCCTGCAGGCCGTAGGCGGCCAGCGTGGCGTCGATGTTGCGCTGAATGTAGGGAGATTCGAGACTGCGCTGGTTGGGGCGCACGCGGAACTGCTCGACGAGAGCCGGGTAGGCGCCGGCCAGGACGAGGGCGGCAACAACGGTGACGGCCACGCCGGTGACGGGCAGGCGCCACGTACCGCGGAAGGCTGCGACGACGAAGAGAACCGCGACGAGGCCGGAGATGACCGCCAGAATGGAGTGTGCGGGCAGCGTCGCGTTGATATCGGAGTACATGGCACCGTGGATAGACCCGGAGTCCGAGGTGAGCAGCTCGTAGCGGCCCAGCCAGTAGTTCACGCCGATGAAGAGCGACAGGCAGGCGGCCATCACACCGGACTGCAGGCGCGCCTGCTTCGAGGCGTGGGGGCGCGGCGCCAGGCGGATCGTGCCGTACAGGTAGGACACGATGAGGGCCGCGACGAGGGCGATTGCGGTGACGGTCAGCAGGAAGGACACGAGGACCTTCAGCGCGGGCAGGACAAACACGAAGAACGAGATGTCCAGGCCGAACTGGGGATCAACCTGATCGAAGGACGAGCGGTTGAGGAACTGGAGCAGCGTCTGCCACTCCGTGGCCAGGCGAGCGCCGTTCGTGAAACCGAAGAACAGAGCGACACCCCAGAACGCGAATCGTCGCACGGGCTCGAGAGCCTTCTGGTAGGCGCGCAGGGAGGCCGAGGCCTGCCCGCGCGTCGAGGAGGCACGATGCCGGTACGCGTAGGACATCGAGAAGAAAATGAGTGCCGTGGCCACGATGAAGCCGACAACGAACAGGCCGATGTGCGCTCCCCACTGGGTGAGGATGACGCGGGTGGCGCTCATCTGGCGGAACCACAGGATCTCGGTCCACACGATCGATGCGCCGTAAATAATCGCGCCGATCGCGATCAGGACGCCCAGAGTGATCGCTCCGGGGCCGGGCTTATGCATCTTCAGCTCGACGGGCGGGCTATCGGGGTCTCGCGGCGCACGCGCTCCCCCCGGGGGGAAGACCGAAAAATTGAAGCTCACGGCAGTCCTCTCTGTAAAACCGATCGGCTTCAATCCAGTGTAGCCGCGCACATGCACTTCTTCGTCTCTGTCTTATTCGCTCTCCGTGAGATTATGGGGTTATGACTGTTGAGATGATGCCGAGTGCGCGCGAGATCGCGCTGGCCAACGTGGTTGTCGATATTGAAAAGGGCGCGGCCCGTGTGGGCTGGGATCACGCCCCGTCCATCTACGCGCTGGTGCCGACCGCAATGCTGCTGGCCGACCCGAACCTGCCCGCCGACATCGCCGAGCAGCTGCGCTCGGGCTGGGATGGGACCGAGGACCACCTGAGCGCGATCATCCAGGAGGACCTGGCTGACGACGACATCGAGCAGGTCCTGGCTCACCTGGCGTGGCCGGAAACGGTGCCGGGTGCGGCGATCACGGTCGAGCGCATCGTCGTTCCGCCGGAGGTCGAGGACGAGGCCCCGGAGGACCCCGACGAGGCCCTGGCCTTCATCTCGAATCACCCCCTGCGCACGGACGTGCGTCTGGCCGTTGGCGTGATGCGTACGGGCGAGTCGTGGTGTGCGCTGCGCACCCGCGCCTTCGACTCTGACGACAAGGTCGGGCAGGGCTCGACGCTCGTCCCGGCGCTGGTGGACGCCCTGCGCGCGTCCCTCGAGCCGGTGACGGACGGGGAAGCCTAAGAGCGCAGAGGAGGCCCCGGCCTCGTCCGGACCAGATGGACGAGGCCGGGGCCCTTTGTCGCCCACCTGACGAAAGTCGGCGGGCGGGCTTGAGAGCGCCCCTGCGCTACTGGCAGGTCGGCAGGGCGTCCCCGGTACCGTCGGCGATGGAGCGCACGGCGGTCACTGCCTCGTCGAGGGTGGACACTGAGACGACGCGCAGCCCATCGGGGACGTGCCCGACGACCTCGTCGCAGTTGGTGGAGGGGGCGAGGAACCACTGGGCGCCATCGCGGCGCGCGCCCCACAGCTTCTGCTGGATGCCTCCGATCGCGCCGACTTGCCCGTCGTAGGACATGGTTCCGGTGCCCGCGATGACGTTACCGCCGGTCATATCGCCGGGGGTCAGACGATCGATGATGCCCAGTGAAAACATCATGCCCGCGCTGGGGCCACCCACGCCGTCGATGTTGACGGTGATGTCGACGGGCAGAACGGGGTCAGCGGAGAGGTAGACGCCGAGCTTGGAGCCGCTCTCGGTGGCGGATGCGGCGACCGAGTCGAAGGAGATGTCCTGCGTGGTGCCTCCGCGCTCGACCGTCAGCGTCATCGTGGAACCGGCCGGCACCGAGCGCATGAGGGCGAAGGGAGTTGCGGCGCTGGTGATCTCGTGACGTACACCGTCGGGGGTAGTGATCGCGCGGAGGATGTCTCCCTGCTCGACGTTGCCTTCCGCGTTGGATCCCTCGACCGCGCCCTCAATCGTGATCGTTGCGGGAACATTCCACCCGAGGTACTCAAGGGCGGCAACCTGGGAGGTCGTCTGAGAGTTACGCATCATCGCCACCTGAGCATCGCTCACCTGCTCACGGGTGGTTCCAGCGGGATACACCGACTCGTAGTCCAGGATCTTGCTGTGCGAGTCGAAGTATGCGGCGATGAGTTGCGCAAAGTTCAGGCGAGACGTGGGGTTTCCCGATTCGGACACCGTCACCATGCGCAGCTGCCCCTGCCCCGGCTTTGCAGGTGCGTCGTAGGAGCTGGATTGGGCCTCGTCCTGCTGGATCGGTTCCCCCGTCGCGGGGTCGGTTCCCTCAATCTGAAGCATAGGAACGCCGTTGTCGGATCCCAACACGTTAAAGGTCGGGCCCGGGCTGTTGACCACGAAGGGAACGGGGATCCAGAAGAGGATCGCCACCATCGCGAGCGCGGCGAGGACCGCCGTGATGAGTCTCCAGCTGATGATGGGGATACGCCGGGTAGAGTCATCCTCGTGCAGGGGCACCAGTTCAATGTTCTCCGAGGTCATCTGCTCATCGTTCACCGTGCCATTGTGTCCCACCCGCTCCCCCTGCGCACGTGCGCCGCGCACCACCGCTTCAGCTCTCAGCGTTTTTGCAGAAGATTGTCAGCACCCGCGAACAAGGGGCGGCTAGTCTGTGCTCATGAACGAGTTTGACTCCGACACCCCGTTTGAGGACTTCTTGCGCTCGATCCTGGGCGAGGAGGCGGCAGCTGAGGCCGCACGCGCGCTGCAGGCTCAGGGTTTCGATCCCGCGCATCTTCCCCCGGAGTTTTCCGATCCCGCACGTATGCGCGCGGCGATGGGCCAGTTCCAGTTCCTCATGAACACGACGGCCGGCCCCGTCAATTGGCGCATGGTTGAGGACAGCGCGAAGCAGGCGGCCTACGCGAGCGGCGACCCCTCCCCCACGGCCTCGGAGGCCGAGGCCGCGCGTCAGGCGATGACGGTCGCGGACCTGTGGCTCGATGCGGTGACCGATTTTGCATCCGGCCCGGTCACCCGCGACGTGTGGAGCAAGGTCGCGTGGGTCGAGCACACGATTCCGACGTGGAAGCGCATCTGCGAGCCCGTGGCACTCAACGTGTCGCGCGCCCTGTCCGCAGCCCTGTCGGAGCAATTCGGTGCCGAGGGCCTGGGGGACGCCGCCTCCCTGCCGGAGGGCATGGCTGCGATGCTCGGCAAGACGCAGGAGATGATGCCGCGACTGTCTGCGATGATGTTCTCCGCGCAGATCGCACGCGCGTTGGCGGCCCTGGCCGGCGAGTCCTTCGGCACCTTCGACACGGGCATTCCCCTGTCGGATACGTCGCACGCCGCCCTGTTGCCGCACAACGTCGCGCAGTTCTCCGAGGGACTCGACATTCCCTTCGACGAGGTCCGCCAGTTCCTCGCCGTGCGCGAGGCGGCGCATCGCCGACTCTTCGCCTCGGTCCCGTGGTTGGAGGGTGACCTGGTGCGCGCGGTCGAGCGCTACGCGTCCCAGATCGCGATCGACACGGAGGCCATTTCCGAGGCGGCACGCTCGGTGGACCCCTCGGACCCGCACTCGGTGGAGTCGGCCCTCAGCGGCGGCGTGTTTGCGCTGTCGACGACGCCCGATCAGCGCCGCGCGCTCACGCGCCTGGAGACGATGTTGGCCCTCATCGAGGGCTGGGTCGAGGTCGTGACGGCCCGCGCCACCCTGCCCTACCTGCCCCACGCGGACGCACTGCGCGAGATGATGCGTCGCCGCCGGGCGTCGGGCGGCCCCGCGGAGGAGATCCTCGGGACCCTCATGGGTCTCAAGATGCGCCCGCGTCAGGCACGCGGCGCCGCATCGATCTTTGCGCTGGTGGAGACCGACGGCGGGCGCGACGCGCGTGAGGCCCTCTGGTCGCACCCGGACATGGTTCCCTCCGAGACGGAGCTGGCCACGCCGGACACCTTCCTCACGCTGCGCCGGGCTGCGGCCGAAGAGGACGCGGATATCGACGCCGCTCTCAATTCTCTCCTGGATGGAACGCTCGGCTGGGCGGATGGGCTGGAGCCCGGGGACGAGGCCTCGGCCGGCTCGGATGACGAGCCTGAGGATCCCGAAGCGTCTAACCCACAGGACAAGACGAACTGACACATAGCGAAGCGATCAGACAAGTTATCCACAGATTTTTCAAAATGCCACAACGGTGACCCATCTCGGTTCATGATGTCTCTAACAGTCACAAACTGAAGGAGACCATCATGAACCTGATGCATCACACGGCGATCCTGTGGCGCGGTCCGGGCAGCGTCCAAATTGGCGGCGACCGCGCCCGACACGTGCGCCTCGACGACCTGCACGCCAGCGACCAGCTCTGGCTCGCCAGCCAGGCCCGCCCCGTTCACGCGTCCGACGCTCCCGAGGCTTCCCCCGACCTCCTCGCCGCGCTGGCCGAGGCGGACCTCGTGGATCATCCCGACCGCCGCCCGCTTCTCTCTGTGGACGTTCTCGGCGCGGTACCCGCCACCCTCCTCGCCCTCCGTTCGCTGGTCGACACCCTCGCGCTGAGGCTCCGCATCGACGCCCCCAGCCTGGTGGACGGCGACTGGGATCACGTGTTCGGCGGTGTGTACACGGGCACGCCACGCTCGCGCGCGGTGCGCCGAGAACTCGCCTCACTGATCCCGCTGCCCGACCTGCACGCCCAGGATGCGCCGGACGTCGCCCTCGTGTCAGCAGAGCGGGCGTTCGACCCCGGCATCCCTTTCGAGCTGATGGCCGCAGACACGTCTCATCTGCTCATCACGCGCGGGGAGCACTCCTACGAGATCGGGCCATTCGTGATTCCCGGCTCCACGCCGTGCTTCCACTGCATCGAGCACGCGCGCGCCGAGCAGGACCCCTACCACCTCACCCACCTGCGAGAACTCGCCCAGTGGCCGCTCGGGACACTCCCTCAGCTGGCACACTTCGCGGCCGCCCTGCGGATCGCGCGCCTGCTGCGCGACTTCGCCTCAGGGGCACTCACGCCATCCCTGTGCGCCGAGATCGCCACAGTCGACGAGGACGGCACCATCAGCATCGAACGCGCGATCGGTGCCCACGAATGCGTCTGCGGCATCGACGGCGTGGCCTGCTAGCTCAGGACCCTTCGTCGACGATGACCTCTTCGCCGCGCACGAGCGCGAGGACGGGGGCGGCGAAGCGCTGCACCTTCACGTCACCGATGCCACGAATCACCCGCAGCTGCGTCGTATTCTTCGGCATGGCCTGGGCGATGTCGCGCAAGGTCTGATCGGTGAACACGGCGAAAGGCGGCACACCCGCCTGGCGTGAGACCTCGAGGCGCCACGCCTTGAGACGCCCGAAGAGTTCGATCGCCTGGGGCGACGCCTCCTCTTCAAAGGCCCGATTGAGGGCGCGGGTGGAGGCACGCGCCCTCTTCTTCGGCGCGCCCGCCCCCGCTTCCTCGGGCCAGATACCGTCAAGCAGGCGACTGCGCTTGCGCTTTCCGCGCCCGTCCGCGCCCCGCGAGCGCGCCCACGACAGGGTCAGCAGGTCGCGGGCACGGGTGACGGCCACGTACAGCAGGCGACGTTCCTCCTCGCGCGCGGCCGCGGTCTTTGCATACGAGATCGGTAGGAGTCCTTCGGCGACGCCGACGAGGAAGACGGCGTCCCATTCGAGGCCCTTGGCGGCGTGAATGGTGGCCAGCTCGACGCCGGCCTTGTCCGGTTCAACCTGGTAGGCGACGCGTTCGTCGAGTTCGGCGACGAAGGCGGCGAGCGTCTCCGCCTTACTGTCATCCGCCCAGCCGACGATCGCGTTCATGTTCGACCAGCGCTCGGAACCCGCCTGGCCTGAGGGAGCCTCGGGAGCCCAACCGACGCCCGAGAGGACGTCGCGCACAATCTCGCCCACGCTCCCGTCGTCGGTGGCGGCTGCCGCCGCGGCCCGCAGACGCGAAATCGCGGTACGCACGTCGTCACGAGCGAAGAAGGGCTTTCCCCCGGCGACGGCCACGGGAATACCGCGCGCTCCCAGGGCCTCTTCGAAGGCCTGGGACTGACCGTTCGTACGCATGAGGACAGCGATCGAATGGGGCGCCATGCCACCCGCGATAAGGTCCGCGATCGACGCCGCGACGCCCTCGGCCTCGGCTCGATCGTCGTCGTAGGTGCGGTAGGTGACCCGGGCGCCGCCGTCGCGCTGACTGGACAGCCGCACCGTTCCCTCACGCTGACTCGAGCGCGCCAGGACGTCGTTCGCCAGACTCACGATCTGCGGGGTCGACCGGTAGTCGCGGGTCAGCTCGACGATGCGAGCTCCCGGATGCTTGCGCCCGAAACCGGTCAAGTAGTCCGGGGAGGCACCCGTGAAGGAGTAAATGGTCTGCGCGACGTCGCCGACGACGCACACGTCGTGTCGCCCACCCAGCCACAGGTCGAGCAGACGCGCCTGGAGGAGGTTGACGTCCTGAAACTCATCGACCACGAATGAGCGATACTGCTTGCGCACGATGGAAGCGACGTCTGCGCGCTCCTGCAGCATGCCGCACAGGTAGATGAGGATGTCCTCAAAGTCGATGACGCCGCGCTCGTTCTTCGCGTCCTCATACACGTCCAGGAGGCGAGCCATGTCGCCCGCGTCCAGCCCGGCGGGCACGTCGCGGCGCAGACGAGCCACGCGCGAGGCGTAGTGGGCGGCATCGATCATCGACACCTTCGCCCATTCGACCTCTGCCGCAATGTCGCGCACGTTCGTTCGGTCGATCGTGATCCCCAGGCGTGCGGCGGAAGCCGCGACGAGGGAGGCCTTGTGCGGGATGACGTCGGGTAGCGGACCGCCCACGACAGTGGGCCAAAAATGGCGCAGCTGGCGCAGCGCCGCAGAGTGGAAGGTGCGCGCCTGAGCCTTCGGAACCCCCAGCTGGGCCAGGCGGTGGCGCATTTCGAAGGCCGCACGCTGCGTGAAGGTCACGGCGAGCACGTTGGATGGGTCGAAGGCACCGACGGCCGCCCCGTACGCGATGCGGTACGTGATCGCGCGGGTCTTGCCGGTGCCCGCGCCCGCCAGAACGGCAAGCGGGCCAGCCACCTGCGTGGCGACGGCGCGCTGATCGGGGTCCAGGGCGTCCAGCAGTTCCTCGGGGTTCATGGTCCCCATTGTTCCATCGCCCGCCCTCAGTTGCGTCCCGTGCCCTCCGGGACGCTCGGCAGGTCGGACCCATACCATTCCCGCAGCAGCGCGTAGGCGATCGAGGCGCGACCGGGGGCACTGATCTCCCCAGATTCAAGCGCTCGCGTCAGCTCGTCTCGGCTGTAGAAGCGCGCCCACTCGATCTCTACGCCGTCAGCCTGCGGGGTCGGGCGCGGCGAGGCGGTGCGAGCCCGGTACCCCATCATCTGCGAGCGTCCGAAGGGCCACGGCTGCGTCGCGACGTAGGTGGGCGTCTCGATCTCGACACCGACCTCCTCGGCGACCTCGCGGGCAACCGTGACGTCCGGGGACTCCCCGGCCTCGACGTAGCCGGCGATGATCGACACGAAGCCCGGCCGCCAGAGCGCGTTGTGCGCCAGGAGGACGCGTCCGTCATGATCCTGGACGAGGACGATGATGGCCGGGTCCTGGCGCGGATATTCAAGCCGGTCACATGTCTCGCATCGCGCGGCCCACCCGCCGGACACCAGCTGCACCGGCGCCCCGCAGCGCGGGCAGAAGCGGTAGTTGGCGTGCCAACCCGCGAGCGCGAGCGCGGTCAGCGCCAGGGCTGCGTCGTCGCCGTCGAGCTGCCACCCGACCGCGCGCAGGTGCTCCCAGCGGCCCCACGCCTCGTCCCGGCTCGTCTCGATCGCGACGACGGACCTGCCGCCCACGACCCCAATGAACGAGGCCGTGGCCCCCTCGAGCGCGCGCGTGGCCTCGTCCCCGACCATCCGGCGCAGGACCGGGGCACCCGAGGACGACGCCTTAGCCTCGTCGAGGAGAACGAAACCGGACGGGTCGACGACGATAACGTCGGCCTCACCGGCGCGCACCAGAGCCGACGGAGCCACGGATTCGCGCAGCGCGACGGCCGGGTCGACGTGACCGCGGACGAGAGGTAGATCAAGACTCATAACTCCACGGTAACGCGGTGGGCTACCCTAGGCACTATGACAAATACTCCCCTGCGCGCCGATGGGCGCACCCCGTCCCAGCTCCGTCCCGTCTCCATTACCCGCGGTTGGTCGGGTACCGGTGAGGGCTCCGTCCTCATCGAGTTTGGTAACACTCGCGTCCTGTGTGTCGCCTCTTTCACTGAGGGCGTGCCGCGTTGGAAGCGCGATTCCGGCGAGGGCTGGGTGACCGGCGAGTACTCGATGCTCCCGCGCGCGACCGAGCAGCGTTCCTCCCGCGAGTCCGTCAAGGGCAAGGTCGGCGGCCGCACTCAGGAGATCTCGCGCCTCATTGGCCGCTCCCTGCGCGGCATCGTCGACGTGTCCGCGCTCGGCGAGAACACCATCGTCCTGGACTGCGACGTCCTGCGCGCCGACGGCGGCACGCGCACCGCGGCGATCACGGGCGCTTACGTGGCCCTCGCCGACGCGGTGACCTGGGCGAAGGAGCAGGGCATCCTCAAGCCCTCCGCCAAGGTCCTCACCGACTCGATCTCCGCGATCTCCGTGGGCGTTATCGACGGCACGCCCATGCTGGACCTGCCCTACGTGGAGGACGTGCGCGCCGAAACCGACATGAACGTCGTGCAGACGGGCGATGGCCGTTTCATCGAGGTGCAGGGAACCGCCGAGCACGCCCCCTTCAGCCGCGATGAGCTGAACGAGCTGCTGGACCTGGCGACGCTGGGTAACGCCGAGCTCGCCCGCGCGCAGAAGCTGGCGCTCGAGGCTCCCCTCATGGAGCGCATCGAGGTGCGTCCGTGAGCGCGCGCCTGGTCTTCGCGACCTCCAACGCGCACAAGGTCAGCGAGCTCGAGGCCATCCTGGCCCCCGCGTGGGAGGGCTTCGAGGCCGGCTGCGTGGCTCGCATGAGCGATTTCGACGTGGCCTCTCCGGTCGAGGACGGCGTGACCTTCGAGGAGAACTCCCTCATCAAGGCCCGTGCGCTGGCTCGCGCAACCGGCCTGGCTGCCATCGCCGACGACTCCGGCATCACGGTAGATGTGCTGGGCGGAGCACCCGGCATCTTCTCCGCGCGTTGGTCCGGCTCCCACGGGGATGACGAGGCGAACCTACGTCTGCTCCTTGATCAGCTCTCCGACGTGCCCGACCGCCACCGCGGTGCCGCCTTCGTGTCGGCCGCCGTTCTCGTGACCCCCGACGGTCGCGAGTTCGTCGAGCGCGGCGAGGTGCGCGGCACCTTGACGCGCTCCCCGCGCGGCGAGGGCGGGTTCGGCTACGATCCGATCTTTGTCCCCGAGGGCTTCGAGGTCACGACCGCGCAGATGAGCGCCGAGCAGAAGAACGCGATCAGCCACCGCGGCATCGCCTTCCGCGCCCTCATGCCCCACATCGTGGAGTACCTGCGCGGCTGAGAAGCAGCGCAGACACAAATGTGCCGGGCACCCGAGGGTGTCCGGCACTTGTGTGTTGCGCCCGCAGGCGCGCCATCAACGGGCGACGAGGTTGCCGAAGATGGGGCGGTCCATCGAGAACTGCAGGGGGTTGCGCTGTTGGCGCACCCTGCGGTGATGGGTGAGGCGATGAAGGAGTGATGCGACGAAACGAGACATTGTGTGCTCCTCTTTGAGTACCGTGCGATGGATCTGTCACCGCGTCGTACTGACATAGTGCGCCTCATTGTCCGTTTTTTCCATCGATGTTTTCTTATGTTTCTATGAAGCGCATCTTACGGACTTTTCCTTGGTACAGCTTGGAAAATCCTTGACCAAAGAAGGTTACTTGTCTTAATTAATCCATCGGTGGATACAGTGAGGGGGCAGGCCCACGGCCTGCCCCCTCACCCCCAATTCAACGAAGAGTCAGCGAGCTCGCGCCAGTCGCGCACGACGCGTCAGGAAACGACGCACGTCGAAGAAGCGAACAACTTGCATGATGCGGCGCCCGAGGCGGTCGCGCACGCGCCAGATCATGGTGCAGCCGACGCCGATGAAGATGGCGTTCGTCAGGAAGGACGGCCAGGCGCCGGTGGACGCACATGCGAGGGCCAGCAGGATGCAGCTGGAGACATTGAGCGAGTGGTAGCGCAGGGAGTCGGGAGCGAAGCGCTTGGAAGAGACCAGGTAGTAGGCGGCGATGGAGGCGCCAGCGCCCAACCAACCGAGGACCGGAATTGCGAGAGATGAGATCGTCATGACTCATATGATGCACCTTCCGCTAGTCAAGCACAATTGAATGGTTCTATAGTTATCTTACAGTTTCACTTAATGAAGGAGTTCGCGTGGACATCGACCCCCGCCGCCTGCCTTTCCTTCTGTCCGTCGCGCGTGAAGGCGGCATCGTTGCCGCCGCCGACATCCTCATGGTCTCGCCCTCGGCTGTATCCCAGCAGATCCAAAAACTTGAGGAGGAAGTCGGCCTCAAACTCGTCGAGCGCACCACGTCCGGCGCGATTCTCACCCCGGCCGGCACGATCGTCGCCGAGGCCGGCGAACGCATCAACGCCGACATCGAGGAAGCCCTCAAGGCGCTGCGCCCCCTCACGGGCCAGGTCACGGGAACGGTCACCATCGGGGCGTTCCTGACGATTTGCCGGTCCACCCTCATTCCCGCGCTCCCCGACCTCCTCGAGGCGCTCCCGGGCATCGACCTGCGCATCGAGGAAACAGAGGAGACCCCCGGCATGGCCGCGCTGCGCACCGGCCAGTACGACATCCTCGTCATCGAACGAGACGAGGACCCGGGTCTGGCCCCTCGCGGCTACACGGACATTCCCTTCCTCGACGAACCCTGGATGCTCGTCACCCCGGATTCGGCTCCCCCCATCGGGTCGATCGAAGACCTCGCGGACCTCACCTGGCTGCGCGTCAATCCAGGCTCCAGCGGCGACCACGTCATGCGTCGTATTACGAAGGCCTTCCCGGACACGCGCTGGGCGCCTCACCTGTACACGACCTACGAGGCCGCCCGCGCCCTCGTGCGCGCTCGCACGGGTTCGACGATCCTGCCGGCCATGGCGCTGGCCGGGGCCCACACGGAGGGCATGCGCATCACGCCGCTGCCGTCGCTGGGCACTCGCAAGATCCTGCTACGCCACAAGAATCACGGATGGTCCGAGGCCTCAGGCCCAGCGCGCGTGGCCACATACATGGCGGAGTGGAAGCGCCACAACGCCTCGTACTCGACGTCTAGCGACTGACCGAGGAACCACCTCGCCTCACCCACCGGTGGGGCGAGGGTAAGCTCAGAGGCTCACCTGCATCCCGGAAGCCGCAAACTCGAGGGGACCCGACCAGGTCTGTCGTACTTCGGAGACCACCCGATCGCGGGGCGTCCAGGGCTGGATGTGCGTCGCGATCATGCGGCCTACCCCGGCTCGCGTGGCGACCTCGCCCGCGCGCGTACCGTCCATGTGCATGTCTGGCTCGTTCTCGTCGCTCGTGAAGCCGACCTCGCTGAGGAGCACGTCAACTCCGCGCGCCCCCTCAATAATCGTGTCGCACAGGTCGGTGTCACCCGTGTAGAACAGGGACACCAGGCGCTCAGGATCCTCCTCCGAGGGCCCCTCGACGCGCAGGCCAAAGGCCTCGACCGGATGCAGGGCGCGGTAGGGGCGGATCGTCATGGGACCAACCTGGTAGGCCTCGCCCAGCTGCATGTGGGTAAAGGCGAATTCAACCTCGTACGCCTCGTCGTCCGGGGCATCTTCAATCTGGCGCACACGACGCATCGTCTCGGCGGGACCGTACAGGGGCAGCGCGGATGCGGCCGCTCCCGGACCCCACTTGCGGTAGACCTGGAGGGAAATCATGTCGCCCATGTGATCGGCGTGGCAGTGCGACAGCGCGAGGGCATCGAGCTCGCACGGGCACACGTGCGCCCACAGCGCACCGAAGGAACCGGGACCCATGTCGCACACGAGCGAGAAGGTCCGTTCTTCCCCCGATCGCGGGTCCACGCCTCGGGCCTGAACAAGGTAGGACGATGCCGGCGACTCCGGCCCCGACATCGAACCGGTAGCGCCGATAACAGTCAGCTTCACGCGATACCACCACCGGTATTCACGCGGGCAACGGAGCCCACCTCGGGGCCAAGGAAACGGCGAGCCAGGCGCGGGAACGCGTCGGAGGCGCCCGTGGCCAAAAACTGGTGCTGCGGTCCTTCACCTGTGGGCCACGGATCATGAAGAAGCCCGCGGTCCACGAGCTCGTTATAGGTCACGTTCGCGGTCGCCTCGGAGGAGGTCACGAGCGTGACGCCCTCGCCCATGATGCGACCGATAACGCCGGTGAGCAGCGGGTAGTGCGTGCACCCCAGGATCAGCGTATCCACGCCCGCTTCCTTCAGCGGCGTCAGATACTCGCGCGCCACAGCCTCGATCTCCTCGCCCGTGGTCACCCCGGCCTCGACGAAGTCGACGAAAGCGGGACACGCCTGCTGACTGACCGTCAGCCCGGGGACGGCTGCGAGCGCGCGCAGGTACGCCTCGGACTGGATGGTGGCCTTCGTACCGATGACACCCACGTGGCGGTTACGCGTGGCGATGACGCTCTGGCGCGCAGCCGGAGTGATGACCTCGATAACGGGGATGCCAGCATCGATCCAGTAGCGTTCCCGAGCGTCCGCAAGCGCAGCAGCCGTCGCCGTGTTGCAGGCGATGACGAGCGCCTTCACGCCGCGCGAGGCCAGCTCGTCGAGGGCGGACAGCGTCAGCGAACGAACCTGCGCGATAGCTCGCGGGCCGTAAGGCGTGTGCTCGGTGTCGCCCAGGTAGATGATCTCTTCGTCGGGCAGCTTGTCGATGACTGCGCGCGCCACCGTCAGCCCACCTAGGCCCGAGTCGAAAATTCCGATCGGGGCGTTGTTCATGTCTCGACCTTATGCGTTACTGGGAATTATTGACGGCTTCTAGGAGTGAGTCCTGCCACCATGTGATGAGCATATAGATGGCGGCGACGGTTTGCGAGCGCTCCCCCGTCGGCTCACTGAGCGCCAATTCTTCGATGCGCTGCGCATCTTGTTGATCCGATAGGCCCAGCTCAGCGGCTAAGCCCAGCCTGATGTCATTGAGAGCCCCCAGCCAGGACCACACGGCCTCGGGCTGGATCCTGAGGGTGTCACTCTCACCGTGGACGATGTGGTCAAGATCGCCGACGATGGCGCGCAAACGGACGGACTTATCGGTGCGTAGAGAATCCTCGGTCAGGGCGCGCAGGCGGCCAGCATCTTCGTCATCCTCGCTCATCGAGGGCAGCAACATACGCAGGGTACGTTCGCGGGGTTCGTCTCGTCGCTGTTCGGTCTCGGTGGCGGCGTTCACCATGGACGAGGTCGCGGCGTACTCACCGGGATCATCCAAGACGACGAGAACCTCCGTCGCCAACTGGCGCAGGAGGAGCGCCTCGCCGTCGCTCATCGACGAGACGTAGACACCGTCTCGAAGAGCGAAGCCTTCCATATCCTCAGTCCCGGTCCTCTTCGATGGTGGCGCGCAGACCGTAGGAATGCATGGCCATCACGTCGGCCTCGATGCGCTCGCGCACGCCCGTGGAGACGGTGGCACGCCCGCGCGTATGAACGGCCATCATGAGTTCCTCCGCACGGGCAGTGGAATAGCCAAAATACTGGCGAAAAACAGCGCTCACGTAACTCATCAGGTTGACAGGATCGTCCCACACGACGGCGCGCCAACGCGGCACCGCGGTGGGTGCCTCGTGCGTGCGGGACGCGGGTTGGAAGATCGTTGTCATACGTCAACACTAAGACGGATTTGTGTATCAGGGAAGGAAATTCGCACCCCGGTGACACGCTTCTCAGGGTAGGCTCACAGTATGCCTGCATCGACATCTACTTCATTGCTGACTGATATGTACGAGCTCACGATGCTCGACGCCGCCCTGAAGGATGGCACCGCGCATCGTCGCTGCACCTTTGAGCTGTTTGGGCGCCGCCTGCCCGCTACGCGCCGCTTCGGTGTCGTCGCCGGAACCGGTCGCATTCTCGAGGCCCTGGAACGCTTCGAGTTCGACGCGGAGCAGATCGATTGGTTGAAAGACCAGGGGATCATCTCCGAGGAGGCCGCACAGTTCCTGGCCTCGTGGCGCTTCACGGGCGACATTTGGGGCTACGCCGAGGGTGAGTGCTATTTCCCCGGTTCTCCCCTGCTGACCGTTGAGGGTACGTTCGCGGATTGCACGCTCCTGGAGACGCTGCTCCTGTCGATCCTCAACCACGATTGCGCGGTGGCTTCGGCCGCCTCGCGTATGACAATCGCCGCCCACGGTCGCCCCTGCATGGACATGGGTGCTCGCCGCGCCCACGAGCGCGCAGCGGTCTCCGCCGCACGCGCCGCCATCATCGGCGGTTTCCAGGGCACCTCCGACCTTGAGGCCGCCAAGCGCTACGGGATCCGTTGCATCGGCACGGCCGCCCACGCGTTCACGCTCCTGCACGACACCGAGCGCGACGCCTTCGACTCCCAGGTCGCCAAGCTGGGCGCGGGCACGACCCTGCTCGTGGACACCTACGACATCAGGCAGGGCGTCATCAACGCGGTCGAGGCCGCGCGCGCTGCGGGCGGAGAGCTGGGCGCGGTGCGCCTGGATTCGGGCGACCTTGTCGCCGAGGCGTTCAAGGTGCGCGGACAGCTCGACGCGATGGGCGCCACCACCACGAAGATCACGGTGACCTCCGACCTGGACGAGTACGCGATCGCCGCCCTGGGTGCGGCCCCCGTGGACTCCTACGGCGTGGGCACCAAGCTGGTGACGGGCTCGGGCGTGCCGACGGCCGCCCTGGTCTACAAGGTCGTCCAGCGCGAGGATTCCAACGGCGAAACCGTTCTTGTCGCCAAGAAGGCCGAGTCGAAGTCCACTGTCGGCGGGCGCAAGGTCGCCGGCCGCGTCCTGGGCGAGGACGGCTACGCGACCGAGGAGCTCCTGCTCGTCGGCACCTCCTTCGAAGAGGGCCAGGCCCTCCTCGCCGAGCGCGGCGCCCGCCCGCTGCAGGTCCAGCTGGTCCGCGGCGGCCAGATCGACGCCGCCGCATGGGGTTCCGAGGCGCTGTCCCGCGCCCAGGAGCACCACCTGCGCGCCCGCAACGAGCTGCCCTACCAGGCATGGCGCCTGTCCGAGGGCGAGGCCGCGATCCCCACGCGCTACGAGAAGGTCGACTGACCCTCACCTCCCGTTCAACGAAGCCACGGCCTCGTCCTTTCAAAAGGGACGAGGCCGTGGCTTGTTATGCGTCAGGGGCACCGGGAGCCGCAGGGCGCTTCAGTGGCGGCCGACGAACCACTCGCGCAGCAGGGCGATACGGGCCTCGATCTGCTCGGTCGTCGCCTGGGCGACCTCGGGGCCGCCGCAGCGCGAGCGCAGGCGCGAATGGATGGTCGCGTGGGTCTCACCGGAGCGGCGCGACCACGTGGAGACCAGGTGCTGGAGTTCCTTGCGCTTGGCAGCTCGCAGCTTGTGGGCGGGTATGCCGGCGTTCTCCTCGCGCATCTTCTGCGCGGCGCGGGTCTTCTTCTGCGCGGCAACCTGGTCGGCCTGGCGAGCGCGCAGCAGGGTCGTCACCTGATCGGCGTCCAGCAGGCCGGGAATACCCAGGTATTCCTGCTCTTCCTCCGAGCCAACCTCGGCGCCCGCGCCCCACGCGGCTCCGTCGAACAGAACGCCGTCGAACTCGGCGTCCGCGCCCAGGACCTCGAACTGTGAGAGCAGGTCGGAGGATGCTTTCTCCTCGCGGTTCGCGGCCGCGACGAGGGCATCCTCGGGATTCCACATGTCGTCTTCGCTGGCCTCGTCGCGCTTGGGACGGTCGAGCGCATGGTCGCGTTCGACCTCCATGCCGCCGGCGAGGGTCAGCAGGGGCACGACGGAGGGAATGAAGACGGTGGCCGTCTCGCCGCGACGCCGGGCTCGCACGTAGCGGCCGATCGCCTGGGCGAAGAACAGCGGCGTGGAGGCGTTGGTCGCATAGACGCCAACCGCGAGTCGGGGCACGTCGACGCCCTCGGACACCATGCGCACGGCGACCATCCACTTATCGGTAGAGTCGGCGAACTCGGAAATGCGGTCGGATGCGTCCGCGTCGTCGGACAGGACGATCGTGGGAGCCTTGCCGGTGATGAGGCGCAGGTGACGGGCGTAGGCGCGCGCGTGCTCCTGATTGGAGGCGATGACGAGGCCGCCCGCGTCGGGCACGGCGCGACGCACCTCTTCGAGGCGCAGATCGGCAGCTCGCAGCACGGCGGGAATCCACTCACCCTTCGGGTCCAACGCAGTACGCCAGGCCTGCTTCATCATGTCCTTGGTGAGAGGCTCGCCCAGGCGGGCGCTGACCTCGTCACCCGCGCTGGTACGCCAGGCCATTTGCCCCGAGTAGGACATGAACAGGACGGGACGCACGACGCCGTCCTTGAGGGCATCGCCGTAGCCATACGTGTAGTCCGCGCGCGAACGTCGGATGCCCTCCTCGTCCTCCTCGTAGGTGACGAAGGGGATCGGAGAGGTGTCGGAGCGGAAGGGCGTGCCCGTCAGAGCCAGGCGGCGCGTCGCATCCGTGAAGGCCTCACGCACGCCGTCGCCCCACGACAGGGAGTCGCCGGCGTGGTGAATCTCGTCGAGAATAACGAGGGTGCGGTAGGCGCGGGTGCGCGCCGCGTGAACGGCCGGGTTGGAGCCAATCTGCGCGTAGGTGACGGCCACGCCATCGAAGTGCGAGCCGGCAACGCCCTGCGAGTTCGTAAAGTCGGGGTCGATGTGGATGCCGAAGCGCGCAGCGCTCGAGGCCCACTGGCCCTTGAGGTGCTCGGTGGGGCACACAACGGTCAGCTTGTCGACGATGCCGCGGGCGATCAGCTCGGTCGCAAGCGTCAGGGCGAAGGTCGTCTTACCTGCGCCCGGGGTCGCGACCGCCAAGAAGTCGCGCGGGGAGGTCGCCATGTAGCGGTCCAAGGCAGCGGCCTGCCAGGCGCGCAGCCTGCCAACGGGTGCGCGCCGGGTCGTCTCGCTCACTTGTCGGAGCCCTTTCCGCCGTCGGAGAAGGGCCAGTTACGCCCGTTCTTTCCCATCGAATCGCGCAGTTCCTTGCAGGTGGGGCACACCGGGTACTGCGAGGCGTCGCGGGTGGGGATCCACACCTTGCCACACAGGGCGACGACGGGCTGTCCCGTCACCATGGACGAGTTCGCTTTGTCCTTGCGCACGAAGTGGGCGAAGCGGTCGCCATCCCCGCCGGTGCGTTCCTTGCGGGTCTCGGTACGCTCCAGCAGACCGGTCGAGGACGCGGTGGAGGGACCGGAGGGCGCGGAGGGGCCGGTGGGTTCGTCGAGGGCATTACGCATGGGGACCATTGTACGTGCCCGGGGATGCTTCCAACGGGTGGCACGCGTGCGCCGGGAGCGAAGAAGCGACGCTCACAATAAGGCCCCGACCTCGCATTGACGAGGCCGGGGCGCAGTCGGATGGGGAACCTATCTCACAGGTGTTCCTTCTCCCAGACCTCCTTGTAGAAGTCTGCGAGCTCGAGCTTGGAGGCGGCGGCCTCGTCGAGGAGCACTGTGACGTCGGGGTGGTGCTGAAGGATGGACGCGGGCCAACGCTGGGTGACGCCGCCCTCGATCATGGCCTTGACCGCGTCGGCCTTGCCTTCACCCGTGGCGATGAAGATGTGGGCGCGCGAGTCCATGATCGTGCCCAGGCCCTGGGTCACGCAGTGCGTGGGAACCTGGTCGATGTCACCGTCGAAGAAGCGGGCATTGTCGCGGCGGGTCTGCTCGGTCAGGACGCCCACATGGGTGCGCGACGCGAGGGTGCCGCCGGGCTCGTTGAAGCCGATGTGGCCGTCCGAGCCGATGCCGAGGACCTGGATGTCGATGCCGCCGTCGGCCTTGATGGCCTCGTCGTAGGCGGCAGCGCCGGCCTCGAGGTCATCGCACCAGCCGTCGGGGCCGTGTGCCGCACCCTCGGGCATGTCGACGAGGTCGACGAGGTTGCGGTGGATGAAGTTCGCGTACCCCTCGTAGTGGTCGCGGGGCAGGCCCACGTACTCGTCGAGGTTGTAGGAACGAACCTGGGCAAAGGAGATCTGACCGGCCTCGTAGCGGCGCACGAGCTCTGCGTAGAGCTTGAGCGGCGAGGAGCCGGTGGCCAGGCCGAGCACGAAGTTCGGCTTAGCGCGGTACACCTCAAGGATGCGGTCCGCTGCGAGGGATGCGATCTGATCTTCGTCGTTGAAAATTCCAATTCTCATGTGTTTAACCTTACACTGCTGACGTCGATTTGTCAGACGAATCGATGAAGATTTTTCGAAAACGTGTGAGCTGGGTTATCCGTGCAGGGCAGCGACGATTCGCTCGACCTCCGCCTGATCGGTTCCCGAGGTTCCGGGGGCGCGCATGTGGACCTCTCGAGCTCCGGAGGCAGCCACGACCTCGGCGACGTTATGAGCACGCAGGCCACCCGACACCAGGATGATGATGTCGTCTCCCCCGCGCTCTACGAGGCGGGCCAGGGCGTCCGGCTGTGCGACGGCCGGGTCTCCGCCCGTCGTCAGCACGCGGTCATACCCGAGTTCCATGAGGACATCGAGGCCGCGGTCCTGGTCCACGACCTGGTCGAAGCCGCGGTGGAAGGTCAGCGGTGCGTCCTCGGCAATGTCCCGCAGGCGCGCGGCCGCGTTCACGTCGATCTGCCCATCTCGGGTGACGACGCCAACCACGAAGCCGAGGCGCACCGGCGCTCCCCGACCGATCGACGAGAGCGTCACGATATCGGAGGCGATGCGGTCGACCTCCTCGCGCGTATGGACGAAGTCCCCGGGGCGCGGGCGCACGAGCACCTGAACGCCGCCGGCGGGTGCCACCTCGAGGGCGGCTGCCACCTCGTCGAATGCGGGAGTCAGGCCGCCGCACGATAGATCGGTGCAGATCTCGATGCGATCCGCTCCCCCGTCGCGCGCACGGCGCACGCCCACAGCATCTTCCACGCAAATCTCTACGGTTGTCACGGCTGCCACCTCTCGTAGCACGTCGAGCCACCCACCCGGGCGGCCAGGATTGCAGCACCCCAGCGGCCGCCCGCTCCCCCGAGAGAGGCGCGGACGATCTCGGGAGCGTCGCGGAATGTCAGCATCGATGCGAATTCCGCCCGCAGCGGCGCCAGCAGGTTCTCCCCCGCGTGCGACAGGCCGCCGCCGATGATGATGCGCTCGACGTCGACGGTGAGTGTCATGTGGGTGAGGGATAGCGCGAGTGCACGAACCGCGGTGTTCCACACCTCGGTCGCGACCGGATCCGTACCGATGCCGGCTTCGATAGCCTTCGCACCGATGTCCTCGCCGGTCGCCTGCTCGTAGCGCCTCGCGATGCCCTTCGCGGAGGCGTAGACCTCCAGGCAGCCCCGCGATCCACAGCGGCAGGACTCGCCGCCGGGGAAGACGGGCGCGTGCCCAACCTCGCCGGCACTAAACGTCGCGCCGCTCCACAGGTTGTCCCCGAGCATGAGGGCCACGGAAATGCCGGTGCCGATGGGCATCATGAGGAAGGAGGAGGCCCCGCGCCCCGCACCGAGGAGCCCCTCGGCCAGGCCGGCGGCGCGCCCATCGTGCATGAGCGCGGTCGGCACGCCCGTAGCCTCCTCGACCGCGCGGGCCAGCTGGACGCCGCGCAACTCGAGGTTCGCCGCATACACGACGGTCCCCCTCTCCTCATCGACGAGGCCGGGGCAAATCAGGCCGAAGCCGACCAGTCGCGGATAGTCGCTCGCGAGGCGTGCGCCGATGCGTCCCACCTGCTCGGCCACGGCCACGCGGTTTGTCGGCTCGTTTCCCTGGGTAAGGATCGTGCCTGCCTCATCGACGATCATCCACTTGATGGATGTGCCGCCAATGTCGATGCCCGCGAATACCGGGCCGGAGGAATCCTTGACGGCGCTCATGGCAGGACGACCTGAGCATGCAGATCGGGATCTGCCATATCCGGATCGAAGGGGAACATCGGGCGCTCAATCTTGTGGTGACCGAGGCGAATGAGGTCCTGATCGACACCACCGGGGGTCAGTGCCATGAGCCAGCCCTTCTGGGTCTCGTAAAGGTCGGGCTCCAGGTAACCGATCTTGACGACGACAACGTCGGCGGTGGTGATATCCACACCGAGCAGCTCGAACTGGCTGTACATCGTGTACTGGTTGCGGTTCGTCGTGATGATGAAGCGCAGGCCGCCCGTGCGCAGCAGCGCGGTGTGGCCACCCATCGGGTCGTCGGCAAGGGCCTCGACCGTGGCGTGGACGTTCAGCGGACCAGGCTCGCGGGTGTCGATGTGCCCGCCAACCTCGAGGTCGACCTCGGCGCCGACGCCGGCCTCCCATGCAACGGCTGCTGCGGCGGGATCGATGATCGAGGCGTAGACGACGTCGAGCGTCGCCTCCTGAACCGGCTTCCACTTCAGCAGGGCCGCGAGCGCGACCGTGACGTCGTCGGCACCGCCGGCGCCCGGGTTGTCGCCGGAGTCGGAGATGAAGAAGGGCTTGGGACCCTCCTCGGCAGCTGCCAGGCACTCCTCCATGGAGGCGACGGGGGCGACGAACTCGAAGCGGTCATGCACGTCCCAGAAGTACTGGCCGATACGCTCGGCCTGTTCCTTGACGAGGTCCGCGTCGTCGCCCGTGACGACGACCGCGCCCTTGCAGCGCGGCTGGTCGGCCCACGCGAAGCCGATCCAGATCGCGGCGTCCAGGATGCCGTCCATCTCTTCGATGGGGTCGATCATCTTGTACAGGGACTTGGCGGGTTCGATACGGGTCGAGGTCTTCTCGCCCGGCAGCAGCACGGGGACGTGGACGAGGGCCTTGACGGGCTTGGGCTGGCCGTTCAGGAGGCGCATGCCCAGGTTGTAGGCGGCGCGACGGCGCGACTCGAGGGCGTCCTCGTGGGGCGCGAGGCGGTAGCAGGTGAGAATGTCGCAGCCGTCGAAGAGGTCCTGGGAGACGTTTCCGTGCAGGTCCATCGAGGCGCTGACCATGGGTTCGGGGCCGATAACGCTGCGGATGGCGTTGATGAGATCGCCCTCGGCGTCGTCCATGCCCTGGACGCTCATGGCGCCGTGGATGTCGAAGAAGAGGCCGTCGAGGGGGCCGGCGGCGGCGAGGCCCTCGAGGATCTCAGCCTTCCAGGCGTCGTAGGCGCCGCGCTCGACGACGCCGCCGGGCAGGGCGCGCGAGTGCAGGACGGGGATCCACTCGATCTGGGTGGCCCAGTCCTCGTCGCGCCAGTAGAAGCGCTCCATCAGCTGCTCGCCGCGGGTGACGATGAAGTCGTCGGCGGTCGAAATATACGGCGTGAACGTCGAGGATTCGATGTGGATTCCGGCGACCGCAATGCGGGGCTTGGTCATGAGCGATTCTCCTTTGAGATCTTCGAGGGGGTGAGTGTCGAGAGCCCCCAGAGCGCCGCTTCGCGCCCTGATCGAGACGATTCGATCACGAGGTGTTCCATGATCGAGGGGAGGCAGGATTGGTGGAGTGCGGCGCGCACTCCGGCGGTGAAGGCATCGACGGCGGAAAGTGCTCCACCGACAATGACTCCCTGGGGTGCCAGGAAGGACACGAGGTGGGCGACGCAGTGGCCCAGGAGGGTGCCCGCCTGGCGGATGGCCGTCGCAACTTCGGGAATACCGTCACGTGCGGCGGCCAGAAGCTGTGCGTTGTTCTCATAGACGAGGCCTGCTGCGGCCAGGTCTGCTCGGATCGAGTCGGCGGACGCGATCGTTTCGAGGCATCCGACATTGCCACACTTGCAGGGGCGGCCCGCGGCGGCCTCAACGGGGATGTGCGAGATGTCCCCGGCCAGTCCCCCCTGCCCCACCTGCGGCACGCCGTCGACGAGGTAGGCACCGCCGATGGCGGAGCCAGCCTTGACGTAGATCAGCGTATCGATGGGGGTCACGCCCTGGAGACGACGCCGGTACACGGATTCGCCGATGGCTCCCGCACGCGCGTCGTTTTCAATGAGGGCAGGCAGCCCGCTTTGCTCGGTCACGGCCTCGGCGACGTTGATACCGTCCCATCCGGGCATGCGGGCGGGGCGGATCACGCGAGAGCGCTCCGCGTCCACGGGACCAGGAACCGCCAGGGCGATGCCACCGACCCGCACGCCGGCAGCTTCTTCCTGGCGGGATACCTCGTCCATGACGACACTGAGCACCGCCTGGGGGCCTTCCGCGATGTCAATAAGGAGGCTCGAGGCCTGCCCGACTCCGCGGGTGGGGTCCGTCAGGGCGACGAGACCGTGGTGGGCTCCCAGCTCGACGAGGGCGAGTGCTCCGGCACCGTCGGAAGTGACGAGGCGGCGCGCGCGCCGCCCACCCGTGGAAACAGAGTGTTCCGCTTCCGCGATGACACCGGCTTCGACGAGGCGAGACACAGCGGCCGACACCGTTGATGGTGCGAGGCCCGTTTGCTTGACAATCGCAGGCCTGGTGTCCGCTTGACCGGACCCAATCAGCGTCAGGACAGTCTCGTCGACATCATGCGTGGCCATGACACCTCCTCCAAGTACGTATGCAGTAACTACAACGTTACACCGCGCTCATCGTTGAGAACATGATTAATTATGCCCCACCGAAGAAAGTTCGACACTTCTTTCGCCGAAATATCTTGTTATTTTTTCGTAACATTCCACATTTTGGCCAAAGTGGCAACATTCGCCAACAAACTGTCATATGATGAATGTCATCTGACTGGGTTGTCATCCGTCAGTGTCCCTGATCAACGTTGATTTGGAGCAGTCATGAACCTTAAAAAGAAGCGGTGGATGGTCACCGGCGCGGCCCTCGCAATGGTCGCATCCCTCGGCCTGTCTGCCTGTGGCGGCGGCAGCAGCAGCAGCAGCGGCGGCCAGGCAGCCAACTCGGAAACCGGAAAGAACGAGGTCACGATGGCCTCGCGTACCCCCAACTGGATCTTCCCGATCTCGGCAAAGGGCTACACGCAGGGCGAGAACGGCCAGTTCATCCAGTCGATGTACCGCCCACTCTTCGCCTACAAGTCCACCTCTGACACCCCCTACAAGATCAACCTCCCCAAGTCCCTGGGCACCGTTCCCGAGGTCTCTGAGGACGGCCTGACCTACACCATCAAGCTGCGCGACGACGCCAAGTGGTCCGACGGCACGCCCGTCACCACCCGCGACGTTGAGTTCTGGTGGAACCTCGTCACCAACAACAAGGACGGCTGGGCCTCCTACAAGAAGGGCTTCTTCCCCGACGGTGCCGATCTGAAGATCATCGACGACCACACCTTCTCGATCACCACCGAGACCAAGTTCGCCCCGGCCTGGTTCATTGACAACCAGATCATTAAGGTCACCCTCCTCCCCCAGCACGCCTGGGACAAGTCCAGCGCCGACGAGGCCGTCTCCGACCTCGACCGCACCCCCGAGGGCGCGCAGGCAGTCTTCGCTTACCTGCAGGGCGAGGCCAAGAACCTGTCCTCCTACGCCACCAACCCGCTGTGGCAGACGGTGAACGGCCCCTGGAAGCTCTCCTCCTTCACCCCCGACCAGGGCCTCGAACTCGTTCCCAACGAGAACTACTGGGGCGAGGACAAGCCCAAGATCGACAAGGTGATCTACAAGGCCTTCACGGGTGACGACGCTGAGTTCAACTCCGTGCGCTCCGGCGCCATCGATTTCGGCTACATCCCGGCCGCTCAGTACAACCAGCGCAAGGCCGTCGAGGACAAGGGCTACAACGTCTTCCTGTGGCCCGGCAACTCCATCACCTACCTGGCCCTGAACTTTGCTCCCCAGGCCCCCGGCTCGAAGTTCATCAACCAGAAGTACATCCGCCAGGCGATGCAGGAGCTCATCGACCAGCCGACCCTGTCTGAGAAGATCTGGTCCGGCACTGCTTCCCCGACCTGTGGCCCCGTCCCCATGGCGACTGACAAGGTCGGCACCACCGAGGGCTGCGTCTACAAGTTCGATCCGGATGCCGCCAAGAAGCTCCTTGAGGACCACGGCTGGAAGGTCGTGCCCGACGGCGAAACCACCTGCGAGAACCCCGGCACCGGCGCCAACCAGTGTGGCGAGGGCATCGCGGCCGGAGACAAGCTGAGCTTCAAGCTCATCTCCCAGTCGGGCTTCGTCTCCACGCACCAGATGTTCGAGGAGATCATCTCCCAGTTCGGCAAGCTCGGTATCAAGATCGACATGAACGAGGTCCCCGACTCGGTCGGCGCCTCGCAGGCATGTGACGACGAGACCCCCTGCACCTGGGACCTGTCCTTCTTCGGATCCCAGACCTCGTGGGGCTTCCCGATCTACGCCTCCGGCGAGCGCCTCTTCGCCTCTGACGCTCCCGTCAACCTCGGCCAGTACAAGAACCCCGACGCTGACAAGCTCATCGAAGAGTCGACCCGCTCCTCCGAGCCCAACGCTCTCCAGGCATACAACGACTACCTCGCGGAGGACCTCCCCGTTCTGTGGATGCCCAACCCGTACTACCAGATCACCGCGGTGAAGAAGGCGCTCGACCTGGGCGAACTCGACGCCACCGGCGACACCTGGCCCGAGGATTGGTCGTGGTCGACCGAAGGTAAGTAAACCTTCGCCTTGACGCCTCACGGGGCAGGCGCCCGCACCCGCACATGCGGGCGCCTGCCCCCCTTACTGTGGAGTTCGCAATGATCCAATTCATCCTCAAACGCCTCGGCCAGGCAGTCGTCGTCGTCTTCCTGGTCACCATCATCACCTTCATCCTCCTCCAGTCCCAGCCGGGCGGCGCAGCCCGAGCGGCACTCGGTAAGGACGCGACCCAGGAACAGCTCGCGGCGTTCGACCATGAAAATGGTTACGACAAGCCCATCCTCGAGCAATACAAAATCTACGTCACCAAAATCGCGCACGGCGACTTCGGCTACTCCTACCAGCACAACCAGTCTGTGAATGACCTGCTCGCAGCCCGCCTGCCGCGCACCATCTTCCTCTCCCTGCTCTCCACCATCCTGGCCCTCATCGTCGCGGTTCCCCTGGGCGTGTGGCAGGCCGTCAAGAGAAACAAGGCCCCCGACTACATCGTGACGATTGCCTGTCTGCTGGCCTACTCGACGCCAATCTTCTTCGCGGGCCTCCTCCTCATCGTCCTCTTCTCCCAGGTGTGGCCGATCCTGCCCAACGATGCGCCGCAGGGCGAGTCCCTGTCGGTCATGTGGGAGCAGTGGGACCACCTCGTCCTGCCCGTGTGTGCCCTGTCGATCGGCACGATCGCCGCCTACGCGCGCTACGTGCGTTCCTCGATGGTGGATAACCTCAACGAGCAGTACGTCCGTACCGCCCGCGCAAAGGGCCTGTCGGAGTTCCGCGTCGTCTTCGTGCACACGCTGCGCAACGCCATGTTCCCCGTCATCACGATGATCGGCCTGTACATCCCCGCGATGTTCTGTGGCGCCCTCGTCATCGAGACGCTCTTCAACTTCAACGGCATGGGCTATTTGTACTACCAGGCGACCGGCAGGCGCGACTACCCGATTCTCCTCGGCGTCGCCCTGATCGTCTCCTTCGCGACCGTCATCGGCGCGCTCCTGGCAGACTTCCTCTACGCCCTCGCTGATCCCCGTATCCGACTGGCAGGACGCGCCAAATGACCACCGCAACAGCACCCATCGCCGCGCCGGCCAAGGCGCGCACCGCCCGCACGTCGACGAAGCTGCAGGGCCTGCAGGTCTTCATGGAGAACAAACTCGCCGTCTTCGGCGTGTGCCTGATCCTCATCCTGATGGCCTTCTCGTTCATCGGTCCCATGTTCTACGTGACCGACCAGATCCACACGGACCTGTCGAACTCGGCGCTGGCTCCCTCCTCCGAGCACCCGCTCGGCACCGACATGGTCGGTTACGACCAGCTCGGACGCCTCATGAAGGGTGGTCAGACCTCGATCATCGTCGGCCTGTTCGCCGGCATTATCGCGACCACGATCGGCACGCTGTACGGCGCGATCGCGGGCTTCGTCGGGGGCTGGATCGACGCGATCATGATGCGCATCGTTGACGCGCTCATGTCCGTGCCCGTCCTGTTCCTCTTCATGCTGATCGCGACAATGATCCCGCCGACCGTCCCGGTCCTCATCATCATCATGTCGGCTCTGTCCTGGCTGGGCACGTCCCGACTGATCCGAGGCGAGGCCCTGTCCCTGCGCACGCGCGAATACGTCGTCGCGATGCGAGGCATGGGCGGGTCGATGCCCCGGGCGATCCGCACGCACATCGTGCGCAACACGATCGGTACCGTCATCGTCAACGCGACCTTCCAGGTCGCAGACGCCGTCCTCTACGTCGCTTACCTGTCGTTCCTTGGCCTGGGCGCGCAGCCTCCCGCCACCGACTGGGGAGCCATGCTCTCCAACAGCCAGTCGCACGTCTACTCGGGCAACTGGTGGCTGCTCTACCCGCCGGGCGTCCTCATCATCATCCTGGTCTTGTCGTTCAACTTTATCGGCGACGGCCTGCGTGACGCCTTCGAAGTTCGACTGCGCAAGAGGTGAGCACTGAACTATGAACACTCCACTCCTTCAGATCAAAAATCTGCACACCGATATTGAGATCCGCTCGGGCGTGGTTCGCGCCCTGTCAGGCGTTGACCTGCATGTGAACCCGGGCGAGACCCTGGGTATCGTGGGCGAGTCCGGTTCCGGCAAGACCATGACGGCCCTGTCCCTCATGGGTCTGCTCCCCCAGGGCGGCAAGGTCTCCTCCGGATCGATCATCCTCGACGGTCAGGACCTGACGAAGATGCCGCTGCACCTGAAGCGCAAGATGCGTGGCACCAAGGTCGGCATGATCTTCCAAGATCCGCTGACCTCCCTGAACCCGACTATGAAGATCGGCCTTCAGGTGTGCGAGCCGCTGCGCGTGCACGAGAAGCTCTCGAAGAGGGCAGCCCTCGCGCGTGCCGTCGAGATCCTCAAGCGCGTCGGCATGCCTCGCCCCGAGGTTGTCATCAACAACTACCCGCACCAGCTCTCGGGCGGCATGCGCCAGCGCGTCATGATCGCCATGGCCCTCGTGTGCAAGCCGCGCATCCTCATCGCGGACGAGCCGACGACGGCCCTGGACGTGACGACGCAGATGCAGATCCTCGACCTCATCGATGAGCTGCGCGACGAGTACAAGATGGGCGTCATCCTCATCACCCACGACCTGGGTGTTGTTGCCGGCCACACCGACCGTGTCGCCGTCATGTACGCCGGCCGCATCGTCGAGACCGCGCCGACGAAGACTCTCTTCACCGAGCCGAAGCACCGCTACACGAGCTCGCTGATGGCGGCCCTGCCAGAGCGCGCCCTGGCAGCCGGCACCAAGCTCTTCTCAATCCCCGGCGCTCCCCCGTCGCTGACCAACCTGCCGAAGGGATGTCGCTTCGCGGCGCGCTGCCTGTGGGCCACCGACGAGTGCCTCGCCGAATACCCGTCGCTGAGCGGGGACGAAAACCACACCTTCTCCTGCTTCCACCCGGTGCAGGAGGGCGACGAGTCCCCCGCTGTCCTCCAGGCCATGATGGATACCGGCAAGGCCGAGGAAGCGGTCGACGCCACCCCGGAGATCTCCGACGAGGTCCTCCTCGACGTCAAGGAGGCCTCGCGCGTGTACGAGTCGGCAGGCTCCGGCTTCTTCAAGCGCGACAAGGGTGTCGTTTCCGCCGTCGATCGCGTCTCCATCACGGTCAACAAGGGCGAGACCTACGGCCTCGTCGGCGAGTCCGGCTGTGGCAAGTCCACCGTTGGCCGCCTCATCGCCGGCCTCGAGCGCCCGTCGGGCGGCGCCATCGAGCTCGATGGACGCGACCTGGCCACGCTCAGGGGACGCGACGCTGTGCGCATCCACCGAGACGTGCAGATGATGTTCCAGGACTCCTACGCGGCAATGGACCCGCGCATGCGCATCGACCAGATCCTGGCCGAGCCCATGAGCATCCAGAAGACCGGCAACGCTCGCCAGATCGCCGAGCGCATCATGGAGATCCTCGAGCAGGTGGGCCTGACCGAGGAGATCCTGGACCGCTACCCGCACGAGTTCTCGGGCGGACAGCTCCAGCGCATCGGCTTCGCTCGCTCGCTGACCCTAGCCCCCGACCTGATCGTGGCGGACGAGCCCGTCTCCGCGCTCGACGTCTCCGTCCAGGCGCAGGTCCTGAACCTTATGAAGGACCTGCAGCAGGAGCTGGGCCTGTCCTACCTGTTCATCAGCCACGACCTGGCGGTCGTTCAGTACATGGCCGATCGCATCGGCGTTATGTATCTGGGCCGTATCGTCGAGGAGGGTCCGGCTTCCGAGGTCGTCAAGAACCCGAAGCACCCCTACACGAAGGCACTCATCGACTCGATCCCCGTGCCGGACCCCGAGTTCGTGCACGACGAGAGCGCCATCAAGCTCACCGGCGAGCCTCCGAGCGCCGTCAACCCGCCCAAGGGTTGCCGCTTCCGCCCGCGCTGCCCGTTCGCTGGCGAGGAGTGCAAGGTGCAGCCCATGCTCACGGACGAGACGCACCGCGTGGCGTGCCACCACCCGCTCTTGACGCTGAGCGTCAAGGAAGAGGTGAACGCCTAACATACACATTCATGCGAACTCCATGCGTTGCCCCGGCCCGCTGATGCGAGCCGGGGCAGCGTTATGCGCGACAGCTACGTCGTCGGGCCGCTATGCGCGCCCGAGGGGCGCAGGGTTGCGTCACCCTCCTGATACCCACCGCTGCCCCATTACGGCGCATTGGGGTTATAGGACAAAACGTGCTGGTCGAGGTTCGGTCCCACGCATCGTCGAGGGCGGGGCATCGAGCTAGCGCACTCGCGCCGCTGCGCCTCAGACAGGATGCACCCCAGCGCGAAGATTCCACCTGATCGGGAGCATTCAACCCGTTAGGGAAGATTCCACCCGATCAGAAGGGGTTGAATCTTCCCAATCGGGTGTAACACCCCATCGGGCACAAGCGCCGTCGCAGAGCTGGCCGCTCGTGTCCTCCCCCGTCATTGCTGGCGACACCCTCACGCCGTTTATCGGCACCCTGCCGGGTAGTCATGCACCAGTGAGGGAATATGACACCAGGGGTAATGGCGGGGGTTTTGCAGCATTAGGAGCCTCCCTTCAGCGTGTCGCCGGCGTGTCGCGCCCCTAATGGTGCAATTTCCCCCGTTTGGTGGCGGTGAGATCACGGCTCGGGGCAGCAAGGCGCCCAAATCGCAGACCACCTCAGTGAAAAGCATTGAAAACGGGGTGTTGCGGCTGAGATGGTCTGCGTTTTGGACACAACGGTGCCTGGCCTGGTGTGTTGGTCGCACGCGAACCGCTGAATATGCGCGTCAACCCCCTTGATCCGCACGTAAACCTCTAGATGTGCGCGTGGGCGGCGCTGCCCACGTGCATATCATCGGGTTCACGTGCGAGGTGTCGCACCCACGCGCATGCCATCGGGCCCACGTGCGCATTAGCGGGTCCACGTGAGCGGCGAGGAGCGCAGGCAGCTAGCACGCCTCGGCAAACTGCCCCCTAGACCTGAGTACCCATACCGAGCCTCGCGTTCGCCCACACATCAGGCACATGGAGGTATTCATACCCCCCACGATGAAACAACCACCTTCAACGTTAACTTTCGACCACCGGCAAGCCGAAAAGTCACCACGAAACCAACACGTTTTGTCTTTTAACCCACGCGTACGAGGCATCTGCGCACCATTAGCACCATCCGACCGCAGAGACGCGTGTGGGGCACGACCACTCGGTCGTGCCCCACAGGCTATTCGCTAGTGTCAGCGCGTCACTTGGAGACGGCCTTCTTCAGCGTGGAGCCAGCGGAGAGCTTCACACCGTAGCCAGCGGGGATCTTGATCTCTTCGCCGGTGCGGGGGTTACGGCCGGTGCGGGCGGCGCGCTCAACACGCTCGACGGAGAGCAGACCGGTCACCTTGACGGCCTCGCCCTTAGCCAGGGACTCAACGAGGACGGCCTGGAAGGCGGCCAGGGCCTCGTCGGCCTTCGCCTTGGTCAGGTCGGCACGTTCGGCAATCTGAGCGACAAGCTCGGTACGGTTCACGGACATTGAGAAACCTCATTCCTGTTCGTTCTTGGTTACCACTGTCGTGGCCACGAATGACACACTACGAAATCTTTGGCGATTTCGCCGACTTTAGGGCCAGATTTCGCGGATTTCACGAAAATATCTCGTTTTTTTGCTCAAAAACCGTCAATTCTGTGTGACAGATCACTCAAACTTGCCGAGTGGTTGCAATTCCGCGGAACTCAAATGCGTCGCCACCGGCACGTTTTTCGGTAACAGGAACTGTGCCCCGCGCCGAGAGTTCATCCCTCTCATTAGACATGACAAACGCGGCCGACCGCACGCATAGACCCCTCGGGCATACACGAGGGCGGGAAGCGACCCTGCGGCCGCTCCCCGCCCTCATGAGAAGCTTTGCGACACCTCAGGCCGAGGCGCGCTGCTTGTTCCAGACGTCGAAGGCGACGGCCAGGAGCAGGACGGCTCCCTTGACGATCTGCTGGGTGGAGGTGGAGGCACCCATGAGCTGCATGCCGTTGGACATGACGGCCATGATGAGGCCACCGATGAGGGCGCCAGACAGGCGTCCGATACCGCCGGTCGTCGAGGCACCACCAATGAAGCAGGCGGCGATGGCGTCGAGCTCGAACATGTTACCCGCCGAGGGCTGCGCGCCGTTCATACGAGCCGAGTAGACGACGCCCGCAACGCCCGCGAGGAAGCCCATGTTGACGTAGCACCAGAAGGTGACCTTCTTGACGTTGATGCCGGACAGGGCGGCGGCTGACTTGTTGCCACCGATCGCATACACGTCGCGGCCAAACATCGTCGAGGAGGCGAGGGTTCCGAAGACGAGCACGAGGATAGCCAGGAGGATCAGCACGATGGGCAGGCCGCGCTCGGTGGAGAGCTTGTAGGCGAACCACATGACGACGACGGCGGTGAGCACGATCTTCACAATGAAGAGCCACATCGCCTCGACGGCCTGGTTGTAGGAGATGCGCGCACGGCGGGTGCGCACCTGCTGGTAGGCAAAACCTGCCACGCCGATACCGAAGATCACCAGGGTGAAGACGTCGAAGCCGTTACCACCCAGGAGCCCATTGAGGAAGCCGTTGGCGATGTTGTAGTAGCCCTTGGGGAAAGGCGACAGCGAGACGTTGTCGAGAACCTGGTAGGTCAGGCCGCGGAAGAGGAGCATACCGGCCAGGGTGACGATGAAGCCAGGGATGCCCACGTAGGCGACCCAGAAGCCCTGGAACGCGCCGATCAGGATACCCATGGCGAGGGCGGCAACGACGCCCACCCACCAGGGGTAGCCCTGCTTGATGACGAGAACGCCACTGAGCGCGCCGGTCACGGCCACGACCGAGCCGACGGAAAGGTCGATCTGGGCCAGGACGATGACGAAGAGCATGCCGATCGCGAGGATCAGGATGTAGGAGTACTGCAGGACGATGTTCGTCAGGTTGCCCGACGAGAGGAAGGTGTCGGGGTTGAACGCCCAGAAGAGGACGACGATGGCGACGAACGCGATGAAGATGCCGCCCTGACGCAGGTTGGCCTTCAGCGTGTCAACCAGGCTGATTTCGGCGGTCATTTCTGGTCCTCCCTTGCGGGTTCGATAGTCATGAGTTCCATGAGGTTTTCCTGGGTGGCGTCTTCGGCCTTGACCTCGCCGGTGATACGGCCGTACGCCAGGGTGTAGATGCGGTCCGAGACGCCGAGGACTTCCTCGAGTTCGGAGGAGATGACGATGACGGCCTTGCCTTCTTCGACCATCTTGTTGATGAGGGTGTAGATCTCGAACTTCGCGCCAACGTCGATGCCGCGCGTGGGTTCGTCGAGAATGAGGACGTCTGCGTCCGTGTAGAGCCACTTGGACAGAACGACCTTCTGCTGGTTGCCACCCGAAAGGGATCCGGTGTTTTGGAGGACCGAGTGGGAGCGGATGTTCATTCGTTCCTTGTAGTCGGCGGCGACGGCCAGTTCCTTGTGTCCATCGACGAGGCCTCGGCGCGAGAGCTTGAACAGGCCAGCGGTGGCCACGTTGTGCCGGATGTCGTCGATGAGGTTCAGGCCGTACTGCTTGCGATCCTCAGTCGCGTAGGCAATGCCATTCTTGATCGCGTCCGAGACGGACTTGACCGTGATCTCTTTGCCGTCCTTGAAGAGCTTGCCCGAGATACGCGCACCGAAGGAGCGCCCGAAGATACTCATGGCCAGCTCGGTACGTCCGGCACCCATGAGGCCGGCAATGCCGACGACCTCGCCATGACGCACGTTGAAGGAAGCCCCGGAGATAACGACGCGCCCGGCCTGGGTCGGGTGATAGACGGTCCAGTCTTCCACGCGGAAGACCTCCTCGCCGATTTCCACGTTGCGCTCGGGGTAGCGCTGAGTGAGGTCGCGGCCCACCATGAGCGAGATGATCTTGCCCTGCGTGGACTCAGGGTCCTTCATGTCAATCGTCTCGATGGTCTGGCCGTCGCGCAGGATCGTCGTACGGTCGGCGATCTCGGCGATCTCTCCAAGCTTGTGAGAGATGATGACGATGGCGACGCCCTGGTCGCGCAGGCTGCGCACGAGGTCGAGGAGCTGGGCCGAGTCGTTGTCGTTAAGCGCGGCGGTCGGCTCATCCAGGATCAGCAGGCGCACGTCCTTGGACAGAGCCTTACCAATCTCGATGAGCTGCTGCTTGCCCACGCCGAGTGTGCCGACCTGGGTCGTCACGTTTTCTTTCAGGCCGACCTTTTCCAGGACCTTTTCGGCACGGTGGTTGACCTCGTGCCAGTCGATGAGGCCGAGCTTGCGGGGCTTCTCAGCGCCCAAGAAGATGTTTTCCGCGATCGACAGATAGGGAACGAGGGCCAGCTCCTGGTGAATGATGCCAATGCCGAGCGCCTCAGAGTCCTTGATGGAGCGGAATTGGACTTCCTTGCCATCGAAGATGATGGTGCCGTCGTACTGCCCGTGGGGGTAGACGCCGGAAAGAACCTTCATAAGGGTGGACTTGCCGGCACCGTTTTCGCCGCACAAGGCGTGGACTTCGCCGGGGCGGACATCAAGGTTGACGTGCTTGAGGACGGGCACGCCATTGAAGCCCTTGTCGATGTCACGCATTTCCAAAATGTTCTGCGTCATGTTTGCATTCCTCGAATCGGAAGGGGTGGGGTGCGGGGCGGGTGCCCCGCACCCCGTCGTCGCTTACTTCTTCACGACGCCCGCATCAACGTCGGCCTGGGTGAAGTAACCGGAGTCGATGAGCTTTTCCTTGAGGTTGTCAGCGTAGATGGTCTCGACCTCGAGCAGGTAGGAGGGCACGACCTTCACACCGTTGTTGTAGGTGCTGGTGTCGTTGGCCTCGGGCTCCTTGCCCTCAGCCATCGCCTTGACGACCGTCACGGCCTGGGCGGCCAGGGTACGCGTGTCCTTGAAGATGGTGGACTGCTGGATGCCGTCGGCGATCATCTTGGTGGAGGCGATCTCGGCGTCCTGGCCGGTCACGATGGGCAGGCCGTCCTTGATGGCGGGGCCGTAGCCGGCGCCCTGGAGAGCGGTGATGATGCCGCGGGAGATGCCGTCGAAGGGCGAGAGCACGCCGGCGAGGGGCTCAGATCCGCCGCCGTAGGTCGAGGTCAGCAGGTCCTCCATGCGCTTCTGGGCGACTTCCTGCTGCCAGCGCAGGATGGCGACCTGGTCGAAGCTGGTCTGGCCGGACTTCACGACGAGCGTGCCGTCGTCGAGGTAGGGCTTGAGGACGCTCATGGCGCCATCGAAGAAGAACTTGGCGTTGTTGTCGTCGGGCGAACCGGCGAAGAGCTCAATGTTGAGCGGGCCCTTGGGGGCGTTGTCGAGCTTCTTGCCATCCTTGTCGGTCAGGCCCAGGCCGAACAGCAGGGCGTTGCCCTGTGCGACGCCGACCTTGAAGTTGTCGAAGGAGACGTAGAAATCGACATTCTCGTTGTCGCGGATGAGGCGGTCGTAGGCGATGACCGGGATGTTCTTCGAACCCGCGGTGTCGAGCTGGCTCGACAGGGCCGTGCCGTCGATGGAGGCGATGACCAGGATGGTGGCACCGTTGGTGATCATCTGGTCGATCTGCTGGGTCTGGGTGGGGATGTCGTCGTTTGCGAACTGGAGGTCGACCTCGTATCCGGCTGCCTCCAGGCCTTCCTTCACCGCGTTGCCGTCGGCGATCCAGCGCTCCGAGGTCTGGGTCGGCATCGCGACACCGACCTTGACCTTGCCGCCGTTCGAGGCCGCAGCGCCACTATCGGAGCTCGACGCGCCGCCACCGGCACCGCCGCCCGCGCATCCGCTCAACGCAAGGGCACCGGCAGCAAAAGTGGCCGCAACCGTTGCCATCTTTCCAAAGAAACCACGTGTCTTCATGGAATATCTCCTGTTAATTTCCTCGACATCACTGTCGATGAGTGTCACGTCTCCACACATCCGTCGTGTGGTCTGACAACTTGTACCATATGAGAGAGGAGTCACCCGCGCATTGCCCAATTGATAACGTTCCGATAACAATTGTTAACGTTCACAACTTTAAGAACGGACATATAAACAAAGGAAAACCTCGGGAGTGCGCCGCGCAAACACGTCACACTCCCGGGGTCACATTGTTTTACAGCCCCTCGGCGAGGCGATGGTACGCCTGGTTCCAGCGCACACCCGAGGCGAAGTCGCGCCGCGTCGTCGACTCGTCGATGACGACGAGTTCCATGTGTGCCAGCGCCGCGAAGTTCTCCCACACCTCAGGCTCGATCTGCGTTGACATGCACGTGTGGTGTGCCCCGCCAGCCGTCAGCCACGCCTCGACGGAGGTGTAGAAGTCGGGTTCGGGGATCCACATCGCGCGGGCGACCGGGAGCTTGGGCATCGGCTGGGGAGGCTCGATGACATTGACAATGTTCGCGGTAAGGCGGAAGCGGTCGCGCATGTCTGACATGGCGACGACGACGCCGCGTCCCGGGGCCGCATCGAAGACCATGCGCACGGGATCCTCACGGTCCCCGATCCCCAGGGGGTGAATCTCGATGCGCGGGCGAGCGTTCGTCAGCGAGGGGCACACCTCCAGCATGTGGGCACCCAGGATCATCTCGGAGCCCTCGACGAGGTTGTAGGTGTAGTCCTCCATGAGCGAGGCACCACCGGGCAGCCCCTCCCCCATTACCTTCGCGGCGCGCACGAGGACCGCGGTCTTCCAGTCCCCCTCGGCGCTGAAGCCGTAGCCGGCCTCGGTCAGGCGCTGCACGGCCAAGCCGGGGAGCTGACGGAGCCCGCCGAGGTCTTCGAAGTTGGTCGTGAAAGCCTTCGCCCCGCGCTCCTCGAGGAAGGTACGCAGCGCAATCTCCTCGCGCGCGGCGTAGCGCAGCGATTCCGCCCGATCCCCACCCGGGGCGAGCTCGGGGGCGACGTCGTAGCGCTCGCAGTATTCGGCCACGAGGGCGTCGATGGCCCCCTCGTCCACGGCGTCAACGACGGCGACGAGGTCGTTGACCGACCACGTGTTGACCGAGACTCCGAGGCGACGCTCGGCCTCGGTCTTGTCACCCTCCGTGACTGCCACATTGCGCATGTTGTCGCCGAAACGCACGACACGCAGCTCGTTGGTCGCCGCGAAACCTCCGGCCGCGCGCACCCAGTTGGCGACGCGGCGACGCGTGTTCTCCTGCGAGGCATGACCGACCACGGTGGCGCGAGCCAGGCCCAGGCGCGTGAGGATGTACGCGTATTCGCGGTCACCGTGCGCCGCCTGGTTCAGGTTCATGAAGTCCATGTCGATGCTGTCCCAGGGGATCTCGACATTGGCCTGGGTCGCCAGGTGCAGCAGGGGCTTGCGCAGGACCTCGAGGCCTCGGATCCACATCTTCGCGGGGCTAAAGGTGTGCATCCAGGAGATGACGCCGAGGACACGGTCGTCCGCGCTGGCCTCAAGCATCGCTCGCTTGATGGAGTCGGAGTCCTTCAGGACGGGCTTCCACACGATCGGCGCGGGAAGCAGGTCGGATTCGTTGAGCAGGCGCACAACCTCGCGAGACTGCTCGGCGACCTGCGCCAGCGTTTCCTCGCCGTACAGATCCTGGCTGCCGGTGACGAACCAGACCTCGCGGCCCTCATAGAAACTGGTCACGGTGAAATCTCCTTTGATGTCAGTGCTGTCCGTAGACGTTTTGGTAGCGGTCGTAGAGGGAGTCGATGTGATGCTGTTCGATGGGAACGAGAGGCCCGCCCGCGCGCGCGACGTGCACGGTCTTGGCAACCTCCTCGACCATGGCGGCGGCCTTGACGGCGGCGCGTGCGTCGCGCCCGATCGTGAAGGGGCCATGATTGCGCATGAGGACCGCGGGCGAGCGCGATTCGCGCAGAGTGTCGACGATGCCGCGCCCGATCGAGTCGTCGCCGATGAGGGCGAAGGGGCCGACGGGGACGGGGCCGCCAAACTCGTCGCCCATCATGGTCAGGACGCAGGGGATCTCTTCGCCGCGCGCGGCCCATGCGGTGGCGTAGGTGGAGTGCGTGTGCACGACACCGCCCACCTCGCTCATGTGACGATAGACGTAGGCATGTGCGGCGGTGTCCGAGGACGGAGATCCCTCCCCCAGCACAAGGTTTCCGTCGAGGTCACACACGACCATCGCCTCGGGACTCAGGTCGTCGTAGGAGACGCCCGAGGGTTTGATGACGAGAAGGTCCTGGCTGCCGTCCTCTGCCGCGCCGCGCACGCGCTGGGAAACATTTCCGGCCGTCCAGACGACGAGTCCCCACCGGGGCAGCTCGGCATGCAGGGTGGCGACGTATTCGCGGACGCGCTCGATCTCGCGCGCGAACTCGGGGGTCCATGTGTCGGGGTTGCGGTGGTTCATTCATACTCCTCACTGAGCACCGATGAGCGGTTGGGTTAACGTTAACATTCACCCGTGCACAAGGCAAGCACGATGACATAACCGAGCTCTAACGAGGGCACACTCCCGTCGAACCACGCACAACGAGGCGCGTGGGACGCACATACGTGTCCACCGTTTCACCGTCGAGCGCGTGGCTGACAGCCTCAAGCGCACAGCGCCCAAGATCCCCGAAATCCTGGCGCACCGTCGTCAGCCCCGGCCCCGCGTAGGCGGCCATCGGCACATCGTCGAAACCCGCGACCGACACGTCGCCCGGAACGCTCACCCTAGCCTCGGCGAAGGCGCGCAGCAGGCCGACCGCGACCTCGTCGTTCGCACACATGACCGCCTCGGGCAGGCCGTCCTCGACGAGATTCTGTCCGGCGACGTACCCCCAGCGCGCCTCCCACGAGCCGACGAGCGGCTCGCGCTTCGACAGGCCCGCGTCATCCATCGCCTCGCGCCATCCGGCCACGCGTTCGCGCGCCTCGAACCATTCCTGAGGACCCGCCACGCAGGCAATGTCCCTGTGCCCCAGCGACATGAGGTGCTCCACGAGCGCTCGCGCACCTCCGCGCTGATCCGCGTGAACGACGGACACCCCGCGACCGAACGCGCGCCCACCGGAGACCGCAACCACCGGCACGGACGCGCCCTGGGAGGCCACGGCCTCGGCGAGAGAATCCACCGGCGCGATGACGACGATCGCCTCGGCCGCCAAAGAGGAAAAATGATCGAAGGCGCTGGCCACGTCGTCCGGGCCGAAACGATCGAGGGCCACGACCGACGTGAAGAGCCCGGCCTCGCGGGCGGCAACCTCCAGGGCCACCAGCATCGAGGAGGGACCGAAGTGGGCCGAGGTCGTGGTCACGACGCCGATAATGCCCGAGCGGGCGGTCACCAGGGCACGGGCCACGGAGTTCGGGCGATATCCCAGCTGATCAATCGCGGCCTGCACGCGCTCACGCGTCCGAGGCGACACACGCCCCTTGCCGTTCACCACGCGAGACACCGTCTGATGCGAAACACCGACCAATTCGGCCACGTCAGCCATCGACGGAGGACGACCATTGCGCGTCATACCGGCCTCCCTCCCGCATGCGTCTGGCTTTGTTCACATCGTAAACGAAAAGCACCCGTGACATTTAACTCGCCACACTTTTTAAATAACTCGTAAAACGCCCATCTCGATCACAGAGAATGGAGGGGTCCCTTCAACACTTGGATAAAGGTCCAGGAGACACAGATGGCATCAAGCCCCTCGTCCGCTCCCCATCCCGTCGATCAAGTCCCTCCCTTTGGGAAACTCACCATTCTGGGCATTCAGCACGTCCTCGCGTTTTACGCGGGTGCCGTGGTCGTGCCGATCGTGATTGCCGGCCAGCTTGGGCTCGACGACGTAACGAAAATTCACCTCATCAACGCAGACCTGCTTACCTGCGGCATCGCCACCATCATCCAGTCGGCCGGCGTCGGCCGCTTCATCGGCGTGAGGCTCCCCCTTATCCAGGGCGTCACTTTCACCGCCGTCTCCCCCCTCATCGCGATCGGAGCGGCGGCCACACCCCCCGGCGCCGACCCGAAGACCGGCCTGGCCACCATGTACGGCGCCATCATCGCCGTCGGCCTCCTCGTCTTCCTGGTCGCCCCCATCTTCGCGAAGTTCCTTCGCTTCTTCCCACCGGTCGTCACGGGCACGCTCCTGACGGTCATGGGCACGACCCTGATCTCCGTCTCTGCCGACGACATTTTGCGGTGGACTGACGATGCACCGGCAGCCACGAAGGCGGCGCTCACGGTCGAATCGCTCGGCTACGCCATCGGCACCATCGTCATCATCGTCCTCATTCAGCGCCTCTTCAAGGGCTTCATGGGAACGCTCTCAGTCCTCCTCGGCCTCGTCATTATGACGGGCGTTGCCTTCGCGATGGGCAAGGCCAATTTCTCGGAAGTGGGAGAGGCCAGCTGGGTGGCCGTCACCCAGCCCTTCTTCTTCGGACTCCCCCAGTTCTCGATCACCGCCATCATCGCGATGATCATCGTCATGGCCGTGACCGCCGTGGAGACCACGGGCGACGTCTTCGCCACCGGCGAGGTCGTGGGCAAGCGTATCGCCCCGCGCGACATCGCCAACGCCCTGCGCGCCGATGGCCTGTCCACCCTGTTGGGCGGCGTCCTTAACTCCTTCCCCTACACCTGCTTCGCGCAGAACGTCGGCCTCGTGCGCCTCACCCGCGTGAAGTCCCGCTGGGTCGTCACAGCCGCGGGCGTCTTCATGATCATCCTGGGCCTGCTGCCCAAGGCCGCAGCCTTCGTCGCGGCCATCCCGCCGCCTGTCATCGGCGGCGCCTCCCTGGCGATGTTCGCCAACGTCGCCGTCGTCGGTATCCAGACTCTGTCGAAGGTGGATCTGCGCGACAACCGCAACGCCGTCATCGTCTCCACCTCGATCGCCCTGGCACTCCTCGTCACCTTCAGGAGAGACGACATCGTCAGTGCCATGCCCTCCTGGCTGCAGATCATCTTCGGCTCCGGCGTGACCATCGGCTCGCTGACGGCCATCATCCTCAATATCCTGTTCTTCCACATCGGACGCCCGGCCTCGCCAGACGTGGCCGTGGTGGATGGTAAGAAGATCAACCTGGACGACGTCAACGCGATGGATCGCGATCAGTTCGTCGAGACCTTCGCCTCGATGTTCTCCGCTCACACGTGGCCGGTCGAGCGCGCTTGGGAGTCCCGTCCCTTCGCCTCCGTGTCCGAGCTGCGTTCCTCCTTCGAGGATGCGGTCCTGGCGGCCAGCCCCCAGGAGGCCGAGGAGCTCATCGCGTCCTACACGGACGTCGTCTCCCTGGTCCTCGACGGCGCGGGCGACGAGCAGGCCAACGCGGACACCTCTTCCCTGTCCGTGGGCGAGGTGACCCCCGAGGAGGCCGAGGAGCTGCGCGCCCTGGCTGCTGCCTATCACGAGAAGTTCGGCCGCCCGCTGGTTATCTGCGTGGACAACGTGGTGGACCGCAAGCACCTGCTGTCCTCGGGCTGGCGTCGCGTCGAGCACTCCCCCGCCCGCGAGGCTCGCTTCGCGCTCGGCGAGGTCATCGACATCGCCGACCTGCGTTTCGATCAGCTGGTCGCCGACGCGAACCCCATGCGCGCCGCGTGGGACGCTGGTTTTGAGCGCCTCTGAATAGCTAGCGTCTCGTAACGACGAGGCCGGGGCGCGTTGGGCAATACGCCTGACGCGCCCCGGCTTTTTCAAGCCCACAACACACCAGCCGTAGTCACTCCCAGACAAAGTCGCATGCAATTCCAAAACACAAGTGACACAGCGATGCGAACTGAAATAGATAGACAAGATCATTTAGGGGAATTGCATGCGAAATTAGTGGAGGAGAGCCAAGACGGGGGGAATTGCACGACACGAGGGGCCGACACGCCGACAACACGCCGCCAGAGGGCTTCGTGTAGTGCAAAACCCCCACGACCAGCATGTAGACCACCGCAAGGCCCACAACACCACAGCCACACAAAAGTCGCACGTAATTCGACTGCATGAACATTCAACAACGTCCAGAAACGCTGCAATTCCAACGACCACAATTCAATCTTTGAAACAGCCGTCGGAGAATTACGTGCGAAATTGGTGAGCAGCACGAAAGATGCCTGAAACCGCATTCTTCCCACAGCACGCAGTTCCCACGACTCGCTCCCGGTGCAGATACGCCGAGGGGCCGACCTCGCGGTCGGCCCCTCGGCGTATCCCATCAACACAGTGCAAGTTGTCCCAGAAGGCTCCTCAATGATGTCTCTTCGGCATTGCTCGGGCCCGGCCCGTGCCGTATTCCCTTGTGATGACACCTACTGTAGGAGGCCAACCTTGCGGCAACGGCAAGGTGAGCTGAGAAAATCCTGGGATTTTAACCCCGCAGATAATTGACTGATCACAAGACGAGTGTGCGCCCCCGGTAACCCGGGGGCGCACACTGCGTCACGCATGTCGGCGCATTACGTCACGCCTCAGCCGTTCCACTGTCCAGACTCGTTGAAGTAGTACCACTTCCAGCCGATCCAGTGACCGCCCGTGTACATCGCTCCCGAGTCGGTGCTCAGGTAGTACCAGAAGCCACCATCCTTCAGCCAGCCGGTAGTCAGCGCGCCGCTGGAGGCCATGAAGTACCAAGACGAACCGTCCTTCACCCAACCCGTGGCCATCGCACCACTACCGGGCATCAGGTAGTACCAGGTGAGGCCATCGAGCAGCCAACCGGTCACCATACGACCCGTCGCGGGGTCCAGGTAATACCAGGACGAACCATCCTTCACCCAGCCAGTCGCCTGCGCTCCCGACGCGTGATGGTAGTACCACGCGCCGCCCTCGCTGACCCAGCCGGTACGCATGTATCCGCTGGCATCAAAACGATAGATCGAGTTACCGATCTGCACCGCCTGGCCAGCCGGATAGGAACCATCCGCGTACCGATACCACCAGCCAACAGAATCACTCATCCACGCTCCACCCTGCGGGGCAGGAGCAGGAGCAGGCTCGGGAGCCGGAGTCGGGGCCGGAGTAGGCGCAGGCGTCGGCTCAGGCGCAGGCGTCGGATCCACACTCGGGGCAGGGGCAGGATCACCCTGGAGGCGCACCTCCTGCTTCGCGGGGTTGACACCCCAGTCCCAGGCGTACAGGTACGGGGTCACCGGGGCCTCGTCGGTGCGCCCCTGCGCAGCCCACGCGGCCTTCAGCTCTGAGACGGGCACGTCGAAGTGGTAGCGGTGCGTGCCGTCGGCCAGGATCTGACCGTCGTCCTCGACGAGCTTGCGGTAGTACCACGTGCCGTCAGCGTCCTCGTGGAAGTCGATGCCGGCCACGGGCGAGGCGTCGGTGACGTCGAAGGACACCGTCCGGGCGTCGCCCTCGCCGCTCACCGTGAGGTTGGAGATGACGGGGGCCTGCGTGTCCAGCGTGAACTCGTAGGTCATCTGGTGGGTCTGCGAGGACGGGCCGTCCGTCGCGGCCTCAATCGTCAGCGTGTAGGCGCCGTCGGGCAGCGCATTCCCAGACTGGTCGTAGCCGTCGAAGAAGGGCTCCTCACCGGAGAACTCGCCCGGCTTCGTCCACCCGGTCTCGAGGTCGTAGAGGGACTTGCGCACGCGGTTGATCGTGTAGGAGCGCACGGACTGCCCCGCGGAGTTGCGGTAGGTGAGAGTCATCGACGGGACGGAGCGCAGCATGCCGGTCATCGGCACAATCTTGTCGGGGGCGCCCGCCCACTTGGCGCGCGACGTGATGAGGCGCTGCGTGTTGATCGTGGTGACCAGGTTCGAGTCCTGCTTGTCCGACAGCGGGTTCAGCGCTCCCAGCGGGATGGACGAGTGGGCGTTGACTAGAGCCGAGCGGTAGACGTGCACGGGCGTCGTCTCGTCGTCCGACCACTTGCCGTCGAAGACGTTCGGGGCTCCCCACGAGCCGTAGAAGCCCAGGTAGGGCACGGTCAGGCTCGGCGTCCCATCCTCGCTCGTGAAGGTCACGGCGCCGTCGATAAAGGTTCCCTTCGGTGTGTTCGCCGAGGCAAAGGTCGCGAACTCGGACTCGGGGGTTACGGTGACGGTCACGGTGGCATCCGACTTCGCGGGGACCGTGATCTGGTGGGCGTCCCCGGCCTCGGCGACGCCGTCACCGGAGAAGGTCAGAGAGATGCCAGCGCCCGCCCAGTTCTGCGAGTGCTCGGCGAAGAGGCCCTCCTCGACCATCTCGGAGAGCGCCTGGCCGCCAAGGGTGTAGGTGTGGGCAGCGTCGGAGAGGTTGGTCAGGCGCACCTGGAAAGTCCAGCCCTTCGTTCCGTCGCCGAGGTCGGCCTTGGGTCGGGAAGGATCGGCGGCGCCGACGACGGTCGGGTAGACGGTCGCGGTGGTCGCTGCGAGTGCGTCAACGGCGCCCGCGCCGACCCTGCGCGGCGAGTAGTAGGTGCCGTCGCCCAGCTCGACGTCGATGAGCGGGTGGGCGGTGCCCATGAGGAGGTTGGTGACGACGGCGTTCTTCTGCTCGGCGCTCATGCCGGAGAAGGCGGGATCGTTCGCGAGGCGCTGGCGCACGAGGGCGCTGATGCCCGCGACCTGCGGGGAGGCCATCGAGGTGCCCGACAGGCGCTGGTACTCGTTGCCGAGGTAGGCCGACATGATGTCGCCGCCGGGGGCCGCGACCTCAGGCTTGAGGGTCAGGTCGGGGGCCACGCCCCACGCCGAGAACTCCGAGGCGGTCGGGTTGTTCGAGGCCAGAACGATGCCGGAGTGCGTGACGGTCAGGTACACGTCGGCGCCGTTTGCGGCGGCCAGGGCCTCGCGGATCGCCTCACCGTCCTTCTTGGTGATGGTCACCGTCGGCATCGATGTGGTCGAGCCCAGGATCGCCTGGTACGGCGTGGCAGACTCGTCCGTGTCGGCGATCATGAGGGCCGCGGGCGCGGACGGGAAGCCCGTCAGGTACGAGGCCTTGAGATCGTCAGTCATCGCCGTACCGGTCCGGGTATCGGTACCGCCTTTGTCTTCAAGAACAATCGCGTCAGCGAGGCTCAACCGGTTGGTGCCCGCGTACTTGTCGAGCTCGTCGCCGCCGCCAGCGCCAGCATCGACGACACGGTAGCTCTTTTCGGGGATGTCGCGCAGGCTGCGCACTGCCTCGCCCTGGCCGTCGAGGGCGGTGCGGTAGGCGATCTTGCGATCGCCCAGGCTCACGTAGGACAGGGCCTCCTGATTGTCGACTGAGGCGACGGCCAGGGTGGACTTGTAGGAGGCGGGTTCGCCGAGCGTGCCCGTGTCGGGGTCGGTCGCGAACGGCTTGTTCTGGCCGGAGTTGTTGCCGTAGGCGTTGGAGAAGGCGTTGCCGCCCGCGGCGTTGACGGTGATACCAGCAGCATTCAGCTTCTCGTACACGCCGGCGAAGACACTGCCCGCGTCGCTGCTCATGCCGGAGTCGTCGCCCAGGGACAGGTTGATGACGTCGGGCTTGATGACGAGCGCATCATCGAGGGCTGCCAGCAGGGCGCTGTCGGGCATCGAGCCGTCCGCGTCCGAAGCGACCTTCGCGACGACGATCTGCGCGTGGGGCGCGGTGCCCTGCAGGACGTCCGCGTTGGCGGCCGCGATCGCGGTGACGTGCGTGCCGTGGGACAGATCTTTCTCGGAATGGGGGACGACGTCGGCATCGTTGTCCGCGTAGTCGTAGGCGAAGGGGATCTTGCTGTTGACGTACGTGCCGGCTCCGCCGTGCGGGAGCTTGCCCGCAAAGGCTTGCACGTCGGCCTGGCTCATGCGCACGTCGACGCCGTCCATTGAGCCAGCGAAGGCATCATGGTCGGTCTGCAGGCCGGAGTCGATGACCTCGATGACCTGACGATCGCCCTTGAGGGAGACCTCGTTCGCGCGCGTCATCGCCAGGGACGAGGCGTTCTTGAGGACGGGCGCGCCGCTCCCCTGCGCCGCATTCTCCAGCGGCTTGTGGACGCCTTCGATGAACGCGGTCTTCACGCCCTCGACCTGTCGGATCGCAGACAGAGCGGAGCCGGGTGCCTCGATGGCAAAGCCGTCGAGCACGTTCGTGTAGTCGCGCACGTTCGTGACCTGAGCGCCAGGGACGACTCCCTCTACCGCGGAGGCGATGCGTGTCTTCACGTCCTCGCGCGTGGCCTGCGCGGAGCTACCGGCTATTCCATCCTCCAGCTGGACGATGATCGTCGTCGGGGTATCGTCGGCCGCCTCCTGCTCGGACGAGGCGTCGGGCAGGGTGACTCCCCCGGCCTCGGCCTGGCGGATGGACAGCTGCGCGTCCTCGACTCGCGTCCCCGACTGCGCGTCGGTTGACGAGGCCTGGGTGGGGTTGGCGGGGAGGGCACCGCCCGGCTGCGAGCTCGCTGCGAGCGCCGGGACGCTCACGCCGGTTAGGGCGAGGGCTGCGGCGAGCGCGAGTGCCGGGGTGGAGTGATGGGACATCAATGACTCACTTACGTATCGACGAGTGACGATCAGATGCGCGTCCGGGTGACGCGCCGTCCCATTATGCGAAAGTTCTTCCAGTTGTGCAGTATGCATGTCCGATAGATGGCCCCGTGTCCACACACTGACATTTTGTGCAGGCTCGCGCATAAGCCGAGGGGCCGACCTGGCGGTCGACCCCTCGGCTTATCCCATCAACACAGTGCAAGTTTTCCCAGAAAGCTCCTCGAAAAAGTCTCGTCGGCATGTCCCGGACCCTCATGGTCCGTGCCGTATTCCCTTGTGATGACATTCAGTGTAAAGAACGAACCTTGCGACAACGGCAAGACAACCTGAAAAAACCCTGGGAATTTTCGTGCTTTCCCCCTTTGACAGACGCCGGGCCCGCACGCCCCACGTGTAGCGGGGTGTGCGGGCCCGGATGGTGAGTCTCAGAAGCGGCCTAGCTGATCAGCTGCCCCGTCTCGGAGAAGGTGTACCACGTCCAGAAGATGCGCAGTCGGCCCGTGGCCATGGCACCGCTACCGGCCTTGAGGTAGTACCAGGCACCGCCGTCCTTGAGCCACCCCGTCACCATCTTGCCGGTGGCGGGATTGAGGTAGTACCAGGTGTCGCCGTCCTTCACCCAGCCGGTCGCCATGACGCCCGTTGCCGGATCCAGGTAGTACCAGGAGATCCCGTCGAGGACCCACCCGCTCGCCTGCGCGCCGGATGCGTTGTGGTAGTACCACGAGCCCTGCTCCTTCACCCAGCCGGTGCGCATGTAGCCGCGCGCGTCGAATCTGTACGTCGCTCCGTCGATCGTCAGCGTCGTATCGGCGGGGTAGGTGCCATCCTCGTAGCGGTACCACCAGCCGCGGCCATCCCACTTCCAGGTACCAGCCTTGGGCGCGGGGGCGGGAGCATTCACGTGAATGGTGGCGCTGGCGGACACGCTCGGCTGCGTTGGGGCGGACACGGTGACGGTCGCGTCGCCCGCGCCCACCGCGCTGACTTCACCGGTCGCGCTCACCGTCGCCACGGCCTCGTCCGAGGAGGACCAGACGACGCCGGTCACGTTCGCATCCGCGGGCTCATGGGTGGCGCTCAGCGTGACGGTCTCACCGACGCTCAGCGTCGCGGACGTCTGGGAGAGAGCCAGTGAGGTCATGGGAATCGCCTTGAGGGCGACCGGAGCCGTCCGCTTGTTGGCGGGCCAATCCCACACGTGCAGGTAGATGGACGACGGGTCGCCGCCGATGCTCGTCAGAGCATCCTTCAGCGGGACGTCGAAGTGGCGGTGTACCAGCCCGTCCTCCCCGCGTTCGGTCGGGTAGACCTCGGTGCCGCGTTCGACGATGGGACCATCGGCGGTGGCCGAGAAACCGACGGCCGATATGGGCGAGGAGTCAGCGACGTCGAAGGAGAGCGCGCGGTCGTTACCCTCACCGCTCACCGTCACGTTCGAGATCACGGGGGCCTTGGTGTCCAGCGTGAGACCGTAGCTGATCTGCTGGGTTGAGGGCGAGGGTCCCTCGGTCGTGCCCTCGATCGTCAGCGTGTAGCGTCCATCCGGCAGCTCGCTTCCATCGGGCGCGTAGCCGGAGAACCAGGGGTCACATCCGGGCACAGAGTCCTCGACAGTGCGCGGCGAGCGCTCCTGCACGTCGTAGATGGACCGATCCGCGCGCCCGCACGTGAAGGAGCGGATCGTCTCCCCGGCCTCGTTGGCGAAGGTGTAGGTCAGGGAGGACACGGAGCGCAGCAGCACGGTGCCCGGGTGCACGCCCCTACGCGCGTTCTCGCCCGTCGAACGGGTGATGATGAAGAGGTCGGGATCGACCCCGTTGATCATCCGCTCGTCCTCGACATCGAAGGGGCTCTGCTGCCCGAACGGGAGGTTTCCGTCCATGAAGGTCGACCCGTAGCCGCTGATGTGGTTGTTCGGGGTGACCTGGTCGAAGATGGCGGGCGTGCCCCAGGAGCCGTAGAAGCCCATGTAGGGGACGGTGAGGTTCGGAGCTCCGTCGGTGCTCGTGAAGGTCACGGCACCGTCGATGAACGTTCCCTTGGGGGTGTTCGCGGCCGCGTACGAGGCGAAGGCCTCGCGCGGGGTCACGGTGACGGTCACGGTGGCCTCGCCCTTGGCAGGCACGGTCACCGAGTCCGCGGAGAACGTCAGGTCGATCCCCTTCCCCGCCCAGTTGGTCGAGTGGTGCGACAGCAGCATACTCTCGACCTTTTCGGACAGCGCCTGGCCGCCGAGGGTGAAAGTGCGGGCGGTGTCGGAGACGTTCGTGAGGGTGACCTGGAAGCTCCAGCCGGAGGTGCCCTCACCCAGGTCGGCCTTGGGACGCGACGGGTTCGCCGCGCCGACGACGCTCGGGTACACGAACGAGGTCGTGGCCCCCGCAGCGTCAACCAGGCCGGCACCCACTCGGCGAGGCGAGTAGAAGGTACCGTCATCCTGCTGCGCGTCCGTGATCGGGCGGGCGGTGCCCATCAGGAGCTTCGTGACAACGGCGTTCTTCTCGGCGTCCGACAGACCCGCGAAGGCGGGGTCGGATGCCACGCGCTGGCGCACGAGGGTAGCGACCGCGGCGGCCTGACCCGAGGCCTCGGCCGTGCCAGACTCGTTGTCGTAGTCGTTTCCGGGTGTGGCGGACGCGACCCTGCCGCCGGGTGCTGCGACCTCGGGCTTGAGCCGCAGGTCAGGGGTGGCGCCGGTCGAAGAGAAGTCCGACGCGGACAGGCTCTCGGGCACGGTGAGGGTCGTGGAGGGAGAGACACTGACCTCGATCGATCCAGTGCCGGAAGCCTTGATCGCGTCGTAGAGGCGGTTGCGATCCGAGGTCGTGATGGTGCCCATCGGGATGCTAAACCAGCGGTCGACCGACCACTTCACGGGGGTTTCGGTGTCGTACCAGTGCCCGAGCAGAACGCCGGCGGGCTTGCTCGTCAGGGACTTCAGGGCCTTGATCTTGTGCTTCACCTCCACCGAGTTACCGCGTGAGTCGTTGCCTCCCAGCTCCTCGAGGAGGATCGTGTGGGACAGGTCCCCATAGTCCGCACCCAGGTACTTCGTCAGGTCTTCGCTCGAGCCGTTTCCGGCGTAGACGACGCGGTAGGTTCCCTCGGCAAGAGAGTCAAATCCCGGTCCGTCGCCCTTGCCCATGCGGGTGACGGGGCGGTATCCGATCAGGTGGTCGCCGTAGGTGATGGCTCCCAAGATCTCCTGCTCGTTGACCGAGGCGACCGCGAGGGTCGAGGAGAAGGCGGCGGGGAAACCGAGCGCGCCATTGTCCGGGTCGTCCGCGCGCCCATAGCGCTCAACGTCCCCGGCGGGCGCGTAGACGGTCGTGCCCTGCGCACCGAGGGTCTCATAGACCTGGGAATAGAGGGACGCGGCGGCGTCGCTCATTCCTTCGGTCTTGGAGAAAGACACGGAGATGACGTCGGGGCGCAGGACCATCGCGTCGTCGAGCGCCGCCAGCAGGTCGACATCGCTGGCGTGATTGCCCGGATCCTTCGTTACCTTCGCGACGATGAGCTGCGCCTGGGGTGCCGCCCCGGAGAACTGTCCCCCGTTAGCCGCCGCGAGGGCGGCGACGCGCGTGCCCTGGGTGTTCGCAGCGCGCGCATGCTCGTCTCCTTCGTCCGTGGCGAGCACGTTCGTGTCCCCGTCACCGTAGTCGTAGGCGAAAGGAATCTTGGGGCTGACCCAGACTCCCGCCTTGCCCGCGCCCAGCTGGGAGGTCAGGGAAGCTGCCGCATCCTGCGTGAGGCGCAGTGACGCGGCATCCAGGTCGCCAGCAAAGGCCTCGTGCGAGGTATCGATACCACTGTCGATGAGCTCAATGACCTGGCCCTGTCCCTTCTGGGAAGCCACGTTGGCTCGCATCATCCGCGCCGCCGCCCCGGGCGTGATGCCGGAGTCTCCACCGCCGGCAGCGGCGCGGTACTGTCCGTTGATCTCCTCGTCGGTGACGAAGGAGTTGTCTCCGTCCAGGAAAGCGCCCTTGACGCCAGCCGTCGCCTGGATCGCACGGAGGGTCGAGGCAGGTGCCTGGATCGCAAATCCATCGAAGGCGTGGAGGTAGTCGCGCACATCGGAGACGGTCGCACCCGGGAGAGCTGAGGATACTGCCTCGCCGATGCGCTTCTTCATCTGCGCGTAGTACGCGGCACGGTCGGCCCCGGCCTCGCCCGCCTCGAGCTGGACGACGATCGTCGCCGGGGAGTTGTCCGCGCCCTGCTGGGGCGACGAGGTCTGGGTGGCGTCGGCCTCGTCCGCAAAGGCTGCGGGCACGCCGATCGTGGTGAGCGCAAGGGTGCCGGCCGCTATGAGCGTCAGCGCTGCGCGTCGGTAGTGGAACATTTTCGGCTCGCTTTCTTCACACCTAAAGTGTTGAGCTGCATGAGGGTGAGGGATCGCGCGGCACGTCGCTGCGGGCACGCGATAGGGCGGGCGCAGCGCACGGCCGCGCCTCGCATCGCCTTGCGAGCGCGCCCGCTCCCCCGGTACGAGTCCGGGTGGGGCGGGCGCGACGCATGGGTAGTCCTTCGGGTCAGCGGATCAGCGGATCAACTTGCCGTTGTCGGCAAATCGGTAGTACTTCCAGACGATCCACAGGCGGCCGGTTGCCATCTGACCGCTGCCGGGCTTGAGGTAGTACCAGGAACCGTCCTCGTAGTGCCATCCGGTCTTCATCTTGCCGTTGGCGGGGTTCAGGTAGTACCAGTGCGAACCGTCTTTGACCCATCCCGTGGCCATCTGGCCAGTCCCGGGGGTCAGGTAGTACCAGGAACCCCTGTCGAGAACCCAGCCAGTGGCCTGCGCGCCGGACAGGGTGTGGTAGTACCAGTTGCCCTGGTCGAAGATCCAGCCGGTACGCATGTAGCCGTCCGCGTTGAAGCGGTACACCTGGCCATCGATGGTCTTGGCCGTATTCGAGGGGTAGGTGCCGTCCGCGTAGCGATACCGCCAGCCGCGCACGCCCCACGTCCACGTGCCCTGAGCGGGAGCTGAATCGGAGCCGGCCTTCACGGTGACGGTCGCCGAGGTGATGACGTTGGGATCCTGACGCACGTCGAAGCGCAGGGAGGCGTCGGCGCTGGTCGGGGTCCAGGTGTAGGAGGAGGTGGACGCGCTCTCATCCGAGCTGCCCTGCATCGAATCCCAGTCCTGGAGAACCGTCTCCGTGCCGTCGCTGCCGATCTGCACGACGCGCAGCTCGCGTCCGCCCAGGGTGCCGCCCTGCGCGGAGACGTTGATGGTCGCCGGCGTGCCCACGGAGGTGGTGAGCGTGTACCCGGCCCCGGCCTCGTTGATGCCGGTGCCCGACACACTCACCTGGGGGGTCGTGTACTCGAAGAGGCTAGCGGTGTTGTAGCCAGCGTTCTTCATGGCGGTCTCGGTGAGAGTCCACGCCTTCGATCCCTTGGGGGCGGCGACATAGATTTCGGTGCCCGCCTTGAGGTCCGAGTCCATGTCTTCCGCAAGCTTGATCTCCTCGACGGTCGAGGGCAGCACAAGGACGCGGGGAGTGTCGAACCAGAAGGTGAAGTGGGTCATCCCCTCGCCGAAGTAGGCGCTGTCCGGGCGGCCGTTGGAGGCCTTGCCCTCGTAGTAGAACTCGCCGTCGTTTCCGCCGCGCACGATGATGTGGCGCGGGCTGGTGGTGCCGCGCGGGGTCATCCACAGTTCCGTGACCTGCGAGCCCAGCTCGATCGTGTCCAGCCCGTTGTTGACCAGGCCGCGGGCGACCGTCACCGAGCCGGGGATGACGAGGTCGGTGAGGTTCGTATCGCCGTCGAAGGCGCCGTAGCCGATGGTCGTCAGGCCCTCGGGCAGGACGACGCGGCGCAGGGAGGAGTTGTTTGCGAATGCGGCATCAGCGATAGCGACCGTTCCGGTGGGAACCGTGACGTCGGAGTCCGTCTTCGTGGGCAGGTACAGGACCAGGGTGCGGCCAGCGTCGCCCTTGCCGTACAGGGCACCGTCTTCCACGGAGAACACCGTGTTGGCGGGGTCCACGGTCAGCGAGGCGAGGATGTTCGAGCCCACGAATGCTGATTCGCCAATGGAGGCAACGCCCGAGCCCAGGTGGACAGAGGTCAGAGCGGTGTCGTTGGAGAAGGCACCCTTACCGATCGAGGTCACCGAGTCGGGGAGTGTGGCGGAGGTGAGCGCCGTGGTGTCGAAGGCGTAGTCGCCGACCTCGGCCAGGCGATTCAGGTCGGGACGGAAATTCACCTCGGCGAGGGCCCTGTCATAGCGGAAGGCACTATCCGGCAGCATCGTGGCACCACCCAGGTCAACGCGCTCCAGCTTGGGCATGTACCAGAAAGCCGTGTCGTCCATGGACTCGAAGGTGTCAGGCAGGGTCAGGGACGTGATCCGCGCCCCCACGAACGCACCCTTGCCAACGTTACGCAGATGCGAGGGCAGGGTCACGGAGGTGATCTGCGCAGAGGCGAAAGCACCCTCGTCGATGAATGCGGTTTCCTCGGCGACGGTGTACGAGCCGCCCGAGTTCTTCGCCTGCGGGTATGTCGCCAGGTGCGTCAGGCCCTTCGTGTACAGGACGCCGTCGAGGCTCTGGTAGTTCTGGTTCGCGGCGTCGACCTCGATACTCTCCAGGAGCGGGGTGCGTGCGAACGCGGCGAAGAGGCCGTCAGCCTGGATGTTTGGGCCGACGGTGACGGAGCGCAGCTTCGCCATGTCGCTGAAGGTCTCGAGGCCTGCCGTCTTGAGAGAACGAGGCAGGGAAACGCTCTCCAGCGGTGTGTACGAAAAGGCGCGCTCCCCGATCGTCTCCAGCTGCGAGGGGTGGGCCTCGTCGTCCTGGAAGGTGACCTGGGTGAGCGGCTGACCCGCGAAGGCAGAGTCGTCGATGGCGCGCACGCTCGTGGGGATCCACACGCTCGTCAGACTCACGCCACTAAAGGCGTTTGTAGCGATCTCGGTGACACCGTCAGGGATGCGAACATCCGTTGCAGTGCCCGTGTACGACACGAGCACGCCGTCGGCGTCGATGGTGAACCCATCGGCATTGGCGTGCAGCGGAGCGGCTGCGTTGACCTGACCAGCGGCGCCGGCGTCTGCCGCGAACGCGGCTGGCACGCTAACAACGGTCAGGGACAGGGCACCGGCGAGCGCAAACGCCAGCACCGTTGACTTTCGATGGGACATCTGTGACCCCCTCTATTGACAGTTGGTAAGTGAAGGCCCCGTATTGCGACCAGGACCCCTCGTGTCAAACATATCTCTCAACAGGGTTTTCGGATACCCCCTGAGACATTCTTTCTCAACATATGTCGGTCGCACATTTTGAATCTTTGCGAGTAGTACCATGCATCAATCCAGAACAACAGAGAGCATAAACGGGCGTTAATGCGGATATCTTTTACCCATTTTTTCTAGGGTTGCATGACATCTTTCCACTGAATCTGACAAATCAACCAAAAGCCAGAATTTACGCCGTATACATCGCTACAAGCGAGCGCGCGCGACGCCGCAACACGCTAGACCCGACCTAGTGGTCGAACAAAGGCCCGCGCCCCCGGAGATTCTCCGGGGGCGCGGGCGATCAGTCTCGCAGCTCTATCAGCCGACGAGCTGTCCCGACTCGTTGAAGTAGTACCACTTCCAGCCGATCCAGTGACCGCCCGTGTACATCGCACCCGAGTCGGTGCTCAGGTAGTACCAGAAGCCACCATCCTTCAACCAGCCCGTGGTCAAAGCACCACTGGAGGCCATGAAGTACCAGGACGAACCGTCCTTCACCCAACCGGTAGCCATCGCACCACTGCCAGGCGTCAGGTAATACCAGGTCGGCCCATCGAGGATCCATCCCGTCACCATCTGTCCGGTCGCCGGGTTCAGGTAGTACCAGGAGGAACCATCCTTCACCCAACCGCTGGCCTGAGCGCCCGAAGCGTCGTGGTAGAACCAGGAACCGTCCTCGCTCACCCACCCGGTACGCATGTAGCCATCCGCGCCGAAGCGGTACGTGGAGCCTCCGATCTGCACCGTCTGACCCGCCGGGTAGGTGCCATCGGCGTAGCGGTACCACCAGCCGACAGAGTCGCTCACCCACTGGCCGCCCTGCGGCGCAGGAGCGGGATCCGGGGTCGGCTCGGGAGCCGGAGCCGGATCAGGCGCAGGCGTCGGGTCCGGAGAAGGCTCCGGCGCGGGCGTCGGGTCCGGGGTCGGCGTCGGGTCCGGCGTGCCCGGCAGCTTGATCATAAGGGTGCTCGTCAGGTACGAGGCGTCGCGTACCTGGACCCGCAGGCTCACGTCCGCGCCCGACGGGGTCCACGGGAAGGTCACGGAGGAGGCCGTCGCGCGGTCCCCGCCGTCCGCCACCGTCGTCCAGTCGCGCACGAGCGTCTCGGTGCCGTCCGCACCGATCTGCACGGCGCGCACCTGCTGCGTCCCGGCGATGCCACCGGCAACCTCAGCCGTCACGTCGACCGACGCGCCGACCTCGCCCGTGTACGTGTAGCTTCCCGAGGCCTCGGCGATGTTCGCGCCCGCCAGGGTCATCGACGCGCCCGTGTAGGTGTGCAGGTGCGAGGCGTCGATGCCGGCGGCCTCGAGGGCGTCCTTGGCGACGTTCCACGCCGGCTCGCCCTCGGCTGCTGCGACGTACACGTGGGTGTCGTCCTTCTTCTCGTCGCTCAGCTCCGGCTCGAGGTCGAGGCGGGTGAGCGTGGAGGGCAGGACGAGGACTCGCGGGACGTCCACGCCGAAGGACACGCGGGTCATGCCCTCGCCGAAGTAGGCGCTCTGGCGGCGTCCGTTCGTCGGACGACCGTCGTACACGAAGGAGCCGTCCACGCCGCCGCGCACGACGATGCGACGAGGCATGGGAACCCAGCTGCCTTCCATGCGGATCGAGGTCACCTTGGATCCGTACTCGACGAGCTCCAGTGAGTTGCCGGTGACGCCGCTGGAGCGCTCGACCGACTCAGGGATGACCAGCTCGGTCAGGGCCGTGGTGCCCGCGAAGGCGTCGTCGCCAATGACCTTGAGGCCGTCAGGCAGGACGACGCGGGTGAGCGTCTTGTTGTTGGCGAACGCGCTCGCGCCGATCTCGACCGTGCCCGCACGCACCGTGTAGTCGGTGAGCGTGTTGGCCGCCGGGGACAGCATCAGGTGCAGGCCGTCATCCGCCTTGCGGTACAGGACGTTGTACTCGGCCGAGTACACCGGGTTATCGGCGGACACCGTCAGCGTCGCGATCTTGCGATCGTTGTACAGGGCGGTCTCCGCGAAGGAGGTGACGCCCGCGCCGATATGGAACGAGGTCAGGGCCGTGCTCTCCGAGAAGGCCTGCTCGCCGACCGTGGTCACCGAGTCCGGCAGGATCACAGACGACTGCGCCGTGCGGCTGAACGCGAAGTCGCCGATCGTCGCGAGGCGGTTCAGTTCGGGGCGGAAGTTGACCCCTTCCTTGGCGCTCGTGGACTCGAAGGCGCTGCCGCCCAGGGAGATCGTGCCTCCCAGGTCGATGCGCGCCAGCTTGTCGGCGGAGCAGAAGGCGCAGGTGCCGACCGTCTCGAACTTCTCGGGCAGGGTCACTGAGGTGAGCGCGGAGAGGCGGAATGCCTCGTCCTTGATCGTGCGCAGGCTGTCGGGCAGGGTCACGGATGTGATGCCCGCCTTCTGGAATGCCTTGGGCGCGATTGTCGCGACACCGTCCAGGACCGTGTACGTGCCTCCCGTGTTCTTGGCGGCCGGGTACAGGATCAGGCGCGAGTGGTCCTTGGAGTACAGGACTCCGTCAACGCTCTCGTAGTTCGGGTTCGCGGGATCGACCTCGACGCTGGTCAGCGCGGCGGTCTCGGCGTAGCCCGAGGTCACCGAGTCGGCGCTAACGTTGGGACCCAGCTTGATCGTGGTGAGCGCCGAGTTGTAGTCGAAGACCTCAGCGCCGATCGTCACCACGGAACGCGGAAGCTCGATGGCCTCCAGGCTCGTATTCGCGAACGCGCGGTCGGCGATCTTGGTCAGCTGAGCTGGGTGGGCCTCGTCGTCAACAAAGGTGATCTTCTTCAGCGAGCTGTAGATGAAGGCCTCCAGGCCGATCGACCGCACCGTAGCGGGGATCGTCACGTGTTCCACGGCGGAGCTCGCGAAGGCGCGCTCGCCGATGGAGGTCACGGTGTCAGGCAGCGTGACCTCAGTGGCCGAGCCCTTGTACTTCACGAGGACGCCGGCCTCGTCGATCTCGAAGTCGTCGGCGTCAGCGGCGCGCACCGTAACCGGGATGGACGCGCTCTTAGTAGCGCCAGCCTCGGTGGTGACGGTGGCGGTCAGCGTGCCCGAACCAGCGTAATCGCCGGCGGTCAGGGTCGCCTTGCGCGTGTCTGCGTCGGCGGCGACCGTGGCCAGGTCGGCCGGCTCCACGCTCCACGTCACCGCGCGGTCCTTCAGCGAGGGCGCCAGGTATGCCTTCACGGGGGCGGTTTCGCCCACCTTGACGCTCACCTGGGTGTCAGCGAGCTCGATGCCCGCCTCCTCGGAGATGGTGCGCACGCGGATCTGGGCGCTGGCCGACAGGGTCGGCTGGGACGCGTCGGTCGCGGTGATCGTCGCCTCGCCGGCGGCCAGGGCGCGAACCTCGCCATTCTCGTTCACGGTGGCCACGGCCTCGTTCGAGGACGTCCAGACGAGGTCGGTGACGTTCGCGTTCGACGGCTCGTACGACGCGCTCAGCGCGACCGTCTCACCGGCGACGACCTCGGAGGTCTGCGGGGTGAGCGACAGGGACGTCATCGGGACCGTCTGGAATCGGATCACCTGGCGGGCCTGGTTCTTGCCCCAGTCCCACGCGAACAGGTAGGCGGTCGCCGGATCCGAGGAGTCCGCGCGGTCGATGAGGTCGGCCCACTTGATCTCGTAGTGCTTGGCGTAGGTGCCGTCGGCCTGACGGTTCGCGCCCACGGCCTCCTTCTCGTCGTAGAAGTGACGCGAGGTAGCAGACTCGGAGAAAGCAATGCCGGCCAGCGGCGAGTTGTCGGTGACGTCGAAGGACACGACGCGCTCGTCGCCCTCGCCGGTCACGGCCAGGTTGGAGATGACGGGAGCCTGGGTGTCCAGGGTGAAGTCCCAGGTCAGCTGCGAGTCAACGCTCGAGGGAGCGACCGAGGCTGCGTCGATCGTCAGCTTGTAGCGGCCCGCGGGCAGCTCCTTGCCGTCCTTGTCAAAGCCGTCGAAGACCGGGTTGTTGCCTTCCTGGCTTTCGATGGGCTCGACCTTGCTGGCGTGGTAGTTGAACAGGGACTTGCGGGCGCGCTCGAAGGTGTATTCGCGCACGACCTCGCCGGCCTCGTTCGTGTAGGTGTAGGTCACCTTCGGAGAGTTACGCAGCAGGCAGGTGCGCGGCAGGATGCGCGAGGGGGCCTCGGGCAGCGCGGAGCGCGACATGATGAAGTACGCGGGGTCGACCGCACGCACGTCGTCGATTTCCTGTCCGGAGAGGGGGTTCAGGGCACCCAGGGGCACCTCGGTCGAGGGGTTGATAAGGGTCGAGGAACAGGCGTGCGCTGTGCTCGTTGTGCCGTCGTACCACTTGCCGTCGAAGACGGCAGGCGCGCCCCAGGAGCCGTAGAAGCCCACGTAGGGGACGGTCAGGTCGGGCTGACCGTCGGCGCTCGTGAAGGTCACGGCGCCATCGATGAACGTTCCCTTAGGAGCGTTCTCATTCGCGTACGAGGCGAAGGCCGAGCCCGGGGTCACGGTGACGGTCACGCTCGCGGTTCCCTTGGCGGGCACGGTCACCGAGTCGGCGGAGTAGGTCAGGTCGATGCCCTGCCCCGCCCAGTTCTTGGAGTGCTCGGTGAACAGGCCACCCTCGACGATCTCGGAGAGCGCCTGGCCGCCCAGGGTGTACGTGTGGTCGGCGTCGGAGACGTTCGTGAGGGTCACCTGGAAGGTCCACCCGTTCGTGCCCTCGCCGAGGTCCGCCTTGGGGCGCCACGGGTTTTCTGCTCCCGCGACGCTCGGGTACACGGTCGTGGTCGTGGCCGCGAGCGCGTCCACCTGGCCTGCGCCCACGCGGCGCGGCGAGTAGTAGGTGCCGTCGTTCTGGTCGATGTCGAGCAGCGGGTGGGCGGTACCCATCATGAGGGTGGTGACGATCGCGGCCTTGTCCGCCTCCGACAGGCCAGCGAATGCCGGGTCGTCGTTGACGCGCTGTCGCACGAGGGCGGCGATGCCCGCGATCTGCGGGGTCGCCATGGACGTGCCCGACATGGACCGATAGGTGTTACCCAGGACGGCGGCAACGATGTTGCCACCGGGGGCCGCAATCTCAGGCTTGAGCTTGAGATCGGGCGTGACACCCCACGAGGTGAAGTCGGAGACCGAGGGATTGTTCGAGGCGAGCTTGAGGCCCGCGTGCGGGTTGGAGATGGCGATGGAGCCGGACTCGCTGGCCTTGATGGCATCCAGGAGCGCATCCTTCTCCTTCTTCGTGATGGTCACGGTCGGCATCGTGTGGGTGGCCTCGATGGTCGCCACATAGGGAGTTTCGACCGTCTCAGAGTCGCCGATAATGAGGGCGGCAGGCTTGGAGGTCAGCTGAGTGAGCCCCTTGACCTTGGCCTCGTGGGTCATGTCCGCGCCGGTCGCGCTGTCGGAGCCGCCGCGGTCTTCGAGGACGATGACCTTCGAGAGGTCGCCGGGATGCTCGGCGACGAGCTTGCCCAGGGCCGCCGCGTCACCGATGCCCGCGTAGACGAGGGTGTAGGTCTCCTCGGGGATGTCGAGGAGGCTCGGCACGACGGCGTCCTTGAGGCCGCGCGACTTGCGGTAGACGACCTTGCGGTCCCCCACCGTCAGGTAGGGCAGCGCATCCTGGTTGTTGACCGAGGCGACCGCCAGGGTCGAGCTGTAGGACGCGGGCTCTGAGAGCGTGCCGGCGTCGGGATCGGAGGCGTAGGGCTTGTTCCTGCCGCTGTAGTTGGAGTACGCGCTCGAGTAGGAGTTACCCGCGGCGGCGTTCACCGTCACGCCAGCGTTCGCGAGGTTGTTGTAGACCTCCGCGTACATGGTTCCGGCCTCGGTTCCCATGCCCGCATCCTCGCCGAGAGACAGGTTGATCGAGTCGGGCTTGATGACGACCGCGTCGTCGAGGGCCGCCAGGACCGTGTTGTCGGGGATCGAGCCGTCCTTGTCGGCGGCGACCTTCGCGACGATGATCTGCGCGTGGGGCGCGGTGCCCTGCAAGTCGGCCGCGTTGGCGGCGGCGATCGCGGCGACGTGGGTGCCGTGCGACAGGTCCTTGCTGGACTTGGGCAGCACGTCCGCATCGTTGTCCGCGTAGTCGAAGACGAAGGGGATCTTCTTGTTGAGGTAGGCGCCGGTCTTTCCGTGCGGCAGCTTGCCGACGAGGGCCTCGACGTCGGACTGGCTCAGGCGCACGTCGACGCCGTCCATGGAGCCGGAGAAAGCCTGGTGGGTGGCCTCGATGCCCGTGTCGATGACCTCGATAACCTGTCGGTCGCCCTTCTGGGAAGTCTGGTTGGCGCGCGTCATCTCCAGCGAGGAGGCGTTTTGCAGGGCAGGATCCACGGCCTCGGCGCCCAGAGCGCCCGCGTCACCCTCGACGACCATCGGCTTGTGGTGGCGCTCGATGAACGCAGCCTTGACGCCCTCGGTCGCCTTGATGGCGTCCAGGGACGAGGCCGGGGCCTGGATCGCGAAACCGTCGAGGGCGTGCGTGTAGTCGCGCACGTCGGTGATGTCCGCACCGGGGACCACTGCCTCGACCGAGCTTTCGATGCGTTCCTTGACCGTCTCATGCTTGGTCGAGGACGACAGTCCGAAGATCCGCTGGTACCACGGGATGCCGACCGAGCCGTCTTCGAGCTGGACGATGATCGTCGTCGGGGTGTCGTCGGTGGGGACGCTCTCGGGGGTGGTGGTCGGGTTCTCGACCCCGGCCTCGTCGGCGGCTCCCGACTGCGGGGCGCCGGACTGGGCGTCGACGGACGAGGCGGGGGCGGGGGCACCGGACTGGCTTTCCTCTTGCGGGTTAGCTGCGAAAGCCGCCGGGGTGGTCACGACGGTCATGGCAAGGGTGCCCGCGGTTAGCAGCACCAATGCCGAGGTTGTGCGATGGGACATCTATGGCTCACTTGGTTGACAACTGGGTCATGGGCACGGCCGCGGATACGGCATAACCCAGCGTCTAGGGTAGGGTTACCTATCCTTACTGAAAAGCCCCACTCAGTTTTCTTCTCACCATCCGTCGGGGGCTTTACGCGGACGTTTATCCGCCGTAAACTGCCTCTCTTAGCATTACCTTAGTTGCGATAGCTCCCCTTCATTGACGCCGGTCGCAGCAAAAACGACAAACCCGCCGAGGAGGGCGCAGACGCAAGGTCCGGGCCATCTCCTGGCGGGTTGTCAGTCGCGCGCGTCGTGGCGCGCGGGCGCGGGTCAGAGAATGACCGCGGTGCCCGTCGCGATGGCGGCGAGCATGCCGTTGTTGGTGCCGGCGGTGAAGTAGTCGACCTTCACGCCGACGACCGCGTTGGCGCCCATGGCCTGGGCGCGGGCGCACATTTCGTTGACGGCGGTTGCGGAGGCGCCGCCAATCTCTTCCTCGTACTGGGAGGCGCGACCACCGAACATGTTGGACAGGTTCGCACCGAAGTCCTTGAACATGTTGACACCGGAGATCGCCTCGCCGGAGACCATGCCGATGTACTGCTTGACGGGCGCACCCTCAACGGTCGGGGTCGTCACAACGAGCATCATTCACTCCTTCATAGAGGGCTAACGTGGCAACACTACCCGCGATCCCGCGCGGTGGCTAGTAGGCGATCATCAGCTGATTGAACCCAGGCGCTCCCCACACCCGTTTGCTGCTTTGAAGAAAGCCCCTTCGAGCCGCCATGGCGCTACCATTCCATTCATCATTCCCATCCGGGCACATCGGCGCGCCCGGCGACTTCTGTGGGGTGTTGCCATGAACATGCACGTCTACGAGCCTGGCGAGGAAGAGACGCCCACCATCCTTATCATTCACCCGATGCTGTCCTCGGCCTCGAGTATGAAGGCCGCGCTCTGCGATCACATGGGTCCCGGACTGCGTTTCCTCGTGCCGGACCTGTCGGCCCACGGGGACGAGGCCTCGGCCCCCTACGTGTCGGCAGCATCGGAGGCAGCGGCGATCCACGAGTGGCTGGCGTCCCGCGGCTTGTCGCGTCTGTCTCTGGGTTTTGGGGCGTCGCTCGGCGGTGTCATCCTGTTCGAACTGCTGCGTTTCCCGGACCTCTCATTTGATCGGCTGTTCATTGAAGGCGTGAGCTTCTACTCGGGCGGGCCCGTGGCCCGAGTCGGCGGGACCGTTCTCAGCCGCGTGATGGTTGCGAAGCACCGGAAGGCCGTGCGCGATCCCGAGGCGGGGGCACGCAAGCTCGCGCGCCTCTACGGAGAGGAGGCCGCTCGCTCAATGGCCTCGAGTTTCGCCGCGATGAGCGAGGACAGCGTCCGCGCGATCGTGCACGACTGCTCGCATGTCAGCCTGCCACCCCTCTCCCCCGCCATTCAGCGGCGCTGCACGTTCGCGTACGGGGACAAAGACTCGGACCTGCGGCTCGCGCGCCGCGTGATCCCGCGGCTCTATCCGCAGGCCGAGCTGCGCGTCTGGCTGGGCTCGGGGCACTGCGAGCGCATGAGCCGCGACTCGGTCACCTACGGGGCGATGCTGCGGAACGTCGCCCTGGGCTCGGCATCTACTGATCGTTCGTGAAGGAGGCGATCAAGCAGGGAATTCGACCTCGCACGATGCGGTAGGTGACGCCCGTGCAGCCCATACGCTCAAAGAACGCCCGGTAGGACACCGGGTCGAAGTGCTCCTGGAAGTGCACGCCGAATCGGGAGATCACACTCAGGAACATGGTGTACGCCCGCTTCTTGGGAATCACGTAGGTGGGCACGATGATCGTGCCACCCGGGCGCACGACCCGCTTGAGCTCCTTGAGCGCGTCGCCCGGTTCAGGCAGCAAGTGGATGATGTTGCCCGCCACGACGGCATCGAACGAGTCGTTCGCGTAGTGCAAGTCGGTGATATCCGCCTGCTCGACGGTGACGTTCGAGTATTTCGCAAGCTTCTTGCGTGCCTGCTTGAGCATCCCCTCGGAATAGTCGGTCGCAACCACACGCGCGCATGCGGGGGCGATTGAGGCACTAATCGCGCCCGTTCCGCACGCACATTCGAGCACGGTGTCACCGGGGCGAATCAACCGGGCAACCGCACCGCCCGTCCCGTCGTACACCCTCCTGTTGAGCGTGTTGACGGCGAGGTCGTAGAGCGGGGCAACTCGATCCCAAATCATGCCAGCACCTCCGTGTGCTTGTGCGTTGCGCGGGCCTTGAGCCGTCGCGATACAGGAAATGCTACGCCCGAGAAGGCGACACCGGGGTGAAACGGGGTTCTGCGCACAGGAACAGAACCACGAAGGCGCACGCGGATAGGTTATGCGGATCCGGATAGGTTATTCACTTGCGGATAGGTTAATAAGCTATCCGCATCGTCATAACCTATCCGTATGTTCGTAACCTATCCGCGTAGCCACATCCGGAGCGCGCATTTGCCTATACCCAGATCCACCTACCGCGCGCGGTGTGCATGGATGAAGGCGCCGACACTATGAGCCCCAAAGCCGAGCAGGCTGTAGCCCACCCCGTAGATGAGGGCGCTGTCATTGAGGAACAGGTACATCGGCGCCAGGAAGCACACGAAAGGCGCGAGCAGCCACAGGAGGCTCAAGCCCTCCTTTACGCCGTCCCAGGCGCCGAAGGCCATCGCGAGGATCGGCAGGATCGCGAGCAGAATCAGGAACACGAGGCTCTTCACGATCTCCATCGAGTCCGAGACGCGCGAGAAACTAAACCACACCGCTGGCACCAGCAGGTAGATGCCGAACAGCACGGCGATACGAATCCACGTTGATTTTGTCGCCCACCTCATGACTCGATGATAGCCGACTCGCATGAATAAAACGGCTCTTTGACACGTCCACTGTGCGGGCCGCGAAATAGGCACAAACGAACCAGCGTCGCGGCCCGCGCGACGCTGCCCGAGAGGGACAGACTACCTGCAGTAGCTGCCGAAGAAACCGCGCTTCTTCTCGGCGGCCGCGTACTCCTCGTCGGAATGGTCCTTATCGCACCACTGATCGGCGGGAACCTGTTCCTTCACCGAGTCGATGTGCTTGCCGCAGCCCTTCCAGGTGGTCTTTCCGCATACCTCGCAGGTGGTGGGTCGACACATGATTGTCTCCTTCGTTATCGGGCCTCGGATCCGTCATTGGAGCCGCGCCATGGTGTTGCGAGCGTGCGCCTCCTCAGGCTCGTTGCACCGTCGCATGAAGCCAGTCGGAGGACCGAGCGCTCGGAATTGCCGATCGTTACGCTCTTGGTTGTGACTAGAAATTCTACTGCTTCAGGCTCCGACGCGGGGTGGTTTCCGGGGCCAGAATCCGCCTGCTTAGCTCTCCCTCGTGACTAGCACGGCCTCGGCCCTGTCTCCGAGCCACGCGCGCAGCGTCTGGATACCGCCCGACAGCATGGTGACGGTGAAGCCCGCGTGGCGCACGATGCGGTAGCCGATCCAGGAGCGCACGCCCGCGGCGCACATGACGACGAAGGGCTGGTCACCGACGGTCTCATCGACCCAGGCCTGGACCTCATCGAGGCGGTCGCGCAGCTGGGTGTGGGGGATGTTGAGTGAGTTCGGCATGTGCCCGGCCGCGTACTCCCCTACCGTGCGCACGTCCAGGACCGGCGTGTCTTCGGTGAGGGCTTCCGGGCCGGTGAGGACGAGCTCACCGGTCAGCACGTTGTGCGCGACCATGCCGGTCTGGTTGACGGGGTCCTTGGCCTGGCCGTAGGGCGGCGCGTAGGCGAGGTCCAGGTCGATGAGGTCAGTCGCGCTCAGACCGGCCCGCATGGCGGTGGCGATGACGTCGATGCGCCGGTCCACCCCGTCGGCCCCCACGGCTTGCGCGCCGAGAAGCCGCCCGTCGGTGCCCACGTGCACGAGGATGTGGATCGGCGTGGCGCCGGGGAAATAGCCCGCGTGCTGGTTGGCGTGCGTGTGCACCGTGAAGTACTTCGTGCCCGAGGCATCGAGGGCCTGGCGGTTCGCACCGGTCATGGCGGCGGTGAGGCTCCCGACCCGAACGATCGCGGTGCCCTGGGGGCTCGGGATCGGGCGCGCGGCGGCCTCGCCGTGTTCGGCATCGGCAATCGCGTCGGCGACGAGGCGTCCCCCGCGGTTCGCGGGTCCGGCCAGGGCGACGGGGCGGTCATGGTCTCGGCCGATCGTGCCGTCACCGACCGCGTAGACGTCATCCACGCTGGTACGCCCGTGCTCATCGACGAGGATGTAGCCTCGGCTAGTCTCGATGCCTGCGGCTTCGGCGAAGGCGGTATCGGGGCGAACCCCCGTCGACAGGACGATGACGTCGGCGGTCAGGACGGTGCCGTCGGAGAGCGTCACTGCGTCATGGTCATCGCCGTGCGTGATGGACTGAGCAGCAACTCCTTCATGGACGCACACGCCGAGGCCGCGCAGCTCGCGGGTGACCAGCGTGGCCATCTCAAGCTCGAGGGGCGGCAGGACGTGCCCGGCGCACTCGACGAGGTGGGTCTCGAAGCCTCGCTGCGCGAGGGCCTCAACGGCCTCGATGCCGATGAAACCGGCGCCGAGGACGACCGCTCGCGTTCCCGAGGCCTCGCGCAGGGCGAGAGCGTCGTCAACCGTGCGCAGGCTGTGCACGCGCGGGGAGTCGAGGCCGTCGATCGGGGGCCGGCTCGCGAGGGCACCCGGGGAGAGGATCAGGTGGTCGTAGGTGAGCGTGTAGGCCTCGCCGGTCTCCGTGTCGGTGACCTGGACGCTATGTGCAACCGGGTCGATCGCGATGACCTCGGAGTTGATGCGCACATCGAGGTTGAGCGCAGCCTTGAGGGTATGCGGCGTGTGGAGGAGGAGCTTGGCGGGGTCTTCGATCTCGCCGCCGACGTAGTACGGGAGTCCGCAGTTCGCGAAGGACACGTACTTGCTGCGCTCCAACACGACGATCTCGGCGCCCTCGTCGCGCCTGCGCAGGCGTGCCGCCGCGCTCATGCCACCCGCGACTCCTCCGACGACTACTACTCGCATGTGCGGCTCACTTTCTGGCTCGAGGGCTGGTCTTCTTCGACTGTCTCGATGATACCCGCTGAATATCATCCAAACCGTTTACTACACACTAATAGATTCACGGCATACGAATGGAGACGAAAATAAAGCCAAATATGATCGCTTAGATCACTCCGAAGTCGATTCGTGCCCGAAATCGACTTCGAGAGAGTCACCACTACGCTCATATGACTTTACAACTCCAAGAGCCATCAATCGATCTAGGAGCAGAACCGTTGCGTCGGAATAGCTGATATCAAAACCGGGACGCCGTTGCCAAGCTAACGATACATACGGATCACCAAGGTCACGCAAGACGGAAAACAAGTCCCCACGAGAAATATTATCAAGGTGCGGAGCAAGAAGCTGCAAAACATCATCCGAATCGACACCCACATTAGCCATTTTCGTAACAAGTGAAATCGAAATCGAAAGATTGAAATCTACAGCCAACCGCGCAATCTCACATAACGCATCAGTGCTTGCAAACTCACAATATCTGTCGGAGTTAATCACAATACGGCGCTTGACATCATCCGGAATAGAGGCGCAACTCAATAAATTCCACAGATCCGCGCCCACCAAATCCGGCGTCATATAGTTAACGAACTCACGAGATGCACTAATAAATTCGGAACGAGTTGTCCAATCGACACTGATTAGCCTGCGGTACGAACGTTCACTATCTTCAATCACGCTTTCCTGAAGAAGCAGGGCGAATAGCCGACCACGCTCAGGCATGATTGTATCGACATCAACAAAGTCCACCAACGCAAGACTCTTTACCAGTTGAACTCTCAAAGGCGCAGAAATGCAGTCATCTGCATAGGCAAGAATTGTCTGCGCCAACATCTGCTTGTCCACTTCAAGAACAGCTTCACAACGCTCAACAGCACCAGCTGCTGCCAAAAGAGACCCAAGAGCATCATCGGCACTGTACGTTTGAATATACGAATACACATTTTCAAATGAAGAAACAAACCTATTATATAACGCCAGAAAAGGCCAAATTGAATCTGAAATATCATGAAGATCCTCAACCTCACAGCCATGAGCAGCTTGAATTACTTCATCGAGATAGATATCATCACATGCAGATAGATCTTTAAGGAGGCTAACAAACTCATTGGGATCCCCAACAGACGAATCAGAAGGGTCCAGGACTTTCAAATAGTCTTTAATATTCTTAACGACATACAGAAAAGCACCCAAACTACTCTTTCTAATTAAATCAAGCCCAACACCTGTATTAGAGTTGCCTATAACAATTAAGAGATTATCTCGCGTGATTTCATACATGTCCCTTTCAATCAAAACAGAAGCGAGAGCAGAGCCGATCGGAATAAGGTTAGGGAACTTAATGTTCGCGTGCGCAAAGGTGTCAGCAACCCTCTCAGCCTGTATCTGACTCAAAACCCCTGTACAGGCAGCTAGATATGAGTAGTTATTTAAAAGATAGCGTGAGACCTCAGCGCTGATAGCTTGCTCTGCACATCTTTCGTCGAGGAGTACAATATCGACATATTTCACTATTGTTTGCTCATCGAGCTCAAGTCTTTGAATAAGATACATCAAAGCATTTACGCTAAGAAAAACGAACCGCCTAAGTAACAGCTCCGGTTGAGCCCCACTAGCAAAATAGGCATTGAGGAACGCGAGCTGCTTCGGACCACCTTCATCAAGGGATGCGATTAACCTATCTGCACTGCAAGAATCATGTTTAAATAGCCAGTCAAGAATGGAAATATTATAAAACACCGCCTCCCTCATACGTTCTTCACCATACTGCGAAAGAATTGCCCCAACTTCGCTTGAATCAAGAAGATAATGCACATCCATTTGGTTATTATTTATATGATGAATTATATAGTTCATCGCACGAACACTTACTCGATTTGAACGATAGGTTGATGAGTACAGAGCATAGTTCATATCTAGATAACCCAGCCGAATGAGCTCGAAAGCGAGGCCTGATCCAAACAGCTTCTCAACGGCACACCTAAAAGAACTCGACTCATCTGAGTCAGGCTCTTGCACCGTGAAATCAGAACGTTCAATCAGATCTGCAAAACCAGCCCCTCTAAGAAAGTTAATATCATCATCAATTTGCTGGAGTCTATCATTTAATGACGCTTCAGCTTCAACTTTCCATTGGTCAGGATCAAATTCATCCCCAAGTTCTTCCACAAGCTCTCTTCGCGTAATTTTCAGATGATGCGAATTACCCCGATTCCACGTGAGGACATCATCATCATTAGCCGTTGCAAGAAGTTGCCAAAATTCAACGGCATATACATCATCCACTATTTGACCTTTAAACTCGCAATGCTCTGGATACCCTTCATAACTATATTGCGCAATGGTCGCAACACGGTTCAGTGACGAGAGTAGCTTGGCCCCTAATCGCTTCGCGCGTTCAGCAATTGAATCCTGCACTGCAACACATTCCCGTGCTTGACGTTTTTCACTTTCAAGTTCAGCAATGTTATGTTCCACCAAATTTCGGCTAAAGCGATACAGTAGATCGAATCTACTCGCCCCTAAGCGTATTTTTTCAAAGTCGCTTAGATGCGTATTTTTATACAAAACCATGGCAAACAGTCGGCTCTCATCCAAACCAAGTTCTTTACCACAACTCGCTATAATTTGCTTACGAAATATCATGAATTCGTTTCGCACATTCTTCAATAGCCGCATATCTGGAACATAGCGACCCGCAAGATCCACTAATTTCACATCTACGTTAAACTCTGGCACATCCATAATCTGAAACGCAATGTTTCGAGCAGTAGCTTGCGTGATGAAAGGAACTACCGGGATGATCATATCAAAGAACTTTGTCCGATTAGCGCGCTCTATTTCCGCACGCGCTGGATCGACACTACCTTCATCAGAGTTCTTATGATGCAGAGATTGCTTACTTATACACTCCTGATCAAATATCGAATCTTTTATTGCATATATGAAGCGAATTGGCTTCTCAATATTAGGCACATGATTGATAATTGTATTCAACGACTTAAGAGTCTCAAAAATGTGCGCATCGTCAAAGCGATCAATATCCTCAAATATGACTACGTCATACTTTTCAACCTGAAAGAAGTAGACTATTTCATCCAAATACTGATCAAAATAGGATACTGACGCATCGTCTAACGTTATCGCGGCCGCGCCCGCAGAGAGATGCTTGATTCGCAATTTGCCATGAATCAATCGCTGAGATAGAACAATCAAGGCGATTAGGGTTATGAATATTGCACAGTCAACAATTCGAAGATCCGCATTTTCCTTCACAAAGCGCTCTGCAAGTTGCTGGTCCCAGCCAGCCAACATAAAACCAAGGGTTAACACAAAGCCAATCAAAACTCCCACACCAATTGCGTATCTGCAGGAGAATTTCTCAATTTTCCGAAACCGCGAAGCAGGTGCTCTGCTCGTTTGTTCTCGGTACAGAAGCTGCTTAACAATCTCCTGTTGGATCCTATTTGTTGGCGTTGCTGCTTGGGAAGGAAGTGAGCTTTCTTCCAGTTTCAGGTCAACCGGCGCAAGCGTAGACAGCGATATTTCAATTACACGATTGCCTAGATTTTCAGTGAGCTGTCGCAAAATACTACTTTTACCGACGCCATATATCCCCGACAGTGCAATGTTTTTGACACGATCATCAAGCAGGGCCTCTTCCAACGCTGACACATATACCTGATGCTCTTCCTCAAGGTACTGCGGGGTAAGAGGCTCAAGTTTGATACTCGTGTTGCGGTCATTGTGTTCATTGTCCATTACTGTGTATCTTCCTCAGCGCGATAGTCTGCTGTTTCATCAGCCATGTCATACGGTCCCACGTTGCTAGTCGGCCACGACGCAACTGGTCTCTGCTGGTTAGTCTACAACTTACACCGGCCCGTTCATCTCTCGCCACAAGTCCGATTGTGGCTACTAATGGCTCCACGCCCTCGTCAGTTTCACCGGTATTTCGCCGCACACATGCTTGACGACTGCTTCCTGCGAGGCCTTGGTCCAACGACATCGGCTGCTACGCACGCTCGAAGTACAGAAAACCCCGGGCTTCCAACGGAAGCCCGGGGTGGGGATTGTGGAGATGGGGGGAATCGAACCCCCGTCCAATGGCCGGCCCCGAATTCTTCTCCGAGCGCAGTCTACGGTTTTATTTCTCAGCCCCCAGCATTGCGTAGACACACCGCCAGATAGGCTCAGTTGATTAAGTGTCGGAGGCGCCCCACCAACATGGGCGACTCCCAGTGGCTCCCTAGACGACGCCAGACACCGGGCCGGAAGCAACTCCCGGGCTGACGGACTAAAGGTTCAGGCTGCGATATCAGGCAGCGAGAACGTAGTCGGTGCGATTCTGTTCGGCACCTATTGGTTTGCACGCATCGTTAACGAGTTGAGCGTACATTCTCGGCTCGCTTCACTTCGATCGACGACCACTGTCGAAACCGATCATCCCCTCTTGAGTTTTCAACTCACCGACGCCCTATACAACCGCAGACCGTCGGACACATCAGTTTACGCCGCCACACACAACCCGTCAAGGGAAGACGGACAGATCAGAGCAGCTTCGTCGCCTCCAACTTTTCCGCCATGCGGCGGTTATTTCGCACCAGCAGCGGGCGCAGCGCCAGCCCCAGGAACGCGGCGAACAGGATGAAGGAAGCGAGGAACCACATGGCGTCCGCGTACTCGTGCCCCGAGTATCCGGCGATCGAGGCGCGCAGCGCCTTGATCGCGTGCGTGGCCGGTAGGAACGGAGAGACAGACGAGAAGAAGGACGGCAGGATCGCCAGCGGGAACGTTCCCCCGGCACCCGAAATCTGCAGGACCAGGAAGAGCACGCCCAGGGCTTTGCCCGCGTTCCCGAACGTCGCAATAAACGTGTACAGCAGGGAGGAGAACACGACGGCCGTCAGCCACAGGGTGCCCATGAACTGCAGCGGGTGAGCGTGTTGGACCTTCAAGAAGTACAGGTCCCCCAACCCCACCACGGTCGCCTGGGCGAGCGCGATCGTCCCGAAAATCAGGTAGCGGCCCAGGTAGCCGGCGGCCAGGCCGACGGGCTTCGCGGTGAGGGTCGCGCGCAGCGAGTCGCCCTCGGGCAGGCCTTCAGCAACGTTGGAGTCCGTGACATCCGAGCGAATCGACACGATCATGAGCACGGAGCCGACCCACAGGGCCAGGATCGAATAGAGCGGTGCCATCTGGGAGCCGAAGTTCGCCACCGGGTAGACGGGGGTCTTCTCGACGCCCACGGGCGCGGCGATGGCCGCAGCCAGGGCCTCGGGATTATTCCCGATGATCGTCCCGAGCGTCGTCAGGTCGCCCCCGGCGAGCGCCTCGCTGATCGACGCATGCAGGGAGTCGAGCTTTCCGGCCGCCTCGCGCAGGCTCGCGGCCGCGCCGGTCAGGTTGTCGCGCAGCTGGGTCATCCCCTCGCGCGCGCTCCCGCTGCCGTTCGAGGCAGTGGACGTCGCGCCCTGCAGTGACGTGCGGGCGGCGCTCAGGGAGGACTGGGCCGAGGCCAGGGTGGCGGCCAGCGACTCGAGCTGAGGACGCAGGTTGTTCTCATAGTCGGAGGACAGCCCATCGACCGCTGAGCGCGCCTGGGCGATCAAGCCGTTCACCGTCGCGTGCCCGGCTTCGGCATTCGCGACCTTGGAGTCGAGCTCGGACGCGGCGGCACGCAGCCCGTTCGCGACCTCAGTCAGCCGGTCGGAGGCCGCCTGCAGGCGATCCAGCGAGGACTGGGAGACGGGCGAGCCCGGCAACCCCTCGAGCGTCGACTTGATCGACGCGAAGCTGGCCGCCTGCGTGTCCAGCACGGAGGCCTGCGAACGCAGCGTCGAGGCCGCGTCCGACGCGCTCGTGGATCCGTTCGCATACACGTTCTCGACGGCCGTTGACAGGGAGGACAGCGAGGACTGGGAGGAGGAGATCGCGTCGGACACCGAGGAGACCGCCGCCGACGCAGCTGATCTCAGCGCACCCGCCCCGGCCTGAGCGCTCGAGACCGCACCCTGCGCGGGGCCCTTCGCGCTGCCAAGCCCGTCCACGAGCGTGGCCGTCGAGTCGATGAGCGTCACCGAGGAGCCCACGAGCGACGCGTAGGCGTCCGCGCTGTCCGCCGCCGTGCGCAGGCGCGAGGCGACGGTCTGCACGCGGTTATCGAGCGCCGTCACCGTATTGACGGCCGTCGGCGACGACAGCGCGCCCCCAACAGACGTCGCGGTATCCAACGCGACCTCGGAGAGGGTCTGAACGAAGATCTGATTCACCTGGGCGCTCACGGCCTCGGCGCCCTGGCCGGCGATCTTCGGCGAAATACCGTTCTTCTTCTCGTTGACGTAGTAGGTCATCGGCGCGGAGGAGGCACCCCCGTCGAAGAAGGTGAGCATCTCTCGCGAAAAGTCCGACGGGATGACGATAGCCGCGTAGTAATCGCCCGAGCGCGTGCCCTCGATGGCCGCATCCTCTGAGGCGATCACCCAGTCGAAGTTGTCGTTCTTGCGCAGCGCAGACACCACGGAATCGCCGATGTTGATGTGCAGCGGCACCAGGTCCGACTTGTAGCCCGCGTCCGTGTTCGCGATCGCGATGCGCAGGCTCTTCGTGTTGCCGAACGGATCCCACGACGCCGCCACGTTGAACCACGTGAACAGCGACGGGATCACGACCAGGCCGAAGACGACGACGCTGGCGATCAGGGAACGATGTGCGCGGCGCAGGTCGGCGCGGTAGATGGCCCAGATGGTCCTCACTGCTGTTCTCCCTTCGCCGCCTCCGGAGCGTCACCCTCGGGGTCCTCATCTCCGAGGCCGGGGTCGGCCTCGTCCGTATCCTCTCCTCCGCGCTCACCGAGGGAGGAGGCCAGCGCCGACGAGATCGACGCGCCCACGGCGGCCGCCCCCAGCGCGATGCGCGAGCGCGCACCCTGGACGCGGCGGGTGAGCAGCGAGCGCACGTCCTCCTCTTCCATAGCGCCGAGGAGCTGCTGACGCGCCAAGGCCTCGCGCAGGTACTGCAGGCCGATCAGGAAGGAGATGACGAGGAGGACCCACACGATCCACGCGCCCAGCACGATCGGCACCTCCGCGACGTTCGCGACCGACAGGACGGCGAGCGCCACGGGCACGATGATGCCGAGGACGATCGCCACGCGGCGGATCATCGGGTAGCGGCGCTCGAAGCGCGCGGCCCGACGGCTCACCGAGCGCTGGAAGCCGTCGTGGTCCGCCAGGGCCGCCACGATCTGGGTGAGGCGGTAGCGGTTCGAGGGAACGCGCGTCGCCTCGGACAGGAAGAGACCGGAGGAGGACAGGTCGCGAGTGATCATCGCGTTCAGGTTCACCAAGAACGGGCGCAGCGCCAGGCCAATCGCGAAGGCGACCAGCGCCTCGGCGCCGAGAACCGCCAAGCAGGAGAGGTAGGTGTGCCCGTAGAATCCCCCGACGATCTCACGCAGCGCATTAATACCGTAGGTGAAGGGGAACAGCGGATGCAGGAACCGGAAGAAGGAGGGCAGCACTTCGATCGGATACAGGCCGGCCGAGCCCGGAATCTGCACGACCATGATGATGACGCACAGGCCCTTGCCGATGTGCTGGAAGCACGTCGAGAGCATGTAGACAATCGACACGAACACCATCGAGATCACCATCGACGTCCCCACGAAACCCAGTCGGGACACCGTCTGCACGCCGATGACAAGGACACCGGTCGACACGACAAGCGCCTGGATGACCCCGAAGAAGGCGAGCAGCATCCACCGGCCCATGTACTTGGAGGCCGACGAAATCGGGCCGATGCCCTCTTCATCCACGTCGAGCTTGAAAAGGAGGACGAGCGAAAACGCACCGATCCACAGGGCCAGGTTCGTGAACAGCGGAGCCATCGCCGAGCCGTAGGCGGCCACGGGATACACGGCCTTCGTCTCGATCTTGGTCGGCGAGGCCATGAAAGAGGCGATCGATTCGGCGTTGACCCCCAGGGAGTCCGCGAGGTCACGCAGCGTATTCGAGGAGGACAGCGACGAAATGTCCGTCGCCACCGAATCGAGGTCAGTTTTGATCGCGGCGACGTTCGTCGAGCTCGTCTGGGTCGCCGTCTTCGCCCCATCCAGGAGGGAATCGAGCTGGTCGAGCAGGCCCGACACCTGGTCGCGCTGACTGCGCAGCGTGTCCAGAGAGCCGCGCATTGATGAGGACGCACTCGAGAAGTCGTCGAGCGCCGAGGAGATCGCGGGCAGCTGGGAGGACACTCCGCTGCGCGCGTTCGTGACCGCGCTCGACACGGCCGCGGACGCGTCGGAGGCTTTCGTCAGCGCGTCCGATATCGACGTGGACGTGGCCGACAGGTCGGAGTTGAGGGTCGTCAGGTCACCCAGGGCCGCCGACAGCGCGGCGTTCTGGTTCGTCAGGTCGGTCAGTGCGGTACCCGCCGCGGGCAGATTGCCGATCCCCAGGGCATTCAGCTCCGCGAGCACGTCACCCACCGAGTTGTTGATCGACGTTCCCTCGGTGAGCAGGCCACCCACGCGCCCGGACGCGCCCTGCACGGCGCCGTCTAGGGTCCCCGCGTTCGCGGACACGCCCGCCAAGGCGCTCGCCGCATTCGACGACAGACCGTCAAGGGCACCACCCATCTGGCTCGAGAAGGACGCCAGCGACGTGCGCGAGTCACTCACCAGCTGGTCCGCCTGGTCCAGGGACGTCGACAGCTCCGAGGCGGCCGCGTCCAGATGGCTCAGGGTCGAGCGCGCCGAGGCAACCGAGGCCTTCGCCGCGTCAATCTTGGCGCCCATGCCGTCCAGGGTCTGCGAGGCGCTCTCCAGCTTGGCCGAGGCCTCGGACACCGACGCGGACACGTCCGAACGCTTCTGGTCAGCGTTGTCCGCGATACTGACCCCGGCCTCGGACGCCTTCTCCGAGAGCACCTTGGCCACCGTCGAGACGAACGCGGAGTTGATCTGGCGGTCGAGAGACGTCGCGCCCGCGCCCGTGATCTTGGGGGCTACCGCATTGTTCTTCTCGTTGACGTAATACTGGATATTCGGCTTGACATACGTGCCATCGACGATGCCCGTCAGGTCGCGCGAAAACGACGCCGGGATCACGAATGCCGCGTAGGAGTCGCCGCGTTCCACCTCGGCGCGCGCCTCGTCGGCGCTCACGAAGTGCCAGCCCAGCTGATCGTTCTCCTTCAGCTGGGTCTCCAGCATCGCACCGACGTTCACGGTGCCGATCTGATCCTTGGTCGCGCCCTCGTCCTCGTTTGCGACGGCGACCCGGATGTGGGAGGTGTGTGAGTACGGATCCCAGAATCCCGCGATGTTGAACCACGCGTAGAGCGCAGGCACGAACGCCATGCCGATGATGACAATCCACGCGGCCGGGACACGCACCAGCCTCAAAAGATCACGACGAAAAATCCTGACGGAACCTCGCACAGGGTCGCCTTCTTTCCCCTATCGACGGGCCTGCTTCACATAGCGGCGCATCGCACGCTCAGCCTCGCGCTGATCCTGCTTCTCCCGCAGGGCCTGACGCTTATCCCATTCCTGCTTGCCCTTAGCCAGGGCGATCTCGACCTTGACGCGGCCCCCGATGAAGTACAGCTCCAGGGGCACGATCGTGTAGCCCTTCGCGGCCACGCGATCCTGCATGCGGTCAATCTCCGCGCGGTGCAGCAGCAGCTTGCGCTTGCGCGTCGGCGCGTGGTTGGTCCACGAGCCCTGCGAGTACAGGGGGATGTTGGCGCCGTACAGCCACGCCTCTCCCCCGTTGATCTCGACCCAGGCGTCCACGAGGGACGCGCGGCCCATACGCAGCGCCTTCACCTCGGTACCCATGAGGGCCAGGCCGGCCTCCCAGGTGTCCTCGATCGTGTAGTCGTGGCGCGCCTTCTTGTTACGGGCGATCGTCTTCTTCGCGTCGGAGGCAGCCTTGGCGCGCTGCCCCTCCGTGGGCTTGGGCTTCTTCCATTCCTTGGGCATGCTGCCTCCTTTCAGACTCGTTTTCCGTACAACTTGCGGAAAGACCCCCGTAGCAAAACGCTACGAGGGTCCATCCTAACGCGGATTACAAATAATCCATCGGTTCAACGTAACTTCCGTTCTGAATGACACCAAAATGCAGGTGGCAGCCCGTCGCGTAGCCGGTCGAGCCGACCTCGCCCAGCGCGTCGCCCGCGTTCACGTACTGGCCCGGGGACACGTACTGGGCCTGCATGTGCAGGTATTCAGTGATGACGGAGTTACCGCCGACGAGGCCGTGGTTGATATCCACGTAGTTGCCCGCCGAGTAGTCTGAGGACACCGCATTGACGTATCCCGAAGCCACGGCGCGAATGATCGTGCCGCAGTCGGCAGCCATGTCGGTGCCCGAGTGGCCCTTCATGACGCCCAGGACAGGGTGGTAACGCATACCAAACGGACTCGTCACAACGATCGGGATATCCAGCGGGCTACGGAAGCCCGAAGCTGACACGTATGAGGCACCCGAGGCACGGTTCGCCTCGTCGATGGCCGCGAGCTCCGCGCTGCGCGCCTGATAGTCCGCTTCGGCCTGGTCGAGCGAGGCCTGAACCTTGCCCTTCTGAGCGTCCCACTCGGCCTGCTTGGCCTGCGCCTGCGTCTTCAGGTTATTGAGCTCCGTGAGCTTGGAGTCAGCCTCGCTCTTCGCAGCCTCGGCCTCGGCCTCGGCCTGCGCGGCCTTCGCCTCAAGGTCGGCGATACGCTCCGTGATGGCATCCTGACGCGTGGCCTGAGTGCGCTGGGACGAGGACACGTCCAGCGCGGCCGTCATCGTCTGGCTCTCCGTCCGCAACGCCATGTCGGCGGCCGCCGCACGGTCGGTGATCGACTCCGTGCCGCCCGCCGTCAACGCGACGGCGACCGGGTCGACGTTGCCCTCGCGGTACTTACGACGCACGAGGTCGGCGATCGCACGCTGCGCATCGTCGGCCTGCGTGGTCGCCTGGTTCAGCGACTGACCGATGCGGCTCTGCTCGCCCTGAGCGGCACTGAGCTCGCCCATAATCGTCGCGTGCTCGCGGGACTTCTGGTCGTAGGTCGCGGTCGCGGCGTCGTAGGCGGCCTGGGCCGCCGGGATCTGCCCGTTGAGCGACTGCAGGTCGATGAACACCTGGGCGAGCGACGCGTCAATGCCCTCCAGCTGTGACTGCAGGGCGTTAACCGTCGCCTCGGCCTCGGCGGCCGCGTTCGCGGCAGCGTCGCGCTCATCGTCCGCGCGCGCGGGCAGGGCCTGGCTCATCGCCGCAAACGAGGCGATCGCGAGGGCCAGTGCACCGGCGCGCAGCGCGCGACGACCGGGACGATGCGAGGAGGGGGACATGAGACTCACGCCTTCGTGTACTTCGCGAGCGAGAACGCCGAGGCAATAACCGCCAGCGCCACCGCCGCCAGGACGAGGATCGGCGTCATGATCGCGACCTCGCCCATTCCGATAAAGTTCGTCCATTTGAATGCGGGGGCCATCCACCCCTGAACGATAAAGTGCACGCCCGCGAACAGAGTGCCAATCGCGAAGGCGGCACCAACCAGCGCAGCGAGCGCGCCCTCGATCATGAAGGGGGCCTGAATGAACAGGTTCGAGGCACCCACGTAGCGCATGATCTGGGTTTCCTGCTCACGGCTCATCGCGCTCAGGCGAATCGTCGTCGAGATCAGCAGGATCGCGGCAACGACCATGATCGCGCCGAGGCCCAGGGCCGCCGTGCGGGCAGCGCCCAGCACGCGGAACAGGGGCTCGACGACCTCACGCTGATCGCGTACCTCGGACACGCCCGCGGTCCCGGAGAACTCCTCCTTGACCACCGAGTACTGCTCGGGGTTGACCAGCTTGATGCGGAACGCAAACTGAAGCATGTCCGGCGTGGTCCACTGGGTCAGGGCGTTGTTGCCGTTGAGACGCTGGAAGTTCTCGTACGCCTCTTCCTTCGTCTCCTCGTACACGTGAGCCACGTACGGGGTCATCTCGGCGGAGGCCAGCTTCTGGCGCACCGCGTCGATCTGCGCGTCGGTCGCCTCGGTCGCGTTACAGTTCGCGGCCGCGTCGTTGATGGCGCACATGTAGATCGTGACCTCGATCTTGTCGTACCACTCCGACTTCATCTTGGACACCTGCATCTGGGTCAGGCCCGCGATGCCCACGAAGAGAAGGGACACGAAGGTCACGAGGATGACGGCGACGCTCATCGCGCGGTTACGCGACAGGCCCTTGCCGACCTCGGACAGAATAAAACGAAGCTTCACTGGTCTTACCTCCCGGCCCCGTAGACGCCGCGGTTCTGGTCGCGTACAACGTCGCCGCTGGCGAGCTCGATGACGCGCTTACGCATCTGGTTCACGATGTCCGCGTCGTGGGTAGCCATGACGACGGTCGTGCCCGTGCGGTTGATTCGGTCGAGGAGACGCATGATGCCCAGCGACGTCTCCGGGTCAAGGTTGCCGGTGGGCTCGTCCGCGAGCAGCAGCTCGGGACGGTTCACCATGGCGCGCGCGATAGCGACACGCTGCTCCTCACCGCCGGACAGCTCGTGCGGCAGGCGCGATTCCTTGCCGGACAGGCCCACCAGCTCGAGGGCGTCCGGGACGGCCGTCTCGATCGCGTGGCGAGGCTTGCCGATAACCTGCATGGCCAGGGCGACGTTCTCGTACACGGTCTTGGAGGGCAGCAGTCGGAAGTCCTGGAAAACCGTGCCGATCTGGCGGCGCAGCTTCGGAACCGCCCACGTGGACAGCTTGGACACGTCCTTGCCGAGCACCCACACCTTGCCGCTGGTCGCCTTCATTTCGCGCATGACGAGCTGCAGGAACGTGGACTTGCCGGAACCCGACTTGCCGACGAGAAACACGAATTCTTCGCGTTCCACCTCCAGCGAGACGTGGTCCAGCGCGGGCTGGGCACCTGGCGTGTACACCATGGTGACATCTTCAAAACGAATCATGGGACCGTCCGATCGGGGTCAATAGTCCCTGTCAGATTAGGTAACGATCGGGTCACGACCCGGCTGCGACACGCGGAAAACAGGCGGTGTGGCGCTCAGCCCTCCACCTGGGGGCGCCTAACACGGACTCAGCCCCGGCCTCGTTCATGAATCGACGAGGCCGGGGCCGGGTTGCGCGAAGGCGAGGCTCAGTCCTGAGCGGCCTTCTGCTCGTTCTTGCGCCAGCGGATGCCGGCGTTGATGAAGCCATCGATGTCGCCATCGAAGACGGACTGGGGGTTGCCGGACTCGTACTCGGTGCGCAGGTCCTTGACCATCTGATACGGCTGGAGGACGTAGGAGCGCATCTGGTCGCCCCACGACGCCTTCACGTCGCCGGCGAGTTCCTTCTTCTTCGCCTGCTCTTCCTCGTGGCGCAGCACAAGGAGGCGGGACTGCAGGACTCGCAGGGCGGCCGCACGGTTCTGGATCTGGGACTTCTCATCCTGCATGGACACGACGATGCCCGTGGGAATGTGGGTCATGCGCACGGCCGAGTCGGTCGTGTTCACGGACTGGCCGCCGGGGCCCGAGGAGCGGAAGACGTCCACCTTCAGCTCGGACTCGGGGATCTCGATGTGGTCCGTGGTCTCGATGAGGGGGATAACCTCGACGGCCGCGAAGGACGTCTGGCGGCGACCCTGGTTGTCGAAGGGGCTGATGCGCACGAGGCGGTGGGTGCCGGCCTCGACGCTCAGCGTGCCGTAGGCGTAGGGTGCCTGAACCTCGAAGGTCGCCGACTTCAGGCCAGCCTCTTCTGCGTAGGAGGTGTCCATGACCTTCGTCGGGTAGCCGTGACGCTCCGCCCAGCGCAGGTACATGCGCAGGAGAATCTCGGCGAAGTCTGCGGCGTCCACGCCGCCTGCGCCGCTTCGGATAGTGATGACGGCGTTGCGCTCGTCGTACTCGCCGTCCAGCAGCGTGCGGATCTCGAGGTCGCCCAGGTCCTTGCGGAGCTTCTCCAGGTCGGCCTCAGCCTCGGCCAGGATGTCGGCACTCTCGTCCGGGTCCTCGGCGGCCATGTCCACCATGGCCTCCAGGTCGTCGATGCGCTCGCTCATCTGCGTGACGCGGTCGAGCTCGCTCTGGCGGTGGCTGAGCGCACTCGTGACGGCCTGGGCGGCGCTCGGGTCGTCCCACAGGTCGGGCGCGGCCGCCTTCTCATTCAGCTCGGCGATCTGCGCGCGCAGCTTGTCCGGCTGCACGACCGCGAGGATGTTCTCCATCGTGGTGCGCAGGGACGGGATCTCTTCAGAAAATTCAATGGCCACCCATCCAGGGTAGCGGATCGGGCCGCCAACGAGGAACGCTACGGCGCTGTGGTGGCAGGGCTTACTCCCCGCCAGCGGCAGATACGACGGTGCCCCGACGCCTCACAGGACGCCGGGGCACCGAAAAGAAAGCGGATCAGATGAGACCCATCGCGACCATCGCGTCGGCCACCTTGCGGAAGCCAGCCAGGTTCGCACCAGCCACGTAGTCGCCAGCCACGCCGTATTCCTCGGCGGTGGCGACGGTGTTTGCGTGGATGTCGACCATGATCTGGTGGAGCTTCGCGTCGGTCTCCTCGAAGGGCCACTGGGTGCGGCCCGAGTTCTGCTGCATCTCCAGGCCGGAGGTGGCCACGCCACCCGCGTTCGAGGCCTTGCCGGGGGCGTAGGCAACGCCGGCGGCCTGCAGGGCTTCGATCGCCTCGGGGGTCGTGGGCATGTTCGCACCCTCAGCGACCAGCTGGACGCCGTTCTTGATGAGGCTCTGAACGCCGGACAGGGGCAGCTCGTTCTGGGTCGCGCAGGGCAGGGCCACGTCACAGGGAACGTCCCAGATGGAGCCGTCGGCCACGAAGACGGCACCGGGACGCTCGGCCGCGTAGTCGGAGACGCGTCCACGACGCACCTCCTTGACGTCCTTGAGCAGCGCGACGTCGATGCCGGCCTCGTCCACGACGTAACCGGAGGAGTCGGACACGGCGACGACGGTCGCGCCCAGCTGCTGAGCCTTCTCGGTCGCGTAGATCGCGACGTTGCCCGAACCGGAGACGACGACGCGCTTGCCGTCGAAGCTGGTGCCCTTCGCGGCGAGCATCTCGGCGGCGAAGTAAACGAGGCCGTAGCCGGTGGCCTCGGTGCGCACGTAGGAGCCGCCCCAGGTCAGGCCCTTGCCGGTCAGGACGCCCGCGTCAAAGCGGTTCTTCAGGCGCTTGTACTGGCCGAACATGTAGCCGATCTCGCGGCCGCCCACGCCGATGTCGCCGGCGGGCACGTCGGTGTCGGGGCCGATGTGGCGGGAGAGCTCAGTCATGAAGGACTGGCAGAAACGCATGACCTCGGCGTCGGACTTGCCCTTGGGGTCGAAGTCCGCGCCGCCCTTGCCGCCACCCATGGGCAGGCCGGTGAGGGCGTTCTTGAAGATCTGCTCGAAGCCGAGGAACTTGATGATCGACAGGTTCACGGAGGGGTGGAAGCGCAGGCCGCCCTTGTAGGGGCCGAGGGCGGAGTTGAACTCGACGCGGAAGCCGCGGTTCACGTGGATGTTGCCCTTGTCATCGGCCCACGGGACGCGGAACTGGATCTGGCGCTCAGGCTCGACGATGCGGTCGATGATGGCCAGGTCGGCGTACTCGGGGTGACGCTCCGCGAGAGGGGCGATGGTCAGGAGGACCTCGTACACGGCCTGGTGAAACTCGGCCTGGGCGGGATCACGGCGCTGGACGGATTCAAACACGGAGGCCAGCGCGGGAGAAAGACGAGAAGTATCAAAGGTGCTCATGGCCTAAAGTTTACGTTTCGTTTACCCACCCTTCCCTCGCCGTCCCACAATGTGACCGTCTCGGACGTCACTTTAGGGCGCCCCCTGGACCCCACGCAGGCGCGCACTCGAGGTTCTCACCAGCTCGGGAACCACCGCGCTGCGCAGCACCGGAGGCAGGAGGGAGACCCTCGGATGTGCCCTCACGCCAACCTCCAGCTCCCCGCTACTCACGCTCACCCAGGAGACGCTCACCCCGTCCCCGACCCGGCACGTCGAGTCCGACAGCCCCGCGAGCGCGCGGTCGACGCGAGAGCTCGCCACCTCCTGGTCAACCCCGAAGTTTCCTCCCGCGAATACCGTGGACGCGGAGGCGCCCGACACCCCGGCGCTCGCCAGGGCGTCGGCGCAGGACACGAGGCGGCGGTCCTGCATCGCGACCTCGGTGAGCGCGATCGACACGATGAGCAGCAGACACACGAAGGCGCATCCCGCGCACATGAGGATACCGACGCGTCCGTCCTCTCCCTCATTCACGGGCGACCACCTCCCGCACGGGCGCGCGGGCACTCGAGGAGACACCCACGCCAACTCGGCCGAGCCAGGAGGGCATGAAGGGCAGCGGGACCTGCACGGACACGCGAACGTCGACAGCCCCCTCCCCCGCCTGGCAGTCATCGCACGTCGCGGCCACCTCGGGCTCCGCGTTCACACCGAAATCCTCGACGATGAGGGTCACGGCATGGGAGGCATCAGCCGTTCGTTCCGGGTCCTCGGCGAGGATGCGTGCGGCCTCGCGGGCCCCCGCGTCCACCGCCATGGCACCGGCGCTCACCTGGCCGATCGCGAGCACGATGTAGAGCACCGGGATCACGACGACGACGAGGATCCCGAGGAATTCGACGCTGGCGTCTCCGCGCTCGCTCACGGCCCCTCCACCAGGGCGCGCCCGCGCACGGTCAGCCACCTCGGCCCGAGTCCTCCGACGAGCGGCAGGCGCGTGCGCACGGTGACGGTGAGGACGTCGACGCCCGCGTCGCTCTGGCGATCCACGGTAATCTCGCGGTCCTTCGCCGCCCCCACGAGGGAGTCGAGGAGTTCGCCCGTGCGCGCCCGGGCCTCGTCCTCGTCCCCTCCGAGCAGGCCGCCACGGCGCGCGCCCTCGGACGCCGCGCTCACGCTCATCGTGCGCACGTGCGAAGCGAAGGCCAGCTGAACGAGCAGGAGGATGACGAGGACGACGAGGCCCTGGACGAGGACCGTCGAGACGACCTCGGATCCCTCTTCAGATGCCCGCAATCGAGTCCATCGCACGATTAAAGATCTCCACGAGCCGCTCCGAGGCGACGCCCCAGATGAGGACAACGAGCGCGGCCGTCATGAGGGTGATGAGGACCCACCCGGGAACGTCGCCACGCTCCCCGAGGGGAGCCTTCCTGAGAAAGAGTTTCTTCATGACTATTTCCTTCCTTCACGGGGTGAAATCCAGGGCGATAAGCCCCGGGTAGAGGGCGAACATAACGGTGACGGGCAGGATGAGGAAGACGACGGGCAGGAGCATCGCAATCTCGCGGCGCCCACCCTCCTCCATGAGGGCAGCGAGGGATCGTTCACGCTGGTCCCGGGCCTGGTCGTGCAGGACAGCAGCCAGGGGCGAACCACGCTCGATCGCCGTGGTGAGCGTGCGGCTCAGGCGCGTGAGGGCCGGAGATTCGGTGCGCTCGACGAGGTCGGCGAGAGCACGCACGGAGGGCGTGCCGTTGCGGATGTGCCCCGCGGTCAGCAACAGTTCTGCTCCGAGGGGGCCTCCCGCGCACCCGGCGACGCGCTCTATGGCGGCGGGGATCGACTCGCCGGCGGCCACCGCGAGCGCGAGGAGTTCCGAGCAGTCGGGCACGGCGGCATCGATCGCGCGCTGTCGGGCTCGGGCGCGCACGGTGAGGAAGCGGTCCATGCCGGCCACCCCGAGGAGAGTTCCGACGAGCGCACAGGCACACAGGGGAACGAGGGAGGCGCGCAGGGATGAGGCGTGGCGCGCGGCAACGAGAGCGCATGCGGCGACGAAGCCTGCGACCCCCGCGACCGCCTGGCGCAGCCGGAAGACGGACACGTCCGGATTCATGCCGGCCAGGGCGAGCCTACGGGCCACGGATTCGCTGGTGGATCCCAGAGTATCGAGGGTGGAGGCGCTCACGCGGCGCGCCCACGCGGCGAGCGCAGAGGGCGGGCGCTCCTGCACGCGCCCCTGCGCGACGCGATCAACGAAGGAGGGACGGCGCGCGAGGGCGGCGGCTAGGATAAGGACGAGGCCCGCGCCGGCAACGAGGGCGGCGGCCAAGTCGAGGGCTCGCAATGTCCACGGATTCATCGCGCGCCCCCAAGGTTCCTCGGGTCGGTGCTCAGGCGGCCCATGGCCTTCATGATCAGGTAGGCGATGACGCAGATGCCGGCCCCCGAGCACAGGACCGCGATACCGCCCGGCGAGTTCCAGACGCTCGCACTGGCCCCACCTCCCGACAGGAGGAGCAGGACGATCCAGGGGGCCGCGAGGCCGAGGCGGGCGGCACCCACCGTCCAGGATTGACGCGCCTCGAGTTCTCCGCGCACGCGCGCATCCTCGCGCAGCAGCGAGGCGAGGTCTTGAAGCAGGCGAGTCAGGTCCGCCCCGCCAACGGATCGAGCAATGCGCAGCGCCTCGACGATGCGGTCGGCGACCGGGTCGGCGACCGTCTCTTTCATCGTGTCCAGGGCGAGCTCGAAACGGCCGTTAGCACTGTAATCCCGCGAGAATGCGTCGAAGGCGAAGCGCACGGGGACGGGCCCCTCCTCGGCAAGGTCGCAGAGCACCTGGGGCAGCGCCGTGCCCGCGCGCACGCCGGACACCATGGCATCGATGACCTCCGGCCAGGCGGCCCTCACGGTTTTCGCATGCGCGCCGAGGCGGGAGACGACCCACGCGTAGGGCAGGAACGCGACGCCGATGGAGACGATGAGGGCGACGGGCCAGGCTCCCGTGACGGCCAGGATGATGAGCGCGACGACGCTTCCGATGGCGAGGCTCAGCGCGACGAGGCGCAGGGCGGTCAGGCCGGGGATGCGGGCACGGGACACGTCCTCGCGCAGGCGCTTCCACGGCCCCCACGGACGCCACTCCGGGGGCGGCGTGAACCAGGGGGACACGGCGACGACGAGGCCGATCCCGAACACGAGCCCGCACACGATCGCAGTCACGCCGGACCCCAATCCAGGAGGGACGCAAGGTCGAAGCCGCAGGCAGCAAAACGATCGTGCAGGTCCAGGCCGCCGGTGCCTCGGACGCAACGGCACCCATCGAAGCGAAAGAGGGTGGCAGTCTCGATCCGGTTTCCTTCGACGCGCCCCGGGACCGCCATGATCTCGGCGACGTGGCGCTGCCCGTCCGCGCCGCGCTCGACGTGACACACGAGGTCGATGGACGAGGCCAGGGTCGGGGTCACGAATCCCGTCGTCACGTTTTCACCGGCAAGCAGGGGAAGAATCGACAGCTTGTCGAGGGCCTCGCGAGCCGAGTTCGCGTGCACCGTCGCCATTCCCGGCACCCCCGCGTTGAGGGCCACCAGCAGGTCGAGGGCTTCCGGGCCTCGAACCTCTCCGACGATCAGGTACTCGGGGCGCATACGCAGCGATTCGCGCACGAGGTCGCGCAGCGTAATCTCGCCCGTCCCCTCTGCGCCGGCCGGTCGCGTCTGCATCGCAACGTGGTCCCAGTTGGCCAGGCCAAGCTCGAAGACTTCCTCGCAGGAGATGACGCGGCGCGACCTGGGCAACTCCCCCGCGAGCGCGCGCAGCAGCGTCGTCTTCCCGGCCTGGGTGCCGCCCGAGACGAGGACGGAGAGTCCCACGGAGACGGCGGCAGCCAAAAAATCCCTCATTGGAGGGGCGAGCATGTCGACCGCGACCAGGTCATCCAGGGTGCGGGCGCGCTGGATGTGCTTGCGGATGTTGACGCTCCACGACGATCCCGTGACAGGCGGAATGACGACGTGGAGGCGCTCCCCTCCCGCGAGCATCGCGTCCACGAAGGGGCTGGACAGGTCGAGCCTGCGCCCGGAGTGGTGGAGCATGCGCTCGACGAGGGCACGCACGTCCTCGTCGGTGAGGATCAGACTCGTCAGCTCGGCGACGCCCGAGCGGGCCACGAACACTCGCGAGGCCGCGTTGATCCAGATTTCCTCGACCGAAGGATCGTCCATGAGCGCCTGAAGCGGGCCAAGGCCGCAGATGTCGTCCATGAGGTCGGCTTCGACCTGCTCGCGGGCCGCGGGCAGCAGGTCGGGCGCAAACCTGTCGATGGCACGGTGAATGAGCAGACGCACGGATTTGGGGTCTCGGGCCGCGTCGACTCCGCTCGCGGCTAAGTCCTCGCGCACCCGTGCGGCGAGCGCGCGCGTCGTGGCTTCCATCGCTGCGCCTCCTTGCTACAGACCGAGCCAATGTGTCGAAAATAACAGAGTTTTTCGGCAAGGAGCAAACCCACATCCATCCAATCCTCCTCGCGCCCGCGCGGGGAGGAGCGCCTCGGCCCAGGCCGCGATACGTTAAGGCAATGACCTCCCGCAAGAGCCCCCTCGAACTGGCAGCCCTGGCCACCGCAGCCGTCCCCGGCATGCGCGTCACCGCCCTGCGCCCGCCCACCTACAGCGACGAGCTCTCCACCGTGACCGGCATCGAAGACGCCGCCGGACACCGCTGGATCGTCACCTGCCCCCACGAGGAGGTCTCCGGACCCGCACTCGAAGCGACCTCCGGCATCCTGGACCGCCTCGGCCAGGCGCACGACCACGACTACATCCCCTTCGACGTGCCCCGCCTCGCAGGACAGGTGAAGACCAGCGGCGGTGGCACCGTCTACGTCCACCGTGACCCGGGCGGCACCGCCCCCACCGACGAGGACCTCGACACCGATCCGCTGCTACCCGCGTCCCTCGGACGCGCCCTCGCAGCGCTGCACAACCTCCCCGAGACCGTCTTCTCCTCCATCGGCCTACCCACCTACACGGCCATCGAGTGCCGCGACCGCAACCTCGCCCTCCTCGACGAGGCCGCCCGCGAGGTCGCCATCCCCGCCGCCCTGTGGAGCCGCTGGGAGGCAGCCCTCGAGGACGTCTCCCTGTGGCGCTTCCCCTCCGCACCCATCCACGGCGACATCCAGGAGCGCTGCCTGTCCGTCAAGCGCGGCTCGCTCCTCGCCATCGGCGGCTGGACCAGCGCACACGTCGGTGATCCCGCCCTCGACATCGCGTGGGTGCAGGCCACCGCTTCCGACGCATTCCTCGACCGTTTCCGCGAGACCTACGGCCACGAGCGCCGCGCCACGGACCTCCACGTCTTCACGCGCGCCCAGCTCCTGTCCGAGATCGCGCTCGTGCGCTGGCTCGTGCACGGTCTGCACGCCGAAGACTCCTCCATCGTCGAAGAAGCCCGCTCAATGCTCGACGACCTGGCCAAGGACCTCGACGGCGAGCCCCTGCTGCCCTCGCACACATCCGCGATGGGGGCTCGCATCTCCCTGACTCCCGTCGCATCCCCTGGCGCCTCTCCGATCGAGGCCTCGGAGCCAACGCCGAGCACCGCAGACGACGCCGACGACTCCGACGAGCCCACCGTCCCCGTGTCGCGCCCGGCCTCGGCACTCAAGCGCAAGCTCGCCGAGGGCGAGGTCGACCCCGCCGCCCCCACCGAGCGTCTCAGCCTCGGCCCCGACGGCACGCTGCTGCGCTAACCGCGCCGCGCCGCCCGCGGACCGACCGCCCAGGGGCGTTCCCACGTAACAAACCGGGGCCCGTCAGGTTTCCACCTGACGGGCCCCGGCCTCGTTAATTATCGTGAAGGCGCGCGCCTCAGCGAGACTGATCATCCCCCTGGCGAGACGCCTCGAGAGCGTCGACGCGACGGCGCAGATCCTCCACCTGCAGGCGCAGGATCGCGGCCTCCTCGGTCAGGCGACGGCGATCCTCATCCGCACGGGATAGGTCCACCGAGAAACGCAACGACAGGAGCAGCAGCACCACACCCGCCACGAAGAACCCGAGGTTCAGCGGGACGACGACGCCCAGCTGCATCGCGCTCCACTTCAGGATCGGCGGGAAGATGGACAGCAGCGCCGTAAAAAAGGCGATGCAATACCACCACAGGCCGTAGCGTTCCTTCAGACCCGAGTTACGCATCTTGACGAACACCATCACCAGGATGATGATCGCGAACACCAGTCCAAGCACGTACGTGGGGCTCATGCGTTCTCCTCCGGCGCCTGGGCGACCTTCTCGCCGGGGCGCGACAGAGAAACCGCGAGGGCCATCGTCGCGCGCACCAGGAAGAGCGCCGATTTGATCGGATTGTGGGAGGGCTCGCCGCCCGCGCGCGGGTGCATCTGCACGCCGACCTCGCGCACGACGAGGTGCGAGCGCGCCGCGATGACGAGCGCACCAATTGTGTCACCCAAGTACTCGGCCGGGTAGTTGTGCGCGAACAGCGCAAGCGCACGGGGGCCGTAGAGCTTGAAACCGCTGGTCGTATCGCTCAGGTGGGTCTCACACACGCGCGAGAGGATGACCGAAAAGAGGTTCATCGCCCACTTGCGCGGGCCCCGCGCGTGGTAATTCCCCTTACCTGCAAAACGCGAGCCGATGACGACGTCCGCATGCTCGCTCGAGGCCGTCTCGATGAGCGTGTTGATCTCGCGCGGATCGTGCTGGCCGTCCGCGTCGAGCTGGCACGCATACTCGTAGCCCATGCGCCGCGCGTACTGGAAGCCGGCACGCATCGCCCCACCGACCCCCAGGTTGAGCGGCAGGTCGAGGACGGCCACGCCAGCGGCGCGCGCGATGTCGGCGGTCGCGTCCGTCGACCCGTCGGAGACCACGAGGATGTCCGCGAAGGAAGGCTTCTCAGCCTTCACCATCTCGAGGACATCACCGAGCACCTCCTCCTCATTCCACGCAGGAATGACGATGAGTAGGCGGGATTGAGCACTGGGACGGCTCACTCAGCGACCCTCTCGTTCAAGCAGCTCGAGCAGGTAAGCGCCGTAACCAGACTTGACCAGGGGCTCAGCACGCTGGCGCAGGCCCTCGTCGTCGATGAAGCCCATGCGCCACGCGACCTCTTCGGGGGCGCCGATCTTCATACCCTGGCGGGCCTCGACCGTACGCACGAATGCGGTGGCGTCCGCGAGGGAGTCGAACGTGCCGGTGTCGAGCCACGCGGTGCCGCGCGGGAGGACCTCGACCTTAAGCTTGCCGGCCTCGAGGTAGGAGCGATTCACGTCGGTGATCTCGTATTCGCCGCGCGCGCTCGGCTTGAGGTTGCGGGCAATCTCAACCACGTCGTTGTCGTAGAAGTACAGGCCGGGCACCGCGTAGTTCGACTTGGGGTGCTCGGGCTTCTCCTCGATCGACAGCGCGTTGAACTCCTCGTCAAATTCCACGACGCCGTACTCACGCGGGTTGGACACGTGGTAGGCGAAGACGGCACCACCGTCGGGGTCGACGTGGCGGCGCAGCTGGGCGCCCATGCCGGGGCCGTAGAAGATGTTGTCGCCCAGGACCAGGGCGGCGCTGTCGTTGCCCACGTGGTCGGCGCCGAGCACGAAGGCCTGCGCGAGGCCATTGGGCTCGTGCTGGACAGCGTAGGAAATGCTGACGCCGAGCTGGCTGCCATCGCCGAGCAGGCGGTGGAACGACGGAGCATCGTGAGGGGTCGTGATGACGAGAACCTCAGAAATGCCCGCCAGCATGAGGGTCGACAGCGGGTAGTAGATCATCGGCTTGTCGTAGACGGGGACGAGCTGCTTCGATGTCCCCAGCGTAATCGGGTTGAGACGGGTGCCCGAGCCGCCCGCCAGGATGATGCCTTTCATGTTGCCTCCGCTTCCCGGCGCGTCCTCGTGTGGGTCGCGCGTCGTTGACAATTATCCCTATACGACAGTATTTTTCCACAACTTTGCCCCCGCGCGCGCCCATGGGGCGGCGCACACCGCCGCGGGGGTGCAGATCGGATAGTATTTACATGGAATGTTGCGTCCGCACAAAAACCACGCACGTAAGGAAGAACCATGGCGCCCACCGCTAAGCCCCTGGGGATTACGACCACGCCGATCCCCGGCTTTTTGCGCATTGATCTGACTGTTCACGGCGATAACCGAGGCTGGTTCAAGGAGAATTGGCAGCGCGAGAAGATGGTCGCGCTGGGCCTGCCGGATTTCCAGCCGGTGCAGAACAACATCTCGTTCAACGACGAGGTCGGGGTGACGCGAGGCATTCACGCGGAGCCGTGGGACAAGTTCGTGTCGGTCGCGACCGGCCGCGTGTTCGGCGCGTGGGTCGACCTGCGCGAGGGTCCCTCGTTTGGCACCGTCTACACGACGATCATCGATCCGGGCGTGGCGGTGTTCGTGCCCAAGGGCGTGGGTAACTCCTACCAGACCCTTGAGCCGAACACCGCGTACACCTACCTGGTGAACGACCACTGGTCGCCGGACGCGCGCTACACCTTCCTGAACCTGGCCGACGAGACGGCCGCCGTGGATTGGCCGATCCCGCTCGAGCGCGCCATCCTGTCCGACAAGGACAAGGCTCACCCTCGCATGGCGGACGTGACCCCCTTCCCCGCTCCGGCCCCCGTGGGGCGCCGCGCACTCGTGACGGGCGCGAACGGCCAGCTGGGCCGTGAGCTCATGCGCGCGCTGCCCGAGGCCGGCTTCACGGTGACGGGCGTGGACCTGCCCGAGGTGTCAATTTCCAACGCCGAGCAGGTCGCCGCTCTGCCGTGGGACGACATCGACGTGGTGATCAACGCGGCCGCGTGGACGAACGTGGACGGCGCTGAGACCCCCGAGGGCCGCCGTGCGACCTGGCAGGCGAACTCGACTGGTCCGGCGATCCTGGCCCGCGAGGCCACGGCTCACGGCGTGACGATGGTCCACATCTCGACGGAGTACATCTTCGATGGCACGCAGGACGTGCACGTTGAGGACGAGGCCCCCTCTCCCCTGGGCGCGTACGGCCAGTCGAAGGCGGGCGGAGATGCGGCTGTGGCCTCGACGCCGAAGCACTACATCGTGCGCACCTCCTGGGTCGTGGGCGACGGCAAGAACTTCCTGAAGACCATGGCGTCCCTGGCGGATCAGGGCACCTCCCCCTCGGTCGTGTCCGACCAGGTGGGTCGCCTGACCTTCACCTCCGACCTGGCCAGGGGCATCATTCACCTGCTGACCAGCAACGCCCCGTTTGGCACCTACAACCTCTCGGGCGAGGGCCCGGTCATGAGCTGGGCGCAGGTCGCCAAGCGCGTGTTCGAGCTGTGCGGCCGCAATCCGGAAGACGTCACCGAGGTGACGACTCAGGAGTACTTCGCGGGCCGTGAGGTGGCTCCTCGTCCCCTTTCCTCCGTCTTGGACCTGACGAAGATCAAGGCCACGGGCTTTACCCCCGAGGATTCCTCGCAGCGTATCGACTCCTACGTCGCTTCCCTGCGCGGCTGACCTCCACACGAACAAGCAGGCCCCGGGCGCCGACAGGTGCTCGGGGCCGTTGCTATGTCCGCATGCACCCTGTGTGCGCATGGGGCTACGGAGCCCTGCCCGCGTAGCCGGGGCTGCCCGCGCATGCCCTAGGGGCGACGGTTGCGAATGGGGGGCGACGCATCCGGATAGGATACGAACATCCGGATAGGTTACGAACATCCGGATAGCTAATTAACCTATCCAGAAGCGCATAACCTATCCATATGCGCACAACCTATCCGGATGCGCACAACCTATCCAGATGCGTACAACATATCCGTGTTCACACAATCGAGGGCAGCTGTAGACGCTCGAGTACCGGAGCGCAGTATCACCAGAGCATCGCTACGCATCCCCACCAATGTCGCATGCAATTCCCCGCCGCCTCTTTCAACCTTTGAAACCACCTCGTTGGTATTCCAACGTTTTCTCGGCACCGCAAAACAGACCCGATGGAAATTGCATGCGAGATGGGAGGCGGCATAATGCGCGAGGGGTCTTGCACATACACCAACGAGGCCGGGGCCGGCCACGCTGAATCGCGCAGTCGGCCCCGGCCTCGTCACGAAAGAACTCTCAGAAGTACGCCTTCATCATGGACACCAGGTCGTAGCCGTAGTTCTTGGCTGCGGCCCAGCCGGTGCGGTTGGGGTTCTCCTGGATGCCCAGGTACTCGACCACGGGGGCCGTGCCCTTGCGCACGTAGGTGAAGCGCGGGTCGACGACCGGGTTCGCGAGCGACGCCGTGGTCACCGAGGAGTCCGCGTAGGCGCGCAGGTGCTGGACCTGGGCGCGAATGCCGGTGCGCACGTCCGGGAAGGAGGCCCCCTTCGCGCCGCCGCCGACCGCGCCGATGCCGGAGAAGTTGTACTGGCTGACGGTCACGTCGCCGCCGAATCGCAGCCAGCCCGTCTCCTTCATAGCCTGAACGAAGACCAGCTCGGGAGACACGCCCTCGGCCACGGCCTCGTCATAGATGATGGACGCGAAGTCACGGATCGTCTGTGCGCCACCGGCGCTCAGGGCGCTCGGGTAACTGTACCCGGCCTCGTCCCATGCCTCTTCCATGGCGTCGATGACCTCCGAGCGTGAGGCGGTGGGCGCACTCATGATGAGGCGCTGACCGGCTGCGTTCGTGACGGAGGCGCTGCGCGAGGCAGAACGAGAGGCCGCCTGAGCGTCGCTGCCGTCCGCATAGCCGAGCCACGCGCCGGAGGAAGCGAAGGTGGATGCACGGCCCTCGACGGTGACCGTGCCCGTCGCCATCGCGCCCGAGTTCGGGTCCAGCCAGTACCAGGCACCATCCAGGAGCCAGCCGGTGCTCATCGCGCCGGAGGAGCCCAGGTGGTACCAGGTGTCGCCCACCTTGGTCCAGCCGGTCACCATGGCGCCGTCACCGTCCAGGTAGTACCATTTGCCGCCGTCGAGGAGCCAACCGGTGACCATCTGTCCGCTGGGTCGCATGTAGTACCAACGGTTGTCATCCTCAGTCAGCTGCCAGCCGGTGAGCATGCGCGCGTCGTCCTCGAAGAGGTACCAGGCACCGTCAACGTTGGCCCAGCCGATCGCGGCCGCACCGTCGGCGCGGAGCCAGTACCAGTCGTTGCCGTCCTTGAGCCAGCCGGTGACCATGACGCCGTCAGCGTTCATGTAGTACCAGGAGCCGGCAACCTTCACCCAACCGGTGGCCATGTCACCGTCGGGACGCAGGTAGTACCACTTGCCGTCTTCCTGCTTCCAACCCGTCACCATAGCGGTGGAGTCGTCGAAGAAGTAGCGGCGTCCGTTGATGGTGGACCATCCGCGGATGGTGCGTTCGTCGGAGCCGGCCCAGTACCAGCGGCCACCGGCAGAGAACCAGCCGGTCTTAGCGGTGCCGTTAGAGATGAAGCTCCAGGAGTCGCCGACTGCGCGCCAGGAGCCCTTGCTCAGGCCGTACGCCTGGGCGATGCCCGTCGCGTCGGCGATGCCGAGGGAACGCACGAAGCTCTCATCGCGCAGGAGCGCCGCGTCGGACGTCGAGGTGACGAAGGCGTGCTCGACAATGACGCCCGTCATATTCTCTTCGCGAGCCTGACGGATGATCGCGTAGTAGTCACCGGTCGAACCGTCCGGGTAGTCGTAGTAGGGGTTGTCACGCGTCTTGATGCCGCGATCAGCCAGTCCGAGGCCGGTCAGCTGCTTCTGGATAGCGTTGGCCAGGGTGCGTCCCTGGGTGTGGGTGCCGTAGTTGTACGAGGAAGAGTTCGCGTACCAGACCTCCGCACCCTTCGCGATGGGCGAGGCCGAGTTGAAGTGGATGGAGACGAGGGCGTCCGCATCCGCTGCGGCGGCCATGTCAACACGGCTGGACAGGTCGGTGCTGACGTTTTCCGAGGGGCGGGTGTCCGTCGTGCGAGTCATGACGACGCGCACGCCGTCGTAGCTTTCCAGTTCTTCCTTCAGGGCCAGCGAGACCGCGAGGGTCAGGTCCTTTTCACGCAGGCCGTTTGCGACCGCGCCGCTGTCGGAGCCGCCGTGCCCGGGGTCGATGGCGATCGTGATGCCTGCTGCGTGCGCGGGCGGCACGAGGGCCGCTGCGGCTGCGCCGAGGGCCAGGGTGAGCCCGGCGACGATGGTCCTCCACGAGGAGCGCATAGTGATCCTTCAAGTTGCTAATGTGACAGTCGTGATTGTAGGTACTTATGTTGTAACTGTAAACATGAAAATAGTTACACACATGAACTTATATAAACTGAAGCGATAGCTTTTTTGTATCTGAGACGAGCCGGGAGCCTCTCGAGGCCTACGCGAGCGCCGACCGAACCACCGCTGCCGCGTCGGCCGAGGAGGACGCGACCGATCGATGCTTGCGCACCCAGGCTCGCACCCCCTCGGACCCCGCCCAGGGAGCACTGCCCGACGCGACGGCCACCATAGCCTCGGCGATCTTGTCAGCGTCGAGGCCGCACGCCACCCCGAGCCCACCCTCCGCGACGTCGCGGGCGGCCTGGCCGGGCCCCGCGTAGATGACCGGAGTGCCCTGCGCGAGGGAGGCGAGGATCTTCGTCGGGTAGGCGTAGTCGTATCCGCCCGGTCGCAGCGAGGCGAGGGTCGCGGTGGCCCGCGCCATCCACCGGTCGGCCTCCTCGGCGCTGACGGCGGGTATCATCTCGACGCCGGCCACGCCGCGCGAGCGCTCGGCGAGGGCGTCCCATCCACTCCCCTGCCCCACGAACACAAGGCGTGCATCCCCGAGCCGCGATCGCGCACGCTCGAAGGCGTCGACAAAGACCTCGGGGGCCAGCCACTGGGCGACCGTGCCCGCGTAAACAAAGACGGGGCCGTCGCAGGCGGGGAATCCCTCGGGGGTGCCAGCGGCCACGGCGTCGGGCACGCGCACCCCGTTGGGGACGACCACGACATCGCGCGCCCCCAGGTCGCGAGCACGACGCGCGACCCCATCGGAGACGGCGATGACGCGGCGGGCACCGCGCAGCGCGAAGGACTCCAGACCCGCGACCGCGCGCACGACGAGGCCGGGCACACCCGCGAGCGCGGCAGCGTCCGAGACGATGTCGGCGCAGTAGTAGACGTAGGGGACGCGGCGAGCCACGCAGGCGATGCGCACCGCAGCTCCGGTCGTCGGCGGGGGTTCCGAGACAACGACGTCCGGGCGGGGGCCGGTGAGCAGCCTGGCGACGAGGGGAACATCGAAGGACATGTAGGACACGTATCCGCGAACCGCTCCCGTACGGTCTCGCAGGACGGGGGCACGTCGCACCTCGACGAGGCCGCGTCCCTCCCCCGGCTCGACGCCGCCATCTGCGAGCTGGCGGGCGTCGCGGGCGACGGAGGGAGCCAGGCGCGAGGTGAGGACCCGGACCCTGTCTCCGCCTGCGGCGAGCGCGCGGGCGAGTGCCCCGAGGCGCAGCGCGGCGGCCGTCGGCTCGGGTGTAAAGGTACGGGTCGCCAGAATGACTAGCATGCGGGGGCGCTTCCCCCGCCGATCGTGATGCGCGGCGTACCTGCCCAGGCCTCGGGCGAGGTGACGGCGCGGCCGTCGACGAGGAGGCGCACGCCGGGCAGGTCGGCGGGGGTCAGGTCCCGGTAGGCGGCGTGGTCGGCCTGGACGATCGCGACGTCCACCGGCTCGCCGAGGTGGTAGGCGTCCCACCCGAAGGTCGCCAGCTCATCGTCCGAATACAGCGGATCGTGCACACTCACCTGCGCCCCGGCCTCGCGTAGCGCGTCGACGACACCAAAAACACCGGAGAACGCGGTTTCCTTGACCCCGCCGCGGTAGGCGGCGCCCAGGACCGCGACGCGCAGGCCGTCCAGGGACCCCAGCAGGGCGGCGGCACGCGAGACCGCGTAGGCGGGCATGGCGGCGTTCGCGGCGCGCGCGGCGGACACGACGGTCGCGTCCGGGTCCCCGGCCAGGTAGAGGCGCGGGTAGACGGGGATGCAGTGGCCGCCGACCGCGATGCCGGGCCGGTGGATGTGCGAGTAGGGCTGGGAGTTGCAGGCCTCGATCACGCGCGCGACGTCGATGCCGACCGCGTCCGCGTAACGCGCGAACTGGTTGGCCAGGCCGATGTTGACGTCCCGGTAGGTGGTCTCGGCAAGCTTGGCCATCTCGGCGGCCTCGGCCCCACCCATGGGCCACACGCCGTTGGGGCGCGGCAGATCGTCGCGCTGATCAAAGGAGAGGACGGCTTCATAAAAGCGAACGCCGCGCGCCTCGCCGGATTCGCGCAGGCCCCCCACGAGCTTCGGGTAGCGGGCCAGGTCGGCGAAGACGCGGCCGGTGAGGACGCGCTCGGGCGAGAACACTACGTCGAAGTCTCGGCCCTCGATCAGGCCGGAGACCTCCTCGATGAGGGGCTTGTAGCGACCGCGCGTCGTACCCACGGGCAGGGTCGTTTCGTAGGAGACGAGGGTGCCGGGCGTGAGATGGGCGGCCATGGAGCGGGTGGCACCGTCCATGACGTGGAAGTCCGGGCGACTCTCGTCATCGACGACGAGGGGCACGACCATGACGACCGCGTCGGCGCCGGGGATCGCCTCGGCGTACTCGGTCGTGGCGTGCAGGGTGCCGGAGGAGGCGAGCGGGGGCAAGTACTCGGCCAAGTGCGCCTCGCCCGGGAAGGGCTCGACCCCCTCGTTAATGAGGGCGACCACGCGGGGGTTCACGTCCACGCCGACGACGGTGTGCCCGCCGCGCGCGTAGTGCACCGCCAGCGGCAAACCGATCTTGCCCATGCCGACGACCGCGATGCGCATGCGGCTCCCCTTTCCGTCTCCGGCCTCGTTGTTCCCCTCCAGTGTAGTGCCCCACCCCACCTACAATGGGGGCGTGGATCGCGCGCTCAATCTCCTGCTCTACCCGTCGAACCTGGCCTCGCCCGGTCGCCTGGTCAAGATCGCGCGTTCGCTGTCCCCGCTTTTCTCGCGCACCCACGTCGTCGGTATCGACCAGGGCGAGCTCCCCGCGGACGAGGCCGTGGCCCCCACCGTGCGCCTCACGCGGATTCGGGGCGCGTCCCTGGGTGCGCCCTTGGGCGGGCTGCGGGTCGTCGGGGCGTGGGGCGCTCGGGTGTATCGGCGGTTCGCGAGGCAGCGAGTCGCGGCGGTGTCCGCGCAGAACCTCTTCCTGCTGCCCCTCGCGTACGCGTTGGCGCGGCGCACGGGCGCGGTGTTTGCGTACAACGCGCACGAGCTTGAGACGGAGACGGTGGGGTCGGCGGGCCTGCGCCAGCGCCTCCAGCGCGTCATTGAGCGCCGCTATATCCGCCGCGCGGACGTGGTGTCCGTGGTCAACGAGTCGATCGCTCAGTGGTACCGCGAGGCTTACCCGGGCGTGGATCCGGTCGTCGTGACGAACGCTCCGACGGGCGCGGAGGGCGTCATCGATCTGCGCGCGCAGCTGGGGATCCCGGAGGGAGCGCTGCTGTACCTGCATTCGGGTTACCTGGCGCCGGGGCGCAATATTCCGTTGATTCTGCGCGCTTTTGAGCAGGCGAGCGACGCGCACATCGTCTTCGTCGGTGCGGGCGGCCTGCTGCCCGAGGTCGAGCGGGCCGCAGCAGCCCACCCGAACATTCACCGCCTGCCGCCCGTGGAGCCGGACCAGGTCCTCGCCATGACGCGCGGCGCTGACGTGGCGCTGTGCCTCATCGAGTCCGGGTGCCTGTCGCACCGCATCTCCACGCCCAACAAGATGATGGAGGCCTTCGCGGCGGGGGTGCCTGCGCTGTGTTCTCCCCTGTCCGAGGCCCGCCGATACCTGGGCGATCAGGCCGCCACGTGGGTGCTGGAGGATCCGGAGCGCGACCTCATCGGGGCCCTGGAGCGCATCACGCGCGAGGACATCAAGGCTTTCACCGCGCCCACGATCCCCACCTGGGAGGAGGGCGCCGCCCGCCTGCGCGAGGCCTACGAGCGGGCCCTCGCCGCGCGAGTGTTGCCGCCCTGGTCGTAGGCGCGCGCCGTCAGGGCAGCCATCGCCAACATGCCCACCAGCAGAATGGCCATGAGGCCGCCCAGCACGGCGACCGTGGTCTCCACGCCGTAGGGGCTGCACGCGAGCCAGATCAGCGGTGCCGCACAGTACACGCACGCGAAGGCCAGCATGCGGCGCTGGTGGTAGGTCGCGACGAATACGTTTGAGAGCGGCGAGGTTGCGACCGTGAGGGCCAGCCAGGGGGCCAGGGAGCGCGCGAAGTATCCGGCCGCCTCCCAGCGCGCCCCAAACACGAGGGGGAAGAGCGCGGGGCTCACCCACGCGAGCAGGGCGAACACGGGGATCGAGCATGCCAGCGCGACGCCGCCGACCCGTACGACGACTCGGGTCATCTCACCGGGCGGTGTATCAGACAGGCGCGGCAGGTACACCTGCGACAGCGCCCCCGCGATGAGGGCAACCGGGGCCTGCAGGGCCAGCCACGCCATGTTGAATTGGCCGAGCGAGGCCACGGAATACGTGGCGATGAGCATCGGGATCGCGCTCGTGCGCACCGCGTCGACGACGACGTTGGGCACTCCCACGAGGGCCATCTTGCGGTAGCGCGAGGCCACCTCGCGCAGGGTCGGATCCTCAGCCTCGCGCTCGCGGGCGTCGCGGGCGCGCCACGACAGGTAGGCGACGGCGAGGCCCTGGCCCGCGATCGTCGCCCCAATCGCCGCGCCCAATCCGCCGCCAGCCAGGAAACCGCACACCAGCTGTAAGACCGCGATCCCAAGCGCCCGCACGACGGAGGAACTCGCTATCGCATGGAAGCGCCGGTGGCGGGTCAGCCAGTAGGAGCACACCTGCCCCTGCGCCAGAAACAGGACGGACACGCCGACGGCGAGCATCCAGCCCGCGAGCGCGTTTCCGTAGCGTTCGGACACCCACGGCCATGCAGCGGCCGCAATCAGGGTGGCCAGAGCGGAGGCGACCAGCACGCAGCGCGAGGCCAGGCGGGCCAGGGACCGGGCCGAGGCCTCGTCCCCCGGGGCGGGCAGGACGATGCTCAGGTCGAAGCGGGCACCCGCGACAGCGGCACCGAGCGTCGCAGCGGACGTGAAGATACCCAGATACCCCAGGTCCGTGTCCGTGTAGAGGCGGGCGATGCCGATCTGGGCGACGAAGGCGATGACCTGGGCGAGGAGGGTGCCGCCAAGGAGGGTGAGCACCTGCGCGAGGACGCCCGAGCGGGCGGGGCGGGCAGGTGCGTTCGTCATGGACTCATTTAATCACCTGGGGCGCGCGGCTTGCCCCTAGGATGGTGGCATGCCCACTCACCGATCCGCGCCCGCCCTCGGGTGGAACTCGTGAGGGTCGCCCTGACGAAGGGGACCCTGCTGGTTCCCCCGACCTACTTCGCGCTCTCGCACGCCCTCGCGATGCCGGAGCTCGATTGGCGGGTCTTCACGCTCGCGGCGCGCATCGCTGATCCGGCCGTCACGATCTCCATCGACGAGGCCGCTCCCCGCGCGCTCGGCGGCCCGCTCCCCGTTCGCGTGGCCGCGCAGGCACGAGGCCTGGGCCGGATGCGCCGCGCGATCACGTCATGGCGCCCGGACCTTATCCACCAGCACCAGGCGACCTGGTCTCTCCCGGCCGTTGGCGCCGCGCGGGAGACGGGCGCGCCCCTCGTGGTGACGTTGCACGGCGGGGACGCCTACCCGAAGCTCGGGAGCGGCGCGGGGGCCGCGTGGAACGCGCGCAACCGCACGGCCGCCTTCGAGGGTGCGAGCCGGCTGCTTGCTGTCTCGCGATATCTGGCGGACATCGCATTAGAAGCGGGTGCCGATCCGGCGCGCCTGAGCGTGCACTATCAGGGCGTGGACACCGACTGGTGGACGCCCACACCGAACACAGCAGAATCGCGCGAGGAGCCCGTCGTCCTGTTCGTGGGCGCGCTCAGCCGCCTCAAGGGGGTGGACGACCTGGCACGGGCCTCCGCCATGCTCGTGGGGCGTCGCCCGCATCGCCTCGTGCTCGTCGGAGACGGCCCGCTGGAGGCGGGTCTGCGCACTCACGTTCCAGCCCACGTCACGTTCACGGGACCGCTGGATCGGGAGGGGGTACGCGACTGGATGCGCCGCGCCCACATCCTCGTCCTGCCCACGAAGCCGACGCTGGGACGGCAGGAGGCCGCGGGACTCGTGCTCCTCGAGGCGCAGGCGTGCGGCGTTCCCGTCATCGCCTATTCCACGGGAGGCACGCCGGAGATGATTGCGCCCGGGGCCTCGCTGCTCACACAGGAGCGCTCGCCGGACGCCCTGGCCCGCTCCATCGACGAGGCCTTGGCCTGGTCGGCAGACGAGCGCGCGGATCGCGGGGCGTCCTGCCGGGCGTGGGTGAAGGAGGAGCGCTCGCTGCGCGGATCCGTGGATCAGCTGCGTGCGATCTACGCCGACGTGACCCGGTAACGCAGCGCTCTACAGGTCGACGGAGCGCCCGGACGAAGCCGAGGACAAGATGGCCTCGATGACGCGCAGGTTGTCCAGGGCCTCGTCCATGGTGACATGCTCGCTTCCCACGCCGAGGATCGCGTCACGGAAGCGCTCGTGTTCGAGGGCGAGGGGCTCACGCTTGGTGAGCGCGTAGCGCACGACCTGGCCCTCGCTCACCCCGCGGAAGGCGGCGATGGCATCCCATTGCAGGGGCGCGTGGCCGTTCTCGTAGAAGGTCAGGTCCCCCATCGCGGTGTCTGCAACGAGGGCGCCGCGCTCTCCCGTCACGATCGTCGTGCGGTCCTTGTAGGGGGTCAGCCAGTTGACAAGGTGGTTGACGAGGATGCCGCCTGCGAGCACGCCCGAGGCGACCATCATGTCCTCGTGAGGCCGCCCCGAGCGCGCGGACGTGCGCGCGTAGATGCTCTCGTAGGGGGCGCCGGCCACCCAGGCAGCCAGGTCTACGTCGTGCGTCGCCAGGTCTTTCACCACGCCGACGTCGCTGATGCGGGCGGGGAAGGGCGACTGGCGGCGCGTCGCGATCTGCTCGATCTCGCCGAGCTGGCCCTGGGCGATCCGCCTGCGCATGTCGATGAGCGCCGGGTTGCAGCGCTCGACGTAGCCGACGGCACCGACGAGGCCCGCGGATGCGAAGGCGTCTCGGATACGGCGGCCCGCCTCCACGCTCGTGGCGAGGGGCTTTTCGACCAGGGTGTGCACCCCGGCCTCGGCCAGCGCCAGGGCCGCGGCCTCGTGGTGGGCGGTGGGCGCGGCGATGATCGCGGCGTCGATGCCGGCCTCGATGAGTTCCTCGACGCCGCCCAGGACGGGCAGGTCGCCGGCAACGCCGAAGCGGTCGCCGCCCGGGTCCGCGAGGGCGACGAGGTCCACGCCGGCAGTGGCACGAGCGTTGCGCACGTGGTGTCGGCCCATCGAGCCGATGCCGAGGATGCCGAGGCGAATACTCATGTCAGGCCCCCGCTTCCGCGAGCGCATTCACGGCGTGCGCGATTCGCTCCAGCTCGCCGGGCGTGAGGGACGGGTAGATCGGCAGGGACAGGACCTGGTCAGCCGCTTCGCGCGTGGCCGGCAGCTCCACGTCGGGGGCGTAGCGGGCGAGGGATGGCAGCTCGTGGTTCGGGATTGGGTAGTAGACGCCCGAGCCGACGCCGTATTCCTCGCGCAGGGCGTCGGCGAAGCCGTCTCTGTCCTCGGCCACGCGAATCGTGTACTGGTGGTAGACGTGCGTGGCACCGGGCGCGACGTGGGGGACGGTGACGCCGCGCAGGTGGGCGTCCAGGAAGGCGGCGTTATCCTGGCGCGCGCGGGTCCACGCGCCGACCTTCGTGAGCTGCACGCGTCCGATGGCTGCGTGGATGTCGGTCATGCGGTTGTTGAGGCCCACGATTTCGTTGGCGTAGCGCGTCTCCATGCCCTGGTTGCGCGCGAGTTTCACGCCGCGGATGACGTCGGGGTCGCTCGAGGTGACCATGCCGCCTTCGCCGCTGGTCATGTTTTTCGTCGGGTAGAAGGAGAAGGCCGCGAAGGTCCCGAAGGAGCCGACCGCGCGCCCGTGCAGGCTCGCGCCGTGCGCCTGGGCGGCGTCCTCGAAGACCATCAGTCCGTGGGAGTCGGCGATCGCCTGGAGGGCATCCATGGGGGCAGGGTGGCCGTAAAGGTGGACGGGCATGATGGCCCGCGTGCGCGGCGTGATCGCGGCCTGGGCGGCAGCAGGCGACAGCGTGAACGTGAGCGGGTCGATGTCTGCGAATACGGGGGTCGCGCCCGTGATGGCGACCGAATTGGCGGTGGCCGCGAAGGTGAAGGAGGGGACGATGACCTCGTCGCCCGGCCCGATCCCGGCGGCGAGCAGGCCCAGGTGCAGGGCCGAGGTCCCCGAGTTGACAGCGGCGGCCTGGGTGCCGGGCACCAAAGCGGCGGCGAACTCTTCCTCGAAGGCGGCGACCTGGGGGCCCTGGGCGATCATGCCCGTGCGCATGACGGCTGCGACCGCGTCGATCTCCTCCTCGCCGATGAGCGGGCGTGCGGGCGGGATGAACGGCTGTATCACTGCTGGTCCTCAGGGTTTTGGTCGGGCATCTCGGCGTCATGTGGGGACGAGGCCTGGGCCTCCTCGGGTGACAGGGCACCGTCTCGCTCGACGTAGCGGCGTCCCGAGGCCGGACACACCCACGTGCGGTCCCCGGCCTCGCTGGCGGTGTCGTCGGCGGCCACGAGGGGCACCCCGGCCTCGCCGACCCACCCGACGCGGCGCGCGGGGACGCCGACGACGAGAGCGTAGGGGGCGACGTCTGACGTGACGACCGCGCCCGCGCCGACCGAGGCCCACGCGCCAATACGAACGGGGGCCACGCAGACGGCGCGCGCGCCGATGGCTGCTCCGCGCTCGACGGTGACGCCGACGCGTTCCCAGTCACTCGCGCTCTTCAGGGTGCCGTCGGCGTTGATCGCACGAGGAGCGTGATCGTTCGTCAAGACGGCAGCGGGGCCGACAAAAACGCCGTCGGCCAGGGACGCGGGCTCGTAGACGAGCGCGTAGTTCTGAATCTTGCAGCGCGCACCGACCCCCACACCTTCGCCGATGTAGGCTCCGCGTCCGACGATCGTCTCCTCCCCGATGCGCGCGTTCTCGCGCACCTGGGCGAGGTGCCAGACGCGCGCGCTGGGAGCGACGATCGCGCTGGGGGCGACGTCGGCGCTGGGCTCGATCACTGGGTCTCCCTGTCGTTGTCTGCGTGCGCGCGTGCGAGCACTGGGGCACTGCGCGCCCTTCCGGATACCCCACACTATAGGCGCGCGCCCATCCCGATGTGCGACACTAATCAAATGCAGATCGGCTCCGACACGTGGGTGGTAATCCCCGCGTTCAACGAGGCGTCCGTCATCGGGGGCGTCGTCGCGGGAGTCCGCACCTTTTTTCCGCGTGTCCTCGTCGTCGATGACGCTTCGAGCGACGACACCGCTGCCGTCGCCCGCGCCGCGGGGGCCTACACCGCGAGACACCCGCTCAACCTGGGGCAGGGCGCTGCCCTCCAAACCGGATTCGATGCCGCTCTCGCCCGCGGGGCGCGATACGTGGTGACCTTCGACGCCGACGGCCAGCACGACCCCGCCGAGGCGGCCGCCATGGTCGAGCGGGCGCGTCGGGAGGATCTCGCGTTCGTCCTCGGCTCTCGTTTCCTGTCGGGTTCCCCGTCCTCGGTGGGTAGGGTCAAACGCGCCATACTGCGCCTGGGCGCTTGGGTGGCCCGGCTGCGCACGGGCTTGGATCTCACGGACACACACAACGGGCTGCGCGTGATCCGGGCCGACGCCCTCGCCCACGTGCATCTCACCCACGCGCGCATGGCCCACGCCTCGCAGATCGTCTCCCAGCTGGGCGCCTGCGGCATGCCCGGTGCCGAGCACCCGGTGACGATTTCCTACACGGACTACTCGCGGGCGAAGGGCCAGCCGCTGCTCAACTCCGTCAACATCGTCGTCGACCTCGCGTTGGGGGGACGATGAGCGCCTACCTCGCCATCCGCGTCCTCCTGCTCCTCGCCCTCGCGCTCACCGCGTGGTGGCTGGTGCGCCCGGTGTCCTCGGCCTCGTCCCTGGCGTTGCGCCGCCTCGGCATTGGAGCGGTCGTCGCCGCGGCTATCGTAGCCATCCTCGTGCCCTCGCTGGCCAACACTGCCGCCCGCGCAATCGGCGTTGAGCGAGGGGTCAACCTGATCGTCTACGGCCTCGTCATCGCGTTGATCGCACAGATGGTGACCGGCTATCGACGTGAGGCCCGCGCCGAGGAACGCATGGCTGAACTGGCCCGGGCCCTCGCCCTCGCTCACGTCCTTCCCCCCGACGATCCGGGGGACGCGAACACCGAGACGGGCAGCTCACACGCCGATACGAGCGAAGTGGAACGCGCCGCTAACGGCCCTGCTTCACCGACAAATACGTCAGATAACGATATGGTTACGAATGATGAGTAACGTGAATCTGCGACCGATCCAGCACTCGGCCGTCAACTTTGGACGCTTCGGCTTCCTGCGCGGCGCACTCGCCGTGCTCCTGGCCGGAGTCCTGTTTGTCGTGTCCTCCGCAGGCTTCGTCTACGCGAAGCTGAGCACCCAGTTCGCCAACCGCGTCGTCAGCATCGACGCCTACGCGAGCGACGAACAGAACAAGGCCACCCCGGACTCCTTCGAAGGCCGCGCCGTCAACATCCTCGTGGTCGGCACCGACTCGCGTAACGGTGCCAGCGGCGATCTGGGTGCGGGCGACGCAGATGACGTTCCCGGCCTGCGCAACGACTCGACGATGGTGATTCACGTCAGCGCGGATCGCTCCCGCGTGCAGATCGTTTCCATCCCCCGCGACACCCTCGTGGACATCCCGGCGTGTAAGCACCGCGATGGCACCACGAGCGAGCCGACCACCGACGACATGTTCAACAACGCGATGGTCTACGGCGCGAACGGCGGCGACGAACCGGAGGACATCGGCCCCGGCATCGCGTGCGTGCGCTCGACCGTCGAAAAGCTCTCCGGCATGTCCATCGACGCCTTCATGGTCGTTGATTTTGCGGGCTTTGTTAACATGATCGACGCCCTGGGCGGCGTCTGGTTCAACATCCCCGATCGCATCGACGATGACTCTGCCCAGCTCTACATCGACGCGGGCTGCTGGAAGCTGTCGGGAGTGCACGCGCTGGCCTACATGCGCTCGCGTAAGGGTCAGGGCGACGGCTCCGACATCTCCCGTATCGGCCGCCAGCAGCAGCTGATTTCCGCGATGCTGCGCGAGCTGCAGGACAAGAACTACGTGACGGACCCCGGCTCGCTCATCAGCTTCCTGCAGGCTGCGATTTCCTCCGTGAACGTGTCCCCCAACCTGGGCAACGCCAGCTCGGACGCGTCCCTCCTCATCAACGTGCTGCAAAACATCGACCGTTCCAACATCCAGTTCGTGACGATGCCCGTCGACGAGCCCTCCTGGGATCCGAACCGCCGCATCCCCTCCGATCCGATGGCCCGCAACGTGTGGAACGCCCTGAAGAACGACCAGGCTCTGCCCGTTGGTACGACCTACACGGACGGCAACGGCGCGCAGCTCGTTGTTCCCGATCCGACCGCGACGACGGCTCCTTCGACGCCCACTCCGACGCAGGCTCCGACGACCGACCCCAGCTCGCAGGATTCCTCCACGGATAACACCGAGCAGTCCGCCTCCGTCGCGAATAACGCGGCGAACGAAGAAGCCGCCAAGCAGACAGCCGCTACCTGCCCGCCGAAGAACCAATGAGCAATCCTCCTTCGTTTACGCCCGACCCGAAGCGACGCCGCCCCGGATCCGACGACGCTCACGTCGTTGGTGAGGAGGTGCGCGGTGGCGCGCCCACTCCCCCTCCGGAGGCTCTGGCCCCGCAGATGTGGAGGATCTCGGACGACGAGGCCGCGGCGGCTCGCCCGCTGATGCCCCGAACGCTGGATCAGCCACAGAGGGACTCTCAGTCGATTTTCCCGCGCCGCACCCCGGCCCAGCAGCCGCCGTCGTTCCAGCCTGCCTCGGCCGCCAACCCTCCGTCCTACGCGCCGGGCTCCGGCCGTTCGTCGGGCTCGGGCACGTACGCCCCGTCGGGCAACGGGCCTCGTCAGGTGACGATCAATCGGCCCCAAGGCGTACCCGCGCCCGCGCCGGCCCCCGTGCCGGTCGCTCCCACGGCTCCTGCCACGAAGCCGAGGCGACGCAAGCGCCGCCACCCGATCCTCAAGACCCTGTGCCTGTTCCTGGTCCTCGTCCTCGCGTGGGGCGGATTCCTCATGTGGGATGCGAACACGAACATGGGGCGCGTGAGCGCCCTGTCGGGGGCCGCCGACACTCCGGGCACGACCTACCTGCTGGCGGGTTCCGACTCGCGCGCCGACGGCGCTGTCCAGGATGGCTTCAACGACTCCGAACGCGCAGACTCGATCATGCTCGTCAACGTCGCTCCGAACGGACAGAAGGTCGCGCTGTCGATCCCGCGTGACACCTACGCGGAGATCCCGGGCGTCGGCTGGGACAAGATCAACGCCTCCTACGCTTATGGCGGGCCGCAGCTGCTCGTCGAAACCGTCGAGAAGCTGACGGGTCTGACGGTCGATCACTTCGTTCAGATCGGCATGGGTGCCGTGCCCGACATGGTGGACGCCGTCGGCGGCGTCGAGCTGTGCTACGACAACGACGCGGACGACCAGTATTCCGGCCTGAAGTGGACCGCGGGCTGCCACACGGTGGACGGCACGACTGCGCTGCAGTTCTCGCGTATGCGCTACCAGGACCCCGAGGGCGACATCGGCCGCACGAAGCGTCAGCGCCAGGTCATTTCGAAGGTTATTTCATCGGCAGCCTCGCCCTCAACCCTCATTAATCCCGCGAAGACCCTGCGTGTGGAGCGCGCGGGTTCCAAGTCCTTCACCATCGACGAGGATTCCTCAGTCGTGACTGTCGCGTCGCTCGTGTGGGCACTGCGCGGTGCATCGTCGAATCAGATGATGGGCGTCCCGCCGATCGAGTCGCTGAACTTCACGACGAACGCCGGGGCCTCCGCGGTTCTGCTGCGTGACACGACGGCGGACGACTTCTTCGCCAAGCTCCGCGCGGGCACGCTGACCACAGCCGACCTCAATCAGATCGACGGGGTCTGACCTACTCCATTCGACCTCGCCCATAGGCGACAGATAAGCTCCGGCCTCGTTCCCGCTGTCAGGAACGAGGCCGGAGCTTAGTCAGAGCACACGCGCTCAGGAGCCGGGGACGGTGATCGGGCGCGGACCCGCCTGCCAGCCCTCCCAGGCGGAGGTGAGGATCTCGTCGAGGCCGTTGTTGGCCTTCCATCCCAGGTCCACGCCGATGGACAGCGGGTCGCCGATCAGCTTGGGCGGGTCGCCCGCGCGGCGGTCCAGCTCCTCGACCGGGAAGTCCCAGCCAATGACGCGGCGCAGGCCGTCGATGATCTCGCGCACGGAGGTACCCAGGCCGGTGCCCACGTTGTAGGTGTGGTGGTCGGGCTGGCGGCCCTCGGCGAGCACGTCGAGGGCGGCGATGTGGGCCTCGGCCAGGTCCAGGACGTGAATGTAGTCGCGCACGCAGGTGCCGTCCGGGGTGTCGTAGTCGGTGCCGAAGATCTTGGCGCTCTCGCCGCGCTCGATGCGGTCGAGGACCATGGGGATCAGGTTCATGATCGCCGGGTCGGCCAGGTCGGGCCAGCCGGCGCCCGCGACGTTGAAGTAGCGCAGGCCGATCCACTTCAGGTCCCAGGCGCGCTCGCAGTCGGCCATCATCCACTCGCCGATCAGCTTGGTTTCGCCGTAGGGGTTGATGGGGTGTCCGGCCATGTCCTCGGTGACGACTTCGGCGGTGGGGATGCCATAGACGGCGGCCGAGGAGGAGAAGATCATCTGATCGACGCCCGCGTCCTCCATGGCGGCCAGCACGTTGGCCATGCCACCGATGTTCTGCTGGTAGTACCAGGCGGGGCGTGCGACGGACTCCCCGACCTGCTTGCGTGCGGAGAAGTGGATGACGGCCGTGACATCCTCGTCCACCATGAGGTTGGAGAGAACGGAACGGGCTTCATCGGTAGCGACATCGAGGCGAACCAGGGGCGTGTCCCCGATCCTGGCCGCGTTGGAGGTGGACAGGTCGTCGACGACGACGACGCGATCCCCGCGCTGACGCAGGAGGCGGACAACGTGTGCGCCGATGTAGCCGGCGCCGCCACAAACGAGAATGCTCATGGCTTCAGGATACGACGCGCCGCCCCCTCGCGGCTACCCGCACGGGGCTTGTGTTGCGCGGCCTCAGCGTGCCTGGGAGACGCGCTGGGCGAGGGCCGCGCCCTTTGCGCTGGCCACGTCTCGAAGGTCCTTCTGGAAGTCGCGCATCGAGGCACGCAGGGTCTCGGCTCGTTCTCCTTCGCCGGCGCCGAGGATGCGCGCGGCCAGCAGTCCCGCGTTGCGCGCGCCTGCGATGGACACGGTCGCGACAGGCACGCCCGCGGGCATCTGGACGATGGAGTGCAGGGAGTCGACACCGTCGAGGTGCTTGAGGGGCACGGGCACGCCGATGACGGGCAGTTCGGTGAGGGCGGCGAGCATACCGGGCAGGTGTGCCGCTCCCCCGGCTCCAGCGATGATGACGCGCAGGCCGCGCGCGGACGCGGATCGCCCGTAAGCGACCATATCCTCGGGCATGCGGTGGGCGGAGACGACGCCGACCTCGCAGGCGATGCCGAATTCGGCGAGGGCACCGACGGCCGCTTCCATCGTGGGCCAGTCGGAGTCGGAGCCCATGACGACGCCGACGAGCGGGTCCTTGCCGGTGGCGGTCAGCTGGATGTCGAGCTCGGTGGTCATGGGCGGTCCTTTCGAGAGGGAACGAGGCCGGGGCACCTGGTCCCTCGGCCGCGGACAGGTGGGGGGTTAGTCGGTGGGGACCTCGCCCTTCAGGGCGTTAACGGCTGCTCGTGCTCGTTCAAGAGCGAGGGCGGGATCTGCGTCGACGACGGTGACATGGCCGAGCTTGCGGCCCGGGCGCACCTCCTTGCCGTAGAGGTGAACCTTCGCGCCCGCTCCCCCGGATGCGAAGGCGTCCGCAAGGGCGCGCGCAGGCTGAGCGTGGGAGGAGCCGAGCAGGTTGACCATGACTGCGTACGTGCCCGGGGCGCGCAGCTGCGTGGAGCCCAGCGGCAGGTCGAGGACAGCGCGCAGGTGCTGCTCGAATTGGCTGGTGACGGCCCCATCGATGGTCCAGTGTCCCGTGTTGTGGGGGCGCATGGCGAGCTCATTGACGAGGACGCGTTCGTCCGCGCCCTCACCGACGACGAACATTTCCACGGCGAGGACGCCGGTGACGCCCAGCTCGTCGGCGATCCGCTCGCCGATGCGGCGCGCCTCGGCGGCCGTCTCGGGTCGGATACCGATGGCGGGGGCCACGACCTCCGCACACACGCCGTCGACCTGCACGGTGGAGGCGACGGGCCACGAAGCAACCTCACCCGAGGGGGTCCGAGCAAGGAGCGCCGCCACCTCGCCGGTAAAGGGAACCAGGGCCTCGGCCAGCAGGGGGCCGTTGCCCCACCAGGAGGCCACGTCTGCGGGGCTGTGGGCGATAGTCACGCCGTGCCCGTCGTATCCACCGCGCGGGGTTTTGACGATGAGGGGCCATCCGATCGTCGCGCCGAATTCTTCCAGCTGGGCCTCGTCCTCGACGCGCGCCCACGCGGGGCACGGGATCCCCATGTCGGTGAGGCGCTCGCGCATGGCCAGCTTGTCCTGCGCGTACAAGAGGGCGCTCGCCGGGGGTTGAACGGAGACGAGGCGGGCTGCCTCCTCCATCGTGGGGGCCGGGATGTGCTCGTGCTCGAAGGTGAGGACGTCCGCGCCGTCGATGAGCGCGCGCACCGCGTCCAGGTCGGCGGGCTCGCCCACCGCCTTGTCGACGGTTACCTGACCGGTCGAGCCGTCCGAGGCCTCGACGAGGGCCCGAAGATTGATTCCGAGCGCGACCGCGCTCTCCTGCATCATGCGTGCCAGCTGTCCGCCGCCGATGACGGCAACGGTGGGAGGGGTCAGCATCTCGTGTTCCACGCCTTTCAATGTACTCCGCTGCTAGAAGCGCCGCGAGCGGCGTCCCATGGACATGAGGGGGCCTTCGGGCATGACGCGATCGGGGTCGAGGGACGCGGGGATCGCGGCGACAGACACGGTGAAGATCGGCGGCTTGTTCGTCTTGAGCTCGAGGCGTCCACCCATCGCCTGCGCGAGGTCGTGGGCCAGGGCCAGACCGATGCCCGTGGAGCCGTGCCCAGAAACACCTTTTTGGAAGATATCGGGGGCTAGGGACTCGTCGATGCCCTCGCCTTCGTCACTGACCTCAATGACGACGCCACGCTTGGACGTACCCGCGTGCGCCCACACGCGCGTCGTCCCGCCGCCGTAGCGCAGCGAGTTCTCGATGAGGGTCGCCAGGATCTGCCCGAGCTTTCCGGCATCGGCCAGGATCGGACGCTCGGCCTCGTCGAGGAAGACGAGGGGGCGCCCGGCCGCCTCGAACTGGTCCTCCCACTCCTCGCGGGCCGTGTTGAAGACTTCAAGAATGTGGATGGCCTCGGTCTGGCTGGTCTGACGCTTAGAAACGTCGAGCAGCTCCGTGACCACGTTGGTCATGCGTTCCACCTGTTCGAGGCAGGTGCGGGCTTCGGCGCGCACCTCGTCCTCAGTGGAGATGAGTTCGATTTCCTCCAGGCGCATCGACAGGGCGGTCAGCGGCGTGCGCAGCTGGTGGGAGGCGTCGGCCGCAGCCTGTCGCTCGGCTGCGAGTCGGCCCGCCATGCGTTCCCCGGTGCGCGCGAGTTCTTCGGAGACCAGGTCGATCTCTTCAATGCCGGACTTTTCCACTCGGGCGCGCACGCCGCCCGAGCCGATCTGCTCGGCCTGGGCCGCCAGGTAGATCAGCGGTGCCGACAGTTCGCGCGACAGCGAGCGCGCGAGCATCCAGCCGATCACCATGGAGGCAACCATGCCCCCACCGAACATCGCGCACGTCCACGCAATGCGGTTCAGAGCGTTCGATGCCGACGTCGTCAGCTGCACGGAAACGCCGCTCGGAGACGAGGCCAGCGCGGTCATGGTCCGCCCAGGGAACACCTTGCCGTTGGTAACGAGGTTGGCCTCGGGAACCTTAATGCGGTAGCTGAGTTCGGCGCCGCGACTGTTCGCCTGATCCGCCACGAGCGAGGCCAGGGTTGCGGGGTCGTTTCCCTCCCCCGCGGCGCGCCTGCGTTCGATGTTTTGGAGGACAAGCTGCGCCTGAACGTCGAGGTTACGCTGTTCGGACGACCAGATGGACGCCGACGCAAAGAACGCGCCAGGCAGGCCCATCAGCACGCACACGACGGCGACGATGGAGACGATCATCCTCACCGCGCGAGTGCGCATGGCGGGCCTCCCTCAGCGATGCGCTCAGCGCGCGTTCTCGAAGCGGAATCCCATCCCGCGCACGGTCGTGATGTAGTGCGGGTCGGTCGCGTCGTCTCCGAGCTTGCGGCGCAGCCACGACACGTGCATGTCAAGAGTCTTCGTGGAACCGGTCGGATCCGAACCCCACACCTCGCGCATGAGGGTGTCGCGAGCAACGACCGAACCGGCCTCGCGCAGGAGCACGCGCAGCAGGTCGAATTCCTTGGCGGTCAGGCTCAGCTCGACATCACCCACGAAGGCGCGATGCGCGGCGACGTCCATGCGGATGTCCTGAGCGCGCAGCTCGCCCTCAGCAGGCTCGGCGGCCTGGCGACGCAGGAGCGCCCGCACGCGAGCGAGGAGCTCTGCGAGGCGGAAGGGCTTCGTCACGTAGTCGTCTGCGCCCGCGTCCAGGCCGACGACCATGTCGACTTCGTCCGTGCGCGCCGTGAGGATCAGAATCGGGACTCGGTTGCCGGAGGAGCGGATCTCACGGGCGACATCCAGGCCGTCCATATCGGGCAGGCCGAGGTCCAGGACGACCAGGTCAACGCCGCGAACATCCGCGAGGGCTTCAGCGCCCGTCGCGTGTGCGCGCACGTCGTAGCCCTCCCTGCCCAGTGCGCGGGCGAGGGGCTCGGAGATGGCCGGATCGTCTTCAACGAGGAGAACTGTAGTCACGCTTGCATCTTAGCAATTCCGAACCAAGACTTGCACCTTTCTTGACCCGTTATGCGAGCCGATCAGATGCTCGTTCACACTGCGAGATGAACGTTATTTGACAACGCTTGAGAGCAGGTACGGCGAGACAGGACCGAAACCGCGCAAGTCTGCGGTCGGGAACTCTTCGAGCTCATACCCGTCGCCAACCTCGCCGGCCGCGATGGCAGCAGCCGTGGTCGGATCGGTGAGGATCTTGCCCACCGGAGCAATGTCCACAAGGCGAGACGCGAGGTTCACGGTGGGCCCGAAAACGTCACCCGATCGCGAGAAGACGTCTCCGCGCACGAAGGACGCTCGCACGGGCAGCATCTCATCATCAGCATTCAGCCTCTCGATGAGGGTCGTGGCCACGCGCAGGCCGGTCGGCAGGTCATCGGCGATGTAGAGGACGGCATCACCGATCATCTTGACGACGCGACCACCCTCCTCGATAACAGCGTTACGACTCTCCTCCTCGAAGCGCTCAATGAGGCCCACGAGGGCATCACCGAGGATCGTCGAGGATGAGGTGTAGGACACCATGTCAACGAAGCCGAGGCAGCGGTTCAGCGGGAAGCGGTTATGCCGCTCCTCGTGCCCGCGTTGAGACACCTCGCGGTCGAAACGGGACAGGGCTGCCTCGAGCTGGCGCCGCCAGGCGTACGTGAACATCTCCTGGAAGACGTCGATGTACTCGCGCATATGATCGAGCACGTACATGCGGGCCGTCGTATCGTCCAGCATCAGACGACGCATCGAATCCTCGACCAGCGCCTCGAATTGCCAGAGGGCCAGGCGGTCAGCCAGGTGGGCATTGGCGCGCAGGAGAGAACGTGAGGTAGCTGTGTCGATGCCACCGGATTCGACGAGGTCGTGCCAGCGACTAAAAACTTCCAGATCGCGCTGAGAGAAAACCTTGTCATCTGCGGTGGGAGCCTGGAAGCCGAGGGCGATCCAGAAACGAAAGACGCGTTCGATAGGCGTATTCGTCATCTCCGCGATATCGCGGGCCGAATACGTCAGATGACCTCCGAGCAGCTGAGGAACGTAGCTTGTTGCGGTCAGGTCATCAGGAGTTGCAGGGGACGACGCCGCGCGCTCATCCATCGCAAATCCCTCCTTTTTGGGCTGACTCAACAACACATCAGCGGGTAACGGTATATCAGATCACTTTTCAAAGTCACATCTAGATTGCGACCTCGCACGTAGACAATTGTAGTAGTCTGATGAGTTTTTCACCAGAGTTTTGCACGTTTACCTGCGAAAACCCAATCTGTTGCAACAAATTGCAGTTTGTCTGCACGCTTCTCGCGCGATGGTCCACAATGTCCGTATGCGCCTTGTTCTCGCCTCAGCTTCCCCCGCACGCCGCGCAACGCTCATTGCGGCGGGCGTCACACCGATCGTCCAGGTTTCCTCCGTCGACGAGGACGCCGTCCTCGCTGCACTGCCCGGCGGGCGCGCATTCTCGGGAGGTGCGACCACCCCGGCGGACGAAGTCGCGGCGCTCGCCGCAGCCAAGTGCGCCGATGTCTGCGAGGCCCTGAGAACGCCCGGCACCAACGCCGAACTGCCCGAGGGCGAGGCCGTCCTCGTCGTCGGCTGCGACTCCATGCTCGAGATCGACGGCCAGATGCTCGGCAAGCCCCACACTCCCGACGTGGCCCGTGAGCGCATCCGCGCCATGCGCCGGACAACCGCCACCCTCTGGACGGGCCACTCGGCGGCGATCCTTGCCCCGGCCTCGCCCAACGATGGAACGGGGGGCGAACGCACGATCACCGCGACTGTGACCCGCTCGGCCTCGACCCAGGTTCACTTCGGGGATATCTCGGATGCCGAGATTGACGCGTACGTCGCTACCGGCGAGCCCCTGCACGTGGCGGGGTCCTTCACGGTGGACGGGCTGGGCGGCCCCTTTATCGAGGGTGTGACGGGCGATTATCACTCGGTCGTCGGCATCTCTTTGCCGCTGCTGCGCTCCATGGCCACCGAGCTCGGGGTGTTCTGGCCGGACCTGTGGGATGCGCCGCGCCGCTGAGTTTCAGCGCCAATCAGTCGCCCGTCGCACCGTACTGTAGGGGCATGGACAACAGCACCGCATGGGGCATCGGCCTCGCAACGATCACTCTGGACGGCACGACACTCGACACGTGGTACCCCGCCCCGCACCTCGGCGAGCCCGGGACCGACGAGGAGCTGACGACCTCGCTGTCCGTGCTGGAGCGCGTCGATGACGCGCGCCGCGTGCGCACCGTCGTCGTGACCACAACGATTGACCTGCAGGAAGCTCCCGCCTCCACGGAGGACGCCTACCTGCGTCTGCACCTGCTCTCCCACCGCCTGGTTCAGCCCAACACGATCAACCTGGACGGCATCTTCGGGGTGCTGCCCAACGTCGTGTGGACGGATGCCGGCCCGTGCGCCGTCGCCGACTTCGAGGCCACCCGCCTGCGCCTGCGCGCTCGCGACGGCCACCCCGTCACCGTGCAGGGCGTCGACAAGTTCCCACCGATGGTCAACTACGTGCTGCCCTCCGGCGTTCGCATCGCCGACGGCACGCGCGTGCGCCTGGGCGCTTACCTCTCCGAGGGCACGACCGTCATGCACGCCGGCTTCGTCAACTTCAACGCGGGCACGCTGGGCCGCTCGATGGTCGAGGGCCGCGTCTCTCAGGGCGTCGTCATCGGCGACGGCTCGGACGTGGGTGGCGGCGCCTCCACGATGGGCACCCTCTCGGGTGGCGGCAAGCAGCGCGTACGCCTGGGCGAGCGCTGCCTGCTGGGCGCGAACTCGGGCCTGGGCATCGCGCTCGGCGACGACTGTGTCGTCGAGGCCGGCCTGTACGTGACCGCCGGCGCGAAGGTCACGCTCATCGATTCCTCCGGCGAGGCCGAGCCGCGCACGATTGCCGCGCGCGAGCTGTCGGGCGCGTCGAACATCCTGTTCCGCCGCAACTCCCAGACCGGCCGTATCGAGGCGATCGCCCGCGCGGGCGTCGTGGGCATCGAACTCAACGACGCGCTGCACGCGTCGAACTGAGTGTTCTTACCAACGAGGCCGGGGCGCGTCATGCGTCCCGGCCTCGTGTTATGTCAGAGTCCGTCAGCGCGCGTTCCATGCCTCTCGGATGCGCTCTGCTGCGGCGGCCACGCGCTCGTCGGTGGCGGTCAGAGCCATGCGGACGCGCCCGTGGGCTGCCGTGCCGTAGAAGTCGCCGGGCGCCACGAGGATGCCGAGCTCGGCCAGGCGGTTCACGAGGGCCCACGAGTCGGTCGGGTTGGTGGGGTCCGAGACCCACAGGTACAGGCCGGCTGCCGTGTCGGGGTCGACATCGAGGCCGGCGTCAGTCAGCGCCTCGAGGAGGAGTGCGCGACGCACGGCGTAGACCTTGCGCTGGCGCTCGACGTGTTCAGTGTCGTTGAGAGCGACGGCCATCGCGTGCTGGACGGGGGCGGGCACCATGAGTCCGGAGTGCTTGCGCACGCTCACGATCGGGGCGACCAGTGCGGGATCGCCGTAGATGAGAGCGCCGCGGTAGCCCGCGAGATTCGATTGCTTGGACAGCGAGTACAGAACAAGGAGGCCGCTCGCGTCGCCCTCGCACACCTCCGTATCGAGCAGAGAGGGCACTCCCTCGCTCACGTAGGGCTCCGACCAGGGCAGGGCCGCGTAGCACTCGTCGGAGACGACGACGGCACCGTGAGCGCGCGCCCAGGCGACGACGGCGCGCAGCTCGTCCTTGCTCATCACGTGCCCGTCGGGGTTGCCCGGCGAGTTCAGGTAGACGAGGGCGGCCTCGGGCCAGGCGTCGGGGTTCGTCGGGTCCACGGCGACGGGGGTGGCGCCGGCCAGACGGGCACCAATGTCGTAGGTCGGGTAGGCAACCTCGGGCACGAGGACCGTGTCGCCCGGGCGCACGCCCAGCAGGGCGGGGATCCAGGCGACGGCCTCCTTCGAGCCGATTGTGGGGATCACGCCGCCGCGGCCGACGTCGACCATGCCCCGGCGCGCTCCCCATGCGAGGATCGCGTCGCGGACCTCGACGGTGCCAATCACCGTCGGGTAGCCGTGCGCGTTGGAGGCATCGGCGAGGGCCTCGCGAATGAACGCGGGGGTGTCGTCGACCGGGGTTCCGACGCTGAGATCGCACATTCCCCCGGGATGTTCAGTGGCACGCGCTTTGGCGGGCGCCAGCTGATCCCAGGGGAATTCAGGCAGGTCAAGAGGGCGGGGAAGGATCGTTGTCATACCCCTACCCTATCGACTGTCAGAGATTTTCGGCCTTCCATTCCTCATTCTGAGGCGGCAGCGCGGCGATCATCGGATCGTCGAAGTCCTGGACGCCGGTCTTCTGGGCACCGCCGGGGCTGCCCAGGTCATTGAAGAAGTCGACGTTGGCGCGCAGGTAGTCGGACCACTCGGAGGGCAGGTCGTCCTCGTAGAAGATGGCCTCGGTCGGACACACGGGCTCGCACGCACCGCAGTCCACGCACTCCTCGGGGTGGATGTAGAGCGAGCGGGCACCCTCGTAGATGCAGTCGACGGGGCACTCGTCCACGCATGCGCGATCCTTGACGTCCACGCAGGGCTGCGCGATGACGTAGGTCATGAGACGTTCCTCCTGGTCAGTTCTAAAGACTCGTTGATTCTATTATTCACGTATGAGTAGCCCGCAGTCACCCCGCGCCCCTCACGCACCCACGAGCGGCGAAAACACGCCGATTCAGCCCGATGGGGACGGAGTGGCGCGCGAAGAAATTTCCACACGCGCGCCTGGCGCAATTCCCCAGCTGCCGTGGATGAGCTTCGCTGTCGGAGAGAGGATCGTCATCCGCTACCGCCTAGCAGACGGCCTGCACGACGCCCTGGGAGAGGCTCTCGAGGTGGCCCCCACGCACGTCACGGTCGCGACGAGGCGTGGGCCGGTTCGCGTGGATGCCCGCACGATGGTGACGGGCAAGCGCGTTCCTCCCCCACCCACCATCTAGCAGGGAGGAAGGAAGCGGCGATCAGCGGTTGGCGCGGCGCTCGCGAGCGGCGATCTTGAAGCGCTCCTGGGCGTCCAGGACGACCTTGCGCACGCGCACGGCCTCGGGCGTGACCTCGACGCACTCGTCGTTGGCCGCGAACTCGAGGGACTCCTCGAGGGTCAGCTTGCGCGAGGGGGTCAGCGACTCGTACACGTCGGCGGTCGCGCTACGCGTGTTCGTTTGCTTCTTCTCGCGGCAGATGTTCACGTCCATGTCCTCACCGCGCGGGTTTTCGCCCACGACCTGGCCCTCGTAGACCTCGGAGGAGGGCTCGACGATGAAGGAGCCGCGCTCCTGCAGGTTCGTCATCGCGTACGGGGTGGCCTGGCCGGCACGGTCGGCGACGAGCGAGCCGGTGAGGCGCTGCTCGATGGTGCCCTGCCAGGGGGCGTAGCCCTCGGAGATGGACGAGGCGATACCGGTGCCGCGCGTTTCGGTGAGGAAGCGCGTACGGAAGCCGATGAGGCCTCGGGCGGGGACCACGAACTCCAGGCGGATCCAGCCCGAACCGTGGTTCGCCATGGTCTCCATGCGGCCCTTGCGGGCGGCCATGAGCTGCGTGACGGCACCCAGGTACTCCTCGGGAATGTCGATCGTCATGCGCTCCATGGGCTCGCTGAGGACGCCGTCGATCTCCTTGGTGACGACCTGCGGCTTGCCGACGGTGAGCTCGAAGCCCTCGCGGCGCATCTGCTCCACCAGGATCGCCAGGGCGAGCTCGCCACGGCCCTGGACCTCCCAGGCGTCGGGGCGCTCGGTGGGCAGAACCTTCAGGGACACGTTGCCGATGAGCTCGCGGTCGAGGCGGTCCTTGACCTGGCGGGCCGTGACCTTGGCGCCCTTGACGCGGCCGGCCATGGGCGAGGTGTTGATGCCGATGGTCATGGAGATAGCCGGGTCGTCCACGGTGATGAGCGGCAGGGGACGCGGGTCCTCGAGGTCGACGAGGGACTCGCCGATCATGATGTCTTCGATGCCGGCGACGGCGACGATATCGCCGGGGGCAGCGGAGTCGGTGGACACGCGCTCGAGGCCCTCGGTGGCCAGCAGCTCGGAGATGTGGACGCGCTGGATGGTGCCGTCGTGGCGCGCCAGGCCCACGTCGGCGCCCTTCTTCAGGGTGCCGTTATGAATGCGCAGCAGGGCGAGACGGCCCAGGAACGGCGAAGCATCCAGGTTGGTGACGTGGGCCTGCAGCGGCATGTCCTCGTCGTAGGTGGGGCCGGGGATGCGGTTCAGAATGGTCTCGAACAGGGGCTCAAGATTCTCGGTGGGCAGCTGGCCGTCACCGGGGTTCTCCAGCGAGCACTTGCCGGCCTTGGCGGAGGCGTAGACGACGGGAACGTCCATGAGGGAGTCCACGTCGATGTCGACGCCCTCGTTCATGAGGTCCTCGCCCAGCGACAGGAGCAGGTCGGTCGTCTCGGAGACGACCTCTTCGATACGCGAGTCGGGGCGGTCGACCTTGTTGACGACGACGATGACGGGCAGGTGGGCCTGGAGGGCCTTGCGCAGCACGAAGCGAGTCTGCGGGAGCGGGCCCTCGGAGGCATCGACCATGAGGACGACGCCGTCGACCATCGACAGGCCTCGCTCGACCTCGCCACCGAAGTCGGCGTGGCCGGGGGTGTCGATGACGTTGATGATGACGCCATCCTCGAGGCCCAGAGCCTGAGCCGCAGGGCCGGTGTAGTGGACAGCGGTGTTCTTGGCGAGAATGGTGATGCCCTTCTCACGCTCGAGATCGCCGGAGTCCATGACGCGCTCGCCGGTCTTCTCGACCGTGTCGCGCTCGGAGAACGCTCCGGACTGCCAGAGCATTGCGTCAACCAGCGTGGTCTTGCCATGATCGACGTGCGCGACGATGGCGACATTTCGCAGGTCGGGACGCGTGGACATATGTGGACTCCTCAAATGTGGATACAGATTTATGCGTGTGAGGGGGCGCGCACGCCGCAGACACGACCGGTTCGAACCGATTTCACGCACATACGCTTCCAAGAATATCGGCTAAACAAGGGGCAACGCGATCCCCGTGTTGCGAATTCCACCACGTCGTGGACACGTGGCGAAGATATGAAGGGCCACCGGCCGGTCTATTTGCTCGTTCACAAGCAATGGCGTTAACTGGCTTGTATGACTGACATCGCCACGCTCAGCGCAGACGTTTCCACGGCCTCGACCCTTGTCACCCCCTTCGGCGCCCACCTGCTGTCCTGGCGTCCCACGGGCCACCCGGACGTCCTGTGGCTTTCCTCCCGCGCGGTGCTGGATGGTACGAAGGCGATCCGCGGCGGCATCCCCCTGTGCTTGCCCTGGTTTGGCAGCCCCACCGATTCCCCGACGAGGCCCGGTCAGGGAGCGGGTGCCCACGGTTTCGCGCGCACGAGCCCCTGGACGCTGCTGGGAAGCACCCAACCCGCGAACGACGCCCCGGCCTCGTTCTCCTTCGAGCTGCACCACACGGGCGAGACCTCCGCCCTCTACCCGCACTCCTTCTGCGCGCGTCTGGACATCACCGCCGGGGCCGAGCTGAACGTGACCCTCACCCTCACAAACGAGGACGACCATCCTTTCGCGATCGAGGCCGCCCTGCACACCTACCTGCACGTCGGAGACGTGAAAGACGTGACCCTGGAGGGCCTGGACGGGGAGCGCTACTACGACAAGGTTCGCGAGCGCTACGCCACCCAGACCGGCGACGTCACGTTCATCGGGCCGACCGATCGCGTCTACACCTCCACCCAGCAGGTCCAGGTCGTCGACCCGAAGCTGGGCCGACGCATCATCGTGGATAAGAACGGTTCGGGCTCGACGATCGTGTGGAACCCCTGGTCACAGGGCGCGGCCACGATGAGCGACATCGGCGAGGGCGAGTGGCAGAACTTCGTGTGCGTGGAAACCGCGGCAGTGCGCGAGCGGGCGCTGACGCTGTGGCCGGGGCACCCCCACATCATGACGCAGACCCTTGCCGTAGAGACGCTGGACTAACCGCCCCACGGGTAGGATTGGCTCCAGCTACGACCAGAAAGGCCCTCATGGCTCTCACTTCCGCGATCGCGTCCGCGTATCTGTCCGTTTCCCGTTGGAAGCTGTCCACGCAGCCCCTGCCGGACAAGGTCATCGTCATCGGCGCCCCGCACACCTCGAACTGGGACGGCGTCTTCATGGCGATTTCCATGTGGAAGTCCGGGCGCTCGTTCTCGTTCCTGGTGAAGGATTCCGTCGTCAAGGCTCCGGTGCTCGGGTGGTTCGTCAAGAAGATTGGCGCGGTTCCCGTGGAACGCAGCGCCGCGCATGGCCTGGTCGATCAGGTTGCCCAGCGCATCCGAGAGGCGGACACGTTCACGCTGTGCATCACGCCGAAGGGCACGCGCTCGCCGCGCGATTTCTGGAAGTCCGGCTTCTACCGCATCGCAATGGAGGCGGGCGTGCCAATCCAGCTGGGCTTCATCGACCGAAACACCCGCACGTTTGGCTGGGGACCGACGTACCAGCTGACGGGCGACGTGCGCGCCGACATGGAGGTCATTCGCGCGTTTTACGCCGACAAGGTGGGCATTCGCCCCGAGAAGACATCTGTGCCGCGGCTGCGCGCTGAGGACGAGGCCGAATGAGGTTCGCGCGAGCGCTGCTCGGTACCGCTGGGGCGCTCGCCCTGGCGGCGGGTGGCGCTGCAGCGCATGCGGACGAGCCGACGCAGATCCGCCTCGTCGAGGTCTACGAGATGACGCCGGGCGTGAGCGCGACACATCAGGTGACCCTGTCGACCGATCACGCTTTGATCGGCGAGCAGTGTCAGTCGATGGGCACGGCCGCCCAGGCGACTTCCTCGCTGCTGGTGGATGCGGGCGGGGTCATGGGATGCCGTTTCACCTGGAACCTCGAGGACGCGGGCGCCGAGGTCGTCTCGGTCGACGACGGTGGGGTTTTCCACTTCGAGTCGACGTCGGCCCGACTGCTGGAGGGCTTTTCCTCGCCCGAGGCATCGGCCTCGATCGAGTCGGTGACCCTCATCGCTCACGATTCAGTCATCGTCGAGGCCTCTGACGGCGGGGAGATTTCCGCTCCTTCGTCGTCTACGAAGAACGACGCGAGCACCGTCGTGTGGCACAGCGTGACGAACAACGTGAGCGCGTCGGGCTCGGTTGCTCCAGACGCCTCCGCGCCGACGCCGTCACCCTCCCCGTCTTCGAGCGCCACCCCCACACCTTCCTCTGCGCAGCGAGGAGGAAGCTCGCTCGGGCGTTCCCTGATGCCCGTCCTCGCAGTGACCGGGTCGGTGTTGGCTCTGGTGATCATCGGAGCCCTCGTACGCGGTCGCGCCGCGTCGCAACGGCGTGCAGCAGACGCTCAGTTCGATCGCGATGCTTCCCTGAAGAATGCGCGCCGCGATCAGGCGAATGCACGTCAGACCTCCGCGCTCCCCTACGCGCGCCGCGCGGCCGGCTCAACCGACTCCGAGCCGCCTTCGGACGAGGAGCGTTTCGCCCCGCCCGAGTGATTTCATTCGTCTGCGGCAACGACGTGCCCCGACCTCTGTGGAGGCCGGGGCACGTGTCGTTAGCCGATGTGGAAGTAGCGTTCGACGAGCTCTTCCACCGAAATACGCGAGTCGGCCAGGTCGTCTCGCAGGTGCACGTCCCCGAGCGCGACCAGGTGAGACGCCCACGAATCGATGAGGCCCGCGGGGAACACCCCCTTCGCCTCGTAGTCCTCGCGCTGGGTGAGGAGCCTACCGGCGGCCTCGAAGCAGGATCCGGGCAGCTGATCAAGGTCGGGGGTCTGCGAGGCGTCGCCGTCGACCTTGCGCTCGCGCGCGTAGTCGGCCATGCCCGGTTCGGTCAGTCCGATGCGTGCCGCGACAGCGATACCGGCTAGCAGCAGGTGGACGGCCGCGGAACCGTCGGGGCTGCGCAGCTCGACCGTTTGGGAGTCGTTCGGCAGCTCGTCGATGGGAGGCTCGGCGGGGTTCGCGTCACGGAACATCGAGTCATCGATGTTCTGCCATCCCAGGGGCACGCGCACGAGGACGGAGCGGTTACGGTCGCCCCAGCAGATCGCCGTGGGTGCCTCCTGGTGCGGCACGAGGCGCAGGAAGGATGTGGGGACCGTATTGCCGAAGGCGGTCAGGGAAGCGGCATGCGACAGGTAACCGCCGATGACCTTCAGGGCCGTCTCGGTCAGTCCCGATCCGGTCGAGAACTGGTTGACACCATCCTTGACGAGGCGGGTGTGGAAGTGCATGCCCGAACCGGCCTGACCAACCGCGATCTTCGGTGAGAAAGAGACGTGAATGCCGTAGGAGTGGGCAACCTCGCGCAGCACCCACTTCGCGAGCACCATCTGGTCGGCAGCATCCAGGGCGTCCACGGGCAGGAATTCGATCTCCTGCTGGACCATCTGAGAGCCGTTGGACACGAAGTTACCAACCTCCGAGTGGGCGTACTTGACCGCACATCCCATGGACACCAGATGCAGCAGGGTCTCCGTGCGCACGCTCTCCCACTTCGAGAAGGGGCCCGATTCGTGGTAGCCACGCTGCGGTTCGACGGGGAACAGGTCCTCCTCGTCTGAGAAGAGGTAGTACTCGAGTTCGCCGAGGGCCTGCAGTTCACAACCCGTCTCTTCCTTCAGGGCACGCTGAGCCTTGCGCAGAATCTCCTGCGGCGCCGAGGCCAGGGGCTTACCGTCGACATCGTAGAAGCCGCACAGGATATCCAGGGTCGGAATATGTGAGAAGGGGTTGAGGAAGGACGTGGCCAGGCGGGGCACGACGTACAGGTCCGAGGAGGTCGCCTCGACGAAAGTGAAGAGCGACGAGCCATCAACGCGTTCCCCCAGCGTCAGCACACGATCCAAGTGCGCCTTGGACTGGATCGCGAAGTTCAGCGTCTTCAGACGACCGTCGCCTCCGATGTAGCGCAGGTTGAGCATCCTGATGCCGTTGTCCTCGATATAGCCGATGATGTCGGCTTTCGTAAATTCCTTCGCCGACTTTCCGAGGGCAGCCACGAGGGGGTTTGGACTAAGGGAAACGGTGTCGGTCGACAGCATGAAGCACTCCTCTTTGAGTATGACTGGGTTCACGTTAGCGTGACCATTGTAGACCCGTTGAACAAACCTGACAGGCGGGAGATAATCGCAGACTTTCAATAGTCTGTGCAGACTGACGAACGAAAACACTCCAGAGCATTAGTGATGCTTGTTACACTTTTCGTAGTCAAGCCCAAGGAGCCACCATGGCGACCACTCCCCCCAGCCTTCCGCACGACACGACCAGACCACCCGCCTGCTCGTGGCGCGGCCTCCTTATCGATTCCGCACGCACATTCTGGCCGGTCCCAACCATGGAACTACTCCTGACCGTCATGGCCCGCTACCGCTTCAACGTCCTGCACTGGCACCTCACCGACAACGCCGGGTGGCGCATGCGCGTGCCCGGATACCCCATGCTGACCGCAATCGGCGGCAACATCCCCCGACAGCCCAGCGACTGGTACGACACCGAATGCGCCCCGAGCAGGAAAGGTTCATGGCGTCTTACCCCGGCCCACTCGACCCAAGGTTTCTACTCGGACGCCAACATTCGCCACCTCGTTGACTTTGCAGCGGCGCGCGGTATCCGCATCGTCCCCGAAATTTCCATCCCCTCCCACGCTGGAGCCGCGATCCGCGCGTACCCCCGCCTGGGAGACCCCGCCCTCGTCAATAAGGCTGCACACGGAACTAACCAGACACTCTGGCCCAGCGCCGCCTCCCTCAGCTTTGTCGAAGCCGCATTCCATCACGCCTGCTCCCTCTTCCCGTCCCCGACCATCCACATCGGGGGAGCATCGACCGACTGGGGGGCGTGGGAATCCGATTCCTCCCTGATGCGCGCAGGACTCGGCTCCGGCGCAGTGATCGAGCGGCTTTTTATCGACCGGGCGCTGCGCGCCCTTCACTTCCACGGCAGGCGCGCAGCCGCGTGGGACACCCTCACGATGGCCTATCCGACGCCTCCTCCGGGAACCATTCTCCTCGCCCACCGCCCCGGGGACGCTGGACGCCGGGCCGCCGAATCTTCTGGAGCGCCGTGGGTCCTGGCGGACGCCGACATCCTCACCCTCAGCCACCCGGGGCGCGTCAACAATGCCCTCGAACTGGGCCACACCCTGCCTGACCGCCTCACCCACGCGTTACGCGGGGAGCGTCTGAAAGGAGTCGAGGCCGTGGCATCGTCTTCGACCATCACCACCCCAGACCTCCTCTTCTACCATCTCCTCCCCCGCCTCCTCGTCGTCGCGGAAGCAGCGTGGCACGGCGAGAAATCCCTCACCTGGGAGAAACTGGCACCTCTCATCGAGCACGAGATGGCACACCTGCGACGCACAGTCCCCTACTGGAATCCACAGCAGCCATAGTGAAGGGCCGCGCACCCAAACCGAATGCGCGGCCCCGTGCCCCCTAGCGGGGCAGGATTCGGAGCAGGCATGAACCCGCCCCACTAGGACTATGAAGGTGCTACGACCAGGCTTTCAGACGCTCAGCGAGAGCACGTGCCGCAGCGTCCAGACGCTCTGCTTCCTGGACATCCTCACCCTTGACCGCACGCCAGTAGGCGACCTTCGTCCGCAAGAACTCACGCCGCAGCTCAAGAATCTGCGCTTCTTGCCGCAAGCGCTCATCCTGCTGTTCCAGCAAGGTAATGAACTCGGAAATATCACGCTCGCCGCCAAGGCCCGAGCGAACATACTCGCGCATATCAGCGATCGACATGCCCGACGCCGACAGACACGATACCCACGTCAACAGCTCGAGGTCGTCTTCCTGATAGATACGGTGACCACTCGAAGGGTCACGCGCGATGGCGGGAATAACGCTCACATCCTCGTAGTAACGCAGGGTGGACGCGGGCAGCCCAACAAGCGCCGCTACCTCCTTGATGGAGTACGTGCGCCCGGAGCTGGTCCCTACCATGACTTCACCCTAAAAGACCTCAAGTCCTTGAAGTCAAGCGGAAGTGCGGGACGTGCATCACGCGCTACGACCTGCACAAAGACGCAATCACCCATCTATCGCCACACAGGGTTGAGAATCGGCGCAAAACGCCACAGCGCACCCGCGTTAGAGAAGCTCTGCGCGCCGCTGGAAAGCCCAGATCGGACAGGTCTCCTCACGCATATGAACATCGACGCGGTCGAGAAGTTCACAACCGCCATTCAGATAGAAACGCGCATTCTTTTCCGTCGAGGTCACGAAGCCGTAGGCACGCCCACCACGCTTAGCCACATAATCCGGCAGGACCTTGGAAACCAGCCAACGCCCCACACCGCGGCCGCGCATGCTCGCATCAACGGAGAGCACCTCGAGATACCAGTCGAAATCGCCATTATCAATGGCGATCTGATCGGATCGGTCGGTCACGTCGAGGAAATCAGCCACGAGGCGCGGGGAGGCGTAGCGGAAGAGCTCATACCCTCCACTGACGAAGCTACGCACCACACCAACCTTGCGATCATGCATGAGCGCCGTTGCGACAATGCGCCCCTCATGCTCCACGACAAGCGCATGACGCACCCACTGATAGGAAGAGGCGAGCATCCGATTGATCGCGGCCAGACATTGCGGGTAACGGTCCGGCTGGTAGAGGTAGGGCTTGAGCATGATATGCAGCGGATAGTCGAGGAACCCCTCGGTGATAATACGCGTCATTTCGGGAATATCATCGCGCGTAGCAGGTCGACACTTCACGGGCCACCCCCTTCATCAACATGGACGTATGAGCGATTATCTATCGAAAACCTAACTGCAGGTAGATACCTGTCTATCCTACGGGATAGACGCCGATCTAGCCTTGTCAACGAGGCATGTTTTTCTTTGTCACTCGACACTCTTTCACTTGACGATCGGTCAGGCAATCTCGCGCGCATTCCTCCCTCGTTGCTTTGTATCCACGAACGGACGATAATCGAGTGGTTCATATCAGGAGGACTGCATGCGACTCTTTCGCGCCCTGTGCGCCACGCTCGGGGCACTGCTCATCGTGTCGACGCTACCGTCGGGGGCCTATGCCGCCGACGGGCCGACGCTGTCAGAGACATTCGTTCTGACCAAGGACGGCCAGCTCGTCGACACGCTGACAATCATCGATCCGTCGCGGACGATGAGCGAGTCGGCGTGCCAGCCATACGCCGGTAAGTCGTCGGACCAGCACGTTGAGTTCGTGACGCGCGACGACGCGACCGTGTGCCACATGCAACTCATGTACACGAATGCGGAGAATGAATCTGAGTTCTCCATCGAGGACTCAGGCGAGTTCGTCATGACCGCTCACGCCGAGCGCACGCTCACCGAGTCTCGCAAATTGTTCCACCCGGACCTGACGCTGAAGTCTCTCTCCCTGAGCGTCGAGGGAGAGGTGCAGTCCTCCACCGCGGGTGCTTCCACGTCTGCAACAACGTACGAGGGCCGCACATTCTCGGTCACTTCATGGACCGACACCGTGCCCCAAATGATCACCGTGAAGGGCTCTCTCACCCCTGGCGGAGACCCCAGTGCCGCGGCGACGACGAATGCGTTGAAGGATCCGTGGGGCGCGACCCCGATGCCTGCCTCGGCCTCGGCGAGCCCGAGTGCAGCGCCGACGGCAGATGCTCCCGCCGCACCCGAGTCCTCCGATCCGCCGATTGCTCTTCTCGTCGGTCTCATCGTTGGCCTCATCCTTCTCGTTATCGGCATCGTCATTGTCGTCTACGTTGTGCGGGCCAAGCGTGGAAAGAAAGCCACATCCGAAACGCAGGGCGCTACCCCGGCATCTCATGAACGCCGTCCCTCTCCTTCTCGCGTAAACGAGGGCGGGGCGCCCTACGCTCCTCCTGCACCGAATGCGCCCGCCCCTGCTCCGGCTCCCACCGAGCGTCCTTCGGCCTCGATGAATCCTCCGCAGCCGACACCGCGTGACACCGGTTTCACGTGGGAGCACAAGTCGCGCCCGAAGCCCGCCGCTGCTCCTGCAGCTGCGACCCCGGAGGCTCCCAAGAGGCGACGCTCGCGCAAGGATCACAGGCCCGCAGTCTTCCCTGAGCGCCCTGCCCAGCCGATGACCGGTCAGCCGATGCCTACCGCCGACATGGCCAGCGGCCCCCTCCAGGCCCCGATGACTGACGTTTCTCAGCGCAGCGTAGCCCCGGTCGCACCCCCTGCTTCCCTGCAGGCTCCTACCGTCGCACCGGCCCCGACCACCACTCCGACACCCACGCAAGCGTCCCAGCCGCCCGTCGTGCCGGCGCCGCAGGCCGCAGCAACGGCACCACGGCAAGAGACTCACACGGAGTCCACCTCTGAATCCTCGCTTCGCCGTCGTTCGCGCCAGGCCGCGGAGGCTCAGCCAGCGGCCGACGTTCAGCCGGCGTTCCCGAGCAGACGTTCGCAACGTCAGGCGGTCCGCGACGCGCATGTTCCGCAGCCTATCCCGGCACCCGACGAAGCACCCGCGGCTCAGCAGACGCCGGTTCCCATGCCCGAACCTCCCGCCCCGCCCGTCCCGCCGCCTCCCGCGAGCGCCGTCGACGCTCCCGAGACGATGCTGATCCCGAAGGTGCCCCAGGTCGCCATCCCGATGCCCGAACCCGTCGTGGCGGTTGAGCCCGAACCGGTCGTCGAACCCGAACCGGTCGTGGCGGTTGAGCCCGAACCCATCGTCGAACCCGAGCCGGTCGTCGAGCCCGAACCCGCCGTGGTGGTTGAGCCTGCACCGGTCGTCGAACCCGAACCCGCCGTGGCGGTTGAGCCCGAGCCGGTCGTCGAACCCGAACCCGCCGTGGCGGTTGAGCCCGAACCCATCGTCGAACCCGAGCCGTTCGTCGAGCCAGAACCCGCCGTGGTGGTTGAGCCTGAACCGTTCGTCGAACCCGAACCCACCGTGGCGGTTGAGCCCGCGCCCGTCGTGGAACCCGAGCCGGTCGTCGAGCCCGAACCCGTCGTGGAACCCGAGCCGGTTGCCGAGCCCGAACCGGTCGCGGAACCTGCCCCGGCCTCGTCGATGTCGTTCGTCGATGACGCGGAGATGCCGACCGCGCAGATTCGTCGTGTCCGTCGAGTAAGGCCCGCAGACTGGGAGACGCCCGAACCAGCCACGCCGGTGCAACAACCCGAGCCTGCCCCTCAGGTGTCCGCGCCCCCGATGACGCCGGCTCCGTTCGAGCAGAGTGCGCCCACCATGCCTTCGGTCGTCGAGCAGCCGCAGGCGCCCGCGTCCCCGCAGATGCCCTCACCCCTTCAGACGCCGACAGCTCCGGCCCCCTTCCAAGAGGACTGGAACGCGGAGATCTCGCAGAAGAAGGAAGCCCCGCGCGAGCAGGAAGGCGACAAGAAGCGCCGCAGGCTCTGGGGCTGGGGCAAGCGCCGCAAGAAGCGCAACGAGGCCGCCGTCTCGCCCGAACCCGAGATCGACGAGCCGATTGAGTCCTCGTACGCGCCGATGATTTCGGTCGACGCACAGGACGAGGATGACTGGAACGACTGGCAGAACTGGAACTCGCGCAGCTAAGCGAGCACCGGGGTGCGCCTACAGGCGACTCTCGGCCTCAGCAAGCTCGACGTAGCGCGCGAGCTCCTCGTCCAGATCGTCCAGATCATCCGTCCCGTCGGACGGAGCCTCAGCCTCCGCGTCTGATTCCTCCTGCCCGTAGCGCTCCAACAGGAGGCGCTCTCGGTAGAGGTTGTCCGCCGTCATGCCGATGTTCCGCATGAGGGACGCGTTGAGGACCATACCCACGACAATGCCGATAATCGGCAGGATCTGCGCCATCTTCATGCCGACGAGGCGCGCTCCGAGGGCCGCGAACAAGGAGTTCACGGATGCGGTCAGCGCGTTGTTTCCGACGCTCCCCATCGATCCGCGCTTGGTCATCTTGCGCACCACCTTGTTAAACATGCGCATCGAGGTCTCCTTCTCGACGGCATGGTCATCAACCGTGCTACGCGGGGCGATCGCCTGGGATAAAACCATCGCGGAGAACAGCTTTTCCGCTGGATCCTTCGTGTCATACCCGTAGTACGCAGCCGTATGCGACACGAGGCGCGCAGAGGAGGCCAAGAACGTCGCGATATCGAGGCCGATTGCCCCCATGATCACGCCGATACCGGGTGCCGAAGCGATGCCCAGACCGAGGAGAGCCGCAACCGTCCCTCCCGTCGCGAATACGCTGCTCACCGCTCCTTCCGTCGCGGTAACGACGGCATATCCCACCTTCAGGTGGGGCCTGACCAATTGGATCTCTGTCAGGTTCAGGTTTCGGATGTCCTCGAGACACTCCACGTCGTTGCCGGCCCTGCGATACGCCTTCACAATTCGTTCGCGTCGGACCGATGATTCGGCGGCTGATGTCGCCTTCTCGACGAGCCCCAAAACAGCCGATGAGATCCAGCCCGCAATCGCAGCCACACCGGGGATTTTACGCGCGAGGCCAACCACTTTTTTCAAAGGGGTGAGCACGTACGAACGGATGCGCTGAGTGATGACTCGAGGACTACGGGGGTTGACCTGAGCAGCCTTCCATTCCTGGATCGCATCCCACTGAGCACGATCGCCGTCGGTCATGCGCTGCCGAATATCGTCGCGTGTGCTGTTCTCTTCCTCCGGCTGATCTGTCATACCCCAAGCCTACCCGACCAAGATAAAGCGGCCCACGCCATAGAGCAAGCGGGACTACGGTTCTCCTACTGTCGACTCTCGGCCTCGGCGATCTCCACGTAGCGCGCGATGTCTGCGCTCAGCTCCTGGCTGTCGGCAGGCCTCGCCAGGTCCGTCGAGGCACCGTCGGCGGCCCCCACGCGGCCATAGCGTTCCGCAAGGAAGCGCTCGCGATACAGATGATCGGCGGTCTCGCCGATGGTGCGCATCAGGGCGGCATTGAGCCCGGCGCTCACGACGACTCCCGCGACAGGGACGATCTGCGCGAGCTTGCGAGACGCCAGCCGTACGCCCATCGCGCTGAAGAGGGAGTTCATCGCGCCCACGACCATGTTGCCGCCGAGGCCATCGACCGAACCGCGCCGGGCGAGGTCACGCATCACCTTGTTGAAGGCCAGCATCGTCGTCTGCTTTTCGACGACGAAATCGTGACCGCTGCCCGTCGGGTCGATCGCCTGCGAGAGCACCATCGTGGAGAAGAGCCTCTCCGTGGGGTCCTCCGAGTCGTAGCCGTAGTAGGCGGCCGTGTGTGCGACGAGGCGCGTCGCAGCGGCCAGGAAGGTCGTAATATCGACGGCGATCGCCGAGGCCGTGACCCCCACTCCCGGGGCGGAGGCCACGCCCATGCCGAGCACGGCAGCAACGGAGCCACCCGAGGCGAACACGCCGCTCACCGCTCCCTCGGCGGCCGCGGTCGTCGAGTAGGCCAGGCTCAGGCGTGGCTTGACGGCAAGGACGTCGTCGAGCGTCAGCGAGCGGATGTCCTGCAGGCTACGCACGTCAAAGCCCGCGGAACGGTAGGCCTTGAGGATGCGCTTGCGGCGCACCGAGGCCTCGGACGCGGAGGCTGCCAGCTCGACGAGGCCGACGGCAGCGGAGGACACGGTTCGAGTCAGCGCCTCGCCGCCGGGCACCTTGCGCACGACGGACACCGCCTTGCCCAGAGGCGCAAGGGCCGCCGAGCGGACGCGCTGCGAGATGACTCGGGGGCGGATCGGGCGCATCTGCGTGTCCTTCCACCGCTGGATTTCGTCCCAGTGGGCGGCATCGGACTCGCTCATGCGCGCACGCAGATCATCAGACACGCTCTCCCCTTTTCTCTCGCTGGAGCTAACTCACCAACACTACACAGTGAGGGCCTTGAGCGGGGCTGTGGCACGACCGCGTCCCCTGTTATGCTTGTGACCTGGTAGTCAGATTCGGCCTCGATACGAAGGAGCTTCCATGGAATCGCGCGAGTCACTCATCAACCAGATCGCTCTTCTCCATGAGGAGAAGGAACACCAGAAGATCATCGCGCTCATCGAGGGACAGCCCCCGGCCGCGATGGACTACGAGCTGACGAGCCTGCTGGCGCGCGCCTACATCAACTACGCCCAGCCGTATATGGATTCCTTCCAGGAACACATCAAGCACGCGGTGGAGCTGCTGCGCAGCGTCGAGGCCGAGGGCATGGCTGACCCTCAGTGGTACTACCGCATCGGCACCGCCCTGTACTGGCAGGACGAGGAAGAAAGCGCCATGACGTACCTGGAGCAGTGCCTCGCGATGGACCCCACCCACGAGGATGCTCCGCAGGTCATCGAGGAGTGCAAGCGCGCCCTCGAGCGTCGCACAGTCGTGCGTCCCCTCGATATGCGTGCGCTTGTCGACTTCTTCGAGCGCAACGACTACAGGTACGACGTTGAGGACAATCGCCTGCGCACGGGCTTCACGAACGGCTACTACGTGTTCTCCGTGGTCGACGACGGTGCGGACTTGAGCATGTGGGGCGGCATCCGCGAGGACGTGTCGATGGAGCTGCGCCCGCGCCTGATCCAGGCGTGCAACGACTGGAACGCGGCCACCAAGTGGCCCAAGGTTTACGTCGCGACACTGGACGACGGCACGCAGCGCGTGTGCGCCGAGCAGTTCGTCTCGTCTCGCTACGGCATGACCGACGCGCAGGTGTCGATCAATATCGACCGCTTCATCTCCGCGTCCGAGTCCTTCTTCAAGGAGCAGATCGAGCGTATCCCCGCACTGGGCGGCTCGAGCGAGTAACGCTCGCACAGAGACGTTCCCCGGCCTCGTCTTTTCGGACGAGGCCAGGGTTCGTTATACGGTCACTGCCCTACGCGCTGCGGCGAGGCACGTAGACGCTGAGGCCGCCGTCGCTGACCATGCCGGTGAGCGTTCCGTCGTCCGCGACGCGCACGGACGGGTGACCTCCGATGATGCACTCCCACTCCTGGCCGGCGTGGCGCGTTCCCACGTAGAGGGTCTTCTCGGCGGCCATCCGGTCGGAGAGGATGATGGCACAGCCGGAACCGGGGATCTCGTCCTTACCTTCGCGGGCGAAGCCCACGACGTCAGGGTTGTCGAAAGCGTTGTGCTGCGGGCCTACGGCCGCGCGGGCGCGAATCGACATGAGGATCGGCAGCTCACGCACAGCGGGCAGGTCGTCGGACTCGGGGGAACCCAGGAGGTCACCCCAGAACACGCAGGGAACCCCGGCCTCGTTGAAGAGGATGAGGGCGTAGGCGGCCGCCTTGAACCAGGGGGCGACCGTGGAGGCCAGGGACTGGCCTGGCTGCGTATCGTGGTTTTCGACGAACGTGACGGACTTGTCGGGGCGAGAGGCCGTCAGCGTGTTCTCCCACAGGCGAGCAAGGTCCACGTTGCCGTCCGACACCGACGCGTCGTGCAGGTGGTAGTGCAGGGGGACATCGAAGAGCATGACGTTGGGGACCCGCGCGAGATAGCCTTCGAGTTCGCGCACATCGCCGCTCCAGTACTCGCCGACGGCGGGCAGGCGGCGCCCTGTCGAAGTGCGCAGATCCTCGAGCCAGCGGGCGTAGAAGTCCGAGCCCACGTGTTTGACGGCGTCCAGGCGCAGCCCGTCCACGCCGGTCGTCTCGACGTACCACTTGCCCCAGCGGTCCAGCTCCTCGCTGACGCGGGGGTCGGTGACGTGCACGTCGCAGCCCATCAGGTAGTCGAAGTTGCCGAACTCGGTGTCGACGGACTCGTTCCACTGCTTGCCTTCAAAGAGCCACAGGCCGTTACGCTTCGTGGCTTCATCCCAGTCGATGCCGTGGAAGCACGTCCAGTCCCACGTGAAGTCCGAGTAGACGCCCGCGCGCCCCGGGAAGGTGAAGCGGGTCCACGCCTCGATCGTCTCGGGCTCGCCGATGGCCTCGTGGCGGTTCTGGGGATTGATCGGGGTGGCGCGAACGGTCTCGGTCGCGTCGGCGCCCATGCGGTGGTTGAGGACGATGTCGGCGCATACGGCGATACCCGCCTCGTGCAAGGCCTCGATGGCGGCCAGGTACTCGTCCTTCGTCCCGTACTTCGTGGGCACGGAGCCCCTCTGGTCGAACTCGCCCAGGTCGTACAGGTCGTAGACGCCGTAGCCGACGTCGTTGATGCCCTCGTGCCCCTTGTAGGCGGGCGGCAGCCAGATGATAGTCACGCCCAGGTCTGCGATCGCCTGGGCGTGCTCGGCGAGGTAGCGCCAGTGGCTGGCGTCCGGCACCATGTCCCAGGCGAAAGCCTGCAGGATCAGCGGGCCCGCCTCCGTCGTGGACGAGGCCAGGGCCGGGTCAGTCGTCTCATTCACCCGCATATCGTGGCAGGTTTGCCCACCCCCGGGCGCGCGCGAGGGGCAAACAGTGGCGGGATATACACGGTAACGAGGCCAGGGCTGCGTACCGCTAATTCGCGCGGTCCCGGCCCCGGCCTCGTCGGTGATGTCGTTACTTGCGGCGACCGAAGAGGCCCTTGACACCTTCCGCGATTCCGGAGGCCGCGGTCATAGCGCCATCGGCGATGCCGGTCGCCGCAGTCTTTGCGCCACTCGCGACAGCCTTGGTCGTGCTCTCGAGCGCCTGCTGGGCACCGTCCAGCACGCCCGGCTCCTGATCGTCGGGGGTCGCTTCGCTGACAGCCTGCTTCCATTCCTCGGCGTCGACTCCGGGAGGCGGCAGCTCGCGCAGGTGGCCCTTGAGGCGGGTGGACTGGGACTGGAGCGACACGAACGTCATGCCGCCAGAGACAACGCCGCCGATGACGGGAATGACCTTGGAGACGCCCTGCGCGAAGCTCTTCTTCGTGACGTTGATGCCGATGTATCGCAGACAGTGCTTCATGACCGGGTACCACGAGGTTTTCGTCAGGGCCTGCTTGGTCAGCTGTTTCTGGAAGGCGGGCATCGCGACCGAACGCGCGAACGCCGTCAGGGACTGGGCCGCGCCGCCAACCCCAAGCATGACGCCGAAGAACACCGCGAGGACGCCGATCGTCTCATCGTCGACCTCGTCCATATCGCTGAGGAGCTCACGCCAGCCGTACAGGTAGGCGAGCTTCTGCATGATCCTGAAGGCATGCACGTAGTACTGGGTCAGGTCCGCGGGTATCGTGCCGAGCATCGCGAAGCCACCGGGGAGGCCTGCGGCAAAGGACATCGCCGCGGACTTGTTCGTCTCGAAGGAGATGATGCCGTCCGCGAGCATATCGAGATCAGTCAGGCAGACACCGGCGAGCACAGGGTTCGAGTCGACGGCACGCGTAATCGCTTCGTCACTCATGTGGAGTTTGCGCAGCTCCTGACGCAGGAACTCGTCGCGGGTGATGCGCACGCCGCGGATGCGCACAACCTTCTTGAGGAACTCGATCGCGTACTGTTCGGCTTCGGAGTTCTGCTGGGCAATCGTGTCGCGCAGCTCGGCGACACCCTCGGTCGCATCGTCCGTGAGTTCTACTTCGCCGCTCGTGTCAAGCACGATCTCTCGGCCATCTTCTTCGAATTCACCGTTGACGCCAAGCTCGTCGAGGTTGTCGCTCATCTCATTCCTTTACACTCCGTTGTCGCCTCAATACGAGGCCTGGATACGCGACAACTATAGCCTAGCTTTCCTCCGTGATGGCGCTCATAACACACCGTCATTGTGCTCGGATGCGAGACCGCCAGGAACGACCCTACGCTGGTCTCATGTGGATCCTCGCCGCCTGCCTGTCAGCGCTGTTCGCGGGGCTGACTGCTATCCTCGCGAAGGCGGGCGTCGCATCGACGAGCTCGACGGTCGCGACAGCGCTGCGCACGGTTGTCGTGGCCGCAGGGGCGTGGGGTATGGCGGCGCTGACGGGAACGGCCTCCGGCGTTACCTCTATCGACGGGACATCTGCGCTGTTCCTGGTGTTGTCCGGGTTGGCGACGGGGGCCTCGTGGCTGTGCTATTTCGCGGCGCTGTCTCGAGGGGACGTGTCCCGCGTGGCGCCGATCGACAAGCTGTCGACGGTCCTGGCGATCATCCTCGCGCTCATCTTGCTGGGCGAACCGGTGAGCATGTGGGCGCGGCCGGGATTATCGCGATCACGGCGGGGACGCTTCTGATGGTGGAACCCGCTGAGCTATCGGGCCTTCCTCGCGCGCTGCGCGGTGGCGGGAGCTGGCTGACGTTCGCGCTCGCGTCCGCTCTGTTTGCCGCGTTGACGTCGATCCTCGGGAAGGTCGGCATTTCAGGTGTGGATCCGACGCTGGGGACGGCGGTGCGCACGCTGGTGGTGCTGGCGATGGCGTGGGTGATCGTGGGCGCTCAGGGTCGCCTGGGCGAGGTGCGGTCTATTCCAGGTCGCGAGCTGACGTTTATTGTCGCGTCGGGCGCTGCGACATGCGCGTCCTGGCTGGCGTACTATCGCGCACTGAAGGATGGGCCTGCCTCGGTCGTGGTGCCCATTGATAAGCTGTCGATCCTCGTGACGGTTGCCGTGTCAGCCGTGGCGTTTCACGAGCGTTTCACGCCGCGCTACCTGCTCGGCCTCGCCCTCATGTGCGCGGGCACGGTGGCCATGGTGGTGGCGTAGATTCGTGCCTGCTCTGCGTTTTAGTGGCCTTGTTTTTCTTCTGAGGTGTCGGTGTTGTTGACGATGAGTTGACCGAGCGGGAACGGGCCGGTCGTTTCGGTGGTGATGACCAGGCCATTGATGGTCTGAGTGTCACCCGTGAAGGGGTTGGTGGCCGTACCCGCCCAGGTCGTGG
>OKWY01000006.1_pt1 | contig 191493 bp, 146 predicted proteins | sample 1607041 | NCBI WGS metagenome assembly OKWY01 (sample SAMN07501038, study PRJEB24779) | human gut metagenome | isolation source: stool | host: human infant | place: USA: Pittsburgh, PA | reverse complement strand
AGCAACCATTGAAACCACCATCACCTCTGCACCCGAAAAATGCACCAAAAACGCCCATTTCGCACCCGCAAAGGCGATGGCGGTTTCAGGCAACCGGGCGGCCTGGCCGACAGGGCCTGACCACAGCGCCCGTGGGCGGCGGCGGACCCTGGCCGGGCGGCCAGTGGGCGGCCGACGTTACAAACGTCGTCAAACCAACACGATTCAAATCGCCTCACGAGGGCCCCTGTTACAAACGTCGTCAATCTAAGCCCAAAAACCACCATTATCAGCGAAAAAGCCGTTGAATTGACGACGTTTGTAACAACGGGGCAGAAATCCACACGAAAAACACCCTGGATTGACGACGTTTGTAACAACACGCACCAAAGCACCCCAAAAACCAAGCACACCAGGCCCCTGTGACACCCACTAGGAGCGGCAGGACCTGACTGCGACACCCATGGGCAGCGACGACACCACCGCCACCCACATTTCGCACGTAATTTATCGCGGTCATTTTTCGAGACACCCCAAAAACGTTGCAATTCCGACGATATAAATTCAATGTTTGAACAAGTCGCAGGGGAATTACGTGCGAAATTGATGGGCGGTGGCGGGGCCTGGACGGGCTTCGAGGTGACGCGCCGAACCACCAATCAGTACACCAGGCCCCACTGGTGTGTAGGGCGCCGGAGGGACCGGAGGGCACGGGCGGGCTTCGAGGCGCGGCGCCGAACGAAGTGAGGCCCTAGCCTCGCGGGCGGCCGGGCCCTCCGGCGCCCGGAACACCAGCGGCGCCACAAGCAACGCCGCCCGAACACTCGCGGAAGGAAACCCCTACAGCCCCAGGAACGCCTTGATCGCAGGCATTTCGCGCACGGCCTGCACCAGGCCGGCACGGTAGGTCGCCTCGAGGCGTTCGCGCCGCGACTCGGTGTTGTTGATCCACAGGTTGTCGGGAGCGAACACGTAGGCCTGGCCTCGTTCTTCGAGTTCGAAGAGGAAGCGACGTCCCGCGTTGTAACGGTCGGGACGACGGGCTACGCCCTCGAACACGGACGGGAAAGAACGGTAGGCGGTGCGCAGAAGGGCGCCGACGCTGGCGGGCATGGGGCCCTTGACGTAGTCGCGGGGGCGAGTGAGGACGACGAGGAGCTTGCGGTAGCCCTCGCGCAGAGGCTGATCGAAGGGCAGGCCGCCGTTGGGGCCGAGCGCACCATCGACGTAGGTGTCGCCGTCGATGTCGACGGGCGGCATGAGGATCGGCAGCGTGGAGGAGGCTCGGATGATGGGTCCGAGCGTGTCCAGGGTGCTCATTTCCTCCTTGGAGAACCAGCGGACCTCACCACGTGACGCGTTGAAGGTCGCGACGCGCGTGGTGGCCGGGTTCGCCAGGAACGCGTCCATGTTGAAGGGCAGGGCGCCGTCGGGGTAGCAGATCTGCTGGTAGATGTACTCGGCGTTGAAGTAGCCGTGGCCCTTACGGAAGTGCTTGAGCCCGCCGAATTCGGGATCCTCGACGAGGTCGACGAAGGTGTCGTGAGAACGCTGAGCATCGCGGGAGGTGAAGTTGCACAGATGGCTGGACCCCGCGGAAACCCCGGAGATATGGGGGAAGTTGATGCCTTCGGCGATGAGTCGGTTCACGAGCGCGGCCGTGTAGGCGTTGCGCATGCCGCCGCCTTCGAACACGAGGGCGGTGTCGTCGATGGTGACCATCGTGGCGATGGATTCTTCGGGGGTCGGGTAGTGCTCTGGCGTTTCCTTCACGTTTCGACCCTACCGCCGCGCCTCGAACCTACGCGCGCGTATGCCCGGTGAAGACCACGTAGTGGTAGAAGAAGAAGCGGAACGCCGTGCCCAGGGCGAAGCCGACGACGTAGACGGCGATGTTGTCGGCCAGCGCCGAGGTGAACCCGAGGATGTGGTGAGTGAACAGAAGGCAGAACTGGGAGATGCCGATGCCGCAGGCGTTCGCGAAGAAGAAGAGGATGGCCTCGCGCGTGGCGTTGTCCCGCGTGCGGCCGCGGTAGGTCCACAGGCGGTTGGCAATCCACGCGTAGAGGGTCGCGGTCGCGGCGGCGACGAATTGCGCGGTGTTGGGGTGCCCGGCGAGGAAGCCGAGGGGCCCGTGCTGGAGCAGGTTGAACAGGCCGGCGTCGACGACGAAAGCGGTGGCTCCGACCATGCCGAACTGGATGAACTCGCGCACCCAGGCGAGGATGCGCTCGGTGAGGCTCAGGGACGAGGCCGGGGCCGCTCCCCCGTCAACCTGCCCCCGGGTGCCGGGCTGGGAAAGAGGGGCGGAGGAGTCCGCGAGCGCCGCGGGTTCGAGCGCGGCAGTGGTTCCGCGCGAGGAAGCTTGTTCGTCATTCACTCGTATAGTCTCGCACGGTCGCACCGCTGTTTCGTGGATCCTCATCAGTTGGCCCACCTCTAAGATGGTCCACATGACTGACACCACCACGCGCGAGGCGGCCACTGCCTCGTCGATGAACACTCCCCCGGTTGCCCCAAAGCGTTACGGGTACCGGGTTCGCGACCAGTTCGGGCAGCATTTTGATGACCCGTGGGATTGGTTGCGCGACGGCGAGGACCCCGAGGTCAGGGCTCATTTGGAGGCGGAGAACGCATGGGCGGACACGGTGACGGCACCGACGCGCGAGGCGGCGGCGCGCCTCGTGGAGGAGGTCAAGGCTTCCACGGCGCTCACCGACGTGACGGTCCCGATCCGCGAGGGCGAGTTCTGGTACTTCCGGCGTTTTGCCGAGGGCCAGTCGTACGCGACGCATCACCGCGCGCCGGTGGAGCGCGACGAGGCCGGGGTGCCGGTCCCGCTCGTCCCCCAACCGGGCGTGCCAGCGCGGGGCGAGGAGCTCCTCGTCGATGAGAATGAGTGGGCGCGCGGGCAGGAGTTTTTCCGCCTGGCGGACATGTACCCGTCCCCGGATGGGCGCCTGATCGCGTGGGCACGGGACACGAGCGGGGATGAGCGCTACACGTGGGTCGTGCAGGAGGCGTCGGGCCGGGTGATCGACGAGGCCGTGGTGGACGCAGGGTACGGCTTCGCGTGGGCGGATGATTCCGCTTCCTTTATCTACATGGGCGTGGACGACGCGTGGCGCGCGTGCGACGTGTGGTTGCACCGCGTGGGCACGCCGCGCGAGGCCGACGAGCTGCTGTTGGTCGAGCCGGACGAGGGCTTCGAGATGGGGTTCGCGCCCTCGGGTTTCCCGGGGCACGTCGTCATTCACGCCTCGTCGTCGACGGCGGGCCGCGCGTGGCTGTGGCTGCCCGCCCACCCATCCGTGCGCCCGCTGCCGCTGATGCCGGTGCGCCCGCGCACGCTGGTGTCGGCGGATTCGGCGGGGGATCGCCTGTTCATCGTGCATACGGGGCTGACGCAGGAGGGCTCGCTCGCGCAGGCGATGCTGCCCGCAGGGGGTTCGCCCGAGGCCTTGGCGGGCCTCGGCGTCACGTCCTCCTCCGCGTTCTCGCGGGGGTCCCTGGCGGATCGCACGCCGGGCACTCCCCTGCCGGAGGACGAGCTCGCGCCCCTCACGCCGTTTGAGTCCTGGGAGCCGCTGCGCAGCCCAGGTCCCGGCGAGCGCATCACCGACGTCGAGGCTCACGCGGACTACGTGGCGCTCTCGCTTCGTTCGGGCTCTCTGACGCAGGTTGACGTGTGGGATCGCCGCGAAGCCTCACCCACGTGGCGACGCGTGGAGGTCGACGCCCCGGTGCGCACGATCGCGACCGTGCCGACCCCGTGGACCGATCCGCTGCGCGTGGAGTTCCAGTCGCAGACCGTGCCCCCCACGGTCGCCGAGGTTTCTCTGCCGGACCCCGCCCCGGCCTCGTCCCCCGAAGACCCCGAAGGCGCGGCGCTGACCGTGCGGACCCTGCGCACCCGCGAGGCGCCCGGCTGGGACCCTACCGAGTTCGTCGAGGAGCGCGTGTGGGTGCTCGCGCGCGACGGCGCGACCCGCATCCCCGTCACCCTCATCCACCATCGCGACGCGCGCCCGGACGGCACGCACGCGGGCTGGCAGATCGGGTACGGCTCGTACGAGGTCAGCTACGACCCCGAGTTCGAGACCCTGCGCCTGCCGATCCTGCGCCGCGTCGTCTACGCGATCGCGCACGTGCGCGGCGGCGGCGAGATGGGCCGCGCCTGGTACGAGGACGGCAAGGAGCTGGTCAAGGAGCACACCTTCACGGACTTCATCGACGTGGCCGACTGGCTGGTCGACTCCGGGTGGGTGGCGCCCGGCCGCCTGGTCGCGGAGGGCCGCAGCGCCGGAGGCCTGCTCATGGGCGCGGTCACTAACGCCGCCCCCGATCGCTTCCGCGCGATTTTGGCGGGCGTGCCCTTCGTGGATGCGCTCACCACGATCCTGGACCCAACTCTGCCGCTCACCGTCGGCGAGTGGGAGGAGTGGGGCAATCCGCTGACCTCGCGCGCCGTGTTCGACGCGATGAGCCGCTACACGCCGTACGAGAACGTGCCCGACGGCGCGCTCCTGCCCGCGATCATGGCGACGACGTCGGTCAATGACACGCGCGTCGAGTTCGTCGAGCCCACCAAGTGGGTGCAGCGCCTGCGCGAGGCCACCGGCCAGGTTCCCTCCACGGACGAAGCCGGGGCTGGGCAGCGCTGCAATTGCTGCGATTCGGAGGCCGGCGAGGCGAGCGCGAGCGGGGAGGCCGGCCACGGCCTCGTCGCCGCACGCGACCCGCTCGAGCGTCCGATCATCCTGCGCACCGAGATGGTCGCCGGGCACGCCGGCCCGTCCGGGCGCGAGGGCCGGTGGGCGGCGCGCTGCGAGGAGTTCGCCTTCGCGCTGGGCCAGGTGGGCGTCACGGTGTAACAGGTGGGGGCGGTCTTCATTGGAGGACCGCCCCTCTCGCGTTGCATCACTGTGCCGCGCGGCTGCACGCGTTACTGCGCGCCACCGTCCCAGCCGGGCCGCAGGGCGAAGGACTGGATGTCCGCCGTCGGCGTCAACTCGCCTTTCTTGAGGAAATAGGCCAGGTCACGGGTCGTGAAGATGTCACGCCACTCGCCACCTTCCCAGGGCCTGTACGAGAGGGTCACGACGCGGTCAGAGCGACGATCCTTCAGCGCGTAGACGCCGGTCTCGGTCACCTGGAAGGTCGCCAAGTATCCGTCCGGCCCATACGTTGGCGTATCAAGCGAAAACAAGTAACGTCCCTGGCCACTCGCCGGGTCGACAGCGAAAGCATCCCCACCCCACGACACGAACCTGTACTCGTTGCCCACGCGAATCGCCTCGTACTCGGAAACGCCCTGCTCATCATTCAACTCAAGGGGGTTGCCGGCCTCGTCGAGGACGGGAATGATCGAGCGCTCACCCGTTGACAGGTCCCACCGCTCAAGAACCACCGTTCGCTGCCGCTCGCTCGTCGAACCATGGCTTGAGGCAGCGGCCTCGTCCGACAGCTCGGTCGGCATCGTGATGACGTCCCCTTCGCAGGCAAACATGTGTTGTCGCGACCCCAAGCCGTCGATCATCGGCGCTACCGCGAGGACTGGAGACTCCTCGCCATCGTGGTCATTGAGCTGAACAACAGCCGCGAGGGTGGTCGGCGGCTTCTCGTCGCCCGATCGAGCAGCATACGCCGCGAACGCTGCGGCACTGATGCCGCGAGACTCCTTCGTGTCGGTGATCGCCAAGATCCGCGCCCCACACTGCCCGACAGAGCCTCCTGTCTTGTCATTCTCGACGCTCGCCACACGTCCATCAACGTGGACGGTGTCAACCTCATACCCAAACTCTTCACCACTCACAACCGCGAGCGCGCCATCGGGGAGTGCATAGCGTTGACGCTCGTCGCTGCGGTCTCCTCGTCCAATTTCCTGCGTTCCCGCCTGGGTCGTGAGGAAGTCGTGAGAAGACGCCGCGTAGAAGACGCCCCGCTCATTCCACACCACATCGCCATCAAGCACATTGTTCACGGCAGCAACCTGGCCGCGCCCGTCGGCGTCGAGAAGCACGATCCAGCCGTCATAGTCGTTATACCGAAAATCCTCGGCCACCGTGGACCATCCGGACCCCAGACGCACGGCAACGACCGCGTCATTCGTCGCGAGAAAACTAGCCGGTTTTCTGGTCAATCCCCCATGGAAAACGCAGCTCCACGCCAGCGCGGCAACCGAGAGCACGACGACGAGGAGAGCCCATCGGCGGAAACGCTTCGGCTTCTTCGGGTGGCCATGCTCCTGCTCGTCGGCAGCCGTCTCACAAAGCTCGTCGAGGCGTTCCCCCATGCGCATCTTCCCTCTCATCGCGGCAGCGGGCGCTTCCACGCCCACCCCAGAGTCTAGGGCACGAGGCCGAGGCTGCCCCGTCCTCGTCCCCCTTCCGATCAGGGAAGCTCGATGCCGATAGGATGAGGGCATGACGATTACGGCGGCGGCAGACGGTTCTTCCCTCGGCAATCCCGGGCCCGCGGGGTGGGCCTGGTACGTGGACGAGGACACGTGGGACGCGGGCGGCTGGCCGCAGGGCACCAACAACCTGGGCGAGCTAACCGCCATTCTGCGTCTGCTTCAGGCCACGGCCGAGACCGGCGAAGAGCTGCACATCCTCGCCGACTCGCAGTACGCGATCAACGTCGTATCCAAGTGGCGGCTCGGCTGGAAGAAGCGCGGCTGGACGAAGGCCGACAAGAAGCCCATCAAGAACCTGGAGCTCATCCAGGAGATCGACCGCGCCATGGAAGGGCGCCGCGTCACCTTCGAGTGGGTCAAGGGCCACGCCGGGCACCGCATGAACGAGCGCGCCGACGACCTCGCGCGCGCATGCGCCGAGGCCTACCAGGCGGGACGCACGCCCGAGCCGGGCCCCGGGTTTGGGGGCGGCTCGTCGCGCGGCGCTACGCCCGCGGGCCAGGCGTCCGGGGGCGCTGCCTCTGCACCCGCATCGGTCGAGCCGCGCGATGCCGTGGAGCCCGGCGCGAGCACACCTGTTGGGCAGGAACACACCGAGGCCGACACGGCCACTGCGACGCCCGCTTCACGCGCCGCCGCAACAGATGAGGCCACCACATCGACTTTCCGTTCGCATCCCAGCGTTTTCTCCGCGCCCGCCGAGCCGAGCGAACCCGCTCAGGCGGCCCCGGCCTCGTCCGTGAGCGCGGCGACCACCGAGGACGCGATCGCCCGCGAGCGCGAGTTCATCCTGGCGTGGACCGGCGGCGACGAGGAGGCGCTGGCGGCCATGACCGACGAGCGCACGACGCGCATCTGGCCGGGCGGCGGCGCGACCACGACGCTTGCGGGGCCCTCGCCCGCTTCCCCGGCGATCGGCCGCATCGATGCGCACGACCTGGGCGGGGCGTTCCTGACCCGCTACCGGGTGCGCTGGGAGGGCGGCGCCTCGCTGGAATCCAGCGTGTGGGCGCCCGCGACTTCTGGAGAGCGCCTGATCATGGTGCACCACCAGTCGACGCTGATCTCCTGAGCCGCGCTATCGCGGACATTCGCGGTACATACAACCCTCTCTTGCACTCTCGCACGTAATTTCCTCTGGTCAGTTTTCGCCTACGCCCAGAAACGTTGGAATTGCAACAACGCTATTTCAATTACTGAAAGGTTGACAGGGAAATTACGTGCGACATTGGCGAGGAACCACCTCGTACAATCCGGAAACACCTGACACCCAAGCAAGACACCAAACCAACACGCCTAGCACTGCACTATTTAGGGAGCATTACACCAGTTAGGGAGCATTACACCCCCTGGGAAGTGGTGTAATACCCCGCTAATTGGTGTCACACCACTTAGGAACAGACTAAAACGCGAAGCAACCCGAAAGAGTGACCTGCAGGTTTTATCTGAGCCTCGATGCATGAGGCCGAGGAGTAGACGTGCGCGTTTTGGATAGGAAACGACAAACTGGATAGGTTATTGCGTTCTGGATAGGAAAATAAGCTATCCAGAAGAGTCGTTCCTATCCAGGACGCAACTTCCTATCCAGAACACGCAACCACTCCACCGGAAGACCACCACGCAATCTGGTCATGGTGCCGGTGAACGGGAGCGGCGAGCCGAGTATCCCTCCAGCTTCCCCCAGTCAACGCCACAAGGGGCAGTGCACCCGATCAGTGGCAGTGCACCCGATCAGAAGAGGTGCAATGCCTACGGATCGGGTGCAGCGCCCCAATCAACAAGAACAAACGCGGTATCGACAGGTCAATCGATGCCACCACCACAAGCAAACTGCACGAAGGCCGCCGCCGGGTCGAGCTGAATCGGGAAATCTCCAGACGCGCCAATCCCCTGCTGTTTTCCGGGCGCCGAGCGACTGCTGATCCAGGCTGCGGCGCCCGTGGGCGGCGGCAAGGCCTGGCCGGGCTTCGAGATCGATCACTCCGAGCCGAAGGCTCGCGTGTGGCGATCTCGCGGGCGGGCCGCCGCCCACGGGTGCACCAAGCAGCCGGGCCCGCAAGGCCAACCCCTCCGGCGCCCGGAAAACAGCCGGGGCGCACAGTGACAAGCACAGCAACAAGCACAACAACGGGGGCGCAAGCCACCCGCCTGCGCCCCCGCTCAGGCCCCTCCGCGAGGAGCCCCGACACGCTTACAGCTTCGCGCCCTCGAAGCTGAAGATGTCGAGGAACTTGCGCGCGCGATCCGAGGACGGGTCCGCGAAGAACTTGCGCGGCGGGTCGACCTCGACGATGCGCCCCTCGTCCATGAAGACGATGCGGTCGGCGATCGCGCGGGCGAAGCCCATCTCGTGCGTGACGATGAGCATCGTCATGCCGGTGCGAGCCAGCTCGAGAACGACGTCGAGGACCTCGCGCACCATCTCCGGGTCAAGAGAGGCCGTGACCTCGTCGAGGAGGAGGATCTCGGGATCCATCATGAGGGCGCGCACGATAGCGACGCGCTGACGTTGGCCGCCGGAAAGCTGGCGCGGGTAGTCGTCGGCGCGGTCCGCCAGGCCGACGCGCTCGAGCAGTTTCAGTGCCCGCGCGCTCGCGTCGGCGCGCGATTCTCCCGCGACGAGGCCGGGGGCGAGCGTCAGGTTCCCCATGACGGTCAGGTGGGGGAAGAGCTCGTATGACTGGAAGACCATGCCGATGCGGCGGCGGACCTCGGGCCAAGAGACGCCGGGGGCCGCCAGGTCCTCGCCGTCGAAGATGATCTGCCCGGAGTTGATGGGTTCGAGGCCGTTGATGGTGCGCAGGAGCGTGGACTTGCCGCAGCCGGAGGGACCGATGATGACGACGACTTCACCGTCGGCAACGTCGAGGGAGACGCCGCGCAGGGCGTGGTGGCCGCCGGGGTAGGTCTTGTCGAGGTCGACGAGGCGCAGCTGCGGGTCGGAGGTCAGTTCTGCCATGTTTTCTCCATGTGGCGTGAGAGGAGCGAGATGGGCCAGCAGATGAGGAAATACAGCGCGAAGATCAGGCCGTAGATCCACAGCGAGGCGGTCGGGTAGTTGAAGCGGTTGGCGTCGATGATCTGCTGTCCAACTTTGAGGACTTCGACGACGCCGATGAGGACGACGAGGGACGTCGTCTTCACCATGCGAGTGATGAGGTTGACGGCCGGGGGCGCGAGCCTACGCAGGGTTTGCGGCAGGATGACGCGGCGCATGGTCTGCCTCGGGGAGAGTCCTAGAGCGTAAGCGGACTCGTACTGGTGGCGCGGGATCGCGATGAGCGCGCCTCGCACGAGGTCGCCCATCTCGGCGCCGCCCCACAGGGTGAAGACGAGGATGGACGCGGTGATGCCGTTCAGGTTGATCCCCGCGACGCGCGTGAGCCCAAAGTAGGCCACAAACAGCAGCACAAGCTGGGGCATGATGCGCACGAACTCGAGGTAGAGCTGCATGAGCCAGCGCAGGGGACGCCAGCGCGAGCGCATGCCGAGGCCGACGAACACACCGAGCACCAGCGACAACACGACGGACAGCGCGGAGATACCGACGGTGACTCCCAGGCCCTCGAGGATGCGCACGAGGTTGCGGCCCTCGAAGATGACGTTAATTCCCAAATCCGCCACGGCGCACCTTCTTTTCGATGAGTCGGGCCGCAATGGACACGGGCAGGAGGATCACCAGGTACGCGACGACCAGGAGGACCAGCGCTTCGGAGGTGTTGTAGGACATGCCGATGAGGTCTTTCGCGACGTACACGAGGTCGGGCAGCGCCACGACGGAGACGACGGAGGTTTCCTTGATGAGGAAGATGACGTTGGCAGCGAGCGGCGGCACGGAGGTCGCGACGGCCTGCGGGAGGGCGACGTGGCGCAGCGTCTGGGTGCGCGTGAGGCCGAGCGCGGACGCGGACTCCCACTGAATCATGGCGATCGAGTCGAGGCCGGAGCGCAGGGCCTCGGCCATGTAGGCGCCGCCCAGGAAGATGAGGCCGACGATCGCGCAGGTCTCGCCGCTCCACTTGATGCCCACGCGCGGCAGGCCGAAGTAGATGAAGAAGAGCTGCACGAGCAGCGGCGTATTGCGCGACAGCTCGACGTAGGCGGCGGCAATCTGGGTGGCGAAGGGGATCCGGTACTGCCGGATCGCGGCCACGATCAGGCCCACCGCGAGGGAGCCGACGATGCCGATAGCCGCGATCCTTAGGGTGAGGATGGCGGCGTCGACGTACAGGGGCGCGTATCGCGCCAGGATGTCGAAATTCATAGGAAAAATCTGGGACGAGGCCGTGGCCGGTCCGGGCGATCACCCGCGGCGGGCGGACCCGGGAGGGGCCACGGCCTCGTACCTGTCAGTTGGTGGAGGTGGTGTCCACGCCGCCTTCGACGACGAGGTCGTCGGGGGTCGCGGCGTCACCGTAGACGGGGGCGAGGGTCTGCTCGTAGTCCTTGTGGAAGAAGTTTTCCTTGCCGAGCTCGACGAGCTGGTTGTTCAGCCAGTCGAGGAGAGCGGTGTTGCCCTTCTTGACGGCGGCCGCGATGTAGCTGGTCTCGCCCAGGCTCTTGATGCCGACGCTGAAGCCGGGGTGCTGGATCGCCCAGGCGATGACCTCGGTGTTGTCGGTGGAGAAGGCGTCGCCTCGGCCGTCCTCGAGGGCCTGGTAGGCGTCGGAGTACTGGTCGTACTTCTGGAGCTTGACCTCGGGGTGGTTGGCCTCGAAGTAGGCTTCGGCGGTCGTGCCCTTGGTAACGATGAGGGTCTTGCCGGCCAGCTGGCTCACGTCGGTGATTTCAGCCGAGGTGGGCGAAACGACGCCGAGGGAGACCTTGAAGTAGGGGTTCGCGAAGTCGACCTTCTCGGCGCGCTCAGGCGTAACGGTGAAGTTCGCGAGAGTGATGTCAACCTTGTTGGAGGCGAGGACCTCGGTGCGGGCGGCGGCGTCGACGGGGACGTACTTGGCGGTCACGCCCAGGTCGGCGGCGATGCGGTCGCCGTAGACGACGTCGTATCCTGCGGGCTTGCCGTCGGCGTCGATGTAGCCGAAGGGGGCCTTGTCGGAGAAGATGCCGATGACGATCTCGCCGGCTTCCTTGATCTGCTCGGGGCTGCGGTCGCCGACCTGCGCGCTCGACGAGGAGGACGAGGAGGTGGACGCGCCACCGGAGCATGCTGCCATGCCGAGGGCTGCGACCATGGCGACGGCGGCCGTGGCGAGTCGAAGGAATGGCTTCTTGCGTGCGTGAGTGGCGCTCATGAGGGCTCCTGATCTGCGTTTTTAATGGAAACGCCGAGGGGGTGTGCCTCGGCTGCGAGAACGATATTTCCATTGGACGGTCTATTGTGCGAGGGCTATTTCCCGTTTTGAAACTATGTGACAGGTCCGCGACGAGGCTCTTTCCCACTTCGCGGAACACCATCGCCGCGAGAGCGTGCAAGTCGTCACGCACGGCCCCGCCAGCGCGCACTCCGACCGCCTGACACGCCACAATTGCACCCATGCCCAAGCTACCGCGCACCGTGAACCTCCCCGTGCCGGCTAGCCCTACCCGCCGCGAGATCCTCGAGGGTCTGCGCATCACGGCGCCCGTGGCCGCGGGTTACATCCCTCTGGGCCTGGCGTACGGCGTTCTCGTCATCCAGCTGGGCTTGCCGTGGTGGTTGGCTCCGTCGCTCTCCCTGACCGCCTACTCGGGGTCGGCCGAGCTGCTCGTCGTGACCCTGGCCGCGCAAAACACGCCGCTGGCAGTCATAGCGGTGACGATGCTGCTGGTGAACTTCCGCCTCCTGTTTTTCGCGTTCTCGTTCCCGTTGCACGTCATTGAGGGCCGTGTCGCGCGCCTCTTCTCGATGTACGCCCTCGTGGACGAGGCCTACGCGCTGACCGCCGCCCGCCCGAACGGGTGGACGAAGCCTCGGCTGCTGGCGATGCAGGTTCTCTTTAACGTGACGTGGCTGCTCTCAAGCCTCGTGGGCGTGTCCGCGGGCTCGCTGATCCCCACGCAGATCAAGGGCCTCGACTTCGCGCTCACGGCTCTGTTCATCACGCTGACCCTGGACGCGGCGCGCACGAGGCGCGAGCTGCCCTCGGTCCTCCTGGCTGGCACGTCCTTCGCGGTGGCCATGGTGGTGGCGCCGGGCCAGCGTCTCCTGGTGGCGCTCCTGCTGTTCGTCGCGTGCCTGGTGGTTCGCCACGTCCTTCATCGCCGAGGCATCCTGCACTCCGCGGATGAGGTGGCCGAAGGGGGTGCGCAGTGACTCCGACGGTGGGCTACCTGCTGGCGCTTCTGGCGATCACCTTCGTCATCGACTTTACGTTGCGCGCTCTGCCGTTCAAGATCCTTGAGCCGCTGCGCGATTCGCGCTTTGTCTCCGACATGGCGGTGTGGATGCCGCCGGGCATCATGCTGATCCTCGTGCTCTCGACGCTGACGCAGAGCGCGCAGGAGTCGGGCCGCTGGTGGGCGGCGCTGGTGGCGACGGGCGTGACGGTCGCGGTGCACCTGCTGAGCGGCCGCAAGCTCCTGTGGAGCGTCGGCATCGGAACGGTCTGCTACGTCGCGCTGCTGAACTGGCTCTGACGAGCTAGCTGGGCTCCAGCTGACTATCTCCGGCTGCTGGGTTCCAGATGCGGGGCCCGGCTGTGGTGCCCGACTACGGGGCCCATGAGTGAAGGCGCAGACACCTACCAGAAATTTCGCATGCAATTCGATTGCATGAACTTTCAACAACCTCCAGAATCGTTGCAATTCCAACGATGCCAATTCAAATCCTGAAAGAGCCACAGGGGAATTGCATGCGAAACTGCTGGGCGCACATCAAACAGCACGGTCTCGCCGTCACCTATCGGGGGGAATGGCGTCATTAGGGGTGTGACACGCCGGTGACACGCCGAGGCAAAGCTTCTAATGCTGCAAAACCCCCACCGCAGCCAGCCTCGTGCGCCACGTCGCCTACAAGACCTGGGCTCAGGGCCGATTGGCGCGAAAAGACTCGCCCAGCACGGCCCCTCCAGCGGCATTTCCGCGAAAAAACTCGCCCAGCACGGCCCCTCCAGCGGCATTTCCGCGAAAAAGTTCGCCCAGCAAGCGTAAAAACGCCGATTTTGGGGTGTTTTGAGCGTGCAGGGCGAACTTTTTCGCGCTCACGCACACATCAGGCCACGCAGGGCGAACTTTTTCGCGCACGAGGCGCGACAACGTGGCGACGTTGAAACCAACAACACCACTGCTCACCCCCAACAAGGGGCCGCTGAAACCGGCATCACCTCTGCGCCCGAAAACTGAACCAAAAACACCCATTTCTGACCCGCAAAGGCGATGGCGGTTTCAATCCCACACGGATACAAGCGAGCAAAGGCAACAACGGTTTCAGACAGCCGGCCCACCTAGCCGACAGGGCCTGGCTGCGGTGCCCGTGGGCGGTGGCGGGGCCTGGCCGGGCTTCGAGACGACGCACCAAGCCACACACCAGCGACACAGCACCGCCGGTGTGGAGGGCGCCGGAGGGTCCGGAGGGCACGGGCGGGCTTCGAGGCGCGGCGCCGAACGAAGTGAGGCCGCCTAGCCTCGCGGGCGGCCGGGCCCTGCGGCGCCCCCAGCACCCGTGGGGCCACAAGCAAACAAGCGACAACCAGCGCCACACAGCAACACGTAGTGTCCTATAACCCCGCTTTGCGCGCTAGTTCTTCCACGCGTCAACGATGATGCCCGTGCGGTCGTAGATGCTGATCCCGATCTGCGTGCCGGGGGCCTGGCAGGCCTCGACGATAGTGGCATACAGGGGCGTGCCCTTCTCGGCGTGGCGATCGAGCTCGTATTGGAGCAGGTCGTAGGCGCGCACGACCCCACCTTCCTCAGTCAGCTCGATGTGCACGGCCGGCCTATCGTCACGCTCCTCGGGATTCATGGCGGTGCACGTGACGCCCTCGCGGGTCACCGGACCATCGCGCCAGTCGAGGGCAGCCTGACCACACATGCCCCACGCGACCAGACCAACCAGTCCGAGCACCACGAGCGAGGCCACGACCCCCAGGAACATAGTGCCGGGATGGGCTTCCGTCGCGTGCTTGCCGCTGCGCATCGGCTTGATCCTGCGAATCAGGTCGAGGATGAAACGACCGAACGCCGCCCGGACGATGGGGAGGAACGCGAGGACAGCGATGGCCGCAATGATCACTCGCGCCTGGCTCAATTGGAATGCCCACTGCGTCCAGTTATCCCTACTGAGGAAACCAATGAACCCCCACGCAGGAGACACCACGCAGAACCAGAGGAACAGGGTGTACCCGTACGCGGGCCACGGCTTGACAACCTGCGGGACCGTGGGGGTCGCGCCAATCTGGTGGGTGTTCGTGTCGGCGGTGGGGGCACTCATGCCGTTCATGTTAGCCACGCGCCCCCACAAGCGCGCTCGCGGGATCCGCGACGGGGCAGCGCCTCACCACAGGCCACACGCACGCACACAACACACACAAACGCCGAGGGCCGCGCAGACACACAGTCTGCGCGGCCCCCGGCCTCAAGCAACGACGCGGCTCAGAGCCTCACGGCGTAGGGCATGATCGAGCCCCAGCTGTACACGCCGGTGATGCGCACGGGCACACCGAAGGTGGGAGCCTCGATCATCTGGCCGCCGCCCAGGTAGATGGCGACGTGGTAGATGCCGGACTGGGTGCCGTTGGAGGACCAGAAGATCAGGTCACCGGCCTCCATGGAGCCGATCGGCACGTGCGTGCCGTAGCTGTACTGGGCGCGGGAGAGGTGCGGCAGGTCGACGCCGGCGCTCTCCCAGGCGAGCATGGTCAGGCCGGAGCAGTCCACGCCACCGTAGGATTCGCCGCCCCACACGTAGGGCACGCCGAGGTAGCTCTTCGCGGTTGCGATGGCCGTGTCTGCGCCGCCACCCGAGTACGAGGGGGCCGAGTACGCGGGCTCCTCGTAGGAGTAGGAGGGCTCGGAATACGAGGGCGCGGAGTACGAGTCGTCATCGTCATCGTCGTAGGAGGACGAGGCCTGGGCGGCGGCAGCGTCGGCAGCGGCGCGCTCGGCGGCTGCGGCGGCGTCAGCCTGACGCTGGGCTTCAGCAGCGGCGGCTGCCTGCTCGGCGGCGACGCGCGCGGCTTCCTGACGCTCGGCTTCGAGGGCGGCCTCACGCTGGTTGATGAGCTCGACGGTCGTGTTCTGCTTGGTGGCGAGTTCCTGCACGTAGGCGCCGCGCTGAGCGGCGACGCGCGCGGCCTCGTTCTGGGCGTCGGTCGCGGCCTGGTTAGCGGCTTCGGTGCGCTTCTGCACCTCATCCGTGGCGGCCTTCTGGTTGGCGAGCGCCGTGTTCGCGGCGTCGCGGGTCACCTTGGCGACCTGCTCGAGCGCAGCAACGTTCTGCATCTTCGCCTCGGCGGAGGAGGAGAAGGAGCTGATGCCGGCCTGCTTGGTCTCCACGCTGCGCAGTCCGTCGGAGTCGAGGTAGGGGGCGAGCGCGTCGAGCGAGCCACCGCCGTTACGGTAGGCGGCCTGCGCGACGGAGGCGATCTGCTGCTTGCCTTCCTGGAACGCGGCCTCGGCGGCGTCCGCGTCAGCCGACGCCTGATTGGCGGTCGCGGTCGCCTCGTTCAGCGCGATGGTGGCTTCGTTGAGGTCTTCGCCCGCGATCTGCGCGTTCTGCATCGCGGTTGCGGCGCTGGCGTTGACTTCGGCGAGCTTGACCTCGATCTGGGCGACGCTCATCTTCGCAGCCTCTTCGGCAGCCTGGGCGGCAGCGATCTCTTCCTCAGAGGGGGCGGCTTGCGCCATCTGGGGCAGCACGAGGAGGGCGCAGGCGGCGATAGCCGTCAGGCCCGTGCGAATGGTTCCGCGTCGTCTCATCGTTGTCTCATCTCGTCCAATTAGGTGCGCCGGAGCGCGCGTACTGGGAAAAAGCCTATCCACTTTCGTCACGCTTGGCAACAAACACACCACAAAACTCAACTTTCACACATACAACAATCGCAACATTCGTAACACCGACACCATGATTACCGCGCAAACACCTGCACTTTCATAACATTTTCAACCACCACTATGACCCTCCTCACACACCCTGACACTGCACCCCACCTGTCACAAAAGTCCACCATCCGGGACCATCGCGCCCAGGCCTCGTCAATGACAAACAATTGGATGCATGAACCGTCGAATGTGCCGCTGACTGCGCGTCAGCACAAGCGACTGCCGCGCAGTCCCCCGACAGCGGGACGCGCATCGACGCATGTTCACTTCACCGCATCTGCGGCCCGCCGGAGGGGAATCAGAGACGAACCACCCCTCACCTAAGGAGCCGCACAATGACCGCCAACGACTGGTCCTTCGAAACCAAGCAGATTCACGCCGGATACAACATCGATCCCGCCACCGGTGCCACCGCACTGCCCATCTACCAGACCTCCTCCTACGCCTTTGAGGACACCGCGCAGGCTGCGAGCCGCTTCGCCCTGCAGGAGCTGGGCCCCATCTACACGCGCCTGACCAACCCGACGACCGACGGCGTCGCCGCACGCATCGCGGCCCTCGAGGGCGGCGTCGGCGGCCTCCTCGTGTCCTCCGGCCAGTCCGCGACCGCCCTGTCGATCCTCGCCCTGGCCGTCGCCGGCAACAACGTGGTCGCCTCCCCCTCCCTGTACGGCGGCAGCGTCACCCTGCTGAAGAACACGCTCGGACGCCTGGGCATCGAGGCCCGCTTCGTCGCGGACCCCCTCGACCCCGAGGCGTGGCGCGCGCTCGCCGACGACAAGACGGTCGCCTTCTACGGCGAGACCATCCCCAACCCGCAGGGGGACATCCTCGACATCGAGCCGATCGCCGCCGTCGCCCACGAGGTCGGCGTGCCGCTCATCGTCGACAACACGGTCGCCACCCCCTACCTGGTCCGCCCGATCGAGTGGGGCGCCGATATCGTCGTCCACTCGGCCACGAAGTACCTGGGCGGACACGGCACGTCGATCGCGGGCGCGATCGTCGACTCGGGCAACTTCGACTTCGCCTCCCAGCCCGAGCGCTTCCCCCTCTACAACACCCCCGACGAGTCCTACCACGGCCTCGTCTACGCCCGTGACATGGGCGTGGGCAGCGCGCTCGGCGCGAACCTGGCGTTCCTGCTGCGCATCCAGACGCTCATCAACCGCGACCTGGGCGCCGTCACCTCCCCCTTCAACGCGTTCCTCATTTCGCAGGGCATCGAGACCCTGTCCCTGCGCATCGAGCGCCACGTCTCCAACGCGCTGGCGGTCGCCCGCTTCCTCGAGGCACACCCGGACGTCGAGTCCGTCAACTACGCGGGCCTGGAGTCCTCCCCCTACTACGAGCTGGGCAAGAAGTACGCGCCGCTGGGCACGGGCGGCCTGCTGTCCTTCGTCATTAAGGGCGGGTACGAGGCCGGCCGGGCTTTCGCGGACGGCGTTCAGCTCCTGCCGGTGGTCGCCAACATCGGCGACGCGAAGTCCCTCGTCATCCACCCGGCCTCGACGACGCACTCGCAGCTGACCGAGGAGGAGCTGGCCAAGGCCGGCGTCGCGCCCGGCACCGTGCGCCTGTCGATCGGCCTGGAGAACATCAAGGATATCCTCGCCGACCTGCAGCTCGGCTTCGACGCGGCCCGCGCGGCCACGGCCTAACAGACCCGTCGGCGGCCTCGGGGACGAATACACACACTCCTGAGGCTCCGAGGCCGCCGCTGCCCCTCCACTCCTCCCCCAGCCCGACGCCGACGTCGCGATCCAGCGAAAGAAGGACATCATGAGCCGTCACAACCTGCCCCCCGCACCCACGTCCGGCGCGTGGCGCGAGGGAGACCCGGTCGCCTTCCGCAAGTTCGCGAACCTGGGCGCTCAGCGCCTGGAGAACGGCGAGATCCTGCCCAGCGTGACGCTCGCCTACGAGACGTGGGGCGAGCTTGACGAGGCCGGCTCCAACGCGGTCCTCATCCTGCACGCGCTGACCGGCGACGCGCACGTGTGCGGCGAGGCGGCACCCGGCCAGCCGACCCCCGGCTGGTGGGAGCAGATCGTGGGCCCGGGGCGCATCATCGACACGGACCGCTACTACGTGGTGGCCGTGAACGTGCTGGGCGGTTGTCAGGGTTCCACGGGCCCGGCATCCCTCGCTCCCGACGGGGCGCCGTGGGGCTCGCGCTTCCCGGTGATTTCCACGCGCGACCAGGTGTACGCCGAGTCCCGCCTGGCCGACCTGCTCGGTATCGACGAGTGGAGCATCGTCGTGGGCGCATCGCTGGGCGGCCAGCGGGCGATCGAGTGGGCGGTCACCTACCCGGAGCGCGTGCGCCGACTCGTGGTCGTGGCATCGGGCGCGCAGACGACCGCCGACCAGGCGGCGTGGACCCACACGCAGATCCGGGCGATCCAGCTGGATCCGGCGTGGCGCGGCGGCGACTACTACGCGGGCCCCGGCCCCAACGCTGGCTTGGCGCTCGCCCGCCAGATCGCGCACACGACCTACCGCTCCCCCTCGGAGCTGGACGAGCGCTTCGGCCGCATCCCGCAGAACGACGAGGATCCCCTGCACGGCGGGCGCCTGGCGGTGGAGTCCTACCTGGACTACCACGGCGAGAAGATCGTGCGCCGCTTCGACGCGGGCTCCTACGTGACGCTGTGCCGCACGATGCTCTCCCACGACGTGGGCCGCGACCGCGGTGGCGTCACCGAGGCCCTCAAGGCGGTCACCGCGCGCACTCTCGTCGTCGCGGTCGACTCCGATCGCCTGTTCTTCCCCGAGCAGGTCTGGCAGATGGCGGCAGGCATCTCGGGCGCGTTCTACCGCGAGATCCACTCCGATCACGGCCACGACGGCTTTCTCATCGAGCACGACCAGCTCACCGCTCTCCTCGACGAGTTCCTCAACGAGCGCATCCCCTCGCGCGCGTCCTCCTTCGCCTGATCGGCACCTTTTCTCCGCGAGGCCGCCCCGGTTTCTTCTCCTCATCAACGAGGCCGGGACGGCCTCGCGCGTTATGCTGACCCCATGAGCGTTACCAGCAATCCCACGCCCGGCGACGAGCTGATCCCGGACACGAGCGGCCTGCCCGACCTGTCGGGGGCGGGGGCCGAGGCCTCGTCGCCCGAGGGAGCCCCCGAGCGCGACGTCATGGCCCCGTGGGGCGAGGACGGCCCTCCCGGCTCCGATTGGCGCGCCGACATCCTGGGCGACGGGTACGAGTCGCGCACGATCGAGCTGCTCGACGACGCGGAGGGCCCCTGCGTCGCCACCCTCGTGCGCGCGACCCCGCCCGCAAGCGCCCGCATGACGGTCCTGTACCTGCACGGGCGCAACGACTACTTCTTCCAGACGGAGATGGCGGATCGGCTGCGCGACGCGGGGGCCGCGTTCTACGCGCTGGACATGCGCAAGTACGGGCGGTCCCTGCGCCCCCACCAGACGATCGGATACACCGACGACCTGTCCGCGTACGACGAGGAGATCGGCGAGGCCATCGAGATTATCCGCGAGGAGCGTGACGACGAGCCGATCGTCCTCATGGGCCACTCGACGGGCGGTCTGATCGCGACCCTGTGGGCGCACCGCCACCCGGGCGTCCTGGACGGCCTGATCCTGAACTCGGGCTGGTTGGAGATGCAGTCGATGGCCGCCTGGCGCGGGGCGATGGCCCCCGTCATCGGGCGCATCGCGTCGCGTAACCCCATGTGGGAGGTGCCCTCTGGCGGGACCGGCCACTACGGCCGATCGCTCGCGGGGCGCGCCTCCTCGGAGCTGCCGATCCCCGAGGGCCTGTCGGCGGAGGACCCGTCGGTCGCGGGCTGGCCGATCATCCAGGAGTGGAAGCGCCCCGAGTCCTACCCTGTCCCGGCCTCGTGGCTGGAGGCAATTATGGCCGGGCACGAAACGATCGAGAAGCGCGTCCACCTGGAGTGCCCGGTCCTGTCGATGATGTCCACGTCGGCCTATTTCGAGGAAGAGTGGTGCGAGCGGGTCTTCACCTCCGACACCGTCCTGGACCCCACGGTCATCGCCCAGCGGAGCCTGGGCCTGTCGGACCTGGTGACGATCGCTCGTTTCCCCGGCAAGCATGATCTGGTTCTGTCGGACGCTCCCGTGCGCGAGGCCGTGTACGCGACGATGCGCGGCTGGCTGGACGCTTTCGTGCGCTGAGCGTCGGATAGCGAGGAGGCCCGGGATCTCGTGATCCCGGGCCTCTCTTCGCGTGTGCGCCGTTGCGGCGGCGTTGTCAGTGCTTTGCGGAGTGATTTCCGCGCGGGGCTTGCGCGTACTCGCGCACGATCTCGCGGTTGATCTCGTCGAGGGCTTCCGCCAGGGTCGGGCCCAGGCGGTCGCCGATGCGCACCTGGCCCCACGCGTCGATATGGCCGAGGCCGCGCGCGGTGAGCAGGGTGTCGAGCGACGGGTAGGTAAGGCCCGCGCCCGAGATGGCGCCGTTCGCGGCGAGCACCAGGTCGGCGGGCAGGCCCAGCTCACTGCGGGCCACGAGGGGCGTGTCCTGGCCGAGAATCTCCGCGAGGGTGCGCAGTCCGGCCTCGTCGCGGCCGAGGACCGGCAGGCCCTCCGCGCGCGCCTGGGCGACCTCGGGGGATTCTTCGGCGCGATCCACGGACGAGGCCGTGGCCGCATCGGTCGCACCACCGTCGTTGAGCTCGGCGGATTCCTCGCGAGCGCGGCGCGTGGCGCGGCGGCTCATGTGGGCGGGGCGCTCCCAGCGGGGCTTCTCTTCCTCGGCGGCCGGCTGTTCCTCGGTCTGCTGCTCGTCGGCGTGCTGTTCGTCAGCGGGCTCGGTGCTTTCCTCGGAGCGAGGCTCGTCGACGGGCGCATCGGCATCATCGCGAGCGTCGACGTCGGACTCATCGGCCGCGTTGTCGGCGCGCTCATCCGCGTCCTCACGCTCCTGCGCCTCAGCGCCTTCCTGAGCGGTGTCGTCTTCGTGATCGAGGAGCTCGTCGGCCAGCTCGGCCTCGGCATCCTCAGAGTCGTCGCCGTCTGCGGAATCGTCGGCCATCTCTTCTACCGCGTCCTGTTCATCGCCCGGCTGGGGCTCATCCTGCGAGGCATCCACGGCCTCGTCGGGCTCCGCGTGATTGTCGGCGGCGCTCAGCTCGTCGGCCAGCTCGGCCTCGGCGCCCTCGGAGTCCTCGACCGAGTCAGCCTCGGATTCGGCGGGCTGTTCCGAGACCTCGGATTCGACAGACTCAACAGCCAGCTCGGCGCTCTCGTCGGCCTCCGCGACGACCTCGGCGTCCTCACCACCGGCTGTTTCTTCGGCGGCGGGCTTGAAGGGGGCTGGGGGTTCCTCGTCCATCGGGTAGGTGAAGACCTCGCGCAGGTGCGGGGCCACCTTTGGCGTGGGGCGCGTCGTGGGGGTCTCGGAGTCCTCGTCGTTCGAGGCCTCGCCGCCCTCCTCGGGAGGCGCGGGGATCGCGGACTCTGCGGGCGCGCGATCGTCGAGCGGAGCCGCCTGCTCGGTCGCGGCGGCCAGCTCGGGCGCCGCCGCGGCGGACGCGAGGAGCTGCGGGGCGTGGCCGTAGAGGCGCGGGCCGACAGCGTTCACGTCGAGGAAGAGGCGCCCGTTGGACATCTGGCGCAGGTTCATGAGGTGCACCTCGACGCCGGAGGTCGCCAGCACGGACAGGGCGGGGCGCACGGAGGGGTCGATGTCGCCCGCGACCATGATCAGGCGGGGGCCCGGGCCGACGGCCGGGGGCATCGAGTCGCGGAACTGCGCCCAACCGGTACGGAAGCCCTCGGGGCCGGACGGATACTCGGCGGCGAGGTCCGACCAGGAGATCGAGGCGACCTCGGCCAGTCGAGACAGGGAGGTAATGAGGGTCTCGGAGTCGAGTTCTTTGAGGATTTCGACGGAGACGATCTGGCCACTCACGTCGAGGGCCGTCAGGCGGGGCGTCTCCTCGTCATCCTGGCCGGTCATGTCGCGCCAGGTCACGGGGAAAAGGGGACGCGAGACGATCTGCAGGACCTGCTGGCAGATAGCGTCAACGAGGTCGGGTCCCAGGTCTTGGGCGACCGGGTATCCGAATTGAGCGGGTACGAGGTGACCATCCTCGAACTCAAACAGGGCCATCGCTCTTTCCTTCACGTGTATGGGGCGCTCGTGGTCATTGTTTCATACGTTCCAAAAGAAACACGGATGACACAGGGACATTGCGATAGATACCACGTAAGTATCGATTGGGATTACACGCGTCGACGAGCCATCTCGCCCGAAAAATCCCCCGAGCTTAAGCCTTTTCAAGCCGGTAGAATAGTGAGCCAGCACAACTCAATGCCAGCACGACGAACAGGACGACGATGCCCGACCTCAGCATTATCCAGGGCGACCTCGAGAACTTTTCCGCTAAACTGCGCGGCCTCTCCACCAAGGTTGGCGGCTACATCGCCAGCCCCTCCGACCTGTGCAAGGTTGCCTCGGCCATGGACGGCGGCTCCTCCTACAAGCAGGCGCAGTACGCGGGCGAACACATGGAGGACGAGCTGACGGCACTGAGGACCTCGTTCGTGACCCTGGCCGACAACGTGGAGGCCGCGGCCAACCAGTTCAAGGCGACCGAGGACATCAACCAGCAGGCGATCCAGCAGGTCAGGGCGAGCATCCCCGAACCCTGCCCGCCCGTAGGCCCGAAGGGAGAGTGAGTCATGGCGATCACATGGGCAAATATTCTCGAGTGGCAGACCGGTCCGCTCGACGAGATCGCACAGACATTGTTCGAGGCGAGCCAGGGCCTGCGCGAGGCCTACCAAATGGGCCAGGACGACCTAAGTGCCGTCCAGTCCGAGGGCGAGGCCGTCACGGCAATGCGCGCGACGACCATCACCAACCTCGCCTCGCTCGAGCGCGCCCTCACCAACGTTAACGGCGCCCTCATGGCCATCGAGGGCGCACGCGACGGGGTCGGAGACGTCCTTGCCCAGGCTAACGATGTACTGGCCGAGGCCGCCACAAAGCAGTGCGAGATTGATGCCGGCGGCTCTGTCCAGCCCATGGCCTCCGCACCAAAAACCGATTTGATACTCATTGACGCATTCGCACTAGCGACAAGAGTGAAGGAAATCGTCGAGTACGCCGACCAAGTCGACACGGATCTCTACCACGCACTCCAAGACATCAATAACGACCGCTACACGGACGGCGACGGAGCGAACAACAAGGTCGTCGGCGTCCCCGATTTCCCCCAGCCGAACTGGTCTCCCTCCCAGAACGCGGCCTGGTGGAACTCGCTGCCCGAGGACCGCAAGCAGTTCCTCATGGACCACCGCCCCGACGACATTCGCCACCTTGACGGGCTCCCCGCATACGCGCGCGACAGGGCCAACCGCTTCGCCCTTGACGGCTACTTTGACGAGAAGGGTGAGTACCACAAGGGTGCCCTCGATGCCGCAGAACAGGCATATAACGAGGCCAACGCCAAATATCAAGCTGCCATCAAAAAGAGCACAGACAAGGAGCTCAACCCCGCCCTCGCCAAAAACGACTACATCGACCCTGAGGTGGCGAAGGCAAAGAGAGAGCTCGACCGAGCAAAGACCGCCTACGAGGACCTCAAGGTCATCAAGTCTCAAACAGACAACGTCTCCCGCCTCACCAGAGGTCACGCCCCCGCTTACCTGCTCGACTTCAACTACGACGAGAAGTACCAGCGCACGACCGCCATCGTCTCCTCGGGCAACCCGGACACCGCAACCCGCGTATCGACGCTCGTCCCCGGCATCGGCACGAACGTGCGCGGCGATCTCGGGTACTACATGGAGTTCAACGACCGCCTCAGGGAACAGACCAAGTACGCAGGGGCCAACCCGAACAACGTCGCCACCATCTCCTACCTCGGCTACGTCGCCCCCAAGAACGATGCCGAGCACCTCTACCAGGCGGCGGACATAGGCTACGCCGACCGCGCGGCCCCCAAGCTCGCGCGTTTCGAGGAGGGGCTGCGCGCAAGTGCCGAGGCGAACAATCACTATTTCGTCAACACCCTCATCGGCCATTCCTACGGATCGACGACCTCCGGTAAGTCGATGACGCTCGTCGCCCCGGGTACCGTCGACCGCTTCATCATGTGCGGCTCCCCCGGTTCTGGCGTACAGAGCATCGATGCGTACAACATCCCGAAGAAGTATGTCTATGAGTCCTCCATCCGGGAAGGTGACGCCGTGCAGGGCCTCGGCCCAGACGCCTCGTACGGAACAAATCCCCGCAAGCTCGAAGGCATCACGCATCTCAGCGGTGATGCCAGCCAATCCGAGGAGTACTGGCACACGTACGATTCCATCACCAAGAACCCCTTCGACCCCGTCGGATCTGCCTCCGACTACTTCGCACACTCGTTCGCAAACCACATGGCCTACTTTCACGAGGGCACGCGCACGTCGCAAGATTTCGCCAACATCGTCGCCGGCGGCAAACAGACGACCGACGAGGAGTGGGCCGCGATCAAGGCCGCTCGCGGCAAGTAGGACGCGGCCACCAGCACACTCGTAACGACGCTCCCAGCCTCTCGACAGGCCGGGAGCGCCGTCGCGCATTGGCGAGCATCGCGCGGGTATGGCATGCAGGACAGACACGACGTCAGTGCTCGTGATCGCAGCGAGCACTGACAAACACAGTTTCCTCCCTGAATCCCATGCTCAGATCTCTTCAACACGGTAGAATAGTGAGCTAGACCAACACCGACTCCGCCTAGGACAGGACACCGATGCCCGACCTTAAAATCTACGAGGGAGACCTCGAAAAGCTCTCATCGGAGCTGCGCGCAGTTTCAGAGAAGGTCGGCCGTTACATCCCCCTTCCCCCAAACCTCGCCCAGGTGCAGTCTGCCATGGGTGGCAGTGACGCCTCCAGGCAGGCCCAGTACGCTGGCGAACACATGGAAGACCAGCTCACGGCGCTGAAGAAATCCTTCGGGAGCCTGTCCGACAGCATCGAGGCGTCGGCCAAGCAGTTCCGGGTGACCGAGGAGATCAACCAGCAGTCGATCCAGCAGATCATGGCGAGCATGCCCGCGCTCTGCCCGCCCGTCGGCCCCGCGAAGGGAGAGTAAGACATGACTGTCTCCTGGGGACACGTCCTCACGTGGGAAACCGGCCCGCTTGAATCCATCGCGTCCGACCTCCTCGAGGCCAGCAAGGGCCTGCGCGAGGCCTACGAGAGCGGCGACGCCGCCGTATGGTCGGTCCGCTCACAGGGCGAGGCCGTCACGACGATGCAGGCGACGACCATCTGCAACCTCGCCTCCCTCGATCGCGCCCTCACCAACATCAACGGCGCCCTGATGGCCATCGAGGCGGCACGCGACGGGGTCGGCTCCATCATGGCCGACATCAACAAAGCGAAAGCCTTCGCTTCCCTGCACGGATGCACCATCAACAACATCGACGGCAGCGTAAGCGCGGTCAATCAATACAAGAAAGCCGTCACAACACTCGAAGACAACGTACATGCGATCCTCGCAAAGGCCAACCAGGTCGACACAACCCTCGCCGAGGCTCTCGCGAGCATCAACACCGATCGCTACACCGACGGCGACCGAGGAAGCGACAAGGTCGTCGGTATCCCCGATGTCCCCCAGCCGAACTGGAGCCCGTCCCAGAACGCGGCCTGGTGGAACTCACTTCCCGAGGAGCGCAAGAAATTCCTCATCGACCACTGCCCGGACGACATCCGACACCTCGACGGACTCCCAGCGGCGGCTCGAGACCAGGCCAATCGACGTGCGCTCGACGGATACGTCGATGCCAACGGCAAGGAACATCAAGGGGCTCTCAGGGATGCCAAGCGGGCTGTCGAAGAGGCACAACAGGCCTACGACATAGCCGACAAAAAGTGTGCAAACGATAAGGCATCAGACCATGTGGCAGCAGAAGCAGAGAAGGCCGACGCTCAAATCAAGCTCGATCGAGCAAAGGAGGCATACGAGGACCTCAAGGCCATCCGAGAACAGACAGCGAACGACGTTCGCGCGAGCAAAGGCCTCGCACCCGCCTACCTCCTCGACTTCAACTACGACAACGATTATCACCGCACGACCGCCATCGTCTCCTCGGGCAACCCCGACACCGCCACACACGTGTCGACCCTCGTGCCCGGCATCGGCACGAACGTGCGCGGCGACCTCGTGAAATACGTGGCGGCCAACGATCGATTGCGCGCGCAGACCGCGCACGCGGGAGTCGACCCGAACAGCGTCGCCACCATCTCCTATCTCGGCTACGTTGCCCCCAGGAACGACGGATTGAATAACATCCAGGCGGCCGACATCGGCTACGCGAACCGAGCTGCCCCCGTCCTCGCACGCTTCGAAGAGGGACTGCGCGCGAACGCCGAGGCCAACCACCACAAGTTCACGAACACCCTCGTCACCCACTCCTACGGCTCGACGACGGGTGGCAAAGCAGCAATCCTTATGGCCCCCGGCACCGTCGACCGCCTGATCCTGACCGGATCACCCGGCGGCGGGGTCCAGTCCATCGACGAATACAACGTTCCCCGGGAACACGTCTACGAGTCGTCCATTCCAGAAGGAGATGCCGTCCAGGGAATTGGGCCCGATTGGATTTATGGCAAAAATCCGCGCAAGCTCGAGGGCATCACCCACCTCAGCGGCGACGCCACCGACGCCAAAGACTACTGGCATCCTCTCCCCCCAGAGACTCCGCTCATCGGAGACCCTGCTGCGGGGGTACGAACAGGCGCCGCTTTGCGGCATGCCATCGACAACCATATGCTCTACTTCGAAGATGGTACTCGCACGTCTCAGGACTTCGCGAACATCATCGCCGGCGGCAACCCAACGACCGACGAGGAGTGGGCCGCGATCAAGGCAGCTCGAGCGAAGGAAAACAACGGCCACTGACTCTCTCAACAGTGCCCCACCTCTCGATAGGCTGGGAGCACTGTCATGCAGGGAGACCAGCCCACTAGAACAGGGATGACCGGCACCGACAGGAGAGATAGGGTCGGACGGTCACGGCATCTCGGTTTGTCACCACTTCTGTCCCAGCTGTTGCAACAGGCCCCCAACGGCCTCGTCGAGTCGCTAGAATAGAGTCCCAAACCAACGTCGCTTGATCCAGGACCACACCATGTCCGACCTTGACATTCACGAGGGAGACCTCGAACGATTCTCCAGCGCCATGAGCGGCCTCTCCTCCACCGTCGGAGGTCAGGAAAACGTCGCGTACGCGCTCTATAACGTCTCATCCGCCATGTCCGGAGGCTCATCGGGCGCTCAGGCACAATACGCCGGCGAGCACATCGACGACCAGATCCTCGCGCTCAGCAAGTCACTCACGAGCCTCGCCGACGACGTCCAGAGCTGCGCCACCCAGTTCCAGGCGACCGAGGACATCAACCAGCAGTCGATGAACCAGGTCCTGGCTGACGTCCCCGAACCCTGCCCGCCCGTCTCATCGAAGAAAGATAAGTAAGCCATGGCCATCACATGGGCAGACATCCTCACCTGGACGACGGGCCCGCTCGAATCGGCGGCCACCGACCTCGTTGCCACCAGCAAAGCCCTCGTCTCCGCCGCCAGCGACGGGCAGGACGCCACCAACGCTATCCAGTCCCAGGGCAGCGCCGTCACCGCTATACGCTCTGCGGCCTCAAAGAACATGACGGCGCTCGCGAGGCTCGCCACGAACGTCAACAGCGCACTTATGGCCATCGAGGGCGCCTACGACGGCGTCGCCACGGTCATGGCGAACATCCAGAACGTGCAAGCCTACGCCACCGAAAACCACTGCACGATCAATGCTGACGGGACCGTTAGTTCGAACGCCTACAACGAAGATGAGGGAACGAAAAAACAGGCACTCCAGGCCGCCTACAGCCTCGAGGCGCAGATCAAACAGATCATCAAGGACGCCGACCAGGTCGACACCGACCTCTACCACGCGATGAGCGACATCAACAACGACCGCGCCACCGATGGAGATAAGGGCGGCGATAACAAGGTCATCGGCGTGCCAGACCATCCGAACAAGAACTGGACGCCCTCCCAGAACGCGGCCTGGTGGAACTCCCTCAACGAGAAGCAGAGACGACACCTCATCGACCACTGTCCCGACGAGATCCGACACCTTGACGGCCTTCCCGCGTCCGTCCGCGACCAGGCCAATCGGAATGCGCTCAAAGGATACGTCGACGCCAACGGTAAGGAACACGCGGGCGCCCTCAAAGATGCAAGGGACGATCTCAAGAAAGCGCAAGACGAGTCCGCCTCCGAAGAGGAAATAGAGCAGCTCAAGGAGAAAGTCGCGGACCTCGAGGCCATCGAGTTAGAGACTGATAACGACTTTAGAGAGCACAGTGGGCTCACCCCCACATACTTGCTCGACTTCGACTACGACGAGAAGTACCACCGCACGACGGCGATCGTCTCGTCAGGTGATCCCGACACGGCATCCTACGTGTCAACACTTGTCCCCGGCATCGGCACGAACGTGCGAGGCGACTTGGGCGATTACATCAAGAGAAACGAAAACCTCAGAGCACAGACAGCGGAGGCGGGCACTGATCCGAGGGATGTCGCCACCATCTCCTACCTCGGATACGTCGCCCCCAAGAACGATTTCGGACACCTCTATCAGGCCGCAGACATCGGCTACGCGGACCGGGCAGCTCCCGACCTCGCCCGCTTCGAGGAGGGGCTGCGCGCGAGCGGCAAGGCGAACGGGCACTCGTTCACGAACACCGTCATCGGCCACTCCTACGGGTCGACCACCGCGGGTAAGGCCATGACGCAGGTGGCCGAGGGCACGGTCGACAACTTCATCATGTGCGGGTCGCCAGGAGCCGGAGCCGATAGCATCGACCAGTACAACGTCCCCAAGGGGCACGTGTACGAATCCTCGGTTCCCGAAGGCGACGTAGTACAAGGACTTGGGCCCGACGACACATACGGAACGAACCCCAAGAAGCTCTCCGGCATCACCCACCTGAGTGGAGACACCACGGAGGCGAAAGGCTACTGGACCTTCGCAGATTCGCTAAAACGAACCAAAGGTATCGAGCCATATCTAGATATTGATGTAGCGCTAAACACCTTCTCAAACCACATGTCCTACTTCGACAAGGACACGCGAGCTTTCCAGGACTTCGCCAACATCATTGGAGGCGGCAAACAGACGACCGACGAGGAGTGGTCGGCCATAGAGACGGAGCGCGGCAAGTAGCCCACTGACACATTCTGAGCAACTATGACCTATCCCCTGCCAGTCTGGGACCAATGTCGTGTACGATGACACATGTCGCTCGGATTCCGGATGGCGCAGCATCTTCCACCCGGTTAGACTACTGCGCGGCATAGCTTGTGAGAGAGGACAGGGTGGCACTCAATGGGCAGAGATAAGCTGCGTATCGTTGAATATTCGGCGCCAGAACCGCAGGTTCCGGCGTCCGATGAGACGCGCCGCGAGCTGTCTCCCTACTGCCTGAACATGGATTCATCGCCCCGACTGTACCCAAAGTCTGATCAGTCGGTCAGCCCTCATTTGCCGCCCGTGGAGCGCATGCCCGTCCCCGTGACACCCTTCCCCAAGCTCTTCCGCGACGACCCGGAACCCGCGTAATCGTCAGGGCCGCAGGCACCCACAGCCTCGGCCCTCTCCTTTTGCCGACAGCGCCACGGACCCGACGTGCGCCCCAACCGGCCACGGCCTCGCGCGACCATCCGCACACCGGATACCCACCGCCCATCGCGCGCCCGCGTGACACACTGGCACCATGAGCGAGAGCTTCCTGACGGACCTGCGCACACTCATCGACGTCGACGCCTCGAGCGGCACGCGAGCGCGCTACTCCTCCGACGCCGGCCTCACGCGCATCCCGCCCCTGGCCGTCGCCTTCCCGCGCACGCCCGAGCAGGCGATCGCGGCCTTCGACCTCGCCCGCGCCCACGGCGTCCCACTCACCGCCCGAGGCGGCGGCACCTCGTGCGCGTCCAACGCGATCGGCCCCGGCCTCGTCCTCGATTTTTCGCGGCACATGAACCGCGTCATCTCCATCGACCCCGAGGCCCGCACCGCCACCGTCGAACCCGGCTGCGTCGGCTCCACCCTCCAGGCCGCAGCGGCCGAGTACGGCCTGCGTTTTGGCCCCGATCCCTCCTCCCAGAACCGCGCGACGATCGCCGGCATGGTCGCCAACAACGCGTGCGGCCCGCACGCGACCGCCTGGGGGCGCACCTCCGACAACATCGTCTCCCTCGACTGCGTGGACGGGCAGGGGCGCCGCTTCACGGCCACGACTTCGCACGACGCCGCCCTCAGCGACGTGCCGGGCCTCGCCTCCCTCATCGACTCTCATCTGGCGCCCATCCGAACAGAGCTCGGTCGCTTCAAGCGCCAGGTCTCCGGCTACTCCCTCGAACACCTCACCCCCGAGGGCGGGCGCAACCTCGCCGCCATGCTCGCGGGCACCGAGGGGACCCTCGTCCTCATCCTGTCCGTCACCGTGCGCCTCGTGCCCCTGCCCGACGCGCCCGTGCTCGCCGCCCTCGGCTACCGATCCATGATCGACGCGGCCGACGACGTGCCCGCACTGCTCGCCCACTCCCCCCTCGCGGTGGAGGGCATGGACCGCCGCCTCGTCGACGTCGTGCGCGCCCACAAGGGCCCCGGTACCGTCCCCGCCCTGCCCGACGGCGAAGGCTGGCTCCTCGTCGAAGTCGGCGCCCCCGGCGAAGACGTCACCGCCTCCCTGGAGCGTGCCCGCGCCCTGTGCGCCGACTCCGCCGCCATCGACACGGTCGTGTACCCGCCGGGGGCCCAAGCCTCGGCCCTGTGGAGGATCCGCGCCGACGGTGCGGGCCTGGGCGGGCGCACCCCGCCCGACGGCGAGGGCGGCGGCGACCAGCAGGCCTGGCCCGGCTTCGAGGACGCGGCCGTCCCACCCGAAAACCTCGGCGCGTACCTGCGCGACTTCACCGCCCTCATGGAGGAGTTCGACATCGACGGGCTCCTATACGGGCACTTCGGCGACGGCTGCGTGCACGTGCGCCTCTCCATGCCGCTCGAAACCCCCGAGGGCGTGGCGCACTCGCGCGCCTTCCTGCAGTCCGCGGCCCGCATCTGCGCCGCCCACGGCGGCTCCGTCTCCGGCGAACACGGCGACGGGCGCGCCCGCGGCGAGCTCCTGCGCTTCATGTACTCCCCCGAGATGCTCGACCTGTTCGCGCGCGTCAAGCACATCTTCGACCCGGACAACCTCCTCAACCCCGGGGTGCTCGCCGCCCCCATGGACGAGGCCGAGGCCGCCTCCCGCGCCCGGGCGCGGAATGCCGGGGTTGCCGGGGTTTCCGGAAATTCGAGCGGCGCGCTCGAGCTCCAGCCCGGCGTCGACCCCCTTGACTTTGGCCTGCGCCGCGTCGCCGCGCGCCCCATGCCCGCGGACGGCGGCTTCGCCTTCACCCACGACGGCGGCGACTTCACAGCCGCCGTCCACCGCTGCACCGGCGTCGGCAAGTGCCGCGCGGGAGTGTCCGGCACCTTCATGTGCCCCTCCTACCTGGCCACGCGCGAGGAGAAGGACGTGACCCGCGGGCGCGCCCGCATCCTGCAGGAGGCCGCGAACTCGCAGCTGATCAAGGCCATCGACTCCCCCGAGGTCCTTGAGGCCCTCGACCTGTGCCTGGCCTGCAAAGCCTGCTCCGCCGACTGCCCCGCCGGCGTCGACATGGCCCGCTACCGCTCCGAAGCGCTCTTCCGCACCTACCGGGGACGCATCCGCCCCCTCAGCCACTACACGCTCGGCTGGCTGCCGCGCCTCACCCGCGTCACCGCGCGCGTGCCCGGCCTGGCCGCCGTCGCAAACGCCGTCATGTCGGTGGCACCCCTGCGTTCGCTCGCCTTCCGCATCATCGGACTCGATCCTCGCCGAGGCATGCCCGCCCTCCAGTCCGGCACCTTCACCGCGTGGGCTCGCCGCCACTCCCTGCTGGCAGGTTCTGTCCCGACGCTCACGCCTGACGATACTGTCTCTTCCGGCACTGCGAGTTCCGATGCCGCCACCGATGCCCGCGAGCGCGAGGGGGCCACAGCCTCGTCGATGGCGGACTCCCCGATCCTGAGCGGGCCGCGCGACCCCAGCGGGCGGCCGTACGCGCTCGTGTGGGCGGACTCGTTTAGCCAGACCCTGGATGACGCGGGTGCCCGCGCGGTCGTTGACGTGCTCGAGACGAACGGCTTCGCGCCGATCGTCGCGCCGGACGCGTGCTGCGGCCTGACGTGGATTACGACGGGTCAGCTTGCGGGGGCGAAGAAGCACTTGGCGTCGTTGCTGGGCGTGCTCGCGCCTTTCGCGGCGTCGGGAATCCCGATTGTCGGCGTCGAGCCGTCGTGCACGGCAGTGCTGCGCGACGACCTGCTGGACCTGCTGCCCGAGGACCCGCGTTCGGCGCTCGTTTCTTCCGCGACGCGCACCCTCGCCGAGGTACTGTCGGCCCTGCCCGCGTCCGCGCGTCACCTGCCGAGCCTGGAGGGCGTCGAGATCGTCGCGCAGCCGCACTGCCACCACTACTCCGTCATGGGGTGGGACACCGACCAGGCGCTGCTGGAGTCGCTGGGTGCGCGCGTGAGGAGGCTCGAGGGCTGCTGCGGCCTGGCCGGGAATTTCGGCATGGAGGCGGGCCACTACGACCTGTCGGTGGCCGTCGCGTCGCATTCGCTGCTGCCGTCCCTGGCGGCGCAGCCCGATGCCGTGTACCTGGCGGACGGCTTCTCGTGCCGCACCCAGGCCGCCCAGCTGGCCGGCCGCGGGGGCGTCCACCTGGCGACCCTGCTTGCGGGGCGTTCCGCCTGAATTCCAGTGTTGTTGTGTTGCCCGACGGGTGTTCCGGGCGCCGCGTGTGCTTTGTCGGGCCGGGCTGCTTGGCATGCCCTGCTGGGCCGGGCTGCTCTATGTGCCCGTGGGCGGCGGCCCACCCGCGAGCCGTCCGCACCGCGAGCTTCGCTCGGCGCGTCGTCTCGAAGCCCGGCCAGGCCCCGCCACTGCCCACGGGCACCGCAGCAGCCGGACCCACCATCCTCGTTCCAGCTTGTTCCTAAGTGGTGTTACACCATTTAGCCAGGTATTACACCACTTCCCAGGCAGTGCAATGCTCCCTAACTGGTGTAATACTCCCTAACCAGTGCAGACCTCATCGAGCATGTACATGAAAGCGTCGACTCGGACCATCACAAGCCGCAGTCGGCAACGCCCACAGTGCCTCGGCATGCTCAGGGATAGCAACTTGATGCGGACGGAGGAGCTTGATCGCCCATGCACGTAACGCGGCGAAATCTTCGTAGTCCCTCCAAGAAACCCTGTGTATCCTCCACCCGGCGCTGCGCAGATCATTTTCACGTTGGATCCAGTCACGCTTCGCCCGCGCGAACTCAGCATCATCCTTGCCAAGCTTGCCGATCCCATCGAACTCGAAGACAATCATGAGTCCCGGAATCGCAATGTCCGCAAAATAACGCCTCCCATTGACGACGATCTCGAACTGGGTCACGACTTCGAAGGCACTCACCGACTTGAGGACCCACAGCAACGCTGCCTCGGCTGGGTTGTCACAGCCCGGGTCAGCGGCCGCTATCAAGCGCTGTGCCCGCCTGTAGGGGACACATTCCTTTTGCTGCCTATACAGATCCAAGCATTCAAACATCTTGCTTCGCACGCGTTCAGCTCGTCGTCGACTTTCTTCCTGGGATAGCACCACAAACTGAGACTCGTGGTGCAATGCCATGCAAATTGCCACAAATCCACTGAGGCGTTCCGAATAACAAGCCATGCGAACTGCCGCCTCAACGACCGACTCACATCGCAACCGTTCAACGATCTCGACGCTGCGTTCACAGGGTTTCTTCACTGTCGAACACACATACGTCGCAGGAATAGTCACCGTTTGCATGGTGACCGCCGGCATTGAGCGCCTCCCATGGCGGGACGCGCACCAGATCACAATATCCGGATTCGCCTCCCAGAGTGGTATCGACCGCGCAACAAATGAACTAGCGCCCACGAACACCGGAGAGCAGGAGCTACTGTCACTCACAACAAGCAATCGAGCCCTGGCCACGAGAGCCCATATCTCCCAGTAGGTCATGGGTGGACCGGATCGATGGATCATGACGTAGCGGCCACGCTGGATACGAATTATGTTGCCCGACGACAGATCACCTACTGAAGGCCGTCCATTCGTCGAAGACCTGATAACAGTCAGCGATTGAGCATTCATATCCCCATCATCGGTAAGACCACGCGCCACGTCACGACCTGAGAACGAACCTGTGGATAGAGGCAAGCTGCTCCAAGGGGATGTGGATAACGTCCGCTCTCGCTCGCATCTGCAAGTTCTCCAAACGCAATCGGCGGTCAGCATCGGCCAGCTGGCAACATTCTCTACACATACGCTTGTTCCTAAGTGGTGTTACACCACTTAGCCGGGTATTACACCACTTCCCAGGCAGTGTAATGCTCCCTAACTGGTGTAATGCTCCCTAAGTAGTGCAGAGCTGCCCGCCACATGACGCAGTAATCGAGATATGCACTCAAAGGCTCGGCAGACTACTCACGCCCCAGATGGTCTCAATCGCCACACGCCCCAACTCAATCCACATGCGGCGGACGCACGGCATCACCCCTGCACCGCACGCACCAGGCCCACAACCTTTGCCAAGGCCGGGGCACCCGTCACGCGGGCCCAGCAAGCCACGACGTCAGAGACATCGAGGGACGGATTGACGAGCAGCGCCGTCGACAGGGCTTCTGCCAGCACACCCGACGAGGCCACGACACTAACCTGTCGCACACCTGCATGAGCGGGGTATCCCGTGCGCGGGTCGATGATGTGGTGGTCCAGCAGGCGCCCACCCAGCCGGCTTGTTTCACGCGATGTTTCACGCACGCGACGATCCGACACAGCCCCAGCAGCACGCTCAGCAGCATGCTCAGCCGCACGCTCAGCCGCGCACCCCGCCACAGGATCCGCGCAAACCCCGCCCAGCGGCCCCAGGTTGTCGCCGGACGACGACAGGGATGCCAAGCCACCCACCGGCAGCTCAACAACGCCCGCAACCGACGTGGGCCCGCCGTGAGGGTCGCGCAGGCCGGCGCGCCACGAGGAACCGTCGGCGCGAGTCCCGAACACCGACACCGACGAGGTCCCCACCGACACGAGGACGCCGCGCGCCCCCATAGCCACCGCCAGGTCGCGGCACGCGTCGGCGCTGTATCCCTTCGCGATCCCACCCAGGTCGAGGCGCGGGCCGGGCGCATCCACACCACCCACGGGCTCACGAGGGAGCCCCATCGCCCACCGTCGTTCGCCGACGCGCGACAGCAAGCCCCACGCCGACGCACGCAACGCCGCCTCGACAACATGCCCACACGGCGCGGGTGGCAACGGCGCACCCGCGACGTACGCGGCCCGCATCGCCTTGACGTCCCAGGCGGCAACAAGCGGCCCGATCAACGGGTTGAACACTCCCCCGGTCGCCTCCGCGAGCGCCAGCGCGTCGCGCAGCAGCCGATCGGTTTCTTCGCTCACGACGAGGCCGTGGCCAGCCTGTGCGGAATCGGCCCCGCAACGGGAGGCGCCGTCACCGATCGCAGCATCACGGACAGCGGCATTGAGCCGCGACACCTCAGACGAAGGCCGGAACGCGCTCCACATGTCCTCGTGGCGCGCGACAACGCCCACGATAGCGTTGACGATCGCCATGCCGTCACCGCCCCAGCCGATGATGTCGACGCGGGTGCCCATCGCGGGGAAGGAGGAGCGCCACGTGGGCGCGTTCCCCGCGGACCCGGCCACGGCCTCGTCCCCCGGGGTGCCGGCGAAGCGCGAAGCCTCAGCCGTCGGAGCCTCCGAGGTCCTTGTCGAGGTCGCCGTCCTTGGTGGCGTCGTTCAGGCCGGGAATATTAATGTCGTCGGCGCCGTCGGGCGAGACTCCCTGGGCGGCGGCGATGGCGCGGATGGCGGCCTGCACGAACTGCTGGTGGGCGACGGTGGCGCCGGTGATGACGTCGACCTTGGCGGGGTCGCCGACCTTGGTGAGGTTGTCGGAGTATTCCTGGTAGGAGGCGACGGCGGCCTGAGCCTTCTTGTAGTAGTCCTCGTTGAAGACTTCGCCCGCGGAGTTCTTGCCGTAATCGGCGCCCTTGTCGGTGCCGTCGGCCAGCGTCGTCTCGTAGGAGGTGGCGGTGATGCGCCCGCCCTCAACAGTGATGGTGATGGTACCGATGGAGCCCTGGTCGTCGGCGTTGGACTGGGCGGTCCAGGTGCCGTCGCTCATGGGCTTGGTCATGTCCAGGCCGGTGTTGGGCGTGCAGGCAGCCAGGATGGTCGCGCCGAGGGCGCCGAGGACCGCGTACGAGGCCGGGGCAACCCAGCGGGATCGGCTCTCAACAGGGGTGGGCGTGGTCATCGCACCTTGTCCTTTCCGCTGCGCGCGTCCCCATCGCGGCCGGGCAGAACCAGGCCGGAGGCGCGCTGTTCGAAGTCGTGGTCGTGCCAGGTTTCCTTGACGACCTTGCCGTGGTCGAGTCGGATTTCGCGCTGGCCCTGTTCGGCGACGAGCGCGTCGTGGGTGACGACCATGAGGGTCGTGCCGTCCTGGTGGAGCTGGTTGAACAGGTCGAGGACGATCTCCTCGTTGGTTTCGTCCAGGTTGCCGGTGGGCTCGTCGGCCAGCAGCAGCTTGGGGTAGTTGATGAGGGCGCGGGCCACGCACACGCGCTGCTGCTCGCCGCCGGAAAGCTGGCGCGGCAGGTGGGTGGCGCGGTCGGCGAGGCCGACGCGGTCGAGGGCCTCGAGGGCTTCCTTCTCGTCGGGCATCGAGTGGTAGTACTGGGCGACCATGACGTTCTCAAGGGCGGTGAGGTGGCCGATGAGGTGGAACTGCTGGAAGACGAGGCCGATGGTGCGGCAGCGCACCTCGGTGAGCTCGTCGGCGGTCAGATCTGAGATGTCGTGCCCATCCAGCATGACGGTGCCCTTGGTGGCGGTATCCATGGCGCCGACGATGTTCATGAGGGTGGTCTTGCCGGAGCCGGAGGGGCCGACGATGGAGACCCACTGGCCGCGCGGGATCTCGAGAGACACGTTGTCGAGGGCGTGCAGGTCCCCGTAGATCTTCGAGACGCCCTCGAGGCTCAGCAGCGCGTCGGTGGGGGCCGACGAGGCCGGGGTGGCGGTGGAGGTGGTCATGGTGACTCTCATTCTCCGCGCAGGACGAGCGCGGGATCGACGGCCAGTGCGCGGCGCACCGGCGGGAGGCAGGCGAGGACAGCGATGAGGATCGAGCAGGCGACCGTGCCGAGGAGGATGACGGGGTGCAGCGAGATGGAGCGGTGGAACACGGAGGTGGAAATGAGGACGGCGAGGCCGTAGCCGGCCCCGGCACCCAGGAGGCCTCCGATGAGGCCGAGCATGACGCCCTCACCCATGAACTCGCGGGTGATGGATCGGGCGGTGGCGCCCAGGGCCTTGCGCAGGCCGATCTCGTTGCGGCGCTCGGTGACGACGGCGATCATCGTGGTGGACACGCCGATCATAGTCAGCGCGAGCACGATGACGGTGATGACGATGAGCAGGGAGCGCAGCATCGCCAGCACGCCCGTGTCGGACTGGGCGAGGCGGCGCACGGTCTGGGCGTGAATGTCGGGGTTCGCGGCGTTCATCGCGTCGGCGATGGCGCTGAGCTGATCGCCTTCCAGGGCGATCGAATACTCGGCGAGCGACACGGTGCCGCTCTGGCCCGTCAGGGCGCTCATGTCCTGGCTGGACATGTACACGTAGCCGTCTTCGTTGCCGCCGGTCTTGAGGATGCCGGACACGGTCAGGGTCACAGTGCGCGGGTCGACCTTCAGGCCCGCAGCCGGGGCGCCGGACTGCACCTGCGCGCCCTTCGAGGACGCGCTCGCGTCTAGCTGGCTCACAGTGATCGTGTCCCCGGCCTTGACATCGATCGTCGAGGCGATCTGCTCGCCCACGAGTACCTGACCCGTCGCAGCGGGCCATTCCCCGTCTACGTACCAGTACGGGTTCATGGCATGCACGGCGTTCAGGTCCGCGCCGCCCGCCACGTAGGGCTGGTCGTTGATGGTGACGGTCTCGTAGTCAAAGGCTGCGGATCCGACCAGAGCGCTCGCGGGCACCTGGGCGGTCGCGGCGGCCACGGCCTCGTCCGTGATGGGCACATCACCGGCGGGGGTGACGACGAGGTTGGCGCCGTAGGAGCGGATCTCTCGGGCCAGCTGGGCCGGCACGTCGACGGCGATCGTGACGAGGCCGGACAGCGTGGTCGCGCCGATGGCGACGGCGAGGATCGCGATGAAGACGCGGGAGCGACGGCGCAGGATGGAGGAGGTGACCATCCGCCAGAACATTGCTCGTCTGGACATTGGCATCACCTTCCGTGCAGGACTTCCGCCGCGTTGAGGCGCAGCAGGTAGCGGATCGCCGGGATGGAGGCTCCCAGGACGACGAGGATGACAAGGACGGTGACGAGGCCGACGACGACGGGCACGAAGGCGATGGAGGAGCCAAAAACCATGTAGCCGATCGCCTGCGCGAGGGCGAGGCCTCCGCCGTAGCCGATGGCTCCTCCGACCAGGCCGACGATGATCGTCTCCGTCAGGAACAGCGAGATGATCTGCTTATCCTTGGCGCCCACGGCCTTCATAAGGCCGATTTCGCTGGAGCGCTCCATGACGCCTGCGGTCACCAGGTTCGCGATGGCCAGGGCCGAGGCAATGAGCGCCAGGACGGTCACGAGGACCATGAGCAGCTGGGTCTTCTCGAGGATCGTGCCTTCAGACTCGGCGACCTGGCGGACCGGGCGGGCCACGGAGTCCGTCATGACTTCCTCGATCTGGTAGGCGATCGAGGAGACGTAGGCGGTGCAGTACCAGGTTTCCTTCTCGGACACGCTCAGCGAGTTCGGGTTCTTCGCGGCCTTGCGGGCCAGGTCGTTGTCGGGCGTGGTCAGGGCGGAGACCTCGACACTGCCGACGACGTTCTCGCGCTCGAGGAGCGCCTGGGCTTGCGCCAGCTGAATGAACACGCCGCGGTCGGCGTCGTCGCCACTGGTGAGGATGCCGCGCACCGTGAACTCGTGCGTGATTCCCTCGCGGGTCAGGGTGAAGGAGTCGCCGACGCCGAGGCCGTGGGCGGCCGCGTAGGTGGTGCCAACGAGGGCGCCGTCCTCGTCGTCGTCCGCGGGCCACGATCCCTCGATACCCCACCAGCCGCGCAGCTTGTCGAGGCCGGTTTCGACGCTCTCGCCGGTGGCCAGCTCGAGGTGGTGGCTGAACCAGGTGCCGGTCGTGGGCACGTGCTCGCCGCTCCCATCCGTGACGGACACGCTCAGCAGGGGCGTGAAGTCGAGGATGTTGTAGGTCCAGAAGATCGTCTTGATGTTGCCGAGCTCGTCCTCGCGCAGGTAGGAACGGGACTCGGTAGCCTCGCCCGTGGAGTAGAGGTCGTCAAGGACGGCCGCGCCCTGGGGGCGCACGACGATGTTCGCGCCGTAGGACTTGAGTTCCTGGTTGACCTTGTCGCCCACGTTGAACATGACGGAGAGCATGGACGTGGCGACGCAGGCGCCCAGCGCGACGGTCAGGGCGATCATCAGGTGGCGGTTGCCGCGCCTCGTGAGGGCACCGCGCAGCATTCGGAAGAACACGCGATCCCCTTACTTCGCGAAGACGGAGGCCGAGGCCTCGAGAGCCGAGATCGGCACGGTCAGCGTGCCGTTGGAGACCTTGTAGTCGATGGGGATCGGGTTGCAGCCGCCCTTAAAGCCGATGGTCGCGATGTTCATCGCCACTTCACACAGCTTGCAGATGACCTTGCCGTCCTTCTCGTAGTAGCCGGTGGGTCCGCAGATATCGCACGCGTCCAGGCCCACGCCGAAGGAGGAGCCGGACTTCTGGATGACGATGAAGCGCACCTTCACGCCGCCCGAGGTCGTGTACTCGAAGCGGTGCAGGTGGCCGTCGGAGATGTCGGCGAGGTTGACGCTCACCTGGTCGTCGACGACGCTGAAGGACTCGGGCGGGGACAGCTCGATCTCCTGGCTGCCGTAGGCGACGCCGACGGTGATGAGCAGCGCGCCGCACAGGTAGCCGAGGGCGGCGGTGCCGGCCATGGACTTGTAGAGGCGCGAGCGCGCGCGGCCGAGGCGCCCCTCGGCGGGGTTGGCCCCGACGGTCGGAATCGAGCGCGAGGCCAGCCAGGTGAGGACCACGACGGCGAGCAGGGCCAGGCCAGCAGCGATCGTGAAGACGGCCTCGTGGTTGATGAACCACGACATGACGTTCCACGCGTCCTTGGGAATCGAGATCCAGCGCTTGGCCTTGATGATACGCACGATCATCAGGGCGTGGTTGGCCAGCAGCGAGATCAGGATGAAGGCCGCCGGCCACACGCGGTTGTTCCACGAGCACAGGCGGTAGGAAACCCATGTGACGAAGCAGACGAGCACCCACGCGAGCGTGTAGCCGACGATCGCGAGGACGACCGGGGTCGAGTAGATCTCGACGCCGCCCGAGAGCATCATGACGGCCTGGTTCATGGCCGTGGGAACTGCGCGGAACAGGGCGGCAGCAATGTAGAGGGCGCCGACGATGCGCACGAGGGTATCCCCGCTCACCGCGGTTTCCATCGACGAGGCCGCCCGGGCCTCGTCGTCGGCGTCGCCGGGCAGGAGGGAACGCACGCGGCGCGAGCGCACCGCGATGAGCGCGAGGAACAGGACCGCGAGGACGATCGCGACGGGGAGGGTGAACAGGCCAACGGTCTGGCGGTTCACGGACTTGGGGGCCTCGACGTTAATGATCGTCAGAGCCAGGGAGGAGACCATGCCCAGGCCGATACCGGCCCACACGGCGACCGAGCGCGCCTTCTTACCGCGGCGACCATGCCCGGCGGCGGGCATGAAGCGGATGACGGCGCCGAGCGCGAGCATCGTCAACAGCAGCGTCAGGGTTGCTTCACTCATCTGCTGAAGCATTGGCTTTCCTCCCGAAGTAAAGGTTCACCGAAGTCGTAGCTACGGTATTGATTCTAGTCCCCTCACGGGGCAAGGGTCGAGGCCAGCGGTCCTATAAAGAACCACTGCCTCGGCCCCGCTACAAGCGATCGTCGATCACCAGGAAACGGCCGTGGGATCCCACTGCCAATCCGGGAACTCGGCGACGAGCGGCTCAGTCCAGAAGCGGCCCTCAACACCCGTGGTCTTATCGGTGTGCAGCAGCCACACGCTGGGGGGCTTGATCGAGAAGGTCACGTCGTAGGTGCCGGCGTCCAGCTTGGGCAGGTTCAGGCCGTAGTGCGGGCCGTCGGACGCGTTCATCGGCATGAGCGTGCCTTCCTGGACGACGTTGCCGGACTTGTCCTTGATCGCGTAGTCCACAGTCAGGCCGGACACGAAGTCGCCCGCACCGTAGCCGAGCTTGTTGTCAGCGGCGGCGGAGATATCGGCCTCAATGTGCATCGAGGACTCGGCAGCCGGGGTGCCCACCTGGGGCTCCATCTCGACGGGCTGGAAGTAGACGCCGCCCACGACGAGGGGGCCGACGTGGACCTCGTCGCCGAGGGGCTGCTCTTCGAAGCCAGCGTCCTCGCCGGGGGCGGGTGCGGCAGAGTCAGCCGAAGCCGAGGCCGAGGCCGCGGGCTTCTCGCTGGAGGACGAGGAGGAGTTGTTGGAGCAGGCGGCCAGAGTGCCTGCGAGGGCCAGCGTGGCCAGGGCCGCGCCGACGCGGAACAGAGAGCGCTTCATAGTGATGATCTCCTGTGCGTGTTGGTTGGATGGAATGTCGGTGTCGCTCGAGAGGAGTCAGTCCTCGGCCCGCGACTGGGCGGCCTCGCGGGCGAGGCGAGCTTTTCCGAAGAAATAGAGACCGACGATGATGGCGAGAACGATGGCTTGCGCGGCCAGGTTCTCCACTCGGGGGTAGATCCCCAAGAGGTCAATGGTGGGGAAGCCGGAGATGGGCGTCAGCGACACGACGTCCGCCTCCTGGAGTTCCCCGATACCAGAACCCGTGAACGTGAAGGCCATGAAGGCCATCAGCAGCGAGGTAATGGTGAAGAAGGGGCGCAGCGGGATCCGCACCGCCGCGAACTGGATGAGCAGGTAGATGACGACGAGGGCCACGAGGCCGACCGCCAAGCCGATCCACACGTAGTGGACCTTGTCGCCAGCGGCGGCGACGATCGGGACGTAGAAGAGGATCGTCTCTGCACCCTCGCGCAGGACCGCGAGGAAGGAGATGAACGCCAGGCCCAGCAGGGAGCCGCTGGTCAGCGAGGCATCCGTCTGCTTCTTGATGTACTCGTCCCAGGCCTTGTTGGAGGACTTGTTGATCATCCAGTTGGAGACCCAGATCAGCATGACGACCGCGAAGAGCGCCGCGAAGCCCTCGAGGAGCTCCTGGTTCGCGCCCGCCAGGGAGGTGACGTAGCTGAAGAGGAAGGCCAGGCCGATGGACAGGCCGAAGGCGAGCACCACGCCGCCCCACACGATGGGAGCCTTCTTCTTGTGGCCGGCCTTAGCCAGGTAGGCCAGGACCGCGGCGACGACGAGGATCGCCTCCATGCCCTCGCGCAGGATCACGAGGAGGGAGGGCAGGAACTGGGCGATCCACGGGGAGGCACCCGAACCCTCGGAGGTCTTGTCGGCGGCCTTGCCGGTGTAGTCGTCGAGGCTGTTGGCGTCCTCGCGGATGTAGTTCGTCAGCGTCGAGAGGTGCTGGTCGACGGCGGCCGAGTCGTCGTCGGTCATGGCCTTCTTCAGGAGGGAGAACTCCATCTCCACCTGGGAGACGCGCGAGCCGGAGATGCGGCTCATGACCTGCTTCTCCATGCCGGTGATCTCGTAGTGCTTGTAGTAGGCCTCGTTGACCTTGTCCTTACCGGCCTTGGCGTCGCCGCCCTTGTAGGCGTTGGCACCGTCTTCGAGGATGCCGTTGATCGTCTTGGCGACCTCACCCCACGCGCCGGGGCTGTAATCATCCGACGAGGCCTGGGCTGCCGACCCGGGGGCGACGCCATCCAGGGACGCGCCGTCTTCGACCATGTACTGCTTGAGGGTCGTAGCGTGGCTCTCGACACCGGCACTATCGCCGTCGCTCATGGCCTTCTTCAGGAGGGAGAACTCCATCTCCACCTGGGAGACGCGCGAGCCGGAGATACGGGCCATGACCTGCTTCTCCATGCCGGTGATCTCGTAGTGCTTGTAGTAGGCGTCGTTGACTTTGTCCTTGCCGCCCTTGGCGTCGCCCGCCTTGAAGGTGGACACACCTTCGTCGATCAGGCCATTGATCGTGGTCGAAACATCGCTCCACGTCTGATCCGCGGCTCGCGAGGGCGAGGCGAACATCGCCACGGCCAGGGCCGCCATAACAGCGACGATGAGGACACGACTGAGTCGCTGACCGACGTTGCGCACATGAGCGCGAATACTATGCGCGTGAGCGCGAAGCACTGTCACCGCTTGCCTCCTGACGATCCGGCGATTAGGCAACGCCGGGATGATGGAATTCCTAAACATTGAGCGTAGCCACATCTCGCCCAGGCGGGAAGTAGTCCATTTAGGTCGTCCTAAATTGTGACCATGCCGTGACCGTGCTTAGCGCGCACACATGCCCATCATGAGGGACCAAGGACCCAGGATGGCCGCTTGCTGACACGATGCCATAAAAATGGCGAGATGGCGCGGATTACTCATGCCTCACAGTTTGACCATCCACGATCCCCACGGGTCAAGATCTGGCAAAATATTCGGGCAGTATAATTTCGACAGGAAGAGAAGCCACCCATGGCAACCGACCCGAAGGCCACCCCGGCGAGCGCATCGCCAGCATCCCCCGTGGCCGACGCAAGCCCGCAGGGCCACGCGGCCACCGTTCCCCACCCCCTGCCCGACGGTGCCGCGGAGAGCGAGGCGGCCCCGACCTCGTCGCCCTCACACCCCACCCGCGCCGAGTGGGTGCGCATCGCGATCTTCGGCATCCCCTACGCCACGTTCTTCCTGGTGGGAGTGCCGACATGGATCTTCCCCGCATCGTGGAGCCTGACCGCTATCAACATCGGGCTCGACACCATCTTGCTGATCATGGCGCTCGCATTCTTCGGGCGTGAGTTCTTCCCCGCCTTCACCTACCTGCGCACGCGCCCCGTGCGCAAGATCGCGCTCCTCTTCGGTCTGTGGTTCCTGGTCACCGCCATTCAGGCAGCGAGCCGCATTGCCCTCTACGGACACAACCAGCCGATTGCCGAAAACCAGCAGCAGGTCATGAACGCCCTGAATGACGGAACTCTCGGCCTCGTCTTCACCTTCTTCGTCGGCATTGGTGTGCCCGTCATCGAGGAAATGTTCTTCCGCCACATCCTCATCGGCAAGCTCAGCGCGTACGCGCCCACGTGGCTCGTCGCGTCCATTTCTGCGGCGCTGTTCGCCTACATGCACTCTCACCAGTGGCAGGACTTCTTCATGTACCTGCCACTCTCGATCGTCCTGACACTCGTGTACGTAATGTCCGGGAAGAACGTGGCGTACTCGTGGCTATTCCACGCGCTGAACAACTCGATCATGCTCATTGTCAGGGCAATCATCTAGTCGCCTGCGAGGATATCGGACTTACGTGCGACGCCCCGCCCGGCCTCGGGCGGGGCGCTGCTGTACGCACGCGCGAGCACAACCAGCCGCACATGACGCCCGACCGCTTACGCACCACACCCAGCCGCCGCACGTTGCACCCAGCCGCCACACGTTGTACCCAGTCGCCGCACTCAGGCCGACAGCTGGCGGCCTGGGCCACTTCATGCGCACGTTAACCCGCTAATGCGCACGTTAACCCGGTAATGCGCACGTGGGCCCACCTATGCGCACGTTAACCCGATGGGTGGCGGCCCGGGCGGGCTGCCCACCATGCCACCAATAGGGTTTAGCTGCGCATTGAAGGGTTAACACTGCCAGTAGAGGGGCCGGCTACCAGGGCTACGGCGCGACAAAGTTCGCCCAACAGGATCACACGGCTGCTGGATCGCGAAAAAACTCGCCCAGCACACCCCTTCCAGCGGCATTTCCGCGAAAAAACTCGCCCAGCACACCCCTTCCAGCGGCATTTCCGCGAAAAAGTTCGCCCAGCAAGCGGAAAAATGCCAATTTTGGGCCATTTTTCGTGCGCAGGGCGAACTTTTTCGCGCACGAGGCGCGACAACATAACGACGTTGAAACCAACAACACCACTGCTCACCCCCAACAAGGGACTGCTGAAACCGGCATCACCTACACACCCGAAAAATGCACCAAAAACGCCCATTTCGCGCCAGCAAAGGCGATGGCGGTTTCAGGCAAAGCTCGGCCGGCGCCCGCAAAGGCGACACCGGTTTCAGGAGAGCGGGCCGCCTGGTCCACAGGACCCAGATGCGATACCCGTTGCCAGCGGCAGGGCCAGACTGCAGTGCCCGTGGGTGGTAGCGGCGCCTGGCCTTAAAAAAGTCGCATGCAATTCAATTGGATGAAGTTTCAATAAAGTCAGATAACGCTGCAATTCCAACGATCTAATTTCAGGATTTGAAAGGGCCGTGGGGGAATTGCATGCGAAATTGCTGATCGAGCGCCATAGCCGGGCTTCAGGGCAACGCGCCAACCACACACCAGCACACCCGGCCCCACTGGTGTGAAGGGCGCCGGAGGGGCCGGAGGGTACGGGCGGGCTTCGAGGCGCGGCGCCGAACGAAGTGAGGACGCCTAGCCTCGCGGGCGGCCGGGCCCTCCGGCGCCCGGAACACCAGCGACGCCACAAGCAACACAAGCAGGAAGGCCGCCACCCACCGGCACACCAAGCAGCCCGGCCCAACAACACACCACGCGGCGCCCGTAACACCCGTGGGGCCACAAGAAACACCGCACAGCACAGGGGCGCGGGCCCGCAGGCCCGCGCCCCCAGCGCTACAACGCAGATACTCAGAAGTACTTGCGTCCCGTGTCGCTCAGCTCGCGCAGCTCGTCGATGGAGGCGATCCAGCCGCAGCCCTCGCCCTCGGCGGCGAGCAGGTCCACGCCGCTGATCGCGAGCATGTCGCCGCCCGTGGTGCCAATGCGCACGGCGTCCACGCCCTCGGCCTCGGCGGCCGCGAACACGGCCTTAACGGCCGCCTCGGGAACCGCGACGAAGGCGCGGGCCTGGGACTCGGACAGGAGCATCTCGTGGTCGCCGACGCAGTCGCGGCGGGCGGCCCCGGCCACGTCGAAGACACCGCCGATGCCGAAGCGCAGCGCGGAGTCCACGAGGGACTGCACGAGGCCACCGTTGGACAGGTCGTGCGCCGCGCGCACGAGGGGTCGGCCATCCGGCCCGTCGGCGGCGCTCAGCGCGCGCACGACGTTACCGAGGGCGACCTCGGCCTTCAGGTCGACCTCGGGCGGGAGGCCACCCAGGTGCGAGCGGGCGATGCGCGCCCACGCGGAACCGTCGAACTCCTCGCGGGTGGTGCCCAGGAGGATGACGGCGAGGCCCTCTTCGGTGAAGCCGGAGGGGTTGGCTCGCGTGACGTCGGGGAGAATGCCGAGCATGCCGATGACGGGCGTCGGGTTGATCGACGAGTTCGGCAGGCCCTTCTCGGTGCCGGACGAGTTATACAGCGACACGTTGCCGCCGGTCACGGGGATCTCGAGCTCGATGCAGCCGTCCGCGAGCGCGGTCATGGCGGTCACCAGCTGCCACATGGCGTCCGTATCTTCGGGGTTGCCGAAGTTCAGGCAGTCCGTGATGGCGACGGGTTCGGCGCCGACGACGGCGACGTTACGGTAGGACTCGGCGAGGGCCTGGCGGGCTCCCGCTGCCGGGTCGAGCTTGGTGTACCAGCCGTTCGCGTCGGTCGAGAGCGCAACACCCAAGCCGGTGGCCTCGTCGATGCGGATGACGCCCGCGTCGTCGGGCTGGGCGAGGGCGGTGTTGCCCTGCACGTAGCGGTCGTACTGGTCGGTGACCCACGCCTTGGAGGCCTGGTTGACGTCGGAGAGCACGGCGCGCACGTCGGCGATGAGCTCCTCGCGCGTGGCGGGACGGGCAAGCGACTCGGAGTTCGCGGCCTGCAGCTCGTCCTGCCACGCGGGGCGCGCGTAGGGGCGGTCGTAGACGGGGCCCTCGTGGGCGACGGTCTTCGGGTCGACGTCGACGATGCGGTGACCGTGGTGGTCGATCGTCAGGCGTCCGTCGCCGGTCAGGTGGCCGATGACCGCGGCTTCGACGTCCCACTTGTCGATGATCTCAAAGAAGCGTTCGCGATCCTGCGGGGTCACGATCGCCATCATGCGTTCCTGGGACTCGCTCATGAGGATCTCGCCCGCGGTGAGCGTGGGGTCGCGCAGGAGCACGTTCTCGAGGTCGACGTGCATGCCGGAGTCGCCGTTGGAGGCCAGCTCGGAGGTCGCGCACGAGATGCCCGCGGCACCGAGGTCCTGGATGCCCTGGACGACGCCGGCCTCGAACAGGTCGAGGCAGCACTCGATGAGGACCTTCTCCATGAAGGGGTCGCCCACCTGGACGGAGGGGCGCTTGGCGGGCATGCCGTCTTCGAAGGTCTCGGAGGCGAGGATGGAGGCACCGCCGATGCCGTCGCCGCCGGTGCGCGCGCCGAAGAGGACGACAAGGTTGCCCTCGCCGGTCGCGTTGGCCAGGTGGATGTCGTCGTGGCGCAGCTTGCCGATGCACAGCGCGTTGACGAGGGGGTTGCCCTGGTAGGACGGGTCGAACTCGGTTTCGCCGCCGATGTTGGGCAGGCCCAGGCAGTTGCCGTAGCCGCCGACGCCGGAGACGACACCGTGGACGACGCGCGCCGTGTCGGGGTGGTCGACGGCGCCGAAGCGCAGCTGGTCCATGACGGCGATCGGGCGCGCACCCATGGAGATGATGTCGCGGACGATGCCGCCCACACCGGTGGCCGCGCCCTGGTAGGGCTCGACGAAGGACGGGTGGTTGTGGGACTCCACCTTGAAGGTGACGGCCCAGCCGCCGCCGATGTCGACGACGCCGGCGTTCTGGCCCATGCCGACGAGGAGGTTCTTCCTCATGGCGTCGGTCGTGCGCGCACCGAACTGCTCGGCGAGGTGCTTCTTGGAGGACTTGTAGGAGCAGTGCTCGGACCACATGACGGAGTACATGGCGAGCTCGGCGTTGGTGGGTCGGCGCCCGAGGATGTCGCAGATGCGCTGGTATTCGTCCTCTTTGAGGCCGAGTTCCTTCCAGGGCATGTCCTGGCCGGGGGTCGCGGCGGCGTTCTCGACGGTGTCGGGCAGCTCGCGGGTGTTTTCGGAGGTCATTCGTGTTTCCATTCGAAAGGTCTGGGACGAGGCCGGGGCTCCCTCACGGGTGAGGGCGCGGTGGCGTCGTCAGCCGACGAGGGATGCGAGGACGGAACGGAAGATGCCCAGGCCGTCGGTGCCGCCGTGGTGGCTGGCACCGTCGGGTCCGAGGGAGAGCGGGCCGAAGCCGGCCTCGGTCGCGTGCTCGGGGTGGGGCATGAGGCCGACGACGTTGCCCGCATCGTTGGTGACGCCCGCGATGTCGTTGGCGCTTCCGTTGGGGTTGAAGTCGACGTAGCGGAACACGACGCGGCCTTCACCCTCGAGCCGTTCGAGCTCGGCGGGGGACGCCTGGAAGTTGCCTTCGCCGTTCTTGAGGGGAACCGTGATGGTGTCACCGGCGCTGTAGGCGCGCGTCCACGCGGTGTCCGCGTTCTCGATGCGCAGCACCTGGTCGCGGCACAGGAACTTCTGGTGGTCGTTGCGGATGAGCGCGCCGGGCAGCAGGTGCGACTCGCACAGGACCTGGAAGCCGTTGCAGATGCCCAGGACGGGCAGGCCTCGTCCGGCTTCGCGCACGATCTCGCTCATGACGGGAGCGGTCGCCGCGATCGCTCCGCAGCGCAGGTAGTCGCCGTAGGAGAAGCCACCGGGGATGACGACCGCGTCGACGCCGTGCAGGTCGGCGTCCTTGTGCCACAGGGACACGGCCTGCGCGCCCGCGATTTCAACCGCGCGGGCGGCATCGCGGTCGTCGAGGGTGCCGGGGAAGGTGACGACTCCAATGCGGGTCACTGCGCGCCTCCCGCGTAACGGGCGTCGGCCTCGTCGATGGCCTCGACGCGCACGACGTCCTCAATGATCGGGTTGGACAGGACCTCTTCGGCGGCCTTGCGGGCCTGGTCCAGGAGCTCGTCGGTGACGGGACCGTCCACGCTCAGGTGGAAGCACTTACCCTGGCGCACGGCCTCGAAGCTCGTGATTCCGAGCCTGGGCAGCGCCGAACCGACAGCCTTACCCTGGGGATCCAGGATCTCCGGCTTCGGCATCACTTCCACGATGATTCGCCCCACGGCGTTCCTCCTTGTGTTGTTGGTGAGGATCCCGCCGCGCATCTTGCCCGGCGGGCAAGTCTGTTTACAGGATGGGGTCCGACCCGGTGAGTCGGCGGTATGCCTCGACGTAGCGCGCGGCGGTCGCGGCGGCCACGGATTCGGGCAGCGCGGGCGGGTTGGCGCCCGAGGAGCGGTCCCAGCCGGACTGCTCGGAGACCAGCCAGTCGCGCACGTACTGCTTGTCGAAGCTGGGCGCGACCTGGCCCTCCACCCACTGGTCGGCGGGCCAGAAACGCGAGGAGTCCGGCGTGAGGATCTCATCGGCGAGCACGAGCGCGCCCGTGGTCACATCGATGCCGAACTCGAACTTGGTGTCCGCGATGATGATGCCGCGCTCGGCGGCGATGTCGCGGGCGGCCCGGTACAGGGCGATCGACAGGTCGCGGATCGCGGTCGCGAGCTCCTCGCCGATGCGCTCGACGGTCTGCTCGAAGGTGATGTTCTCGTCGTGTTCGCCCAGCTCCGCCTTCGCGGCCGGCGTGAAGATAGGCTCCTCGAGGCGCGAGGCCTCGGTCAGGCCTTCCGGCAGAGCGATGCCGCACACGGAACCGGACTGGCGGTACTCGGCCAGACCCGAGCCGGTCAGGTAGCCGCGCACGACGCACTCGATGGGAATCATGTGCAGGCTGCGGCACACGACCGCGCGCCCGTCCACCTCGGCGGGCACCGTGAAGCGCGTGGGCTGGGCGCCCTCCAGGGCGCGCGAGGCCTCGGCCGGGGCCTTCGTGCCGACGGCCAGGAGGTGGTTTTCCACGAGGGGACGCAGCTGGCCCATCCACCAAATGGCGAGCTGGTTGAGGACCGCGCCCTTGCCGGGGATCAGCGTGGGCAGGACGTAGTCGTAGGCGCTGATGCGATCCGAGGTCACCATGAGGAGTGCCTCCGGTCCCGACTTCGCGTGGCGCGGGCGGCCCGCCGGGGTGGCGGTCTGCGGCGCGGGGCCGACCACGGCCTCGTCGGGAGCGTAGATGTCGCGGACCTTGCCCGCGCTCAGCGGGGTCCAGCCGTAGAGGGTGGTGGTCATGATGCTCCTCAGTGGGTTCTCAGTCGAGGGTGACGACCAGGTCGGCGGGCCACGTCGCGATGTCGCTGCGGTGGTGTTCCCCGTCGAAGTGGATGAGGTCGACGCCCCGGTAGGCCAGGGCACGGGCCTCGTCGAGAGTGGCCGCGCGGGCGACGACGTCAAGGACTCGGCCGCCGGAGTTCACCAGCGCGTAGGTCGGCTCGAAGCCGCAGCATCCCGCCGCGACGTCGGTCGGGTCGTCGGTGATCTCCTCGGACGTGCCGGCGTGGATGACGTGGACGCCGTCGAGCTCCTCGGCCGCTTCGATACCGGTGATCTCATGTCCGGTATCCGTGGGGCCCGGGTAGCCGCCCGAGGCCATGACGACCGTGACGGCAGCGTCCTGACTCCACACGGGGGCGGGGGCCTTCGCCAGGGTGCCGGTCGCGGCCGCGTACAGGATGGGAGCCAGCGGGGAGTCGAGGCGCTCGAGGACCGCCTGGGTCTCCGGATCGCCGAAACGCACGTTGAATTCGACGACGCGGATGCCTTTCGAGGTCATCGCGAGGCCGCAGTACAGGAGGCCGCGGAAGGGGGTGCCGCGACGCGCCATCTCGGTGATGACGGGTTGGGCGACCTCGTCGACGATGCGCTGCGTGGCCTCTTCGGGGAGCCACGGGAGGGGGCTGTAGGCGCCCATGCCGCCCGTGTTCGGGCCCTCGTTGCCGTCGCCCACGCGCTTGAAGTCCTGCGCGGGCTGCAGCGGCACGACGGTGGCGCCGTCGGCGAAACAGAACAGGGAGACCTCGGGGCCGTCGAGGTAGTCCTCGATGACGACCGCTCCCCCGTCGCGCGACAGGCAGGCGCGCGCGTGCTCCGAGGCCTGGGCGCGGTCGGTGGTCACGACGACGCCCTTGCCGGCGGCGAGCGCGTCATCCTTCACGACGTAGGGGGCACCCAGGTCATCGAAGGCGGCCTCGACCTCGTCCATCGTGGTGCACGTGAAGGCGCGAGCCGTGGCCACGCCGGCATCGGCCATGACCTGCTTCGCGAAAGACTTGGAAGCCTCGAGGCGCGCCGCATCCTTCGTCGGGCCAAACACGGGGATCCCGTAGTCCAGGACCGCATCCGCGACGCCCGCGACGAGCGGGGCCTCGGGGCCGACGACCACGAGGTCGACGTTCTCGGACGTGGCGCGACGGACGACGTCCTTCGGGTCCAGGGGATCCATGGTCAGGGAGCGACCCAGCTGCTCCAGCGCGGGGTTACCCGCCTGGACGACCAGCGACACGGGATGCTCGGGGGTGGACGTTCGTACAAGCGCACGGGCGATCGCGTGTTCGCGACCCCCGTTACCAACGAGAAGAACCTTCACAATTCAAGCCTATCGGTGTTTGGCGGCCTGCCGGGCCACCGCGGTGTTTTATGGGTGCACGTCACAGCGAAAGTGAGACGGGCTTGCGCCCCTCACCACGCGCCATTCGGGTTGCCGCTGCGGCGGTCATCCTTCTTGTCGCGCTGGTCCTTGTTGCGCTGATCGTTCTTGTGCTGCAGCTCCTCGCGGCGCTGCTTCTCGGCCGGGGTCTCACCCTCGTAGGGGTCCTGCGTGGGGCTCGGGCTAGGACTCGGGTTCGTCTGCTGATCCTTCGATCCCTTGTCCTGCTGGTCCTTCTGCTGGTCCTTCTGCTGATCCTGCTGCTGGTCCTTCTGCTGGTCGCCCTGCCCCTCGGACTGCTCCTCAGCCTTCTGCTTTTTGTCCTCGACGCGTTCCTTGTTCTGGTCGGCGGGGTTATCGGACTTGTTGCCAGACTGCTGCTGATCGCCGGACTGATTCTGGTTGCCCGACTGGTCCTTGTTGTCGGACTGGTTCTGGTCGGACTGGTTCTGGCTGGAGTTGGAGGCCGTCTGACAGGGGGCGACCGTGTCTTCGGCTTCCTGGTATGTCGTCGCGGCACCTGCGTACGAGCCGGCGGCAGCCTGCGCGTCGCCCTGAATTTCGATGCCGATAGCGAGGTTGACGCGAACGCGGCATTCGTAGGAGAAGGGCTCGAGTCGGCCGGGCTTGACCTCGGTGGCCTTGGGGACGAGGTCGAAGGCGGTACGCAGCTCCGTCACGCCCTCGTCGGTCTGCCCCTGACGCACGAGAGTGGTGCCGCGGTTGTAGTGCGCAACCCAGCGCTCAATGCCGATCTTCGTCCACGTCATCTGACCTTCGTAGCCCGTCAGGGCGACGTCGTATTCCTGCGCCTTCCAGTGGCTCAGGGACGAGCGCGACCAGAGCGAGAGGCCGATCAGGTACGCGGCGACGGTCAGCACAATGACGAGGACCGGGATGGAGTACCACAGCGGGCGCAGCGCCCGCGGGTTGCGCTCGATCTTCTGCTTACCCGACGAGGCATTGGTGAGCTTCGCACGAACGGAGGGATCGACGGGATCGACCTGGGGCGCGCCAAAGGGGAGGAGGTCTGCTTCGTGCTGCGAGTTCTCAGATGGCATGGGAGTTCCTCAACTGTTGGGCGCGCAGCGCCAGCGTGGCACCCTCCCACGCGAGGAGACCCCCGAGTAGGAGCGCGAAAGGCCAGATGATGTAGCGGTACGTGTCTTTCAGGTTGCGCGACTCGGCGAGCGTCGACGCCTTGTCGAACATGGAACGCGCGTGCGATTCGATCGCCGACTTGTCGGGCGAGTGCACGTAGTCGATGCCCACGCGTGAGGCGACATCCGCGAGGGCGGCCTCGTCGATCTTCGAAATGGCGATCGGGTCACCGGGCTGCGAGGAGTCGTGGATGTACTCGGGTTCACCGCCGCTCTGGGAGCCGCTGTCGCCCAGGCGCAGGACCTTCATGGGACCGCCTTCCTCGGTGCCGTAGCCGAGGATGAGGCCGCCGTCGATGTACTCCTTCACGGCATCCCAGTCGCTGGCCTCACCGGCGGGCGCGCTGGACCAGTGGTTCTGGTTGGAGGTCTCACCGTCGGAGAAGACGAAGAGGGCGCGCACGTTCTGGGGGTGGCGTTCCTTGTTCTTCTTCAGGAGCTTGGCGAGGTCTTGGGCGGGTCGGTTCACCGACGATCCCTGGGAGGAGCTGGAGAGCTCGCGGTCGAAGGAATCCATGTACGCGACGACCGCGGAGGCGTCGGAAGTCAGCGGCAGGTCCGTGTGGACCTTCGAGTCCCAGGACATGATGGAGAAACGCGAGCCGGTGAGGATGTTCATCATGATCGCGACGTCGTTGCGCACGCCGTCGATACGGGGCTTGTTGCCGTCCCAGTCCTCGGCGGCCATGGAACCGGTGCGGTCGATGACGAAGTAGACCTCGAGGGTCGAGGTCACTTCCTGGGCCTCGCCGGGAATCGACGGGCCTGCGCCCATGATGATGACTGTGACGACGATGAGGAAACGACGCAGGACATCCATGACGTGGCGGCGGGTGGCGCGCTTGGCCGACAGAAACACGAAGAGCGCGCCGAGCACGGCGATGATGCCCAGGAGGGCCAAGTGAAAGACGGGGCGAAAAATCATGTCAGAGCCTCCCGAATGCCAGCAGACCAAGCAGGGACACGACGCCGACGAGAGTCCACCCCAAGGCGGCACCGGGGCGGTCCGTCTCGATCATCTTTCCAGCGGAGTCGAGTTCTTCTTTCTGTTCGGCCTCGATCTGGCGCACCACGCTATCCACCGCCGACGGGGACGAGGCATCGTAGAAGTCGCCGCCGGTCTTACGTACCTCGTCACGCAGCTCTATGGCCTCGCGGCTCAGGCTGATATCCGATCCCGGATACAGGGCGGTGACCGTCACTCCCTGACTCTTTGCGAACTCGATCGCCTCGCTCAGGTCGTAGACGCCGTCGCCGTACACCTCGTTGTCGGTCGCCAGCAGGATCGTGCGGGAGCGCTGCTTGTCGTTATGGTCGAATCCCATGATGCACGAGGCCAGACCGTCGCCAACGAGCGAAGAGACCTCCTGGTTCTCGTCCAGGACAGGCTCCAGGTACTCGAAGAGTTCCCTTGTTCCAGATATCTTTCCGCCAACTTGGATGAGGCCGGTGTCGATCGTGTCCGACATGTCCTGGAGGACGTCGGTGGCCATGTCGTAGTCGTCGGTGAGCGGGAACATCGTCATCGAGTAGGCGTCCCACAGCTGCAGCGAGATCCTCTCACCCTCGAAGTGGGAGATGATTTGCCGGAAGGCCCCGCCGATCTTTGAGTCGTAGGGCAGCATCGATCCGGACGAGTCCAGGCACAGGACGATGTCGCGGCTCGCAGACTTGTCGTGCTTGACGTAGCGGTCGACGGGCGCGCCCGCCGACACGGAGGTCGCGATGACGGCGATCAGGAAGCAGACGAAGGCCATAGCCAGCGAGGCGCGCGTGCGACGCACGAGCGCCTGGTACTTCGGCAGTCCCCGCAGGTAGCCGGTGTTGGCCACCCACCCTTTCTTTCCCGAGCGCACGCCGGCGCGACGCGCGAGCATCCAGCCGACGACCGTCGCGATCACGACGACCGCGAGGACGACGGGGATTAACCACCAGAACCTCATACGTTCACCGCCTCCACGGCCATGGTCAAGACGTTGGTGACGGCCTCGTGAGAGGGCTGCCCCTGCGGGATGTCGTCGCCCGAGAAGCTCGGAATTTCGCAGGCCTGCAGGACGTCGGCCAGGCCGGGCCACACAGGGACGAGCTCGCGCACTTCGGAGACGGTTGCGACCTCGAGGTCTCGGCCCGTTCGCTCAGTGCCCAGGGCGCGCATGAGGCCCGCGAGCGCCAGGTGAACGCCGCGGGCATCCAGGTCACCGTCGGCGTAACGGTCGGCAATCTGATCGACGTACGTGAGGTACTTCTTGCGGCGGGCATCCGTGATCGTCTGAAGTTCCATGACCTCGCCAATGCGCGATGTCCACCAGCGCCAGATGCTGTAGACGATCCACCCCAGGACGGCGACGACGAGCACCGTCCCCAGGATCCACATCCAGTTCGGGTACAGCGCGGGATCGTTCAGGCTACTGCTGAGATCACCGGACATGTGCTCCCCTTTCGAGGGCTCGCATGAGTGCGCGCGGAACGTCCTCGCTGGAGCCAACGTCCACGCGGATCACCCCACGATTGTCGAGCATTTGGGCGACCGCCTGTCGGCGCATCGCCACGAGATTGGCGGCTTCCCCGGCCAGCTGCGAGTCGCGCAGCAGGAAGTCCGGGAGAGGCCCTTCGGTCACGTCGACCACGTTCGTGCCCTCCTCGAGGGAGGTCGGGTCGATGTCCTGGACGCTCACCACCATGACCTGGTGGCGCACGGACAGGGACTTGATGAGGTCATCGGAGAGGCGCGTCGGCTCCGGCTGGGTGGAGTCCGTGACGATGACGATGAGGCTGCGGCGTCGGGTCACCGTCCGCGCGCGCGCCAAGAGCTTGGGCACGTCCGAGTGCGGCGAGGACAGGGTGATGTCCTCCTCGATGCGGCGCATGATCGTTTCGGCGTGGGCATTCCCCGATCGGGCGGGCATGAAGCGCACGCGCTCGGCATCGCCGGCGACGAGGCCGATCTGGTCTCCGCGCGCCACGCTCAGCCAGGCGATCGCCTCGCATGCGGTGAGGGCGATCTCTTCCTTGGTCTCACCCGACGGGGCGAGAGCCCCCATCTCGCGGCCCGTGTCGACGACGAGCATGACCTGCAGGTTCGCCGTGGCCTCGTGCCTCTTGATGACCGGCGAACCGGTGCGAGCCGTCGCCGCCCAGTCGATTTCGCGCACGTCGTCGCCCGGCTGATAGGGAGCCAGGTCCATGAACTCCCAGCCGCGTCCCTGCCGCAGCGCGGAGTGCTGTCCATCCATGATGGACAGCAGCTTGCGCATGACGGGCAGCTGGATGCGCGTGGAGAGCGCGTGGATTTCGCGCGAGCGTACAGGCATTGCGTTCCTTGAGGGCGTTGGCGGCGGGCGGGTGAATCGTTACGGCACGGGCACCGCGTTGAACACGGCGTCGATGAGGCCCTCGATGGAGACGTTGTCCGCCAGTGCGTCGAAGGTGCGGATGATGCGGTGGCGCAGGATGCCGTAGCGCATTTCCTTGATGTCGTCGGGCATGACGTGGTTTCGCCCCGCCATGAGGGCGATCGCCTGCGCGATCTGCATGAGGGCGATGCCACCACGGGGGGAGGCACCCACGCGCACGTGCTTGTTCCATCCGGGCAGCGGGTTCGGGCCGGCACCACGGGTGGTGTTGACGATGTCGACGATGTAGGCCTTGAGGGTCTCATGCACGAACACGCGTCGGCGCGCTTCCTGCAGGGTACGCACGTCGTCGAGGGTGATGGGTGCGACCGAGGCCTGCGAGGTCATCTGGCCGGAGTCGATGCGGGTAAGAACCTCAAGCTCCTCGACCGGCGTCGGGTAGGTGATGACCTCCTTGAGGAGGAATCGGTCCATCTGAGCCTCGGGCAGCACGTAGGTGCCTTCTTCTTCGATGGGGTTCTGGGTGGCCATGACCATGAAGGGATTGGGCAGCTTGTGGTTGACGCCACCGATCGTGGTCTGGCGTTCCTGCATGGCCTCGAGCATGGCGGACTGGGTCTTCGCCGAGGAACGGTTGATCTCGTCGAGGAGAACCATGTTGGCGTGGACGGGGCCCAGCTGGGTGACCATCTCGCCGCGCTCCTGGTTCCAGATCTGGGAGCCGACAATGTCGTTGGGCATCAGGTCGGGCGTGCACTGGATGCGGTGGAACGTTCCGGACACCGCGGACGCGAGGGTCTGCGCAGCCGTCGTCTTCGCCAAGCCTGGCACAGATTCAACCAGGACGTGGCCGCCGGCGAGGAGTGAGGCGGTGAGCGCGCGGCGCAGACCTTCCTGACCCACGACGGTGTGCTGATAGATGGTGGTCATGCGATCGAGCAGGCTCTTCGCGTGGGCCAGCTCGTCGTTCGTCAAGTAGTTGGGCACGGGCTCTCCTTGCGTGCGCGGTCGGATGCTGTTCCAGTGTAGCCCCTCCGACTCATCGTTGACGCAACCCGGTCAGTTTTCACTTCTTCATCGACGAGGCGGGGGCTGGCTGCCGCTTGGGATCTTTCCTCTGCGTTTCGGCAGTCAGCCCCGCGGGGAGAAAAAGGGGCGAGCCCCGGAGTTTCCTCCGGGGCTCGCCCTCAGATCCGCGCGGATCAGGCCTGCTTCGCGGCGGCGATGCGCTCGCGGAACTTGGCCAGCTGCTCGGTGATGGCAGCGGGGAGCTTGTCGCCGAACTGCGAGAAGTACTCCTCGGTGTCGTCCATCTCGGCGGCCCAAGCGTCGGGGTCGATCGCGAAGAGCTTCGCCCAGATGGCCTCGTCGATGTCCAGGCCCTCAAGGTTGAAGTCCTCGAACTTCGGGTAGCGGCCGGTCACGCCGTCGATTGCCTCGACCTCGCCAGCCGCGCGGCGAACGATCCAGTCCAGAACGCGGGAGTTGTCGCCGAATCCGGGCCACATGAAGTTGCCGTCTTCGTCCTTGCGGAACCAGTTGACCTGGTAGACCTTCGGGAACTTCTCGCCCAGCTTGTCCTGCATCTCCAGCCAGTGGCCCCAGTAGTCGGCCATGTTGTAGCCGCAGAAGGGCAGCATGGCGAAGGGGTCGTGGCGCAGCGAACCGGCCTTGACGTCGGTTGCAGCAGCGGTGACCTCAGAGGCCACGGAAGCGCCGATGAACACGCCGTGTGCGGGCTCGTACTGCTCAGCAACCAGCGGAACGTTGGTTGCACGGCGACCACCGAAGAGGATGGCGTCGACCGGAACACCCTCGGGGGCTTCCCAGTCGGGGCAGATGATCGGGCACTGCGAGGCGGGGACGGTGAAGCGGCTGTTCGGGTGAGCAGCCTTCTCGCCGGACTCGGGGGTCCAGTCGTTACCGTGCCAGTCGATCAGGTGCGCCGGAACGTCACCGTCGATGCCTTCCCACCACACGTCACCATCGTCGGTCAGTGCAACGTTGGTGAAGATGGAGTTGGCCTTGCCGGTCTCCATGGCCATGGGGTTGGTCTTGTAGGAGGTTCCCGGTGCAACACCGAAGAAGCCTGCCTCGGGGTTGATGGCGCGCAGGCGGCCATCGGTTCCCGGACGCATCCATGCAATGTCGTCACCCACGGTCTCGACCTTGTAGCCGGGGATGGTGGGCTGGAGCATGGCCAGGTTGGTCTTGCCACATGCGCTGGGGAACGCTGCGGTCACGTGGTACTGCTTGCCGGTGGACTCGCGGGTCAGGCGCAGGACGAGCATGTGCTCTGCCATCCAGCCATCGCGCTTTGCCATGGTCGAAGCGATACGCAGCGCGAAGCACTTCTTGCCCAGCAGTGCGTTGCCGCCGTAACCGGAACCGAAGGACCAGATTTCGTTGGTCTCGGGGAAGTGGGTGATGTACTTCTCGTCGTTGCAGGGCCAGGTGGAATCTTCCTGACCGGGCTCCAGAGGAGCACCGACGGAGTGAACGGCGGGAACCCACACGCGGCCCTCGTTGATGAGGTCCATTGCCTTTGCACCCATGCGGGTCATGATGCGCATGGAGACAACAACGTAAGGAGAGTCGGTGATCTCAACGCCGAGCTGGGAGATGGGGCCGCCCAGGGGGCCCATGGAGAAGGGAACCACGTACATGGTGCGGCCCTTCATGGCACCCGTGAACTTCTCGTGCAGGGTGGCCTTCATTTCCTTGGGGTCGGCCCAGTGGTTCGTCGGGCCGGCGTCCTCTTCCTTCTCACAGCAGATGAAGGTACGGGACTCAACACGCGCCACGTCGGACGGCTTGGAGCGAGCCAGGAAGGAGTTCGGGCGCTTCTCCTCGTTGAGCTTGGTGAACATGCCACTCTCAACCATCTGAGAGGTCAGGCGATCCCACTCCTCCTGGGAGCCGTCGGAGAACTCGATGGCGTCAGGCGTGGTCAGCTCAGCAATTTCAGCAACCCACTTGATGACATCTTCGGGAGCGTTCGCCGGAGCGGCTGCACGCACGTCCTGTTCGGTCACGGACATTTTGCCTCCTGAGGCATTTCGGATTGTCGAGGCCGCAGTTGCGTCCCCGATTGACAGAATCAATCATGCCGGACCCTTCACCCGCGCTTACGGGCGCTTGGTCCCGGTCACACCACAATCGTAGTCGAACGAGTCACACACCGCCCGGCCGATAGGGACCTTCAACCCACCCACAAGGGTCTCTATGAACGCCTAACTCCGCCCCGACCTCGTGAATGCGACGGAAGTCGTCCATTCACCCAGCGTCGTGAGATAGAACACCGAATATGGGGGCGCAATTCCATTTCTGAACTTGAAGTCTCACCGCCCCATGACCGACGATTACAACTAGCACAACAGTGCTGCCCACCATTGGAAGGACCGAATACACCATGGGATTCCGAAACAAGACCCAAGGCCCTGACTTTTTTGAAGACTTCACCTCCCAGGCCCGCCAGCTCGTGCAGGCCGTCGAGTTCCTGACGCACATCTACGCCGCCTCCCCCGAGGAGCGCATCGCCCTACGCGATCAGCTCCACGAGGTTGAGCACCGCGGCGACGAGCTGAACCACGCGATCGTTCAGCGCATCAACTCCTCGTTCATCACGCCTTTCGACCGCGAGGATCTGCAGTCGCTGGCGTCGCACCTGGATGATTGCCTGGACTTCATCGACGAGGCCGGCGACCTCCTGGTCGTTTACGGAATCGCCGACATCCCCTCCTCCCTGGTCTCCCTGCTCAACGAGCAGATCGCGGTCATCAAGCACTGCGCGGACCTGACCGCCGAAAACATGCCCAAGCTCAAGTCGCCCGTGGACATGCGCGACTACTGGATCGAGATCAACCGTCTCGAAAACGAGGGAGACCTGGCCTACCGCCGCACGCTGACGGCCCTGTTCGACTCGGGCCTCGACCCGATCACGATCATCAAGCTCAAGGACATCGTCCAGGGCCTCGAGTCCTGCGCCGACGCGTTCGAGGAGCTGGCCAACGTCATCGAGTCCCTCGCACTGAAGGAATCCTGAGCCGTGGATCTGAATCTGATCCTCGTCTGCGTCGTCATCGCCGTCGCGCTGTTCTTCAGCTACACCAACGGCTTCCATGACGCGGCGAACGCGATCGCGACCTCCGTGTCGACGCGCGCGTGGACTCCCCGCGCGGCGCTCCTCATGGCCGCGACGATGAACGTCATCGGCGCCATGATGGGCACGGCCGTCGCGAAGACTGTCGGCAAGGGCATCATTTCGATCAGCGACTATGCCGAGTCACCCCTGCCGGAGATGCAGCAAAAGGGCCTGGTCATCATCCTGGCCGCCCTGCTGGGCGCCTGCATCTGGAACCTGATCACCTGGTGGTTCGGGCTCCCCTCGTCCTCCTCGCACGCCCTGATCGGCGGCATGGTGGGCGCAGGCCTCATGAGCGGCACGGTCGTGTACTGGTGGGGCATCATGAGCCACGTCGTCATCCCGATGTTTGCCTCCCCCATCATCGGCTTCGTCATTGGCTACATCGCCATGAAGATCGTGCTGTCGCTGCTGCGCAAGGCGCAGTATCACCGCACGATGCGTCGCTTCCGCGCCGCGCAGCGCTTCTCGTCGGCGGCTATGGCCCTGGGCCACGGCATCCAGGACGCGCAGAAGACGATGGGTATCATCATCATGGCGCTGCTGGCCGGCGGTTACGGCGAGACACACAACATCCTCGATCCCGTCACGGGTGAGATGAACGTGCCGCTGTGGGTGAAGATCTCGGGTGCTCTGGCGATCTCGCTGGGCACGATGGCTGGCGGCGGGCGCATCATGCGCACGATCGGCCGCAAGATCATCGACCTGGATCCGGCTCGGGGCTTCACCGCCGAGGCCGTGTCCGCCTCGATCCTGTACCTGTGCTCCTACGTCATCCACGCCCCGATCTCGACGACGCAGGTCGTCTCAACGGCGATCATGGGCGTGGGCTGCACGAAGCGGTTCTCGGCTGTGCGCTGGGGCGTCGCCGGCAACATCGTCATTGCGTGGTTCCTCACGCTGCCGGCCGCCGCGCTGGTGTCGGGCATCGTGTACCTCGTCGTGGCGCTGCCTCTGGGAGTTCACTGATGCGTGGTCGCCTCGTCGTGACGGCTGCGGTCGCCGCTCTTCTTGCTGCCCCGCTCGCGGCATGCTCGGATTCGTCCGTCATGCACATGCGGGTCGGGCAGTGCATTCTCCTGCCCGAGGATAAGAGCGCGACAACGGCGACGACGATCGACAAGACCAGCTGCACGCGCGAGCACGACGCTGAGGTCTTCGCTCTGGCATCCGCGCCGGACGGGGATTTCCCGGGTGCCGAGGCGCTCAACCGGCAGGCCGAGACCGAGTGCATTTCCGCGTTCAACGCATACGTGGGATCGGGTTACCTGACCTCGACACTTGACGCGACGTGGATGATCCCGACGAAAGATTCGTGGGCACAAAACGATCGTTCGATCGTGTGCCTGGTGCGTCCGTTGGATCACTCGAAGCTCACCTCGTCGGTGAAGGGGTCGGGCCTGTAGGGTCCGTCGAGTCTGCGAACGTCATCGGGTGGTGCGTGGCCTCTGGCCGCACCACCCGATACTTCTACCATCCGGTATCTTGATTGTTATCGTGCGTATCGCGAGTCCTCCTCGACCAGCACGCCCCATCGTCCACGCCCCATCAAGGAGAATCATGTCCCAACGTTCATTCACATCCCGCGCCGCGCGCCCAGTGCTGATCCTCGGTGTCTCGGCAGCCATCCTGAGCCTGGGGCTGTCCGCATGCTCCAAGCAGAAGTCCGGATCCCCCAATCCCTCGCAAGGCACGCCCGCACCCGCGGCATCTGCACCGGCGGCCAGCCCCGCACCGGCGGCGTCTGCGCCGGCGGCCTCCCCATCGGCGGACACTACCAGCCGGCCGCGCGCCGGCGATTGCTACCAGATCTCAACGACCGGCGGCGATGAACTCACCATTGTCAGCTGCAACCAGCCGCACGACGCGGAGACCTTCCACGCATTCGAGTTCCGCGGCGACCAATTCCCGACCGATGACGAACTAGATCAGGCCAGCGACGAGATCTGTGGGCTGATGTTCGAGTACTACGTCGGCAAGCCCGTCGCGGACTCCACCCTTGACTACCAGTGGGTTGGCCCCGACGAGAACGTTTGGGCGCAGGGCGATCACATCGTCGAGTGCTACGCGTTCGCGAAGGACGGCAGCAAGCTCAACCGGTCGATCTGGAACTCCAACATGTGACCCGCGCTCATGCGCGCTCTGATGGCGGCTCGGCTGATGCCGGGCCGCCTCAGTGCTTCTTGGAGGCCTTGCGCGCGTGGGCGGTGGGATCCTTCGTGGTGACGCCGTGGGTTTCGAGGGCGGCGACGGCCAGCCCATCGGGGCCGTGTTCGACGTGGGCGACGAGGACCTGCCCACGCGCCAGGCGTGGGGCCTCAGCGCCGGCGACGGGAGCCGAGGCGTAGGCGCGTATCTCCTCGATGATGGCGTCGCGCGCAGAACCCGCGACTGACAGGACCGTGGGGGCCGCGTGCTCGCGCAGGCGCTGCGCCGCGAAGGCGCGGACGCGTCCGAGGCGCGCCTCTACATCGCCGTGAGCGTCCGAACCTGAGGCCGCCAGGTCGAGGGCCTCGACGAGGGTCACCGATCCCCCACCCATCGACGCCCACGGGGTCAGGCTCTGGCGCGAACGAGCCGCCGGCGACGCGAACGCGCGCGCCACGCCGAAACTGGAGAGCAGATCGATGAGGTCGAAGGCCTGGCGCACGCCGAATCGGCTGAGCGGCGGGTCGACGATTTCCGGCGCGCTCTCAATCTTCTTCGCCGAGGCCTGCTCCACCTGAGCGGCCCTCCTGGCCGCGGCGGAGGCCACCATCGCGGGGGTCGGCGCGGGGCGAGGCTTGGAAGGAACCGCTGCCTCAGCGGGCGCTGCGGAGCCGCCGGAAGAAGCGGAAGGAGAGGCGGGCGCGTGGGCATCCCCGGCCTCGTCGAGGCGCGGGGTGAGGCCCTGCCCGGGACGCAGGACGAGGAGCGTCGTGGTCACGAGGCGGCCTTCGCGCGCGCGGGCGACGATGTCGGCGAGGAGGCGGCGATCGCCTCGGCGCGTGAGCATGTCGGCGGCGCGCTCGGGCGAGGCCCACGTGGTCTGGTCGATTTCAGTGCGCGGGGCGCGCGCGACGGGGGCACGCAGGCGCTCCGAGGCGTCACCCGCGGGGACGGGGGTACCCACCCAGTAGTGGACTTCCTTAGTCTGCCCGCTGCCCAGGCGGTAGCGCTGGGTTGTCAGGGGCGCGCCGAGCGTGATGATCTGGCCGGTTTCCTCCTCGACTTCGCGCACGGCGGCGGCGACGAGGGACTCGCCGTTTTCGGTCTTGCCCTTGGGCCAGGACCAGTCGTGGTAGCGCGGCCGGTGGACCATGAGGACTTCGATGTCCGCGGGGTCGATGGGCTCGCCGGGGACGGCGACGCGCCCGGGGTCCGTGAAGCGCCAGACAAGTGCACCCGCGGAGCGAACGAGTCGCTGGGGGCGTGGGGCTGGCATCGGACGCATAGGGACAAGGGTAGTCGCCCGCGCACGCCCGTGCCCTGGTGGGCGCGCCACGTCACCCCGGTTCTGGCCCGCCGAGGGTCCATCCAGGGCACGCCGGGATCAGCACCGACGCCGCGAACGAGGGGTCAGTCGAGGGTGCCGACGGCCGCCTCGCGCGCGGCGACGTCGAGCTCGTCGGCGGTGACCAGCAGCGCGGAGTGGCGCATCGTGACGCGGTGGGCGAGCGGGTCGGCGGGATCTTCGATCCACAGGGCCCCGGCCTCGCCGGCGGCGAGCACGCGCATGGCGCGGGAGGCCTCGCCGAGCACGTACTCGAGATCGTCGTCGGTGAGGTCGCCGCGCAGCAGCGAGTCGACCTCTTCCATGATGAGGCTCAGGGGCCGCAGCTCAACAGGGGCCTCGAGGCCCTGGATGATGGGGGCGCGCGACCCCTCGGCGTAGCGCTCGGCCACCAGGAGCGGGTCGCGGTGGTACCACTCGTGCAGCAGGTAGACGCGCCACAGCGCGCCGGGGAGCGTGAACTCGGGGCTGCGCGACCACACGTGCGCGATCGTGTCGACCCCGCTGGTGCGCACGGTCTCGCGCAGGCGCGCGACGTCGGCGTCGGTGAAGGTCTCGTCACCCACGCCCATGAGGGCCCAGGCGGCGGTGTGGGCGACGGCGGCGGTGGCCGCGGGATCTTCGTCGCCGATAATGGCGTCAGCCCTGGCGGCGTCGAGCATCGCGGGGCGTCGCGGCATCTTCGATTGGGCCATGGGGACTTCTTCCTCCTACAATGGGGCTGCTGGGCCTATAGCTCAATGGTAGAGCAGCGGACTTTTAATCCGTAGGTTGGGGGTTCGAGTCCCCCTGGGCCTACTGGTCGCCTCGGAACGTTCCGGGGCGTTCACGCTATCTGCGGGCGCGCGCCCGCGTTGGAGGTGCAGCATGGATCCTCGTTTTTCTCGCGCGTACGGTGCCCTGGCTGGCCTGGCGCTCGGAGACGCGCTGGGCATGCCGACTCAGGAGATGTCGCCGGAGCAGATCCGCGCGGTGTATGGGCGTATCACGGGACTCGTGGACGGGGACGCCTCGCAGCCCTACGCGCCGGGGATGCCGGCCGGGTCGACGACAGATGACACGTATCAGGCGCTTACGCTCGCGTCTTTCCTGGGACGAGGTGAAGGATCCTCTGCGGGCGGCGTGACCTTGGAGCTGGGCGGCTTCGCGCGTGAGCTGCTGAACTGGGAGGAATGGATGAAGGCCCAGGGGTCGCTTGACTTGCTGGGCCCGTCATCGAAGGCGGCTCTGGAGCGCGTGCGGCTGGGCGAGGACCCCCTGCGCGTACGAGGCATGGGCACGACGAACGGCGCGGCAATGCGAGTGACGCCGGTGGGCATCGCGGTGTCGACGGACGATCCGGAAGTGTTCGCGGATTCCGTATGGTCTACCTGCCAGCTCACCCACGCGACGCACCAGGGCTTCCAGTCGGCCGCCCTCGTAGCGGCGGCCGTGTCGTTTGGGATCGACTGGGATACCCCATCTCCTTCGGACATGACGGCCCTGCTATGGAAGGCGCTCACCTACGTCGATTCCCTCCCCGAGCGTGGCGCGTGGACCCCCGACCCGGACGTCGTGGCGGCGACGCGCAGGGCGATGCAGCTGGTCGCCAACCCCGTATCTTCCTCCCTGGAGCACCTGATCGAGCAGGTGGGCACATCCGTCGCCTCGGCGCACGCGATCCCCATGGCATTTGCATTGCTCGCGCGAGACCCCTCCCCACGCGCCCTCCTGGACGCCGCCAACATCAGTGGGGACACCGACACGATCGGCGCGATCGCGGGCGCAATCCTGGGCGGTTTGCTCGGAGTCGAGGCCTTCGACACCGCCATGCTCGCACAGGTAGAGAGCGTGTCCGGACTTCACTTGACCGAGGCCGCCACAGCGATGCTTTCGCTGCGTCGACCCAGCGCCGCTTCCGAAGACACGCAGGCAGACTCCGAGCCCGCGACTTCGACCACCGTGGATGAGCCAACCAACGCCCGAGCCACCGAGGAGACCACGGCCTCGTCCCCAACGGCCGCGCCCTCGGACGGCCGCGTCGTCCTCATGGGGCAGATCCTCGTGGACCGCGTACTCACGATGGAGACTGAGTTCTACAGAAACCACACCAAGTGGGTGAACGACAAGGGCCCCCATGTGGGTGGCGGTTTGAACGCGCTCGTGGCGGCACGCCGCATGGGGGCCGAGGCCATCTCCCTCAGCCCGATCGGTGAGGGCCCCAACGCCTCGCTCATCGAGCAGGCTCTCGCGCGCGAAGGAATCGTCGACGCTGGTCCCCGAGTGGCGGGGGTGGACAACGGCTTCTGCGTTGCACTGATCGATAGCCGAGCCGAACGGACCTTCATCTCCACGAGAGGGGCCGAGACGATGGCACCCGCGAGCGCGTGGGCGGACTTCGTGCGCACGATGAGCCCTGGCGATGTGCTCTACGTCGACGGCTACCTGATGGATCACCCGGCCAACCGTGAGGCCGCGGAAGCAGCGCTGCGCGTCCTACCCGAAGGCGTGCGTGTCGTCCTGGACGTCTCCCCCATCATCGGCATCCCGGACGCATTGCCCTCCGACGGAATCATCGTGTCGATGAACCACAGGGAGGCCCAGGAGATCGCACACCAGAGAGGTGACGCGAGTGTCCGTGACCAGTGCAAACAACCTCGCGAAGCGGCGCGCGCGATGCTCGGCCTGCTGGGCCGTCCCGTCCTCGTCCGTGCAGGTGCCGAGGGCGCTTATGTTGGCATGCCCACACAGCCGGCAACGAACACCACCGCGGATGGCGTGACCGCGATACCAACACCAAGGGTCGAGGCGATCGACACGAACGGCGCGGGCGACGCGCACTCCGGAGTCCTGGCGGCCGCACTTGCACAGGGTATTCCCGTGGAGAGGGCGCTCCTGCTAGCCAACTGCGCGGGTGCCCTGTCCACAACGGTCGTCGGGCCAGCCTCGTGCCCGACGCGTGACCAGATAGAAGCTGCCGCCGACGCGCTGGCCGCACAGGAGGGATGACCGATGGATCTTCGTTTCAACCGGGCCTGCGGGGCAATGGTAGGCCTGACGTTCGGCCACTCGATCGCAGCAGACACAATCGGTGATCCTATCGAGGAATCAACAAGTATCAGCGAACGCATCCTCACGCTGCTCACAGCCGATGATTCCAACGGAAATCCCGTCGAAGCATCCTTCGGCGGGAGCCACAATCGATCGTATGATCTGATCATCTCCGCCATTAAAGCAGGCATTGCGACACCGACCGGCAACCTCCAGACATTCTCGAACGCCGTGTGGGACTACTGCGCGCTCTCCGACATGACACGTCCGGAGTTTCAGGGGGCTGCCCTGGTAGCGGCGGCAATCTCTCTGGGCATTGACAGCGCGAACTTCCGCGTCGAGGAAACGCTCATCCGGGCCGTCAACCTTGCGGCTTCCTTGGAGTCGTATGGCTCATGGAGCCCGGAACCAGACGTGCTGGCAACAACGCGCAGAGCTCTGAACACGGCATGCGGGATTAACAAGTATGCCGACTCGCCTATCGACCTTTTGGTTGCGCAGATCGGGGCCTCGGCTTCAGTCACTCAGCTCATTCCTCTGGCCTTTGCTCTGGCCTCGCACTATCAGGACAGTCGCCTTCTGTCGGCTCCCCTTCACGTTGGCTCACAAAAGCGCGCCATTATGGCCCTCATGGGGGCCTTGGTCGGTTCCGTTCGGGGTGCTGATTTCTTTGAGCCCTACGGGTCCGCGCGGGTCGACGCCGCCTTTTCAGGGAAATTGACGCACTTCGCAGAACAATACTTCTCACAGCGCGTCCCCTACCCGGACGATATCCCCGATGCGGATGAGAAGATCTCATCCTGTGTACCCCCAGCCCGGGCCTCGTTCATCGACCTGGCTTCCTCCCTCCGCTCCCGACAGAGCTACTTCGAGCCCGTCGCCCCTCCCGTTCCTCTCGGCGCCCTGCGCGGGAAGACCAAGCCCGGACGAGTGCTTGTCCTCGGCGAACTCCTCATGGATCATGCCCTGCGGTCCGAGAAGTATCCGAGCTTCGGTAGCGACGTCTGGGCACGGGACCTTGGCCAGTCCCCGGGAGGCACCTTCAGCACGCTGGTTGCGGCGCAACGCATGGGGGTGCAGGTTATCTCGCTGTGCCCGCTCGGCCAAGGTCCGATTGCCGGGGCACTCTCACAGGCCCTGGAGCGCGAGGGCATCGTTGACGCCGGCCCCCGACTCGCGGAGGGCGACAATCGATACCAGCTGCACGCCACCACCGAGGACGGCCGGGGCCTGAACATCTCGACGAACATTGCTCTGCCTGACCATGCAGCCCGCACGTGGGCACAAGCAATCGCGGCGATGGGCCCCTCGGACGTACTATTCATCGACGGGTCTCTCCTCGCCGACGAAGCTTACGCACATGCGCTGAGCGAGGCCGTGCGGTGGCTGCCTGAGCACGCCCGCGTGGTCTTCGATGCTTCTTCACACGAGGGTTTCGTGCCAGGTCTCCCCCTCGACAACCTCATCATCTCGGTGCGCGCCTCGCGGTTACCCCAAGGCAGTGATTTCTTGCGGTATTTCATTGCAGGGCATCCCTACTCCTCCCCCCTCTATGACCACAAGGCTCGGCTCGAGCATCAGGCGTCAGCCCTGGCCCTGTTGACCCAGCGACACGTCGCGGTGCGTGCAGATAGCGGCGAGGTGTGTTTCGCGCGTCCGACGCGTGACGATCAGCGAGTCATCCGACCCGCTGTCACGCGCATTGCGGCACCTTCGTTGACCGAGGAACAAGCCGTCGAGGCCTCAGGGGTTCACGCCGGCACCCTGGCGGCTGCCCTCGCGCTCGGTATACCGGCTGAGCGGGGGATTTTGTTCGCCAATTGCGCGGCATCCCTGGCAACCCCCGCCTCATTGTCAGCGCGAGACGCCATCGAAGCGGCGGCCGACGAATTGCTGGCACGCGACCTGGCCTAAGAAGGAGAGAACACATGGATCCACGACTTCCCTACGCGCTCGGGGCACTGGCCGGCATGGTTCGCGCGGACGCAGCGAATGAGGCCGCGTCCGGTTCTCCGGATGGCACAGTCTCGGACGCGATGAGGTCGGCACTGACCGTCGCCGACCAGCTGCGACGAGGCCCGGGCGGCGCACACGCCATACGTTCGGGTCAATGGAGCGTCCCGGCCGGGAGCGCTCGCGACCGACTCCTGTGCGCGGTCCCCATCGGCATCGCGATGTCGACGATCGACCCCGAGGCATTGGCCGAGACCGTGTGGATCGCCTGCGGGTGCACGAACCGCAACGAATTCCAGTCTGCCGCACTCCTCGCCGCGGCGGTGTCCCTGCGCATCAACAACTGGAAAAGGTCCATCATCACCACCCTGTGCGACGCCGTTGATGTTGTCTCTGCGATGAAGCCACGCGGAGAGCGCCAGGAAGGGCCCGATGTCCTTACTGCGACCAGGCGTGCCCTCAACGTCCAAGCGAACTCGCACTCACCACTTGTCCGAGTGCGAATGGGCACCATCGTGGCCAAGCTCGCCGATGTCTCCCCTTCTCACCGGATCATCCCCCTGGCTTTCTTCCAGGTCCTCTATCTCTGGGCGAAGGAAGTGCCTCCCGTATGCCGCGAGGAGAGTGGTGACCCCGCACTGTACAACGCGGTCTCTGCGGCGTTGGCTGGTGTGTGTGATACCCGCACGACGCTGAGGGATCTCGATATCATCCCCGTCGAGGGGGTGTCGCACGTCGACGTTCTGGGGATTGCCGACCAGCTCCTCGCGCTGTCCGCGCCCACTCCCCTCGAGTGGATCCGTCGAGCGGCGGTGCTTGCCCCCGATCGTCCGCCGAGGAGCGGGCCGTCCTCTTTCGAGGAACCCGATTCCGATCTCCTCAACAGATACGCCCCTTTCGAGCCCGAAAGCGCGCCCACCCCTCTGGGATCCTCCCGCGGCAACGCTCCCGCGGGGCGAGTCGTCGTCATGAGCGAGCTTTTGCTCCGATTCGACCGCCAATCCGAGGACGACACCGTTCCCGCCGAGGACGAGTGGGCCACCCGCGAGGATGTCCACCTCGCGCTGCCCTTCACGGCGATGTGCGCCGCCCGCGCCATGGGGGTCGAGGTCATCTCCCTCAGCCCGATCGGGCAGGGCCCACGCGCCTCGATCATCGCCGAGGCCTTGGCGCGCACGGGGATCGTCGACGCTGGTCCGCGCGTGGCAGGGTGCGATAACGGCTTCCTGTCGCCCCCTCTGAAACAGTACGGTGCGAGCGTGAGCTCGGGCATGACGGACATGCCCGAAGATGCGTGGGACGAGGCCATTCGCACGCTGGGTCCCTCAGATGTGCTGTTCGTCGATGGCGGCGTTCAATCTCAGGCCGTTCTGGCGGCGTGCGAGCATGCACTCGCCCACCTGCCCGATCACGTGCGCGTCATCCTCGACGCGTCGCAAGGACACGTCCGCCAGCGCTCCCTCCCCAACGACAACGTCCTGATCATGGTGGGGTACGACTCGGCGGAAAGCCTGTGCCGGAGTGTCTCCTACGAGAGGCCATCCGGCGATTGCACAAAATATCCTCGCTCGGGTGCGGACAAAGTCCGCTCGGATTTCCATCAATACACGCTAAACTGCGGCCAGACACACGAGTCCTACCTCGCACGGGCGGTGCAAGACAAATATTCGTCCGACGGAGAGGTGACTCGATTCCCCGCCCCCACGGTTACTTCCACTGATCTGCGCGGCGCGCTACATACCTCCATGGGTGTTATGGCGGCTGCCCTCGCTCAGGGGCAGACACTCGAACGGTGTATCTTTCTGGCGAATTGCGCGGGTGCCCTCGCCTCGACCATGCCGGGCGCGGCCTCGTGCCCGACGCGCGAGGAGATCGAGACCGCGGCGGATGCCCTCAAGGACCGTGGAGACGACTACATGAGACGACGCGACCGTATCTACGGAGCGTTGGCGGGGGTCGCAGTGGCAGACGCGGTCGCCCTTCCCGTCCGGGGCATGTCCCCCGAAGAAATCACGAAGTTGTACGACGGACGCGACCAGCTGGTGAACGCCAGCTCCTCACACCCCACCATGCCGGGTGCGCCCGCGGGGACGATCACGCAAATCACTCGCGAAGTCCTGGCGGCGGCCTCTCGTCTGCTGGGCGAGGCCCCCTCCGAGCCCACGGACGAGGCCAGGGCCGAGGACGGGGATTGGTTGGCGGGCTCTCGCTACGTTCTGCGAGCAATCCCTGTCGGCCTCGTGACCTTGACGGCTGATCCGGAAGTCTTCGCCGATGCCGTATGGCGGGCCTGCGGGAGCGACGACCTCACAAGCCAGGAATTCCAGGCGGCAGCACTGATCGCCGCGGCTGTGTCACTTGGACTGGACTGGAAGTTTGACTGGCACAACAACAAGCGCTCTCTGCTCCGTGCAGCTTGCGAAGTCGTGGCCACTCTCCCTCCACGCGGCATACCGACCCCTGGAGCAGATGTGCTAGACGAAACCCGCAGGGCAATCGGCCTCGTCAAAACCTTCGCGAAAGACACCCTCGAGCAATTACGTCACCACGTTGGTACGTCCGCGGATCCAGCACAGTCGGTTCCGGCCGCCTGCGCCGTCAGCGTTCAGTTCTCCGACAGGTTTTCTGCTTTTCAGTCTGTGGCTCTCGGAGGAGAAGCTGGCATCATCTCGGCGATTGCTGGATCTATCATCGGCGCGCTCTATGGGGTCACAACCTTCTCTACGTACAACCTTGCCGCGATTGAGAAGGTTTCCCACCCGGACCTGGCACCTCTTGCCGACCGCCTGACCGACCTACGCCTCGGCGATCTGACCAGCGCGAACGCGACTGGCGAGGCGTTGGCGGACGCGCTGGAGGCTCACGCGGACGAGGAGTGAGCGCCGCGCAGACCCGGTTCACCCTCAACGAGCCGACCCCGGCGGCACCGCATCTGCGCAGGTGAGGAGACTCAAACGTGCGAGATGCGTCAAATAATCGACCGATTCGTCTATTTAGCGTCCCCAAGGGTACACAATCGCATCATGACGACTAACGACACCCGGGACCGCGACGGCATCGTCGGCGGGGCACTCACGGTTGCCCTGCTGATCACGCTGGCCGTGCAGAACGCCGTGCCGCCGATGGCGACCGACATGTATTCGGCCGCGTTCCCGCAGATCACGGTGGACCTGGCGACGAACTCGACGATGCTCGGCTTTACGCTCACGACCTTCTTCGTCGGCTTCGCGACCGGCCAGGTCCTGGGCGGCGCCATCTCGGACCAGATCGGGCGCCGCCGCCCCATCATCGCGGGCGGCATCATCGCCCTCGTCGGCTCCATGATCTGCGTGTTCACACCCAACATCTGGGTGCTCCTCGTGGGCCGAGTCTTCCAGGGCCTCGGCGGCGGCATCGCCTCCTCGGTGGGCCGCGCGATCCTCGTCGACGTCGCGCACGGCAAGACACTGGCTCGCGCGATGAGTCTCCTCCAGGCGATCGTCGGCTTCGCTCCGATGCTCGCCCCGGTCCTCGGCGCGTTCATCATCACGCACGCGACGTGGCGGGTCGTCTTCTGGGCACTCGCCGCCTTCACCCTACTGATGGCGGCCCTCGCATGGTTCGTCGTGCCCGAGTCCCTGCCCGAGGAACGCCGCCACCCCGGTGGTATTCCGCGGTTCTTCCACGGCCTCGTCGAGGTCGTGCGCATCCGCCCGTTCGTGGGCTTCATGCTGACCAACGCCTTCTCGAGCTTCTGCATGTTCGGCTACATCTCGAACGCCACCTACGTGCTGCAGGGGCCGCTGGGCCTGTCCCCCATGGCTTTCGCGTGGGTGTTCGCGTTCAACGCGCTGCTGTCGACCGGTTTCGCACTGGTCAACGTGCGCCTGATCTCGCACTTCACGCCGCGCACGCTCATCGTCACGGGCCTCACGATCGCCGCGACCGGCGTGGTGACGCTCGCGATTTCGACGTTCCTCCTCGACCTGCCGCTGATCCTCACGTGCGTGGGCTTCGCGCTCATCATGACGGCGACCGCCTTCATTTTCGGCAACTCGGGCGCGCAGGCCATGAGCGAGGCGCGCGAGCACGCGGGCACGGCCTCATCCGTGATGGGTGTGTTCCAGTCGATCGCGAACGGCATTGCTGCTCCCCTGGCAACCTCGGGCGGCGACAGCGCCGTGCCGATGGTGCTCGTCATGATCGTCGGCTCCGCCGGCGCTTGGTTTGCGTTCTGGGTGATCGCCCGCGGCGGCAAGCGCACGCCGCACCGCCTCAACCTCGACTGAGGGGCTTCAGCAGCCCATCCACCATGTTGTGGTACCACCCGGGCCCCGCGCACCGGCATGTTCTGGATAGGTTGCGCACTTGTGGATAGGTAACGCGCATCCGGATAGGTAACGCGCATCCGGATAGGTTAATAACCTATCCAGATCATCACAACCTATCCAGATCGGGCGCCTCATCGCGATGATTTCAGCGGAAGGCGCCATCTTTCATGGCCCGGCCTCGACTATCAGTTGGGGTGGCGCTGCCCGACCCGCACAACGCCCACCACTCGGCTCTTACTCGCGCGAGGCCAGCCACACCGCGACCGACACCAGGACCAGGCCGATCAGCTCGAAGACGCCGGGGATCTGGCGGAGCATGACGGCCCCGACCAGGGCGGACGTGGCCGGCAGGATCGCGGCGAACAGCGCGAAGGTCGACGCGGCCAGGCGTCGCATCGCGAGCGCCTCGAAGGTATAGGGAATCGCGGTGGACAGCAGGCCCACGCCGATGACGATGGCGATCAGCTTCCACGAGGCCGTGGCCGCCAAAGCTCCCGGACCAAGGATGGGCGCGAAAAATAGGGTACCCCACGCGCATCCGAGCGCCAGGTTCGTCACCCCGTCGCGCGTGGTCGAGGCCTTCTGCCCGACGACGATGTAGGCCGACCAGGCGAGAGCCGCGAGAAGGATCCAGGCGACACCGACGCGCACGCTGGGCACGCTCAGGTCGAGGGCTAGCCCGCCGATGCACGCCACCCCGGTGAACGCGAGAACGGCGGCGATGCGCGGCCGCCAGCCGTGGCCCCTGATGACGGCGACGGCGACGGGGCCGATGAACTCGATGGACACGGCGGTGCCAAGGGGAATGCGCGCGATCGACTCGTAGAACGAGGAGTTCATCGTCAGGATGATGATGCCGAACAGCGCGGAAATAGCCAGGTCGGAGCGCGTGAGGCCGCCGCGCCAGGGGCGCTTCCAGGCAAGGAGAACGACCGCGCCGGTTAGGACACGCCACCAGGCGACGGAGGCGGGCTCGACGGATGCGAAGGCGATGACCGCGAGCGCAGCGCCCACGTACTGGATGAGGCCGGACCCGACGATGTAGAGCTGGGGCGGGATGCGGTCGGTGACGGGGCGCTGGGCGGGCGCGTTCACTGGGCGGGCGCGAAAGTCAGGGCGGCGGAGTTCATGCAGTAGCGCATGCCGGTGGGCTGGTCGGGCGCGTCAGGGAAGACGTGACCGAGGTGGGAGTTGCAGGTCGCGCAGCGCACTTCGGTGCGGATCATGCCGTGGCTGGTGTCGACGCTCTCGACGGTCGCGCCGTCGTGGGCCTGGAAGAAGGAGGGCCACCCGCAGGAGGAGTCGAACTTCGCGTCGGAGTCGAAGAGAGCGGATCCACAGGCCGCGCACGAGTAGGTACCGACGCGCACCTCGTCGAGGAGCTCACCGGTGAAGGGGCGCTCGGTGCCGGCCTCGCGCAGCACGTGGTAGCGCATGGGGCTCAGGAGCTTCTTCCACTCGGCGTCGGTACGGGCAGCGGGATTAGTAGCGTTCATGCCTCTATTGTCGCGGACCGCCCGCGCCCGTGCACATCTGTGCGTGGGCGTGGGCGGTCCGTTTTCCTCGCGCTGGCCTCAGTGACGAGGCCGTGGCCCGTTCACCTGTCCCCATCACTCATCGGTGGCGGGCTCTGCGTTGGAGGCCTTCTTCGCCGCCGCCTTCTTGGGAGCCGCCTTCTTAGCGGCACCCTTCTTGGCGGCAGCCTTCTTCGTGGCGGCCTTCTTGGCGGGGGCCTTCGCGTCCTTGGCGGGGGTCGCGTCGCTTGCCTTGTCCCCTCCCTCATCCGTCACGGTCTTTGTCGCCGCTGCTGAGGACTTTTTCGCGCCCTTCTTCGCGGTCGAGGCCTTCTTGGCGGCTGCCTTCTTCGCGGGAGCCTTCTTCGCGCCGGCCTTGGTGGAGGCCGCCTTCTTGGCGGTCTCCTTCTTCGCCGGGGCCTCCTCTTCCGCCGTCGCGGCCTCGGCCTCGGCGCCTTCGTCGGCCTCCGCGGCCTCAGAAGCCGGCTCGGCAATGGCCGCCGCGGGCATCACGAGGGTCTCATCCTCGGGCTCGTCAACCGCAGGCAGGACCTGCGTGGCGTCGGAATCGAGCGCCCCGGCTTCTGCGGCTTCCACAGGATCCATAACGACGGTGACCTCCGCAGCGGGCTCGTCGTCGGCCGCTTCCTCCTGCGCAGCGTCGTCCTCGGGAGCCTCGTCCTCGGGGGCCGGTTCCGCCGCGGCCGCACTCTCAAGTGCCTCGACCTCATCAGTCGTGGCCTCGTCCGTCGCGGCCTTTTCCACCACCGCGGCCTCGGCATCCTCGGCCTTCGTTTCACGCGGCTCAACGGCCGGGATCTGACCGGTGACGGCGCGCAGGACGTCAGCCTCGGCACCGGTGGGGGCGACGGCGGGAAAGAAGTCCATGATCGACACGCGCGCGGGCTTCACCGTGGGCGTGGGGCGGGTTTCCGCGTCGAGGCGCGCCTCTTCCGCAACCGCGTACCAGCCGGGGTGGACGGCGGGTTCGTCGGCCTCGTCCTCGTCCGCGAGCGACGCGGCCATCTCGGCGGGGGTCGGCTCCGGTGGCGGCACGAGCGCGGGGGCGATCGCCTGGACCGTGTCGGTCATGACGGGTCGGCCGGTGCGCACGGGCGGGGGCACCTGCACGGGATGTTTCACGGATGTTTCACGCGCGGGAATCGGCGTGGTCTCCTGCTCGTCCGAGGAAAGTTCGACGTCCGACGAGGCCTGGGCCCCCTCCTCGGCGCCCGCTTCCTCGGGCGCGTCGGGGGCGGGCGCGCCCTCACGCTCAGCGTCCTCGGAGGGGACGCTGTCCTCCTGAGCATCGGCGGCTTGCGAGTCGCCGGAATCGGCGGATGCGCCAGCGTCGGACTGCGCGTCAGCTTCGGAATCAGCAGCTTCCGGGTCGGTTTCGGGCTTCTCGTCGGCGGCCGTACCGGCGGAATCGGCCGCAGCGGCATCTTCGGTCGTATCGACAGAGTCAGCCGCGGCCTCCTTCACGGTTGCCTCGTCCGCACGCTCGACGTCGGCACTCGCAGCCTCGGCCACATCCTGAGCCGCCGCGGGCGACTCGCTGTCGGGCGACTCACTGTCGGCAACGACCGGCTCGACACCGACGGCCGCCAGGGCGAGGGTGGCCTCGGGGTCGAGGGCCTCTGCTTCGCGGCGCTTGTGAGCATCGCGGCGTTCCTGGGCGCGGCGGGCCTCGGCCTCGCGCTCGGCGAAGGCCTCTTCGCCGGGACCCTCGAGGGCGGCGGCGCGGGCCTCGGCCTCGGCGGAGCCGGAGAAGAAGCGCTCGCCTCGGCCGATGGAGGTCGCGGTGAGGGTCTGGGTGAGCTGCGGGTTCGCATTGCCGGCGGCCTCGATGATCTTGCGCAGCGCGCTCTTGGAGATCACCTGGGTTTCGTCGCGGGAGGCGCTGGGGCCTCCCTCGGCGAGTTCGCGCTGGCGGTCGGCCATGGCGCGGCGGCGGGCACGCTTGGCCTTGCGGCGGGCGGCGACCATGCGCGCGGCGTGGACGGGATCCTTGGGCGCGGTGGCGGCGTCACCGGACGCGGAGATAGCGGAGGCTGCGCCACCCGTCGCGGCACCGGACTGCTCACCGGCCGACGCGGGCGCACCCGTGTGGGAAGCCGACGCGCCCGAGGCGGCCCCGGCCTCGTTCGTGCCGGAGATTCCGGCGAGCTCGGCGGCCAGGCGCGCGATGCGTTCGCGGCTCATGTCCTGCTCGACGGTGACGGTCTGGCGCGGCTCGATGCGCTGGGCGGGGCGCGCCCACGGCTCTTCGGTGACGATCCACGAGATGAGCTGCTCGCGTATGTAGGCGCGCAGGTCGGAGAGGTGGCCGGAGTTCTTCGCGGAGACCAGGACGCGCACGGTGACCGTATACTCGTCGGAGTCGGTGATCTGCACACCCCACGTGCGCCCGTCCCACAGGTCGGTGGCGGTCAGGAGCTGCTCTACCTTGGTGCGGATGAGGGTCATGGGCGCGGACCAGTCGAGCTTGAGTTCGACGGTGCCGAGCTGGGCGGCGGCGCGGCGCGTCCAGTTCTCGAAGGGCGTCTGCGTGAAGTAGCGCGACGGGATGATGAGGCGGCGCTCGTCCCAGATGCGCACGACCACGTAGGAGAGCGTGATTTCCTCGACGGAGCCGGTCTCATGTTTGTCGCCGGCGACGACGACGTCACCCACGCGGATCGCGTCAGTGAAGGCCAGCTGCAGGCCGGCGAAGACGTTGCCGAGGGTCTGCTGGGCGGCGAGACCGGCGATCACCGAGATGACGCCGGCGGAGGCCAGGACGGTGGTCATGGCCTGGCGGGCGACCTCGAAGGTGCCGATGATCGCGACGGCACCCACGACGACGACGATCGACTGGGTGAGCCGGCGCAGCACCTGGGCCTGGGTCTCGAAGCGGCGCGAGCGTCCCTGGTCAGAATCCTGGCGCGCCTTGGCGGCGTCCTCGAAGACCCACGCGGCGGCGTACGCCATCCAGGTCAGGCAGGCGAGGGCGACGATGAGCAGCACGTGCATGAGGAACGTCGTGATCGACGTGCCGTTCCATTCGGACAGGTGGGGGTTGATCAGCGCGATGCCGAGTCCCGCCCACGCTCCCCAGGCCGCGAAGGTGAAGTGCCCCGGGCGGCGCACGCGCGCCAGGATCGACGAGGCCGTGGCCGCCTTGGAGAGCGCCTTACGCGCCAGGGCGGAGAGGAGGACCGAGACGACGATACCCACGAAGGCGCCGACGATCGGGCCGAGGATCAGGAGGGTGAGGTCAATGGTCGTGGCCACGGCGGCCTCCGCCCCGGATTGTGGGTCTGCGACCGCGCGCGTGAGGGCGTCCGAGGCCTGGGCGAGGGCACCGAGTGCTGGTGTCATAGTCATGCATCAAGGGTAGGTCGCCTAGCTGATGAAATCCTGTGAATTCCGCACAATTGCAACGTTTTTCGGTAATGTGTCACCTGTCACCTAATTTCGTTTTGACGTGTCGCGCGCGTTCTGCCTAAACTATCTCCCGTCTTCGGACGCCAGTTCGACGGCCAGACAGGCCCCCATCGTCTAGCGGCCTAGGACACCGCCCTTTCACGGCGGCGACACGGGTTCGAATCCCGTTGGGGGTACCACCGGTCGCAATCGTGATTGGAATAATTCAATAGGTCTTACCTGTTGTAAGGCCCCGTAGCGCAGTTGGTTAGCGCGCCGCCCTGTCACGGCGGAGGTCGCGGGTTCAAGTCCCGTCGGGGTCGCCGACCAGACCTTTTGGTTCAGGTCTTGGCTCTGTAGCTCAGTTGGTAGAGCGTTCGACTGAAAATCGAAAGGTCACCGGATCGACGCCGGTCGGAGCCACCAGCAAGTCCCCGAAGCATTCGCTTCGGGGTTTTTGTTATGCCCGCGGCAGGGCGGAATTCCCCTTTTGCTCGAGGTAGTCACCCCACAGCACTGCGCCCCGGATACCCCGCATGCGGCCCCACATGCGCGCGACCAACACGCCCCGCCAGACAAATTTCGCACGTAATTTCCAACGGTCATTTTTCAAGCAGACCAGAAAACGTTGCAATCCCAACGATCAATGTTCACAGTTTGAAGCACCCTCAAGGGAATTACGTGCGAAATTTCTGGAGACCGAGAGGCCCTGTGCAGCATCCAATGAAGGACACAGGTCATATGAGCTTCGCCACTCACTCAACTGGGCGACAAGAAACGACCACTCCCGTCAATTAATTACCGAACAACCAGAACGGCCTACAACTACTCGAATCTTCAACCAGCTAAATTCCTGATGAAACGTTGGGCGACCAAAACAAGCCCTCCACAACATGGACAGATAGGCGAAATTAAACGCACAGACTATTACAGATAGGCGTAGCCTTCTCATCAGCATCATTACTTGCTAATCACAGCGGATGGGCGGCCGACCCGACGCGCACACCACGGCCTCGTCCCCCATCCATGACGAATGGAGACTCACGTGCACCCACGCAGTATCGGGCGCCTTTTCCCGCTCGTTGTCGGGCTGATCGTCGCCGGCCTGCTGGCCGCGTTCATCGCGATCGCACCCACCTTCGCCGCCTCCGTCGGCGTCGTCAGCAACATTTCGCTGGCGCGCGAGGACAAGGAAACCACCGCGCCCACCGTCGGCATCAACGTCATGACCATGTCCTTCGACATCGACACGACCGGCAAGGACGTCGCGCCCGGCGACACGTTCACCATTCAGATTCCCCCCGAGCTTAAGGTTATCTCGGACTCAGGCAGCTCGACGCTGAACTTCAGCATGCTCAACGACGACAAGGTCCCCGTCGTCGACTGCTCCGTTCCCGCGGGTGAGGGCGTGTCCATGACCTGCACCTTCGGCGAGTACGCAAGGGACCATCACAGCATCATCGGCCACGGCACCGTGCGCACGAAGGCGGTGCACGCCACGACCTCGTCGACAGTGTCCTTCCCGGTCAACGGCACCGCCGTCATCGTGGACCTGCCCGGCGGCTCGATCTCCGGCACGTACGAGCGCACCCTGCCCAACACCCAGAAGTGGGGCCTGCCCAAGGAAGGCGACTCCTCGCGGATCATCTGGGAGATCGACATCAAGGGATCCCAGCTGCCCGAGGGTGCGACCGAGGTCGAGATCGTTGATACCTTCGACATGAGCTCCGGCGGCTACTCGCTGGTGCCCGGGTCGGAGAGTCTCTACTACTACAACAACGACGCTGAGTTCAAGGCCGATCAGGCGCCCGCCCTCAAGGCCGGTGCGTCGATCGGCGACGGCACTTTCACGATGGAGGCCAGCGCCGACGGCAAAGGGTTCACCGCGACGTTCCCGCGCCTGACGAACAATGGCACCTACGTCCTGCAGTACGAGGCCACGATCAACAACTTGGCCACGGTTCGCAACGGCGTCACCTTCCACAATGACGCGCTCATCAACGCGAAGCTGTACACGGGCGGCGTGGACATCCACTCGGACGGCTCGGGCGACGCGAACGGCAATGCAAATCCGACGCCTACCCCGTCGGTGACGCCCACGCCGGAGCCGACGCCTTCCGCAACTCCCACGCCGGAGCCGAGCCCGACCCCGTCCGTGACCCCGTCTCCGACTCCGACTCCGACGCCGACGCCGACTCCGACTCCGACGCCTACCGCAACCCCGACGCCTACGCCGTCGGTGACGCCCAAGCCGACGCCCTCGACCACGCCGCCTACCCCGTCGGTGACACCCAAGCCGACGCCGTCGACCACGCCGCCTACCCCGTCGGTGACACCCAAGCCGACGCCGTCGACCACGCCGACCCCTTCGGTCACCCCGACCCCTTCGGTCACCCCGACGCCTTCGGTCACACCGACCCCGTCGGCACCCTCGACGCCGAGCTCGTCCACTCCCCCGGCCACGCCGCCCACTCCTTCGGCCCCCGCGCCGAAGCAGCTGGCTCGCACGGGCGCCGACATGGCTGGCGTCCTCGCTGGTGCCGGCATGCTGGGCTTGCTGGGTGCGCTGGCGGTGGCGGCTCGCCGACGCGGAGCCTGACCGTCCCGCCCCCCGCGTGAGGGAAGGTATCTGACGCGCCGAGCCCCGGCCTCGTATTATCGACGAGGTCGGGGCTCAGTCATACGTTTAAGGCGCCCCTAGTGTCCCCTCAGGAGTTCCTCGCCGAGCATGTCGTAGAAAACGCTCTCGGGGAGGATTTCGATTCCCGTGCCCTTGAGGGCCCACTTTTCGGCCTTCTTCTGTTTGTTGCTCTTGCCGTCTTTGACGCTCGCGCAGTAGTCGTTGTTGCCGAGGATCAGATAGCGAGTCGTCTTGGTGACACCGTCCTGGTTGATGCCGCCCAGGTCGGCGACGATCTGCATGGCTTCGGCGCGCGTGAATTTTTCGAGCTTTCCTGTGAAGACGCAGGCGCACCCGAAGATCGGGCTGTCCTCGTCGATTTTCTGAGCGTCGCCCTGAATGTCGGCGGCCTTGACGGAGTGGCTGCCGCCCACTCGGAACCCCTCGTGCACCGAATCCTGTCCTTCGGGCACCGAGCGACGCCGCTTGCGCACCGAACCGAATAGTTCCTGAAATCGCTCTTCACTTCCGTGATGCTCGAATGCTTCATTCTTCAGGCGCGCAAAGCACTCGGCGGTTGCCTCGACGTCACCCATAGCTCGGTGCGTGTCGTTGTGGGTGACACCGAAATGGTCGACGAGGTCTGCCAGGCGGTGGTGGGGCATCTCAGGGTGCAGCTTACGAGCGATACGCAGACTGTCAATGTAGTCGTTGGAGAACGGCCGGTCCAGGTAGCGGTCGAAGGAATCGTAGAGGAAGTTGATGTCAAAGCCGACGTAGTGGCCGACGACGGGCGTATCCCTAACGAAGGATGCGAACTCCTCGAGCACGTCGGGAGCAAATGGAGCGCTTTCGAGCATCTCGTCGGTAATGCCTGTCAGGGCCGCGATGAACTCGTCGATATAGTTTCCGCCCGGCATGCTCGGCGGTTGGATCAGCGAGCTGAAGCGCCCAACCTCCTGGCCGTCCGAGATTTTGAGTGCCGCAACTTCGATGATGTGGTCCCACTGGGGGCTGCGCCCCGTGGTCTCAACGTCGATCACGCAGTATGTGTCAGGGAAGGCGATGATGCTGCGCCCCTTGGATTCGCGGATCGTTTGCGCGTTCGACAGGGCCCGCAGGTGCGTATCTGGCATGAGAACTCCTTTGTCCGGGCCAGTATAGCCTTGCTGCGTAACCCCATGGTCGATTCCAGGCAACTATTTCAAGCACTCTTCTCCACCGCTCGTCACACGTCCGTCACATAGCCATTCGGTCTCACCTCATAACGAAAGCGAAGATGCAGGCTGCAATCAGTTTCCACGAGATCACAACCATTCACCCCACCCACTTCCGCGCGCCACTGCGACACATGGGGCGCGATCCTGAAACAATGGGGGCATGTCGAATGACCCGCGTGAAAACCTGCATGGCTCGGACAGCGAGGAGCTGGCCGACGTGACGGCCGACGCCGCGCGCACCGGCACCGAGCGAGCCGCCTCGACCCCCGCCCACACCTCCGACGAGGCGCCCGCCCAGCGCAGCGCCCTCTCGTCGTTCGAGGAGATCCTCAGCGGCGCCACCCACGAGGCCGACGCCCCCGCCACCGACGACAGCGCGCAGGACCCGCAGGAAACCCTCGTATCCGACGGCCCCCTCCTGCCCCAGAACGAGGCCGAGGCCACCCCCGCAGCGCTCGCTACCGACGCGGCAGCAGGGACCACGCCAGAGACCGCCAGCGACATCGCCACACAGACCGCCGTGCCCACCGAGCAGCCCGCCCAGGACACGGACGCGGACCCCGCCCCGGCCTCGGCGACGCCCCGCAACGAGATCGCCCTCGCCGCCCCCGTGCACCTGCCGCCCACCGAGCCGCGCCCCTGGTACCGCTCGCGCCGTTCCTTCTCCGCGAAGGGCCGCGGCGGCCGCGTCCAGGTCGCCGGCCTGGGCCTGACCTACACGGACCACGTGACCGGCGCGGTCCTCCTCGCCAATATCGACCTGGGCTTCCGCGCCCGCTCGCTGAGCGCGATCCTGGACCCGACGGGCCGTCGCGCCCGCGCCCTGTTCCTGATCCTCGCGGGCCTCGAGGAGCCGCAGGCCGGCCGCATCGTCGCCGCGCCCTCGCGCTCGCTGGCGGCGCGCCTCGCGGGCCGCATCGGCTCGGTCGCGCTGATCCGCGCGGACTCCCCGCTCGACGAGTCCCTGACGATCCGCCAGAACATCCTCGCGCCCCTGTCCGCGACGGGCTCCGTCGCCGACTGGGACAACCTCGTGGGCGCCCTGCAGATCACGGGCCTCGCCCAGCGCGTCGACCTCCACCCCTCCGAGCTCTCCGAGTGGGAGCGCTTCAAGGCCCTCATCGCCCGCGCGATCGTGTCCGGCGCCGAGGTCTTCCTCGTCGAAGACCCGGTCTCCCTACCCGCCGCCGCGCGCGAGGAGCTCGGCCCCCTCCTGCGTTCCCTCGCGAACGCGGGCTGCGCGGTCGTCATCGCGACCCCGAACGCCGAGGTCGCGGCCGCCTCGGACCGCGCGATCCTCCTGACGAACGGCCGGGTCGCCCTCGACGCGCCCAGCCCGTCCGCCGCGATCATCGCCGCCTCCTTGGAGGCCAACCCCGAGGACCCTAAGGCCCTCCTCGGCCCGATCCCCTCAGCGCTGCCCGCCTCCTTCGACGAGGTCATCTCCCCCACCGGCGCACAGGCCCCCGCATGGCACCCGCTCGGCACCGCCGACGAGGCCGGGGCACAGACCGCGAACGCGCAGCAGATCCCCGAACCCGAGGAAACCGACCCCGCCGAAGCCGCCCTCGACGCGGCGACCACCCGCGTGGAGGCAGCACCCACCCAGGTGCCCCAGGCGACCGAGGTCCCCCAGGCCTCGCCCGAGCCCCGCACCGAGACCGCGATGCGTGGCATCCCCGTCGTCGAATCCGAGGACCCGGCCCTGGCCGAACCCGAGGTCTCCGACCTGGTCGTGCGCGCCCGCAAGATCCTCTCCGACCTGCCCGGCTCAATCGCCCCGCAGGAGTAACGTAACGGTCACTGCGAGCCGCCATTCTTCGTGAGACACTAGGCATATCAGGCGAGGCATCGCCTCGTTCACCCGTACGCGCAGGAGCATCCATGACTCAGCCCACCCCCCAGCCCGGGCAGTACCCGCCCGCTGCCCCCGCACCCGCCGTCAGCGAGACGCGTCCCAGCATCGGCGCCCTCTTCGCGTCCGTGACGGGGCAGCTCTCGAGCATCATCCGCGACGAGGTCGAGCTGAACAAGGCGAAGCTGCGCGCCTTCGCGTCCAAGAGCGGTAAGGGCATCGGCCTCCTCGTGGTCGCCGCGGTCTTCGCGCTCTACCTGCTGGGGTGGGTCTTCCACACGATCGAGGTCGCCCTCGAGCTCGTCGTCCCCGCGTGGGCGGCGTCGCTGATCGTCGTCGGTATCCTGCTCCTGATCGTGCTGATCCTGGCGCTCGCGGGCGCCCGCTCCCTCAAGAGCGCGCAGGCCCACCGCCCCGACCCGGCCGCGTCGGTCGCCGCCACCAAGGAAGCCATCCAGAAGGGACTGGGCAAGTGAGCACCAACCTCGATACGCGTAACGTGACCGTCTGCGAGGCCGCCCCCGCCGAGCCGCGCACGGAAGCCCAGATCACCGCCGACCTCGAGCGTCAGCGCGCCGAGCTGGCCGCCACGATCGACCAGCTGTACGCGCGCGTGCAGCCCGCGGCCCTCGCCCAGGAGGCGAAGGAAGAGGCCAGCGCCCGCTTCGCGTCCTTCAAGGAGTCCGCATCGCTGACCCTGCAGGACGCCGCCGGCGGTAACGCCGAGGCCCTCAAGAAGGTCGGCGTCGTCGCCCTGTCCGCGGTCGGCGCCATCGGCGTGATCGTCCTGCTGGCGACCCGCTCGTCGCGTCGTTCCCGCCGCGAGGCCCGCCGCGCAGCCCGCGAAGCGGCCAGACACACACTCAATGCCCTCAAGTCCGACGTAACCGCGGCCCTGTAAGCATCAACTGACGCAAACCGGCGTAACTCCGGCCACACTGGCCGCGGGTTACGCCGGTTCTGTTTCCCCGGTTTCGTGGGCTTCCGCGCCCATCGCAACGCTCCGCTGAGCGCGCAAAACCCAATCCAAGGTGAGGTCAAGGCCCGTCATTAGCTATGATGGTCCCACGAAACATTTTGAACACCCAGGGAACCGCTTCACGCGGACCCGAACGACGCGGAGGGGGTCGACGCCATGGGGCGCGGCCGTCAAAAGGCTAAGCAGATGAAAGTCGCTCGGAAGCTGAAGTATTTCAGCCCCGACACCGACCTAAACGCACTTCAGCGCGAGCTGGCGGATGAGGACTCGTACCTGGCACACGTGCCGGTGGACGAGCCCGAAGAGGACGATGCGATCGACGACGACCTCTACTCGAAATACGCCGACTTCGCCGAGATGCCCGCAGAGGAGGACGACATCGATCCGAAGCAGCTCGATGAGTCCTTCTGGACGGGTGGATCCTCCACTAAGTAACGGCTCAGCCACACGGCGGACCGAGAACCGGTCCGCCGCTTTGGCGTGCCCGCTCAGCCCACGCGGTACTCGCCGTGCAGCAGCACGGCGCCCGCCTGCACGCCCTTCGTGCCGGAGATGAGGCGCACGCCGGAGGAATCAGCGCCGAGGTCGGCAACCGACCCGAAGCCGGCCACGGTTCCGTCGGCGCCGGCCGACGTGACGGAGCCCAGGACCCACGCGGCCACCCCGGCCTCGTTGATCGCGGACAGGACCTCGGAGGCCACGGAGGCCGACACGACGGCGACCATGCCGACGCCCAGGTTCAGGGAGTCCTCCATGCCGACCCAGGTGACGTCGCCGCCGCGGCGCACCCAGTCGAACACGGCGGGCACGGTCCACGTGGAGCGGTCGACGGTCGCCACCGCGCCGACGGGCAGGACGCGCGACAGGTTCGCGGCCAGGCCGCCGCCGGTCACGTGCGAGTAGGCGTGAATCCCCTCAACGCTGAAGCGCTCGACCAGGTCCAGGCACAGGCGCGTGTAGAGGCGGGTGGGCTCGAGGAGCTCCTCGCCGAGGGTGCGGCCGAACTCGGCCACGTGGGACTCCAGCGAGGCACCCACGCGGGAGACGACGGAGCGCACCAGCGAGTAGCCGTTGGAGTGCAAGCCCGAGGACGCCATGGCGATGACGACGTCGCCGTCCATCACGCGCTCGGGGCCCAGCAGCTTGGAGGCGTCCACGACGCCGGTCGCCGCGCCCGCGATGTCGTAGTCGTCAGGCTCCATGACGCCGGGGTGCTCGGCGGTCTCGCCGCCGATGAGGGGCGTGCCCGTGGCCTCGCAGGCGCGCGCGATTCCGGTGACGATCGCGGCGATGCGCTCGGGGACCACGTGCCCGCAGGCGATGTAGTCGGTCATCAGGACGGGACGCGCGCCGATCACGACGATGTCGTCGACGACCATGCCGACCAGGTCCTGGCCGATCGTGTCGTGCACGTCCATGGCCTGCGCGATCGCGATCTTCGTACCCACGCCGTCCGTGGAGGTCGCGAGCAGCGGCTTCTCCATCCCCAGCAGCGCCGACGCGTCAACCATGCCGGCGAATCCGCCGGTCGCGCCCAGGACGGTGGAGTCGTGGGTGGCGGCCACCGCGCTCTTCATCAGCTCGACGGCGCGGTCGCCCGCAGCGGTGTCGACGCCAGCGGTCGCGTAGTCCAGGGGGGTGTCGGTCATGGGTGGTGCCTTTCGCGGGTGGCGCTCGACGAGGCCGTGTCTGGGTGGTCGGGTTGTAAGCGACGCCCGCGGCGCAGGGGTTGCGTCGCGGGCGTGGAGGTTAGCAGGGGGTGGCTTCGGGGGTTCCGGGCACGGGCGTCCCGGCGGGGATCGTCTCGGGGTATTCGCCGGTGAAGCAGCCCAGGCACAGGGAGTTGCCCTGTCCGGTGGCCGCGACCATCCCGTCGATCGACAGGTAGGCCAGGGAGTCGGCGCCCAGGTGTTCGCGGACCTGCTCGACGCTCATGGACGAGGCGATGAGCTCGGCCCGCGTCGGGAAATCGATACCGAAGAAGCACGGCCACGCAACCGGCGGGGACGAGATGCGGATGTGCACCTCGGCAGCCCCGGCCTCGCGCAGCATCTTGACGAGCGCGCGCTGCGTGTTACCGCGCACGATCGAGTCGTCGATGACGACCAGGCGCTTGCCTTCGATGACCTCGCGCAGGGGGTTGAGCTTCAGTCGGATGCCCAGCTGACGCAGGGACTGCGTGGGCTGGATGAAGGTGCGGCCCACGTACGCGTTCTTGACCAAGCCCTGGGCGAAGGGGATCCCGGACTCCTGCGCGTAGCCGATCGCGGCGGGCGTGCCCGAGTCGGGCGTGGGGATCACCAGGTCCGCGTCGATGGGGTTCTCGCGCGCCAGGGCGGCGCCCATCTCGTGGCGCGCGGCCACGATCCTGCGCCCGCCGATCGTCGTGTCGGGGCGGGCCAAGTACACGTACTCGAAGACGCAGGTGTTAGAGCGGCGCACGGCGAAGCGGCGCGAGTGCACGCCCGACGCGTCAATCGAGATGAGCTCGCCGGGCTCGACCTCGCGCACGAAGGTCGCGCCGCACAGGTCGAGGGCCGCGGTCTCGGAGGCGACGACCCAGCCGGAGGCCAGGCGGCCGAGCACGAGCGGGCGGTAGCCGTGCGGGTCGCGCGCTGCGTACAGCGTGTGCTCGTCCATGAAGACCAGGGAGAACGCGCCCTTGATACGCGGCAGGACCTTCAGGGCGGCGCCGACGAGGGGCGCGGGCTCAAGGTCGTCCACCGACGAGGCCGGGGCGGCCTCGTCCCCATCGGCCTTCGAAGGCGTCACGGACGGGGACGCGATGAATGGGGTCGGCCCGGGGATGCGGTCGGCCATGCCCAACAGCGCGGTCACGAGGGAGGTATCGGTGGAGGCGCCGCGTTCGAAGTCCTCGCCGTCGTCGGCGATCTCGGCAGCGAGCTCGCGCAGCTCGACCGTGTTGGTGAGGTTGCCGTTGTGGCCCAGGGCGAGCGTGCCCGTGGGGGTGGGGCCGAGCGTCGGCTGGGCGTTGCGCCACACGTCCGCGCCGGTCGTCGCGTAGCGGACGTGGCCCAGGGCGATGTGGCCGCGCAGGCCCTGCAGGGACTGCTCGGAGAACACCTGCGACACGAGGCCCTGATCCTTATACACGAGGATCTGCTTGCCATTCGATGTCGCAATACCGGCGCTCTGTTGGCCGCGGTGTTGCAAGGCATAGAGGGAGAAGTAGGTCAGGCGGGAAACGTCCTCGCCCGGGGCCCACACTCCGAAGACGCCGCAGTGATCATGCGGGTGATCGTCTCCGAAGATTTCCTGGTCGGACAGTGTCATGTCTGGCTGCGAGACGGGAAGCACGCTCTCACTCTCCCACACTTTTTGCGTGACCGTGGCATATATCCACGTTGTGGCGGGCACACGCAGGCCCGATGCGGACCCGCACGCAGCGCGTAATTGCGCACGCTTTGCGGGGCAGAATCGGTCTCTCCTGGGTCTAGGTGACACAATGGAGTGCAGCAATCTTGAGGAGGAAACGTGGCCAATCCGACGCTGAGCGCCATCATGTGGGGACTCGCCCTGCTGGTGAGCGCCCTGGCCGTCCTGTCGTTCGCGCGAGGCCTGGCACACATGTGGCGCACGGTCTCGGCGGGCACGCCCGACCCCGGACGCCTGACACCCGTCGGCAAGCGAGCGTGGGGCGTCGTCTCCGCGGCCCTCACCCACCGCGAGTTCAAGGGGCGCCCGTGGATCAAGGCGGCCCACTGGCTCGTCATGGTCTCCTTCCCGATCCTCTTCTTCACCCTGGTCACGGGCTACGCGCAGCTGCGCGTCCAGACCTTCACGCTGCCTCTCCTCGGTAATTTCGCGCCGTGGGAGTGGCTGACCGAGGTCTTCGCGTGGGGCGGCCTGGTGGGCATCATTGGCCTCATGATCGTGCGCCAGCGCGCCGGGCGCGGCACCGCTGCGGAGGCGGCCCTCTCGAACGACGATCCCGACGGCGCTGCCGCCGCGGCGGACCCGACCGGCACCCCGCCCTCGTCCCTGACCAAGCCCCACCCGCGCGACTCCTCCCCTCGCGGCCTGGCCTCCCGTTTCCTCGGTTCTACGCGCTGGCAGGCGCTCTTCGTCGAGTGGGTCATCCTCATCGTGTGCGCGTGCGTCGTGGCCCTGCGCGGCCTCGAATACGCGCTGTTCAGCCTCACGCCAGGCCTCGAGGCCCACGCGACCGCCCTGCACTTCCCGCTCACCGCCTGGCTCGGCGCGCTCTTCGTGGCCGCAGCCTCCTCCTCGTCCGCCTCGCTCGCGAACGCGATCGTGCTGGTCAGCGCCCTCAAGGTCCTCACCTCCATGACCTGGCTGACGGTCGTCGGCATCCAGACCGGCATGGGCGTCGCCTGGCACCGCTTCGTCGCGATCCTCAACCTGTACACGCGCCGCAACGCCGACGGCACGAAGTCCCTGGGACCGGCCGACCACATGCTCATCGACGGCAAGCCAGTCACCAGCGAGGACGACTTCGACGACGTCCCCGAGGACACCGTCCTCGGCGTGGGCACAATCGAGGACTTCTCGTGGAAGGCCCGCCTAGACCTGTACTCGTGCACCGAGTGCGGCCGCTGCCAGGAGCTGTGCCCCGCGTGGAACACCCAGAAGCCCCTCTCCCCCAAGCTGCTCATCATGGGCCTGCGCGACCACATGGAGTCCGCCTCCAACGTGCAGATCGTCGAGCAGGAGGAGGGCCACCAGAAGCTGGGCGACGGCGAGGTCCTCCTCGACAAGGGCGTGCCGGCCTCGCCGCACTCCTTCGACCTGGTCTCCGCTCTGTCCCTGTCGGGTGCGACCGGCCCCGAGGGCGTCTCCGCGGTCACCGCTCCCCTGGTCCCCGAGGTCGTCTCTGAAGAGGTCCTGTGGGACTGCACAAACTGCGGTGCCTGCGTCGAACAGTGCCCCGTCGACATCGAGCACATCGACCACATCCTCGACCTGCGCCGCCACCAGGTCCTCATGGAGGGCGCGTTCCCCCGCGAGCTGGGCCGCGCGTTCCGCGGCATGGAATCCAAGGCGAACCCCTACAACCAGCCGGCCCGCAAGCGCATGGACTGGGCGAAGAAGCTGGACTTCGACATCCCCGTCGTCGGCGAGGACATCGAGGATGCCTCCGAGGTTGACTACCTGTTCTGGGTGGGCTGCGCGGGCGCCTACGACGACACGGCGAAGAAGACCAGCGCGGCCGTCGCCGAGCTGCTGCACACGGCGGGCGTGTCCTTCGCGGTCCTCGGCTCGGGCGAGTCCTGCACGGGCGACCCGGCCCGCCGCGCCGGCAACGAGGCGCTCTTCCAGATGCTGGCCGCCCAAGCGATCGACACGCTCAAGGAAGCCAAGCCCCAGAAGATCGTCGTCTCCTGCGCGCACTGCTTCAACACGATCGCGGGTGAGTACCCGGAGCTGGGCGGCTCCTTCGACGTCGTCCACCACACGCAGCTCCTCAACCGCCTGGTGCGCGACGGCCTGCTCACTCCTGTGGCCCCCACCGCCTCCGCTGCCCCAACGGGCGAGGACACCACGGACGAGGCCGGGGCGGAGCCTGCGGGCAACGCTCCCTCAGTCGGCGCACCCCTGAAGGTCACGTACCACGACGCGTGCTTCCTGGGCCGCCACAACAAGATTTACGAGCCGCCGCGCGAGCTCGTGGGCTCCCTGCCGAACGTGGAGCTCGTCGAGATGCCGCGCAACCGCGACCGCGCGATGTGCTGCGGCGCGGGCGGCGCGCACGCCTGGTTCGAGGAGACGCGCGGGACCCGCATCGCCGACGCTCGCATCGTCGAGGCCGCGTCCACGGGCGCGGACGTCGTCGCGACGGCCTGCCCCTTCTGCTCCCAGATGCTCGGCTCGGCCTCGGGCACGTCCGCCGGTTTCGTCTCGGCCGACGCCGACAAGGGCGGCGCGACCGAGGACGCCGCCACGGCCTCGTCGGGTGGGAAGCTCCCGGAGGTGCGGGACGTGGCCGTCATGCTGCTCGAATCCGTCAAGCGCGGCCAGTAGGCGGCACACGCACGGCGCGCACGCCACAGTGCGCGCCGCACGCAAACCCCACAGACAAGAGGGTGGCCCCGCAGGAAAACCTGCGGGGCCACCCTTTAACGAAAGAAAATCAGTCCTCGACGCCGACGATGACGTTGGAGGCCTTGATGACGGCGACGGCCTTGGAGCCGACGGTCAGGCCGAGCTCCTTGATGGCGGCGTTCGTGATCGACGAAGAGATGACCAGGCCGGGGGCGACCTCAATCTTGACGATTCCGTTGACGGCGCCCTGAGAGACCTCAACGACGGTGCCGGGGAGCTGGTTGCGTGCGGAGAGCTTCATGGTGTGCCCTTTCGTTCATTCGGGTATGTAGACACAGACACACTACCGGGCGATACACGCGCCGTCTACGGGTGGCCTATTCCCCCTCGTCTGGGGAGATTTCCTCGAGGCCGACGAGGAAGCCGTCCTCGTCGATGACGTTTCCGCCCACGAGGGTCGCGATCATGCCGGCGGCCTTCTCCACGTCCTGGGTGGAGCGCAGACGCTCCAGGCGCGCGGTGCGGCTCATCGTGCCCGCGCCGGGCGTCGGCGCAGAGGTGGGCAGCCAGCGGACCTGGTATTCGATGATGGCTCCGGCCGTCCACGGCTCCCAGCGCAGGACGCGCGGCGGCGTGGGCACGGCGTGGACCTCGATCATCATGTCCGAGCGGTGGCCGATCGGACTCATGAGGGCGTAGCCGTCGACGACCTGCGGCTGGTCGCGCTGTGCCTCGAGCTCCTCACGAGCCTTCGCGATCTTCGAGGCGATGTCCTCGCGCACCGGGCCGAGCTCAGCCTTCAGTTTTTCGATCTGCGCGATCTGCGCGGGGGTGAGCGGCGGGGGCTTGGGGGCCTCGGGCGTGATGTCGCGCGCGTCCTTCATCTGCTCGAACCCGGCACGCTCACGCATCGCGGAGAGCAGGTCCTCGGGGTTGATCCAGCGCGGCGAGTACACCGTCAGGTTCACGGCCGAGTCGGCGTCGGGGACCATGACGTAGCCGCTGCCCGCGATGCGCAGGCCGCCGGCGAGGCGGCGGGCCATGCGGCGCAGCGCCTCGAGCACGCGGTACTCCAGGCCCGTGGGCAGGCCGTCGGGGAATGCCTTGTCCCACTCGCCCATAACGCCGTTGCTCTGCTGGCGAGCGGGCGCCTGCGGGCAACGCAGGACCCACGCGTTAGCGAGCGAGGCCGGGGTGCCCAGCGCCGCGCGCGTCGGCTGGTCGAGCGTCCACGGCCCTTCCAGCTCGGCGTCGGAGGACAGGCGCAGGCGACCCGGGGCGATCCATCCGGCCTCGTCCCACATGGAAATCGCAAGGGCCTCGAGCTCGGCGGGATCGACGGCGTCGGAGACGAGGAACAGGTGATGCTCGCGCGCGACGTCCAGGTCGATGACGCCGGCCGGCTCGCTGACCTCGATGGCGGCGGCGATCGGGATGGCGGCCTCAGCGCTCGTGACCTCACCGTCGGCCGCGATCTGGAAGGCGGCATCCGTCGAGGTCATCGTCGTCAGGCCGACGTTCGTCTGGGTGAGCGGGTTATCCGCCGCGCTCATCGGCGTCGGGTCCGCGAAAGAATGAGGGGCAGCGGCCATGCGCTCCTTGAGGGAACGCCTCACCGGCGAGGCCTGGGGGGCCTCGTCCCTGTTGGTGACCTGCTCGCGCGGGGTCATGCCCGGCAGCGCGACGCCCTGGATGACACCCGTGCGCGTCTGGCTGGGAGCCACCGGGGGGATACCGGCATCGGCCACGTGGGGGGCGCTTCCCTGCGGTGCGGCCTGTACCTGAGGCACGCCCATGACGGGCGTCGGCTCGGGCGGCTCCGGCGGGGGCGGTGCCTGAAAGTCAGTCGGCTCTGGGGCGGGCGGCTCCGGCAGGCCTGCGGGATCCGGCGCAGGCGGATAGCCCATCTCGCGGGCCGCACGCTCGGCGCGCTCGGCGCGCATGCGTTCAAGCCGGGATGGAGGCGGAGGAGGGAGAGCCGACATCGGGAATCACCGTTCGATGCGGGTGCGCGAGAAGCGCTCGTGGGTGCGCGAGGGCGTCGGCCCGCGCTGGCCCTGGTAATGCGAGCCGAGCCCCTGCGAACCGTAGGGGTGCTCAGCCGGCGAGGACAGGTCGAAGAAGCACAGCTGCCCGATCTTCATGCCAGGGTAGAGCAGGATCGGCATCGTCGCCGTGTTCGACAGCTCCAGGGTCACGTGGCCCGAGAAGCCGGGGTCAATGAAGCCCGCCGTCGAGTGGGTGAGCAGGCCGAGGCGGCCCAGGGAGGACTTGCCCTCGAGGCGAGCAGCGATGTCGTTGCCGAGGGTGACGAGCTCGTAGGTGGCACCCAGGACAAACTCGCCGGGGTGCAGCACGAACGGCTGATCGGGGCCCACATCCACCTGGTGGGTGAGATCCGACTGGTCCGCCGCGGGGTCGATCACCGGGTAGCGGTGATTATCGAAGAGGCGGAACAGGCGATCCAGGCGCACGTCGATGCTGGCCGGCTGGACCAGGTCCCGGTCCAGCGGGTCGAGCTGGATACGTCCAGAGTCCAGGGAGGCCTTGATGTCGCGGTCACTGAGCAGCATGACTCGATTGTCGCATACTCAGCGCCGCGACAACAGCCTCAGAGGGTCACTGCAGGGGCTGGCCCTGAGCGTCGGTGGCGTAGGAGCCGGAACGCATGATGAGCATGATGAAATCGATGAGCGCCCAGGGGCCGGAGACGAAGATACCGATGACGGTAATCGTCAGCACCAGCTGGATGATGCCCTTCGTGGTGTAGCCCAGGTAGAAGTTGTGAATACCGAGGGTGCCCAGGAAGAAGGCCAGGAGCACGGCGACGATCCACTGCTTGGGAGCGCCAGCAGCGAAGGGCTGACCGTAGGCGGGCTGGCCGTAGGCGGGCTGGCCGTAAGCCTGCTGGCCGGCCGCGTAGGCGGCCTGCTGGTTCGCGTCGGGGCCGGGGACACCGTAGCCCTGCTGGGCGTCGTACGCGGTGCCGTAGGTCGTCGAACCGGGGGTCGCCGTCGCCTCGTCGTAGCCGGGGGTCGAGGCCTGGGGGAAGGCGGGAGCCTCAGCGGCTTCCTCGGGCTGGAAGGGGGTGGCCTGCGGATCGGGCGTCGTCATGGGAAAGCCTTTCGATAGACGTGGGGGCCGAATTGGCCTGACGGGTACAGGGTAGCGTGCGGTCGGCATTCAGCGGTAGCCAGTCCATCACGGAGATACCCCTGATTAATCCCAGATCACCCCTGCTGGGTCCGCGAAAGGCGCGGGATCCGGCGTGATACGTCCTGTGTTGATGGGACGCCACGGGGGCACTTTTCACAGGCGTGGCGCGAATAGCGAAGCCTTTCAATTGTGCACAACATTCTCCCGTTTTATGTCACAGCTCACAGGTCAATCTCTTTCGTTCGTCACGACGAAGTTTTGTTCCCTAGACTGACTGAGTGTTCATAAATCCATCGGCAGAGACCGCACGCGTACTCCACTGCGACCTGCCTCAGTGGTTCGCGACACACAAGCGCGACCTGCCAATGCGCGCAGCCGACGTCTCCGACTGGGGGACCCTCGTCTTTGAGATCATGAGCCAGCAGACGCCCATCGCACGCGTCCAGCCGATCTGGCTTCAATGGATGGAACGCTGGCCCACGCCGGCGGACGTGGCGGCCGCATCCTCCGCCGACATCATTGTGGCTTGGGCAAACCTCGGATACCCCTCCCGCGCCCTGCGTCTCAAGGCCTGCGCGGCCGCGATCGTCGAGAAGCACGGCGGAGAAGTCCCCCTGTCCCTCAAGGACCTGACCCTCCTGCCGGGCGTCGGCACCTACACCGCGTCCGCGCTGCTCGCCTTCCGCCACGGGATCCGCGTGCCGGTCCTGGACACGAACGTGCGTCGCGTGCTGGTCAGATTTCTGGACGGACGAGAGTTTCCTCCCCACACCACGCCCTCGAAAGCGGAAACAAAGCGGGCCGACGAATTATTGCCCGAAGACGGGCACCGCGCGGCCGAGGTGAGTTTGGCGCTCATGGAATTCGGGGCCCTGGTCTGCACGCAGCTCAGCCCGTCGTGCGATGAGTGCCCGATCTCCAACAACTGCGCGTGGGCGCTCGCCGGATTCCCCAAGGACGAGAAGCGGCCCACGCCCCAGCCCTACGCAGGCACGGACCGCCAGGCGCGCGGACGCATCATGAAGGCCCTGCGTACCGCCCACTTCGAGGGCACGGACGGCCTCACGAAACGGCGAGTCCTCGACGCCGCCCGCATCGACGGGGGCGACCGCTACCAGCCCACCCGCGTCTACCGGGCACTCCTGAAGGACGGCATGATCGTCTACAACGAGGACACCAAGCGGGTCACGCTCCCCCAATAACGTTCGCAACGAGGCCGGGGCACCCACGCCGCCGCGCGCGGACCCGGGAGGCAGCCACTGCCTCGTCGGTGAATCAGTAGCGGATCGCGTCGATCGGCTTGATGCGCACAGCCGCGAGCGCCGGGATGATGCCGCACAGGGCGCCGATGCTCGTGGAAATGGCGACGCCAGCGATGGCGGCGCCGGCGGGGAAGGCCGGGGTGTCGCTCAGGGTGATGTTGAGCGCCTCGAGGGGCAGGAATCGCACGACGACGACCGCGATGCCCACGCCGATGACGCCGGCGACGAAGGTCGCGACGACCGACTCCATGAACACCGCGAAGAAAACGCGCGCCGCGGAGGCGCCGACGGCCCGGCGGATGCCGATCTCGCGCACACGCTGGCGCACGGTCACGATCGCAACGTTGAGCAGGCCCAGGGCGCCCAGGAACACGATGATGCCACCGATGATCATGATGACGTTGGAGATGGTACCCAGCTGCTCCTCGCCAATGTCCTCGTGTTCGCCACCGGAGACGGAGACCTTCCAGCCCTCGCCGAGGATCGAGGCCAGTGCGCGCGGCAGGGTCTCGCGGGCCTGGTCGGCATTTTCGGTGCCCACCCACGCGAACATGGACGGCGCACCCATCTGCGGGAAGGAGATGCGCGCCGCGTCGTAGTGCGCGAACACGGTGGGCATGTCGAAGGAGCTCTTCGACTTAGTGACGCCGACGACGCGCATCGCGACGCCGTCGCTCGTGTGCAGGACGATCGGAACCTGGTCGATGGGGGCGCGTCCAAGCTGGTTCCACAGGCTTTCAGAGATGACGACGGGGACCAGGCGCTGGTCGGCGTCGCTGCTCACGACCCATCGGCCGGCGAGCATGCGCGTGCGGAAGATGACCTCGTAGGAGGGGTCCACGCCCTGGAATGCGACGCCGTCAACCATGTCGGCGATGTTCGTGAGAGGGTAGCCGCGGAATTGTCCGCTCGAGCGGGCCTGTCGGGTTTCGACGATATCCCCACCGCCGCTGGAAAAACGCGACCAGTAGTGAATGTCCGTGCGCTCGGCCAGCGTCCCCATGGCCTCACCGAGCGTGTCCTTCTCATCGGGGCGCTTCGCGGTCTGCGCACCGGCGGCAGAGGACGGATCGGACGCGTCCTGAGAGGGGCCGCCAGCCGCGGGTTCTTCCGACGCGCTCGAGGAGCTTTCGGGGTTCAGGCGCAGGGTGACCGAGCGCCCCTCGTAGAGCTCCGCCAACTCGCGCGAGGACTGCAGGAGCAGGTCGCCGAGCGCGATGACGATCGTCATGGCGGCCACAGCCGCGACCACGCCCACGAGGGAGAGGACGACTCGCGCCTTCTGGACCTTGACCTCGCCCCAGGCCTCGATGAGCGCACCCAGGATCTGACTAACGGCGTTCACTGCTCACCCTCCTCCTCGGCCCCGGCCTCGTCGCCGCCGTGCCCGGCATCCGCGCGGTGCGCGAGAGCGGAAGGCTCCTCGACCTCGTGCAGCGTGCCGTCGTAGAGCTCGTAGGCGCGCTGCGCACGCGCGGCCACCGCCATGTCGTGCGTGATGACGATGAGGGCGGCGTTGGACTCGCGGGCGACCTCCTCGAGGAGGGCCATGACGACGCGGCCCGTGTCCGGGTCGAGGGCACCCGTCGGCTCGTCGGCGAGGATGACGCGCGGGCGGCGCACGAGGGCGCGCGCGATCGCGATTCGCTGCTGCTCGCCGCCGCTCATCTCGCCCGGGTAGGAGTCCGCGCGCTCGCCCAGGCCCACGCGCTCGAGCATGTCGACGGCGATCGAGCGCCTGCGCAGCAGCTGGGGGCCGGGGGCGTACAGGAGGGGAACCTCGACGTTTTCGGCGGCCGTGCGCGCCGAAAAGATGTTGAACTGCTGGAACACGAAGCCGAAGTCTTCCCCGCGCATGCGCGCGCGGCGTCCCTCGCCCAGGCGCGTCGTATCCACGCCGTCCAGCTCGTACGTGCCCGAGGTGGGGGCGTCCAGGAGGCCGATGATGTTGAGCATCGTGGACTTGCCCGTGCCCGAGCGGCCCACGATGGAGACGTGCTCACCCTCCGCGACATCCAGGTTGACGCCGCGCAGAATGTGCAAATCCTCCCCATCGGGCAGGGTCACCGTGCGGGTCACGTCCCGCAGGCACACGAGACTCATTGCGTGCCCGCCGCGTCGCCCGGGCCCCCGACCATGCCGGAGTCCATGCCGCCGTAAGGGCCGGTCTGTCCGTCCTGGTTGTCCTTGTTCGAGGTCGGGGTGAACTCGAGGATCTCCTCGCCCTCCGTGAGGCCCTCCTTGACCTCGACCATCTTGCCGTCCGTGATGCCCAGGGTGACGGCGCGCTTCTCGGGCTTGGTCGGGTCGTCGGTTGGCAGGTAGACGGAGCCGGACTGGTAGCGGCCCTCGACGGCGGAGATCGGCACCGCGAGGACACCCGTCGCCGAGCCCGCCGTCATCTCGAGGGTGACCTGCAGGCCGGCGAACACCGTCTGGTCGGAGGGGATCGCGCAGCGGGCCTTCAGATCCGTCGAGGACGAGGCGCCGTTATTGGACCCGGCGAGCGACTTCGGGTCCGTTTGTTTGCCGGTTGGGCTCACCAGCTTGACACCCGTGCACTCGAAGGGCGCGGGGCCGTTCTTGATGGTGACGGTCGCGGTCGACGGTGCGTCCTGGAGGCGGTACATCTGGTCCGCGCTGAGGGCGGCCACCGCGGAGAAGGTCGCGGGGGCGACGGTCGCGACCGTGTCACCGATAGCGAACTGCTGGCCCACGAGCACCCCCGTCGATACCGTGCCATCACCGGGGGACACGACGGTCTCGTACTTGTATGTCGGATCGGCGGTCTCGACGCTCACGTTGCCTTCTTCGTCGGTGACCTGGCGGGTCTCACCGGGGATCTCCTTGCGGATCTGCACGATGGCGTCACCCTTGGAGATCTTGTCGCCGTCGTTGACGAAGGTGCGCACGACGTTGCCGTCCAGGGTCGCGCGGGCCACCACCGGCTCATCGGCCTGGATCGTACCCGTGACACTCACGGTGTTCGTAATGTCGGCGCGGCCCACCTCGATCGTCATCTGCCCGAAGTTGCCACCCGGGTCCATGCCGTCACTGTCCTCGTCCTTCTGAACGGCAGGGAAGAACGCGAACTTCACCAAGGCTACGGCGATAACTACCCAGGCGAGAACCTTGACAACGTCGAGCACCTGGGCGGTGCGGGTCTTGTGTGCCACGTGCGTCTCCTTCGATGAACGGCGTTGCCCAATTGTAAGGTCCGCCTCATTCATGCAGCAACGCTATCCCCGTCCTTTCAGGGTTTTCTCAGGGTCCGTCCCGCCGGCTGGGCGACGCACGCCCTCGCCCCTAACATGGGTGATGAACCGACGAAAGGCAGCCATGATCCGCCGCGCCACCCCCTCAGACGCCGAGGCGCTCTCCGCCCTCTCGCGCACCTGCTTCACGCAGACCTTCGAGCACCTCTACGATCCCGCTGACCTCGAGGCCTTCCTCGACGAGGCCTACGCGCCCGACATCCTGCGCGCAGAACTCGAGGACCCCAACCGGGCGACATGGCTCCTCTTCGAGGACGCGACTGACGAGGCCCCGATCGGCTACGCGACCGCATGCCCCGCGCACCTGCCCCACCCCGACGTCGCGCCCGGCGACGGGGAGATTCAGCGCCTCTACATTCTGCGGGGGCACCAGGGCGGTGGCCGCGGCACCCTCCTGCTCAACACGGCGCTCGAGTGGCTCGAGCGCGACGGACCCCGGACTCTGTGGATCGGCGTATGGAGCGAAAACTACGGGGCGCAACGCCTCTACGCGCGCCACGGCTTCGAGATCGTCGGCGAGTACTCGTTCATGGTGGGCGACCACGCCGACCGCGAACTGATCACCCGCCGACCGGCGCAACTCCCGGTCGAGTGACCCGCCACCACATAGACGAAAGGCCCCGAGGCAACGCGCCTCGGGGCCTTGTCACGAGTTCATCACTCGGCAGATTCTTCAGCCTCAATCTCGGCAATCTGCTTACGGACCTCATCCATATCGAGGTTCTGCACCTGAGAAATCAGGTCCTCGAGCGCGGACAGCGGCAGAGCACCGGACTGACGGAACACGACGATGCCGTCGCGGAAGACCATCAGGGTCGGGATCGAGGTGATCTGAGCGGCCATCGCCATCTGCTGCTGATCATCCGTATCAACCTTGCCGAACACGATGTCCGGGTACTTCTCGGAAGCCTCTTCGAAGATGGGACCGAACTGACGGCACGGGCCGCACCAGGTCGCCCAGAAATCCACCAGGACGATGCCGCCGGCGGACACGGTCTGCTCGAAGTTCTCCTGCGTGAGGGTAACGGTAGCCATGTTTCTCCTGTTATCACCGGCGCTATCACCGGTCTGTTGGTCGGGGCAAAAGCCCCTTGAGTGAACTTATACGATTCAACGGGCGCGACGCGCCCTCTATTCCCCCGAAGCGAGAGAAGAAGCGGTGACCTGGCGCACATTCTCCTCCGAAGCGCCCAAGCCACGCAAAATGAACGTCTCAACCAGAAGCAGCGCAGACTCACGATGCGCCGGGTCCTGAGGCAGACGCTGCCCCTGCAGCGTCGCATGAATCAGGTGCACCGCGCCCAGCGTATTCTGCTCGACGATCAGCCCGCGCTCCATGGCCTCGTCAAGGATCCCAATGAGGAGCTCACCGACAACCCCCGCATGATCATGCAGATGCGAGGCGCCCTGGCCCGACATCTGACGGCGCAGGCCCGTGCCAGCCTTGACGTGGTAGCGACTAATCATCTGCAGGTGCGCACGAATGTAGATGCGCAGGCGCATCAGGGGATCCGGCTCGGACTCGAGACGGGCCGTCAGCACCCGCGTGAACTCCTCGGTCACCTCGCGCATGTACGCAAGCAGGAGCACTTCCTTGTCCGCGAAATGGTTGTAGACGGCCGTGCGACCAACGCCCGCACGCTCTGCGATCTGACTCATGGTGATCGACTCGAAGGCCTGCTCGGCCATCAGCGAGCCGAGCGCATCAAACAGGCGCGTGCGAGTCATCTCGCGGTGAGAGGCGAGCGACTCGCCAATAATCTTCGGCATACGCCTATTCTGACACTCTCCCCCTATGTGTCGTCAAATGGGGCAGTACACGGACGTCAGCGATCGCAGCGGGCGACCACGGCCTCGACAATCGGCAGGTCAGCGACGATCCACGGAAGCGCGGCCAGATCCGCGAGGGGCACCCACATTGCCTCAAGGTGCGACGCGCCCGCGCGCGGCTCTTGCGAGTTCGGCGCAACCTCAGCGAGCCACACACCCATCACGCGCCCGCCCAGAATCGGCCACCACTGCCCACCCTCGGGGCACACGCGCTCGCCGATCGTCAGGCGCGCACCGAGCTCCTCGACAATCTCACGCATGAGGGCTTCGACTGGATCCTCATTGTCCTCAACCTTGCCGCCGGGCAGCTCGAACTGGCCGCGCAGCTCCTGCGGGTAGGCGCGCGAGCAGGCGAGCAGCATCGTGGGCTCGCTCAGGGAATCGACAATCGCTGCCGCCACCACGGGACGAGGCATGGGAACTCCAATCACTCAGGCGAGCCAAGTGTATCGGGCCTGTCCGCTTGTCGGTGGTACGGCACCAGGGCGCCTAGCTGCCCCGATTGCGCCCCATCCGGACAGCCCACACATCTCCACCACCAGTCATCGCCACGCCCTCCTCCCAGCACCCCGAAACCAAGCACAACCAACGCCGGTTGCGCGGCCATCCGGCGTGACGATATGATCGACGGGTCGATTCCTTCGGGACGATGAATTGCGGGCGTAGTTCATCGGTAGAATGGAAGCTTCCCAAGCTTCAGAGGCGGGTTCGATTCCCGTCGCCCGCTCCACCCCCGCCCGGCCGCGCGCCGGGCGGTTTTGTTATGCCCATGCGGGGGGAATTGCACTACACGAGGGTCCGACACGCCGGTGACACGCGGCCGGAGGGCTTCATGTAGTGCAAAACCCCCACCACTGCCGGCAGGGAGGGCGCACGGAGCCTACAAGACCGTACGCAATACCGGTTGGCGCGAAAAAACTCGCCCGGCACGGCTCCTCCACCGGCACTTCCGCGAAAAAACTCGCCCAACGCGCCTGAAAACAGCGTTTTTCGCCCATTTTGGGCTTGCAGGGCGAACTTTTTCGCGCTCGCACCCACCATCAGGCCGAGCAGGGCGAACTTTTTCGCGCCCGGCATGGCAAGTTCTCGAAGTCGAAACACTCAAGGCCAAGACGACACATTCATGCTGTCCACATGAAACCGCCAGCGCGACTGCTCACCTCAGGTAGCTCGTTGTTGAAACAGACGGCACCAAAGCGCGCCTGCCCGAGCGCACCACCGACTAGCAAGGACGTTCAGGGACGTATAGTGTCGGATCTGGAAGCGAAATTGAGGCGACTTGACGAAGCTGAAAGTGCTACCAGCGAGGCCCTGGGGAGGCTCACTGATCTACGCTATCTATGTATGGAAAACTCGCTATACCCCCGCGAATGTACTATTGCCTGAACTTACGTGAAGCATCTCGCGCACTTCAGTCGACACTGAGAAAACGACATTCCCGACCAAATTTTTCTCCCAATTGGAGGTGTCACGATGGGTTCCCGGTTAGGTGTTTTGCTTAAGACTTACTCTGGTTGGGAGATCTACTACAACCACTCGGCGGCCCAAACGGTCGGACTGGACATTGCGATCGACGGTATGGAAGCCACCTACGAGCGTGTGCGTCGTATGTCTCCGATGGGTGTTGATGATCCGCATGCTTGGAAGGGGGCGACGTGGATTGAGGGCACACTTCTGATCGACGAGACCAGGAAACTGGTGGTGTGGGCAGAGGAGAGTGAGGCACTCTACATGCCTCGACTTATCAACTACCTCGTTGAGCACACCTGGCCTGGGTGGACGGCCGCCTGGTCAGCCGAAGGAACCCGTGGAACTCTTTGGGCTGCGGGCGTCGATCCGGCCACCATCTTCACACACCGTTCTGATCGTTTGCCGTGTGATCGCGCGCCCGGTCTAGAGCCATGGGATGAGTGGCACGGAGTTGATCCCATCACCGTGCGCATGGCAGACGGCACCTTGGTCACCTGGCGTGCCTACGGCTTCCTGGATGATCTTACTGGATGCGGTCCTGAGAATTTCCTGGCTTTGGCTCGCGAGGTCGCCTCCCGGCTACCGGATGAATCGGATGCGTGGGAGCAGACCACGGATGACTATGTTCCGACCACCGGGATATTCGTGGACTACCAAGCACGCTCGTTGCGTTGGTGGTCGCTCCAGGACAGGGACATGCACCTGGAGGATTTCGATGCGCTGTGGCCGGGATGGACACTAACCAGCAGTTCGGACGACTACTCCTGGCACCAAGAACTCACCGGGCAGGTATTCCGTACCTGGGCTGACGATGTCAACGAATGTCGCTCCTGGATCGTGAGAGCTATTGAAGAAGGTACACGAGCCAACCCGCTAGCAAGCTTGGCTAACACCCTGTCAGGTAAGGGTCACGAGATCAGTCCGTACGCGTCCGCTCTGGAGTTCGTTCCCTCCAAACGTCACGCCGCGATGGAAACCTTCGACCGGCTCCTCAATGTCGTTCGAGACGCGCCGTTGAAGCCCGCGCGAATTATCGACCGACACGGAACTATCACACCCCCGTTCGAGGAGGGAGAGGCCGGATTCTAGGGGTGCCTGCGAGACGGGTTATGTCCTGAGCAGCAGTTCGAGGCATTGCTTGGGTGTGTCCCAGTTGAGCGTTTTGCCGGGGCACTCACCCCGATTGTCAGCGATGACGTCCAGGTCTGCTTCGCTGAGGGGCCAACGACCAGAGCCTTTGGGCATGTAATTGACGCAGTGACCGCACCCATAACAAGCAACAGGCCGACTACCCACGATTACACCACTATGCGGGACGCTACTCGTGTAGTGCAAAACCCCCACCATTGCAGGCATGGAGGGCAACGCAAGGACCTCACATGAGCCGGAGCGCCAGCATGCGCGACAAAGTTCGCCCGGCGCGGGGCTTCCAGCAGCTTACCCGCGAAAAAGTTCGCCCAACGCGGCCCCTCCAGCGGCATTTCCGCGAAAAAGTTCGCCCAACGCGCCTGAAAACAGCGTTTTTCGGCCGTTTTGGGCATGCGGGGCGAACTTTTTCGCGCTCACGCACACATCAGGGCGCGCGGGGCGAACTTTTTCGCGCACAGGACACAGCCACGTGCCGACTTTGAAACCAATGACACCTCTGCAGGCACTGATGTAGGCCAGCATGAAACCGCCATCACCAATGCAACCGAAAAACGCACCAAAAACACCCATTTCTCACCCGCAAAGGCGACGGCGGTTTCAGTTGAGGCTCGGCCTACGCGAGCAAAGGCGACGCCGGTTTCAACCCAGCACTCACACAAGGTCGGAAAGGCGTCACCAGTTTCACCACAGCGAAGCGATGCACTAGATACAGCACCAATGCACCAGATAGCACAGCATTGCACTGGCAACTAAGCAGTGCAATGCCTACCCAAGTAGTGCAATGCCCCTGAGCAACAAGCTCGACCACAGAAGAGAGACTCCACACCGCAATTTCGCATGCAATTCCAACTCAGCCCGACCCCACACCAACGCAGAATCCGCAGAATTCCAACGATCACACTTCAAACCATGAAACACATCCGAGGGAATTGCATGCGAAATTGTGAGGGCGGTGGGGCCAAGCCCCCAAAAGTCGCACGTAATTCGATTGGATGAACATTCAACAAAGCCCCAAAACGTTGCAATTCCAGCGATCTGAATTCAATGTTTGAAATAGTCGCAGGGGAATTACGTGCGAAATTGGGTACGGTCTCAGCTATGCGGCAAGTGAGGTCTGGATGCGACACCTGTGCGGTGGCGGGGCCTGGCCGGACAACGAGCCGGCGCGCCAAGCCACACGCCAGCGACACAGCGCCACCGGTGTGAAGGGCGCCAGAGGGACCTGCCGCAGTGCCGGTGGGCGGCGGCGGGGCCTGGCCGGGCACACCAGAACCACAAGCACCACCGGTGTGGAGGGCGCCGGAGGGACCTGCCGCGGTGCCGGTGGGCGGCGGCGGGGCCTGGCCGGGCTTCGAGACGACGCGCCGAGCGAAGCTCGCAGCGCGGACGGCTCGCGGGCGGGCCGCCGCCCACCGGCACACACAGCGGCCGAGCCCTCCGGCGCCCAGAACACCCGTGGGGCACCAAGCAACCAAGCAACCACGCAACGGAAACGCGCGGCAGCCCACCGGGCCGCCGCGCGTTCACGCAGTCAGTGGAACACTCAGCGCAGTCGCGCAGCCACCACCTCGGCGACCTGGACAGCGTTCAGGGCAGCGCCCTTACGCAGGTTGTCGCCGGAGACGACCAGGACGAGGCCGCGGTTGCCCTCGACGGCCTGGTCGTGACGGATACGGCCGACGAGGACCTCGTCGCGGCCGGCGGCCTCGAGCGGAGTCGGGACGTCGACGACGCGCACGCCGGGAGCCTCGGCCAGCAGGGCACGTGCCTGGTCGGGCGTGATGTCGCCGGCGAACTCGGCGTGGATGGTGAGGGTGTGGCCGGTGTAGACGGGGACGCGCACGCAGGTGCCGGACACGGCGAGGTCCGGGGTGTGCAGGATGCGGCGCGACTCATTGCGCAGCTTCTGCTCCTCGTCGGTTTCCTCGGAGCCGTCGTCGACGATGGAGCCGGCGAGCGGCACGACGTCGAAGGCGATGGGCGCGACGTACACGCCGGGCTCGGGCAGGGTCACGGCGCGGCCGTCGAGGGCCAGGCCCGCGAGGTCCTGCGTGACGCCGGCCTCGATCTGGCTGGTCAGCTCGGCGACGCCGGCGCGGCCCGAGCCGGAGACGGCCTGGTAGGAGGACACGAAGAGGCGCTTGATGCCGCCGGTAGCCTCGACGAGGGGCTTGAGGACGGGCATGGCGGCCATGGTCGTGCAGTTGGGGTTCGCGATGATGCCCTTGGGGCGGTTGTCGACGTCGTCGGGGTTGACCTCGGAGACGACGAGCGGGACCTCGGGGTCCTTGCGCCACGCGGAGGAGTTGTCGACGACGACCGCGCCGGCGGCCGCGAACTTGGGGGCGTACTCGCGCGAGGCAGTGGCACCCGCGGAGAACACGGCAATGTCGATGCCGGAGTAGTCGGCCGTCGCAACGTCCTCGACGACGATGTCCTGCCCCTTCCAGGGCAGGGTGGTGCCCGCGGAGCGCGCGGACGAGAAGAAGCGAATCGTCTCGACCGGGAAGTCACGCTCCTCCAGCAGGGTGCGCATGACTCGGCCGACCTGGCCGGTGGCGCCGACGACGGCAACGTTGAATCCACTCATGGTGTTCTCCTTGTGTTGGTGCGCGCGCCCATACGACGGGGCGAACGCTGGGTGAAATCTATGGGGACGAGGCCGGGGCACACTCTCGGGAGCGCCGGAACCGCGCGGATGAGCGGAACCGGCCCGGGCCTCGTCGATGAACGATCAGCGGCCGGTGCCACCGTAGACGACGGCCTCGGTTTCGGAGGCGTCGAGGCCGAAGGCGGTGTGGACGGCCTGCACGGCGCGGTCGAGGTCGTCGAGGCGGGTGACGACGGAGATACGGATCTCGGAGGTGGAGATCAGGTCGATGTTGATGCCCGCGTCGGACAGGGCGCTGAAGAGGCGCGCTGAGACGCCGGGGTTGGTGCGCATGCCGACGCCGACGAGGCTGAGCTTGCCGATGTTGGGGTTGTAGCGCAGTTCGTTGAAGCCGATCTCGTCGCGGTGGGCCTCGAGGGCGTCGAGGGCCTTCTGCGCGTCGCCTTCGGGCAGGGTGAAGGTGATGTTGGCCTTGGTGGGGTCGGAGATCGGCAGGTTCTGGACAATCATGTCGATGTTGGCGCCGACCTCGGCGACGACGGCGAAGACGCGGGCGGCGACGCCGGGGCTGTTCGGCACGTCGGTGACGGTGATCTTGTCCTGGGAGCGGTCGTGTGCGATACCGGAGATGACGGGCTTTTCCATGGCGTTTTCCTCAGGGGACTTCAGGGCGGCGTCGGGCACGAGGCCCTTGAGTTCAGGGTTTGCGGGGGAGTCGGAGATCCAGGTGCCGTTCTTTTCGGAGAACGAGGAGCGCACGTGCAGGGGGACCCCGTAGCGGCGGGCGAATTCGACGGCGCGCAGGTGGAGGATCTTGGCGCCGTGCGCGGCCATTTCCAGGGTTTCTTCCTGGGTGAGGGTGCGCAGGCGGTGGGCCTTGGGGACGATGCGCGGGTCGGCGGAGAAGAGGCCGTCGACGTCGGTGTAGATTTCGCACACGTCGGCGTGGAGGGCTGCGGCGAGGGCGACGGCGGTCGTGTCGGAGCCGCCGCGGCCGAGCGTGGTCACGTCGTCATCTTTTGAGATGCCCTGGAAGCCGGCGACGATGGCGACCTGGCCGTCCTTGACGGCGCGGGCGACGCGCTCGGGGACCATGCCGACGATCTGGGCGGCGCCGAAATGGCTGTCCGTCTTGATGCCGGCTTGTGCGCCGGTGTAGGCGCGGGCTTCGACGCCGAGCTCGTTGACGGCCATCGCGAGGAGGGCCATCGAGATGCGTTCGCCGGCCGACAGGAGGATGTCCATTTCGCGCTCGGGCGGGTTGTCGGTGAGTGCTGCGGCCGAGTCGAGCAGGTCGTCCGTCGTGTCGCCCATCGCCGATACGACGACAACGACGCGGTGTCCCGCGTTGTGCGTGTCCACGATGCGCTGGGCGACGCGCTTCATGGCTTCGGTGTCGGCGACGGAAGAACCGCCGTACTTTTGCACGATCAGTGCCACTTGAGCCTCATTTCTGTCGGTACGTGCCAATACGCACGTATTCGGGTGGCGCACGCCACCACAACAATCCTACGGCCCACCAGGCATCGCGCTGGGAACGACCGGCATGTGGGCGCGGGTGACATGGGACGCGCCGGGGCGACGCAGGACACAGGGGCGCGCGAAGCCCGGAATTGCAACGCTCCTGGTCAGCGCCACCTCGGTCGCCAGCGCGCGGGGACGCTCAGGCGGCGGGCAATGTCACGTCGATGACGGTCCCCTTGTCGGCGTCCACGAGGCGCACCGACCCGCCCATCGCTCGCGCCAGCGACTCGACGATCGACATTCCCAGGCCCGAGGAGCCGCGCCCGTCGCGGGTACGCGAGGAGTCGCCGCGCACGAAACGATCGAAGACGCGGTCGCGGATCTCAGCGGGGATGCCGGGACCGTCGTCGGCGACGCGGATCCTCACCATCGACGAGGCCGGGGCACCCTTCGCGGGTTCCACCCCCTGGGGTGCACGGGTCAGCGAGACGGTCACGCGGGTACCCGCAGGCGTGTGCACGCGGGCGTTCGCGAGGCGGTTCGTGAGAATCTGACGCAGGGCGGCCTCGTCGCCGAGCCCCTGGAGGTCCGAGGCCTCGCCGAGCTCCCACGCGTGGTCGGGGGCGACCACGTGCGCGTCTGACAGGGCGTCCAGTATCAGCGGGATAACGTCGACATTGTCCCGTTTCAGCGCGCGGTTTCCATCCAGGCGAGCCAGCGTCAGCATCTCCTCCACGAGGGAGGCCATGCGCGCCCCCTCCGAGGAGATGCGCTCGAGCGCCTGGGTCCGGGAGGCCTCGTCAATGTCGCGGCGGGCGAGCTGCGCGTACCCCTGTACGGAGGCGAGCGGCGTGCGCAGCTCGTGCGAGGCGTCGGCGACGAACTGGCGCAGCTTCGCCTCGCTGCGGGCGCGGCGTTCCATGCCGTCCTCGACCGCGTCGATCATCGAGTTGAGAGCGCCCGCGACGTCGGCGACCTCGACGGGGCCGGAAGTGGCCTCCTCGCCGACGCGCGTGAGATCGTTGGCGTTATCGGCGAGGTCGCGACTCGCGATGTCAGCGGCTGCCGCACGAACCACGCCGAGCGGGCGCAGCTCGCGGCGCACCCACGCGCGCCCAGCGAACCACGCCGCAATCGCAACGACGAGGGACAGGCCGACCTCGACTGCAACAAGCATCAGGACCACGTCATCGACGCTGTCCATCTGCACGCCAACGAGCACGGTCTTGTCGCCCACGACCTGGGAGGTCACCCGGAACGCGCCCAGATCTTTGAGACGCACGGTGTGCGGGGCGCCATCCGTCGGCACCGCGGCCAGGATCGCCAGTGCAGGCTCATTCAGGTAGGTCACCGAGAAGTTCGAGACGACCGCACCGGCCGCCTCGCCGTCCTCGCTCACGTACTGGAGGGTGCCCTCGGCGATGCCGGAACCACCGAACCCCGGCCCCTTGGGCCCGCCGGGGACAACAGGTCCACCGGGCACAATCGGCCCACCGGGATGAGGCGCGCGCCCGCCCGACTGCGGGACCATCCGGGCACCAGCATCGTCAGAATCGTCGTCGGCATCGTCGTGCGCACCCACCCCATCATCTGGCGCGTCCTCAACGTCCAGGTGCTCGCCCGCGCGCTGCGAGAGACGATGCAGCTCGGAATCCATGTTGCCCAGCATCCAGGAGCGCATGACCAGCGTGGACGCGGCCACCATGACGATCAACGCGAGCGCCACGCACGCAGCCAAGGCACGCGACAGGCGCCCCGCCAGGGAAGGCCGCCGCGTCACTGGGGCTCCCGCATGATGTAGCCGGCGCCGCGCACCGTGCGGATGAGGGCGGGGCGATCCGCGTCGATCTTCTTACGCAGGTAGGAAATGTACAGTTCGACGACGTTCACCTGGCCGCCGAAGTCGTAGCTCCACACAGCGTCCAGAATCTTCTGCTTCGACAGCACAATTCCAGCGTTTTCCATGAGATACCGGAGCAATTCGAACTCAGTGTTCGTTAACGTGATTTCTTCCCCGCCACGACGCACATCGTGGGAGTCCACATCGAGGGTCAGATCCGCGACCTGCAGGACCGTCGACGCCGCCTGCTGGGTGCGGCCCACGCGGCGCAGCAGCGCCTCCACGCGGGCCGCCACCTCGTCCAGGTCGAAAGGCTTCGTCACGTAATCGTCCGCGCCCGCACGCAATCCCTGCACGCGGTCCGCGACCGCATCGCGCGCGGTGAGGAACAGGACCGGCAACTCCGGATCGCGAGCCCTCAGACGCTCCAGCGCCTCCAGGCCATCCATGCGCGGCATCTGCACGTCAAGGATCACGACGTCCGGGTGGAAGCTCGACGCCTTCGCCAGCGCATCCAACCCATCCTTCGCCGTAGCCGTCTCCCAGCCCTCGTGGCGCAGCGCCTGCGACAGCAGGTCCGCCAGCATCGCCTCATCGTCAACAACCAGCACTCGGGGCGCGCCTGAACTCGCCTGGGTCGCCATCGTGGCCTCCTCGTCTTCTCGCAGCGCGGTACCTACGATTGTGTCACACGTGCGTCACAGAGAGCGCAACGCGCGGCCCACGAGGCGACAAACGCCGCAGGTCGCAGGCAGGACGGGTGCCGCGGCACCTGGGATGCCCGCGCGACCACAACACGCGTCAGCACCCGCCTGCGCGTCGTGAGCGCGAGGCAGCCCGGGCCTCGTCGATCGCCGGTGACGGCTCAGAGATAACAGCTCAGAGGCGGCGGCGCCCCTCGAGCGCGCGGCCCAGCGTCACCGAGTCCGCGTACTCCAGATCGCCACCCATGGGCAGACCCATTGCCAGGCGCGAGGTCTCGACGCCCATCGTGGAGAGCATGCGCGCGAGGTAGGCGGCCGTCGCCTCGCCCTCAACGTTCGGGTTGGTCGCCAGGATGACCTCGGTGACCGTCCCGTCGGCGAGGCGGCTCATGAGCGAGGCGATGTTCAGCTGGTCCGGCCCCACCCCGTGGATCGGGTCGATGACGCCGCCGAGGACGTGGTAGCGCCCGCGGAACACGCGCGCGCCCTCGATCGCCTGGATGTCCTTGGGCTCCTGGACGACGCAGATCGCGCTGGGGTCGCGGCGCACGTCGCGGCAGATGGAGCACTCGTCCTCTTCCGTGAGGTTGCCGCAGATGTCGCAGTGGCGCACGCGCCCGCGCACGGCGTTGATCGCGTCGACGAGGCGCGCGACGTCCTCGGGCTCCGCGTCCAGGACGTGCATGGCCATGCGCTGCGCGGACTTCGGGCCGATGCCCGGCAGCTGCCCGAACTGGTCGATGAGGTCGGCCAGAGCGCCGTCGTACATGTCAGTATCCTCCCTCGGTCATCTTTTCTTCGATGACGCGTCCGCCGAGGATCTCCAGGACCGCTGCCAGGCCGATCGTCTGCGAGTTTTCGATGTTTTCGTCGTCGATGCTGGCGCTATCGTCGTCGGCCGCGTGGGTGCGGGTCGAGACGGTGGCGGCCTCGCGCTGGGCCTTCTCGCGCAGGGCTGCCTCGGCGGCGGCGCGTCCGCTCAGCGGGCCGTCGGACGCGTCTGTGGCGTCGCTCTGGGGTTCCGGGGCACTGAAGCCGGTCGCGGGATCCTGCGCCGGCTCCGGGGCCGCAGCCAGCCAGGCGGGGGCCTGCACGGAGGTGCTCGGAGCCGCGCTGATCGGGGTCACGTCGGCGGGAGCGGCGGACTCTGGCGGGGTCCACGAGTCGGCACCGTCGTCGAAGTTCACGGACGCACCACCGGAGATGACGACCGGGTCGCCCCAGCCGGTCGGGGTCGACGGGGTGTGCGCGGCGGGCTCGATGGGAGCGTCGTCGAAGACGGGGGACGAGGCCGGCTCTGGCTGCGCAGGTGCGCCCGCCTGCTGGTCGGCGGGCTCCGGGTCGCCCGGGTAGCGGAAGACCGTGAAGGAGCGCTTGCGCGGGACCGCGTCGCCGTTCGGGGACGAGGCCTGCTCGGTCACCTCGGGGGCGGCCGCGAGGGCGCGGGCGGCTCGCTCGGGCAGCGCCGGGCGCTCGGCGGGCTGCGGGTCAGGGGCCTGTGTGATCGCTGCCGGTGCCGACGCGGCGGGTTCATCGCGTCGGATCGGCGTCACCGTCGCGGGCTCGGGCCAGCCTGCATCCTCGGGTTCGGGCGCGGGCTGCGGCTCGGGTGCGCGGGCAGGCTCCGGCCAACCGGTGTCAGCAGGCTCGGGGTCGCCCTGGGGTGCCGCCTGCGCGGCGGCCTCATCAAAAGGGGGCGGCTCCGAGACCCAGCCTCCGGGCTGGGACGGCTGCGCGGCATGGCCGGGGTGCGAGGCTTGCGCCGACGGGCCGGTCGTCGCCGGGCCGCCCGAGGCCTGCCCGACCTGCGCGGACACGCTCACGGTCAGGCCGGTGACCTCGTTGATGGCCTTTTCGACGTCGGCCGCGCGGGGGCCGCGTGAGAAGGCGTTGACCATGGCCTCGACGGGGAAGAGGAGGACCACGTGGGAGCCGTCGACGGCGCCCAGCTGGGCGTTGCCGCCGACCATCGACCACGTGACGCGGCTGATGGAGGACAGGCGCTCGACGACCTCGTTCCAGCGACCGCGCAGCATGTCGGCGTCGCGGCCGGAAGCCTGTGCCTCTGCGCGGGCGGGTGCCTCGGGGCGCTGCTGCGCGGCGGATTCGTGGCTCTGGCGCGCAGGAGCGGCAGGGCGCGGCTCGGCCTGCGCGGGCACAGCCTCGCGGTCGGGCGCGCTTTCGTGGGCGGCCTCGCGGCGCGGGGCCACCTGTCGCTCGGCCTGCGCGGGAGCGGAGCTCGACTCCGTGTCGGCGGGCTTGCGAGCGGACCAGTCGGGGCCGCTGCCCCACGCGGGCACGCCCTGGGGGGCAGGCGCGGAAGGCGATGCGGGTGCCTGGGGAGCGGGGGCAGAGGCCTCGGCGCGTTCCTGCTTCTTGCGGGCCAGTGCTTCGCGGGCCTCGCGGGCGCCGAAACGGCCCGAGGAGGCCTCGGACGACGCAGAGGCCACCTCGTGCGGCGCTCCCCCACCAGTCATGCCGACCATGCCCTGAACGGGGGCCTGGGCGGGGCCGGGGGCGGGAACGAGGATGCGCCCAATGAGCAGCTCGAGCTGCAGGCGAGGCGAGGTCGCGCCCGTCATGGCTCGCAGGGCCTCGTCGGTCAGGTCGGCGGCGCGGGACAGGCCGTGCGGGCCCCAGTTCTGCGCTTGGCGCTGCATGCGCTCGAACTGGTCGTGCGGGGTATCCGCCAGGACGTCGCGCGCGCCATCACCGGCGACCGCGATGATGAGGAGGTCGCGCAGACGCTGAAGCAGATCCTCGACGAAGCGGCGCGGGTCGTGGCCGGACTCGACCATGCGCTCGACGACGCGGAAGGCCGCGGCGCCGTCGCCACCCGCGAGGGCGTCGACGGATTCATCCAGGAGGGCGGAGTCCGTGTAGCCGAGCAGCGCGACGGCCGTCTGGTAGGTGACCTGCCCGTCGATCGCGCCGGCCATCAGCTGGTCGAGCACCGACAGGGTGTCTCGCACCGAGCCGCCGCCCGCGCGCATGACGAGGGTCAGGACGCCCTCGCCCACGCCGATGTGCTCCTCGGCGCACAGGGTCGTCAGGTACGGGCCGAGGACGTCCGGCGGCACCAGGCGGAACGGGTAGTGGTGGGTACGCGAACGGATCGTGCCGATGACGCGCTCGGGTTCCGTCGTCGCAAAGACGAACTTGACGTGCTCGGGCGGCTCCTCGACGAGCTTGAGCAGCGCATTGAAGCCCTGGTTCGTGACCATGTGGGCCTCGTCGATGATGAAGATCTTGTAGCGGTCGCGCACCGGCGCGAAGGTAGCGCGCTCGCGCAGGTCGCGGGCGTCATCAACGCCGCCGTGCGAGGCCGCGTCGATCTCGACGACGTCGAGCGAGCCTGGACCACCGGTGGCCAGCTCGCGGCACGATTCGCACTGACCGCACGGGGTGTCCGTGGGGCCCTGCGCGCAGTTCAGGCAGCGCGCGAGGATGCGCGCCGAGGTGGTCTTTCCGCACCCGCGCGGCCCGGAGAACAGGTACGCGTGCGTCACGCGATTCGCGCGCAGCGCCGCCTTGAGCGGCTCCGTCACGTGTTCCTGGCCGATCACCTGGTCAAAGGTGTCGGGGCGATACCGGCGATACAGAGCTGTGGTCACCCTCCAAGCCTAGTTGCTCCCATCCTCATCTGCGTCCCGCGCCGCGCGTTCCACACGCTCTGGGGGTCCTCTGTCATTGACGAGGTCGGGGCGGGGTCGTGGGGTCAGGGTGGGGTGGGTAGGCGGGAGGGGGCGCGGGACCACTATGGTCTCGCGCCCCCTCACCCTTGGTGGGGTCAGCCCCGTGTGGGGGTCAGCCCGCGTCTGGCTCAGGCATCCTCACGCTCCCGGCGGCGCTTGCCCGCCAGAGCCGCGATGCCGGCGATAGCAGCCACGGCCGCCATGCCGCCCAGAACGCTCGCGTCCGAGCCGGTACGGGCCAGCACCTTAGCAACCGTGGTGGCCGGGGTGTCCGGAGTCGGAGCCGGAGGCACCGTCAGCGGGAAGTCCACATCCAGGTTCTCCTCACCCTCACCAACCGTGACGGTCATCGAGGTCGTCGCCGCGTTATAGCCGGCGGGAACCTCAATATCGACCGTGTAGGTACCGGGGATCAGGCCAGTGAAACGGTAACGACCATCAGAATCGGTGGTGGTGCGAGCCAGCTCCACGCCGTCGGCGTCCTTGAGGATCACGGTCACGTTCGGCGCACCGGGCTCGCCGTTATCCGCACCGTTACCGTCCTCGTCGTACCACACGCGGTCACCGATCGTGGCGGGGGCAACCAGACCAAAGTCCACGCCCTGCACCGACGCATTCGTAATCGTCACCGCAGCTTCGGTGGCACCTCGGCCCGTGTAGGCCTGGGTCGGGATCAGACCAGCCAGATCACCCTTATCGGGATCCACGATCACCACGCGGTACGAGGCCGGAGCCAGACCCACAAACTGGTAGGCACCCTTCTCATCGGTCACCGTAGTCATGGGCTTGCCCTCGGAGTCAAGCACCGGAGTGCCGTCCTCGTTCAGCAGAGCGACGGTGACGCCCTTGAAGCGCTGCTCAGAATCACTCTTGGAGTACGACGCATCCGAATCACGGTAGATCGTGCCACCGAGGTTGAAACCACCCTTGAACGACGCCGAGGACTCGTTGTTCGTCGGATCATCGCCCGGCTGATCCTGGTGCGTAATACGAGCAACGTTCGTCACCAGCTTGCCCGCACCATCACCAGTGATCTCAACCGTGATCGCGATCTTCTTCACCTCATCCTTAGCCAGGGTCAGGCCAGACAGATCCCACACACCAGTGGCCGAGTCGTAGGTGCCATCACCAGCAGCGGACTCAAACGCAACGCCCGCGGGGAGCTTGTCGCTCACCTTCACGCCAGTGGCGGCGCCAGGACCATTATTGGTCAGCGTCAGCGTGTAGGTCACGTGCTGACCCGGAGTGAACTCGAAGGACTTCTGAGCAGCCTCATTCGGAGTGGTGATCGCCTTCAGGATCGCCGTGTCAGCCGAGATTCCGAAGCCCCAGTCCTGATCAAGATTCTGGTTCTTCTCACCCGTCAGCGTCAGGTTAGCCGTCAGCTTGAACGCCTGCGCCAGCTTGTCCTTATCGGCCTTCACCTCATCAGACACAATGCTCTTCGCAGCCACATCACCCGACGGATCATGCGTCAACACATCCAACAGGGGCTCAGCCGCCAACAACGAGGTCAGATCAACCGAGACCTTGTAGTCGCCGGGCAGCAGGTTCTCGAACTTGTACTGACCCTGAGCATCCGTGACCGTCTCAAACGTACGAGTCACACCACCCGGACCAGTCCACGTCAGCGTCACCTTCACGTTAGCCAACGGACGATCACCAGCATCAGGCGCAGACCCACCATTCTGATTCACATCAACAAACAGCTGATCACCAATCACACCAGTACCAACCAGACCATAATCCACGGTCTTGTCTTCCTGGCCCTGGGCAAGGCTCACCACAGACTCGGTGCCATTAGAGTCAGCACCGCGATCATCGCCAGCCTGCGACACAGTCGCCTCATAACCCACCGGGTTGGTGAAGGTGATCTTGTAATCGCCGGGCAGCAGGTTCTCGAACATGTACTTACCAGCAGCATCCGTGGTCACAGCCGCAACCGGGTTACCCGACGCATCCGTCACGGGGTTGCCGGACGCGTCCGTGATGGTTGCGGTGATGCCGGGCAGAGCCGGTTCGTCGGAATCCTGGATGCCGTTCTTGTTGGCGTCGAACCAGACGTAGTCACCGACGGACGCCGGCTTCACGAAGCCGAAGTCGACCTTCGTCACGTGAGGTGCGGCGGCCGTCAGCTCGATTGCGGTCGGCGTGACGAGCTTGCCCTGGCCGACCTGGGTACGGTCCGTGGAGGATCCGTAGCCGTAGGTCTGCTTGTAGTCGGACAGGTTCACGTCGGTCCCGTCGACCTTCGCGTCACCCGGGACGACCTCGACCTTGTAGGAGCCGAGCGGCAGGCGGTTGAACAGGTAGTTCCCGTCGGCGTCGGTCTTCGTGGTGATGTCGGCACCGGAATCGTCCTTCACCGGGTTGCCATTCGCATCGAGCAGACGCAGGGTCACACCCTCGAAGGGCTTGTCGTCACCAGGACCGAAGGTCCACGAGGCGTCGGCATCGTTGAAGATGGTGCCTGCGATCGTGCCGCCGACCGTGAAGGTCGCGCTCGAGGTGTTGTTCTTCTTGTTGGAGTCGATCTGGTCGTACTCGCCCAGCGTGGCGGTGTTCGTGATGGTTGCACCGTCGGTCGCAGGCTTGACCTTCACGAGGACGTAGAGCGTCTCGGTGCCACCGACGTTCAGGTTGGTGTCGAGGATGCCGGACTCCATCGCGGTCCAGGTGCCGGCGGCCGCATCGTAGTTGGCGGTCGCGTAGACCGGGCCCGTGCAGGGGCTCGTCGCACCGTCCTGGCAGATGCGCGTTTCGGCGGACACGTATTCGACGCCTTCGGGCAGCTTGTCGGCAATGTTCATGCCCGAGGCAACGGCCGGACCGTGGTTCTTCAGGTTGACCTTGTACAGCACGTGGTCGCCCGGCATGATTGCCTCGGACGACTCGATGGTTTCGGGCAGGCCGTTCGCGTCGCGCACGACCTCGTCACCGTTCATCTTGACGCGAGCCACGGTCTTGTTGACCTCAACGTCGGTGGAGACGTTGATGCCGACCTTGGGGGCCTCGTTCGGCAGGAGGTAGGACACCTTGCCGTTCTCGGTGACGCCACCCGCCATTGCCACGGAGTTCCAGGCGATCAGGTTCGCGTTGACCGGGGAGGTCATGGTCGCGACGAACTGGATCTTCTCGCCCACTTCGATGTCGCGGTTCATGACGATACGGAAGCCCGTGATCGAGGCCAGGTCCGCGGGTGCATCGCCCCACGCGTTGGGGGTACAGCCGGCGGGGGCGTCGTTCATGGCGCCACCCACGGCCAGGACCTCGCCGCGGCAGGGGTTCGGGACCGTGGAGTACTGGATCGTAATGTCCGAGGCCGGAACCGTCGTGATCTCGGGGTCACGGCCCTGGCGCTCCTTCACCGACTGGAACGTCCAGTTCGTGGAGTTCAGGTTTGGCTTCCAACGGGACTCGCGAGCCTGGTTGGCTGCCGGGCCGACGCCCACGTCACCCACGTAGGGCAGGATGTCGTAGGCAACGACCTGCGTCAGCGGCGCGTTGCCCGCGTTGGCGATCGTGAAACGGTAGGCACCATCGGCACCCGGGTCGATCTCGGCGATCTCGCCGGCCGGAACGAAGTCGGCGTTCTTGTTGCCCTTGACTTCCTTCGCGATCGTCATACCCGCGGTCGTGGCGATCTTGAAATTCACGCTGGAGTCACACAGGAAGTCCGTCGTCGAACCGTCCTGGTTGAGGTCGAGCGTGTCCTGAGCGCGGGAGCGGATGCAGTACTTGAGGTTGCGGACGCTGCGGTCCTCCTCGTAGGGCTTCGCTCCGCCACCCGGCATGAACGCCCATGCGGTGTTCGTCGTATCGCCGGCGGGGGCGGTGGCGAGAACGTTAGCGTCGTACTTCGAGAAGAAGGCGCCCTCGACCGGATCCGGGACAATCCAGCGGATCAGGGTGCGGCCGGTGTTGTTGAAGTTCTTTTCCACCTCGACCTTCACCTTGGCCGGGTCGTAGGCGGTGCCATCCGGGTTCTTCAGGACGGAGTAGCTCTCAGCACGAATGTTGGACGCGTCGTCCACATCGAGGCCCTCAGGCAGCAGGTCCACGACCGTGAACGGCGTGGGGGCACCGCCGTCAACGGCCTTGCGGGCCTCGGCGACGATCATGAAGCTGGCGGGCTTGCCAACGACGACGGGGTTGGTACGCAGTTCCTTACTGACCCGAACACCGGGCACCTCGGTGCGGATGCGAGTCCAGCTACACGTGTTGTCCTTCGAGACAGCCACGGTGCCCGTGTCCTTGTCCGTGACCTTGACGGACGCACAGTTCTGGATACGGACGTAATCCTCGGAGGCCACGGTATCGTAGTACTTCTCCGGGGGCAGGGCTGCGTTGTAGTGGCTCGCAAAATCTGCGGGTTCCGTCCTCGGGACGTCGCGCGAGACCTTGCTGATCAGGTCGACGGTCGGCCTGGCCAGCGGAGCAGCATCCGTCTCGATGACGAAGCGGGTGATCCACTCGCCGTCCGGCAGGGTGAGAGTACGGGTGTTCTTGTAGGTCACCGTCTCGTGGTTGCCCTTGTTGGTCCAGTACTCGAAGGTCCAGCCACTGATGTCTTCGTATCCGGACTTGGTGGAAATCTTGAACTCGTAGGGGCCGACGAAGGCCGGCTGATCGCAGGCATCACCGGCGGCCTTGCCGTCCTCGGAGGACCAGGTGCAGGGCATGACGTCTTCCCAGCGGAAGTGCACGGTCGTGTTGCCGTTGTTGCTGCCCTCGAAACGCCAGGGAAGCTCGTCGCCGCGCGCGTAGTCGCGGTTGTAGGTGCCGATCTTCTCAGCGCTGGCCTCGACCCTGCGCTCGGCGAAGCCGTGCGTGATCTCGGAGCTCTTGGAGACGACGTTCGTCGGCTCGTTCATGCCCTCGGCCGTGATGGTCGCCTTATTGGTGACCGTGTCGGCGGTGGTCACCGTGCCCTCGGGGTACTTGACGGTCACGGTGGAGGTGAGGGGGTTCTGGTACGTCCACTTGTCGTACGACCACGTCACGGAGTGGGTGGCCGGGTCGTAGACGCCGCCGTTCGAGGCGGTAACGAAGACGGCCTGCGCAGGCAGCGGGTCGACGACCTTGATGTTCTGGACCTGCTGGAAGCCGATGCCGACGAGCTTGCCGTTGTAGGCCGAACCGCCCCAGCGGGTGCCAACCTCGTTCGGCTTGGTCGTGTCGTTCTGCTGGTATCCGTAGCTCAGCTCGTACGTTGCCTCGCCACCGACGGCGGGGTAGTACAGGCGGTTCGTCGGACCGGACTTCTTGATGGCGACGTCGGTCGAGGCGGTCCAGGTCGTGCTCAGCGTCTGCTCGACGCTGGCGGCGTTGTTGGCCGAGAAGACGACGTTCTGCGTGGTGGTGGAGTTGTTCGGCGCATCGTTGCCGTTGTAGTGCCACGGAATCTGGATGCGGTCCGACGTTCCGGCGGGCAGCGGATCCTTCAGAGTGAAGCGGTAGCGCTGCACGCGCGCGCCGTCGGCAGAGTTCTCAACAAAGTTCTCGCTCTTTGCGACAACATCGCCGGTGACGGGAACGACCGTGTAGCCCTGCTCGATGAGTTTGAGGCCGGCCGGCGTGATGGGGCCGGGCAGGGTCATCTCGATGACGGCACCCTGGCAGGGCGTGGTCACCGACGAGCACGAGAAGTTGATCGTCGTGATCTGCTGGTCGCGGACTCGCAGGGTGGTGGAGTCGTTGACGACGGTCATCGCCAGGGTGGCGGACCCGTCGCGGGCGGCAGCGGGGGCGGCAACGCCCTCGGCGTCGGTGGCTTCGTCGGCGGTCTCCGCATCGGACGAGGCAGTGGCAGCGTCCTGCGACGACGCCACGTCGGTTGCTTGTGTGCTTTCTTCAGCGGCGCTGGCTCGCGTGGCGAGGGGTGTCAGCGACGTGACGAGAAGCGAGAGAGCGGCCAGACTGGCAGCACCCGCAACGCCCACACGGGCGCGGAACGGACGCAGTCGAGACATCGACGTCTCCTTCTTTGGGGCAGAAAGTGGACAGGATGCCTCTCAGCGTAGTGAAGGCACCGAGTCCTATCCAGCCCTTACAGATCGGCACAGTGTGACGGCTGAAGACTGCAATGTCAGGAGTATCGTGTTCAACAGTTTCTCAGCAAGTTCTCTGAACTGATGGTTAGTTACGCAATCGCGTGAGCGACCGAGATTTATCGAATAATCATGAAATCCGTGCTGACTCGATCATTCAATAATGACCGAGTCGACAGAAATAGCGTAACGAACGACAAGGCAGCCAAGTGCCTAAGCTCACACACTTATTGACCGTTAGTTGATTAGAACGTTGTTGCGGGGTGGGGTGCGGGTGAGCAGCACATAAAGGGAGGGGGCGCGAGACCAGTATTGGTCTCGCGCCCCCTCACCACTGTGGTGGGCTACCCCCGTGTGGGGCGTGGGCCCGCGTTGGGGTTAGGCCTCCTCACGGTCGCGGCGGCGCTTACCCGCCACAGCCGCGATGCCAGCGATCGCTGCCATGGCCGCCATACCACCCAGGACGGACGCGTCCGAGCCGGTACGAGCCAGGACCTTGGCAACCGTGGTAGCCGGAGTCGGGGAGGGGATCACCGTGAGCGGGAAGTCCACATCCAGCTTCTCCTCGCCCTCACCAACCGTGACAGTCATCGAGGTCGTCGCAGCGTTATAGCCGGCGGGAACCTCAATATCGACCGCGTAGGTGCCCGGAACCAGGCCAGCGAAACGGTAGTTACCGTTCGCGTCGGTGGTGGTACGAGCCACCTCCACGCCGTTGGCATCCTTGAGGATCACGGTCACACCAGGCACGCCCGGCTCGCCGTTATCCGCACCGTTACCATCGGCGTCATTCCACACGCGGTCACCGATCGTGGCGGGGGCAACCAGACCAAAGTCCACGCCCTGCACCGACGCATCCGTAATCGTCACGGCCGCCTCGGTCGCGCCCTTGCCCGTGTAGGCCTGGGTCGGAATCAGACCAGCCAGATCACCCTTATCCGGATCCACGATCACCACGCGGTACGAGGCAGGAGCCAGACCCACAAACTGGTAGGCACCATTCTCATCCGTGGTTGCAGTCATCGGCTTGCCCTCGGAGTCGAGCACCGGAGTGCCATCCTCACCCAGCAGAGCAACCGTCACGCCCTTAAAGCGCTGCTCAGAATCACTCTTGGAGTACGACCCATCCGAATCACGGTAGATCGTGCCACCCAGGTTGAAACCACCCTTAAAGGAGGCCGAGGACTCGTTGTTCGTCGGGTTGTCGCCCGCCTGATCCTGATGCTTAATACGAGCAACATTGGTGACCAGCTTGCCCGCACCCTCACCAGTGATCTCAACCGTGATCGCGATCTTCTTCACCGCAGCCTTCGCCAGGGTCAGACCAGACAGATCCCACACACCAGTAGCCGGATCATACGAACCATCACCCTGGGCCTCCACGAAGGAAACACCCTCAGGGAGCTCATCAGAAACGGTGACGCCGGTTGCCACACCCGGACCGTTGTTGGTCAGCGTCAGCGTGTACGTCACCTTCGCGCCCGGAGTGAACTCGAAGGTCTTCTGAGCCTCCTCATCCGGATCCGTGATCGCCTTCTTGATGGCGGTGTCAGCCGAGATTCCGAAGCCCCAGTCCTGATCCAGGTTCGAGTTGTTCTCACCCGTCAGAGTGACCGACGCCGTCAGCTTGAACGCATCCGCCAGCTTGGCAGCTTCCTTCTTCACGTCCTCGGATACAACGGTCTTGGAAGCCACATCACCCGACGGGTCGTGGGTCAGAACATCCAGCAGCGGCTCAGCCTTCAGCAGCGAGGTCGGATCAACCTCCACCTTGTACTCACCCGGCAGCAGGTTCTCGAACTTGTACTTGCCATCCGCATCAGTCGTGGTCTCGTAGGTGCGGGTGATTCCACCCGGGCCGGTCCAGGTCAAAGTGACCTTCACACCGGGCAGCACCTTGTCGCCAGCGTCGGGGGCGTTGCCACCGTTCTGGTTGACATCGAGGAACAGCTGATCACCAATCACACCAGTACCAACGGCACCGAAGTCAATCGTGTCATCCGTCTGTCCCTGAACCAGGGTGACCGAAGCCGAAGCTCCGTTGGAGTCCGCAGCGCGGTCATCGCCAGCCTCCGAGGTCGTTGCCTTGTAGCCAGCGGGCGCCTGGAAGGACACCTTGTAGTCACCGGGCAGCAGGTTCTCAAACTTGTACTTACCAGCAGCATCCGTGGTCACAGCCGCAACCGGGTTACCCGATGCATCCGTCACGGCAGAGCCGTCGGCGCGCGTCAGGGTCACCGTCACGCCCGGCAGGGCGGGCTCGTCGGCGTCCTGGATGCCGTCACGGTTGACGTCCATCCAGGTGTAGTCGCCGACAGAGGCAGGCTTGACGAAACCAAAGTCCACATCGATGACCGAACCGGTCGCCTCAGCGATGGTCACGTCTGCGGTGGTCTTGTAGCGGCCGGTGTAGGCCTCGGTGGGCTTGGTGCCCGCCAGCGGGCCGGAGGTCGGGTCGACGACGCTGACCGTGTACTCGCCCAGCGGCAGACCCCTGAAGGAGTACTTGCCCTCGGCGTCGGTCACGGCCGTGACCGGGTTGCCATCCTTGTCGAGGACGGGGGCGCCGTCCTTCTTGAGGAGCGCAACCGTGACGCCCGCGTACGGGGCCTCGGAGTCGCTGGAGTTGAACGACGCGTCCGCATCGTTGTAGAGCTTGCCAGCGATCGTGTAGCCGGCGGTCAGCGGCACGGACGAGGTGTTGTCCGGCTTCTTGTCGCCGATCTGATCCTGCTTCTCGATCGTGGCCGTGTTAGTCACAACCGAACCGGCCGCGGAAGCGTCGATCGTGACAGTGATAAGCAGAGTGCGCGTCGCACCCTTCTCGATCACCTCTGAACTCAAGTCCCACTTGCCAGAAGCAGCATCGTAAGTGCCATCACCCTGCGCGGACTCGAAGGTCACACCCGACGGGAGCTTATCCTGCGCAATGACGCCGGTCGCGGGGCTCGGGCCCTCGTTCGTGACGGTCAGCGTGTAGGTGACGGACGTGCCGGGGGTGAAGCCACCCGCCGGAACCTCGACCGGATCCGCAATCGCCTTCACGATCGCCGTGTTAGCGACGCCGGTGAACGCCCAGTCCTGGTCGTTGTTCGTCATCTTGCCGGGGCTCAGCGTCACCTTGGAGGTGAGGGAGAGCTCCTGGCCCTCCGAGGCCGTCAGGTCGCCCGACGGGGCGTGGGTCTGAGCGGTGCACTCGGGGCACACGGTGGCAAGGGAGGCCTTGTCAACGGTGACGACGTAATCGCCGGGAGCCAGATCCTTGAACGAGTACTTACCGTTCTCGTCCGTGACCGTGGTCAGCGTCTTCTCCACGCCCGCAGGGGTCGTGTAGGTCAGCTTGACGGTCACGCCGGCCAGCGGCTTGTCCGGACCCGAGGGCGCAGAACCACCGTTGTTATCGACGTCCCAGAACAGAGTGTCACCAATCGTACCGTCGGCGACGAGGCCGAAGTCGACGGTCTCATCGTTCTGCCCCTCGGTGAGCGTCACGTTGCTCTCGGCTCCGTTGGAGTCCTTCTCGCCATCCGCAGCCGCGTAGGACTTGGTCGCGGAGTAGCCGGCGGGAGGAGTGAAGGTGACCTTGTAGCTCTCCTCACCCGCGCTGGCGACGATCCGATCAACATTCGGCATCAGGTTGGTGAACTCGTACTTGCCGTTGGCATCCGTGGTCACCGGCTTGACAGGGTTGCCGTCCAGGTCGATGACCGGGTTGCCGGCGCCGTCGGTCAGGGTGACGGTGACGCCGGCAACGCCGACCTCATCCGCATCCTGGATGCCATTCTTGTTCGCGTCGAACCACACGAAGTTACCCACCGAGGCGGGCTTCACGAAACCGAAGTCGACCTTCGTGGCGTTGGGAGCAGCAGCGCTCAGCTCGATCGCGGTCGGCGTCACGAGCTTGCCCTTGCCGGCCTCGCTGCGCTTAGTCGACGAGCCGTAGCCGTAGGTCTGCTTGTAGTCGGACAGGTTCACGTCAGTCCCGTCGACCTTCGCCTCACCCGGAACAACCTCAACCTTGTACGAGCCCAGCGGCAGACGGGTGAAGGTGTACTTACCGTCGGCGTCGGTCTTCGTGGTGATGTCGGCGCCGGACGAGTCCTTCACCGGGTTGCCATCAGCATCCAGCAGACGAACCGTCACGCCTTCGAAAGGACTGTCGAGGGCAGGCGAATCGTTGAACCAGGTTGCGTCCTTGTCGTTGTAGATGGTGCCCGAAATGGTGCCACCGACCTTGAAGGTCGCGCTGTCCGTGTTGTTGTCCTTCTTGGAGTCGATCTGATCGAACTCACCGAGGGTCGCCGTGTTGGTGATGGTCTTGCCTTCGGTGCCCTCGGAGACCTTGACCAGAACGTACAGGGTCTCGGTGCCCTTCACGTTCAGGTTGGTGTCGAGGATGCCGGAGGGCATGGCTTGCCAGTCCGTGTCGAGGATCTCGAAGCCGGAATCGGCCTTGACGGTGCCCACGCAGGGGTTCGTCGCGCCGTCCTGGCAGATGCGCGTCTCAGCGGAGACGTACTCGACACCTGCGGGGAGAACTTCCTTGATGTTCATGCCCGAGGCCACGGCCGGACCCTTGTTATCCAGGGTGATGCGGTAGAGCATGTAGTCGCCCGGCATGATCGGGTCGGTGGACTCGATGATCTCGGGAATGCCGTTGGCATCGCGGACCGGCTCGTCACCGTTCATCTTGACGCGGGACACCGTCTTCTTCAGCTCAACGTCGGTGGAGACGTTAATGCCGACCTTGGGGGCCTCGTTGGGCAGTAGGTAGGACACCTTGCCGTTCTGCATGGAGCCACCGGACATGGCCACGGAGTTCCAGGCGATGAGGTTGGCGTTGACCGGGGAGGTCATGGTCGCGACGAAGCGGATCTTCTCGCCCGGCTCGATGTCGCGGTTCATGACCAGACGGAAGCCGGTGATCTTGGTCAGGTCAGCGGGAGCGTCGCCCCACGCGTCGGGGGTACAACCGGCGGGGGCGTCATTCATGGCGCCACCCGCGGAGAGGACCTCGCCGCGGCAGGGATTGGGAACCGTCGAGTACTGGACCGTGATGTCCGAGGCCGGAACAGCCGTGACCTCGGGATCGCGACCCGGCTTCTCCTTCACCGACTCGAACGCCCACGCCGTGGAGTTCAGGTTCGGCTTCCAGTTGGAGCCACGGGCCTGCGAGGAGGCGGGGCCGACACCCACGTCGTTCAGGTGGGGAAGGATGTCGTAGGCAACGACCTTCGTCAGCGGGGTGTTACCCGCGTTGGAGATCGTGAAACGGTAGGCGCCGTCGGCACCCGGGTCGATCTCGGCGATCTCTCCGGCCGGAACGAAGTCGTCGTTCTTGTTGCCCTTGACTTCCTTCTCAATGGCCATCGAGGGGGTCGTGGCCACGTTGAAGTCGATTGCGGCGTTACACACGTAGTCGGTGGTCGAGCCGTTCTTGTTCACGTCGAAGGTGTCGACCGCGCGGTTACCGATGCAGTAGTTGGTGTTGCGCAGGCTCTTATCCTCGGTCGTCGACTTAGCACCGTCGCCGGGCATGAACGCCATGGCGTCGTTCGTGTTCTTACCGGCCGGAGCGGTCGCGAGCACGTTGACATTGAAGGTCGAGTACAGGCTGCCTTCGACCGGATCCGGAACGTTCCAGCGGATGAGGGTACGGCCGGTGTTGTTGTAGTTCTTCTCGACCTCGACCGTGACCTTGCTCAGGTCGTAGGGGGTGCCGTCGGGGTTCTTCAGCGTGGAGCGCTTCTCGGGGACGATCCCCGAAGCGTCATCGACGTCGAAGCCCTCGGGCAGGAGATCCACGATCGTGAACGGAGTGGGCGTGCCACCCTGGTCGGCCGGCTTGGCAGTGCCGTTGATGAAGAAGGAGGCGGGCTTACCCGCGACCACGGGGTTGGTGCGCACGGACTTGTAGACCTGGACGCTCGGGAACTCGTCGCGCACGCGCATCCAGGAGCAGAGCTCGTCGCTCGAGGTGACGACGGTGCCGGTGTCCTTATCGGTCACCGTGCCAGTGGCACAGTTCTGGAAGCGCACGTAGTCCGGGGAGGCCACGTAGTTGTAGTACTTCTCCGGAGGCAGCGCGGGGTTGTAGTGCGAGGTGAAGTCCGCGGGCTCCGTCGTGGGCAGCGTCTTGGGTGCCGTGCCGTACAGCCACGCCTGGGGGCTGGTCTGCGGGGCAGCGTCGGTGTCGATGGTGAAGCGGGTGATCCACTCACCGTCGGGCAGGGTCAGGCCGGTCGTCTTCGTGTAGTTGACGGTCTCGTGGTTGCCCTTGTTGGTCCAGTACTCGAGGGTCCAGCCGCCGTTGTCCTCGTAGCCAGACTTGCTAAAGACGGTGAAGCGGTAGGGGCCCACCATGGTCGGCTGGTCACAGGAATCGCCGGCGGCCTTCGCATCCTGGGAAGACCAGGTGCAGGGCAGGGTATCGTCCCAGCGGAAGTGAAGGGTGGTGTTACCCGAGTTGATGCCGGAGAAACGCCACGGGTATAGGCCACCGCGAACCTGGTACTGGTAGTCGTTGCCGGTCTTCATGATACGGCCGCCGACCTTACGCTCGGCGAAGCCGTGCGTGATTTCGGAGCTCTTCGTCAGGGTCTTCGTCGGGTCGTTCATGACCTCGGCGCTGATGGTCGCCTTGTTGGTGACCGTGTCATCAAGCGTGACCGTACCCTCGGGGTACTTCACGGTGACGGTCGAATCGATCGGGTTCTGCCAGAACCACTTGTCGTAGGACCAGGTGACGGTATGGGTGGCCGGATCGTAGACGCCGCCGTCGGAGGCCGTGACGAAGACGGCCTTGGCGGGCAGCGGGTCCACAACCTTGATGTTCTGGACGCCCACGAAGCCGAGGCCGTTGAGGCCGTTCTTCATCGTTGAGCCGTTCCAGCGGATACCGACCTTGTTGGGGTTGTCCTGGTCGATCTGCTGATAGCCGTAGCGCAGCTTGTAGGTCGCCTCACCGCCGACTGCGGGGTAGTTCGACTTGTTGGTGGGGCCGCTCTTCTCGATCGCGATGTCGGTATCGGCGGTCCAGGTGGTGGTGAGCTCGTTCTCGAGCTTCTCAGCGTTCAGCGCGCTGAAGGTCACCTTCTGGGTGGTCGTCGAGTTGTTCGGCGCGTCGTAGTAGTTGTAGTTCCAGGTGACCTGGATACGGTCGGACGTGCCGGCGGGCAGCGGGTCCTTCATCTTGAAGATGTAGCGCTGCACACGGTTGCCGTCCGGGGTCTTATCGATCGAGGTCGTGGTCTTGGCGACGCTGTCACCGGTCACGGGGACGACCGTGTAGCCGCGCTCGGCGAGCTTGAGGCCGTCCGGCGTGATGGGGCCGGGCAACGCCAGCTCGATCTGTGCGCCCTTACAGGGGGTGGTCACCGAGGAGCAGGAGAAGTTGATCGTCGTGATCTGCGCATCGTGGCTACGCAGGGTTTCTGCGTCGTTCGCAACGTTCAGAGCCAGGGTCGCCTGATCTTCCGCGACTGCGCGGGTGCGGCGCGTGCGGGGCTGATCCTCGGCGGCGGGAGCCTCAGCGCCAGCCTCGGCGGCGGGAGCCTCGGCGCCATCCTCAGCGGCGGGGGCTTCAACCCCGGCCTCGTTGGCAGGCGCGTCTGCGGCCTCAGAGTTGGACGAGGCCGTGGCAGCTTCCTGGGAGGTTGCTACGTCGGGCGATTGCGTGCTTTCGTCGGCGGCGCTGGCTCGCATAGCGAGGGGTGTCAGCGACGTGACGAGAAGCGAGAGAGCGGCCAGACTGGCAGCACCCGCAACACCCACACGGGCGCGGAACGGACGCAGTCGAGACATCGACTTCTCCTTCTATCGTCAGAATGTGGACAGGACTTGCGTCCCAGCGTAGTAAAGGAGCGGAGTGCACGACCATGCTTAACAACTATCGCCTAAGCCACAACTACAACGGTGTATTTCGTTGAAATTTCGGGCATAACGACAATGTAACAACTTCTCTGAACTCTTGGTCAGTATGCACTTTCGTGTGACAACAATAGATTTTTCAATAATTATCAGGACCGCATTCTCGGCGTCATCAAATTATGACCACCGCAATAGGGATTGGACGACAGTCATCCTCATATTTTAGTGACGCATCACACTCAGGTTCCGCCAGTTACATAATTACCCAGCACTCCCAAGGAATGTGCGACGTCCTTACACAACATACTTCCCAAACCAACTAGCAGATAAGCTGCGCAAACACCGGGTTATAGGACACTACGCGTTGCTGTTTGGCGCCGGTTGTTGCTTGTTTGCTTGTGGCCCCACGGGTGTTGCGGGTGCCGCAGGGCCCGGCCGCCCGCGAGGCTAGGCGTCCTCACTTCGTTCGGCGCCGCGCCTCGAAGCCCGCCCGTGCCCTCCGGCCCCTCCGGCGCCCTCCACACCTGTGGTGCCGGGTGTGCTGGCGTGTGCTCGGCGCGTCGGCTCGTTGTCCGGCCAGGCCCTGCCACCCACGGGCGCCGCGGCCAAGCCCTGCGGTCCCTCCGGCGCCCCTCATGTCGGTGGCGGTGGGGGTTTTGCAGCATTAGAGGCTAGCTGTCGGCGTGTCGCCGGCGTGTCGGATCTCTAATGACGCATTTCCCCCGTTCGGTGACGGCAAGCCCCCGACGTGCGGCGGTATGGCGCCCAAAGTGCAGACCACCTCGACGAAAACCGGTGAAAACGGGTGGCTGTGGGCGAGGTGGTCTGCGCTTTGGGCACAACGGTGCCTGTCGTGGAGTGTTGTTCGCACGCAAGCCTCTGAACATGCGCGTTAACCCTTTGATGCGCACGTCAACCCCTAGATATGCGCGTGGGCGGCGCTGCCCACGCGCATATTATCGGGTTAACGTGCGGAATTAGTGGCCCACGCGCATGCCATCGGGCCCACGTGCGGGTGAAAGGGACCAGGTGTGAAATGGCGGGGCTGGACATGGCTTCAGGGCCCGCAGGCGCCTCGGCCTGGCTCTGTCGGCCAGGTGGCCCGGTTGTCTGAAACCGCCATCGCCTTTGCGGGTGAGAAATGGGTGTTTTAGTGCAGTTTTCGGGCGCAGAGGTGGTGCGGGTTTCAATGTCGCCATGTTGCCGCGCTTCGTGCGCGACATTCTTCGCCCTGCTCGGCCCGATGTGGGTGTGAGCGCGAAAAAGCTCGCCCAGCACACGAAAAATGGCTCAAAATGGGTGTTTGACGGCGCGCTGGGCGAACTTCTTCGCGGAAATGCGGCTGGAGGGGCCGTGCGGGGCGAGTATTTTCGCTGACTAGCAGCGGTGGGACCCCGCCGGGCGAGTTTGTTGTGCCGTGCGCCTGGCAGCCGGGCCCTTCTACTGGCAGTGTTAACCCTTCAATGCGCAGCTAAACCCACCTGGTGGCCGATGGGCAGCACTGCCCACGCTCCACTAGGTGGGTTAACGTGCGCATGAATGGGCCCAGACCGCCACCTATCGGGTTAACGTACGAGTGAAAGTGCTCACGTGCGCAGGATGCGTTCACAGAAACAGAAGCGGGGCCTGACGGCTCGCAGGCGTCCCGACGCTCCCCACGCCTCCTCGGATACGACGGAGGCGGGACCCCGAAGGGTCCCGCCCCTCGTTGCGTGCGATGGCCGCGCCGTCAGCGCCGAAAAGTCACCCTACCAGCAACACGTAGTGTCCTATAACACCAAACACCGGATAGCTCCCCGCCCACTGGGCCAGAGAATACGAAAACCCCCGCACTTCGAGGGAAGCGCGGGGGTTATGCGCGGAGACGGCGGGATTTGAACCCGCGAGGGGCTATGCACCCCTACCTCCTTAGCAGGGAGGCGCACTCGACCGGACTATGCGACGTCTCCAGTGCCGACTACTTTAGGGCATTTTCGCCGCGAGCGCGAACGTGCACCCGCTGCGACGCCCGTGGGCGGCCGGCTCGGCGGAGGGCGAGGGATTCGAACCCCCGGTGCCATTGCTGACACAACGGTTTTCAAGACCGTCTCTTTCGGCCACTCAGACAGCCCTCCAGACGCGGATCATCCTACAGGACGGGGCCCGGGGATGCGACCCTCGCATCCCCGGGCCCGAGCCCATCAGACATCTGGCGCGTCAGCCGCGCAGCCCGAAGAAGTTCCAGGACTTCTTGTCGGGGGCCGGCTCCTCGGGGTGATCGAGGAGGCCGCGCGACAGCGCGGGGGCCGTCGGCGGCCACAGCGGCAGGCGAATCGCGAGCGTCGCCTGGACGGCATGGTAGACATCCCAGCGCGACGACTTGGCGGGCTGGACGTTCTCGTTGCGAGGACCGAGTCGACGCACCCACCGGCCGGGCTGGCTGATGAGGTAGTCGTGGATGTAGTCGACGAAAGAGCGGTAGCAGTGCTCGAAGTGCTCGACGTCGGGGACACCGGAACCGTCGTCCAGCATCGCGCGGCGCACGGCGACGGTGGCGCACACGCCCTCGCAGACGACCCACTGCTGGTGCTCGTCCTCGCCGGGCACGGGGTCGCCCTCGTCGTTGACGCCGGTGGAGAAGCCGGGGTTGCCGTCGGTGCGACGCCAGCCGTCGACGCGCGCGCGCTCGAAGAGCTCAGTGCCCATCTCGAGGAGGTAGTCGGGCACGGTCCAGCCCATCGAGCGCAGGCCCGCCCGCACCTGCAGCGCGAAGCGCCCGAGCTGCATGGAGTGGCCGGTCACGTAGCCCTCGTAGTAGCGGCGTCCGTCGTTGAGGAGCTTGCCCGCCTCGGGGCTGGGCTCCCAGTTTTCGTCGAAATACTCCGGAATGCGCCATCCGTTCTTGGAGGCGACCTTGTACGCGAAGGCCGTCATCTTCTCGGCGCGGTCGAGCCACTCGGGCTCGGTCGTGGCCTCGGCCGCAGCCATGTAGGCCTCAATTGTGTGGATGAGGGTGCCGAGGGTGTGGACGGGGACGGGCTCGTTGAACGCCTCGTCGTACTGATCCCACACGAGGCCGTAGTCGTCCGTCCACAGCTCCTTCTGCTCCTCAAGCATGCGGTTGAGCAGCTCGTGGGCACCGGGGCGGTCGGCGACGGTCGCGGCGGCCACGCCCAGCAGCGCGTACACCGTGTGGTACTGCGACTTGACGCGCGCGTCCTCGTCCCACGGCACGCCGTGCCCGTCGGCGTCGGGCTCAGGCTTGATCGCAAACCACATGCCGCCGTTGACGGGGTCGGTGAAGTAGTTGGTGAGCGCCTTAACGGCATGGTCGGCATAGCGGCGCGTGCCGGGCAGACCCATCAGAGCGCCAAGCGAGAACACGTAGGCCATTCGACCCGTGACGGCCAGGTCGATCGATCGGGTCAGGTCGGGCTTTCCATCGGCGTCGAGGTGCGCAAAACCAGTCGCGACAATCGCGCCTTCCGCCTCTTCAATGAGCGCCTGCATGTGGCCACTCAGCCAACGGTTATGTTCGATGGAATCAAACCATCCCACGATGTTCCTCCTGACAACACAGTCACGGTCTTCGGTGAGCGACATCTCATAGGATAGTCGCTCGGTGCCGATTTTGGGAAAACGTGCATGCCCTCTTTTCTCCCCCACGGACGAGGCCGGGGCGACGCACGCTCTCACCTGGCCTTTCCCACCCAACCAGCCACGGCCTCGAACAAGAGAAAACAAGGAAAAGTCCACGCCGTGGGACGGCGCTACCCACAAAGGGACGTAACGTGCAACACTGTCCTTATGCATGAACGAGCTGGCACACGTGCCCTACCTGAAGACCTCATCAACGTCGACGATGTCATCTCCGCCTACTACGACATCATCCCCGACCCGACCGACGTGGGACAGCGCGTCGCGTTCGGCACCTCGGGTCACCGCGGATCCTCGCTGGACGCCAAGTTCAACGAAGCGCACATCATCGCCATCACCGCCGCGATCATCGAGTACCGCGCCTCCCAGGGCATCAACGGTCCTCTGTTTATCGGCCGCGATACCCACGCCTTGAGCGAGCCCGCGTGGCGCACCGCCCTGGAGGTCCTCGCGGCCGCCGGCATCGACACGCGCATCGACTCGCGCGGCTCCTACACGCCCACCCCCGCCGTGTCCGTCGCCATCCTCGGCGCGAACGGCGCGCCGAGTAACCTGCGCACCGAGGGCGACGGCCTGGCCGACGGCATCGTCGTCACCCCCAGCCACAACCCCCCGCGCGACGGCGGCTTCAAGTACAACCCGCCTCACGGCGGCCCCGCCGACACCGACGCAACCGGCTGGATCGCGGCGCGCGCCAACGAGCTCCTCGACTCTGGCGAGTGGAAGAACGTTCCCCGCGTCACCGGCTCGGACCTGCTGCACGACCCGAACATCAAGCCCTTCGACTACCTGGACTTCTACGTCTCGCAGCTGGATCAGGTCATCGACATCGAGGCCATCCGCAAGGCGGGCGTGCGCATCGGTGCCGACCCGCTCGGCGGCGCGTCCATCGACTACTGGGCGGCCATCGGCGAGCACTACGGCCTCGACCTGACCGTCGTCAACCCCGAGGTCGACCCGGCGTGGCCGTTTATGACCCTGGACTGGGACGGCAAGATCCGCATGGACTGCTCCTCGCCCTACGCGATGGCGTCCCTGCGCGAGGCCATGACCCCCGACGCCGAGGGCAACACCCCCTACGACATCGCGACCGGCAACGACGCGGACTCGGACCGTCACGGCATCGTCACCCCCGACGGCCTGATGAACCCGAACCACTTCCTGGCCGTCGCCATCGAGTACCTGTTCACGCACCGTCCCGGCTGGGGCAAGGACGCGGCCGTGGGCAAGACCCTCGTGTCCTCCGCGCTCATCGACCGCGTCGTGGCCGCCATGGGCCGCGACCTGATCGAGGTGCCCGTGGGCTTCAAGTACTTCGTGCCCGGCCTGCTGTCCGGCACCGTCGGTTTCGGCGGCGAGGAGAGCGCGGGAGCCTCGTTCCTGCGCAAGGACGGCACCGTGTGGTCGACCGATAAGGACGGCATCATCCTGGCGCTGCTCGCGTCGGAGATCCTGGCCGTCACCGGCAAGACCCCCTCGCAGCTGCACGAGGAGCAGGTCGAGCGCTTCGGCGCCTCCGCCTACGCTCGTATCGACGCTGCCGCCTCCCGCGAGGAGAAGGCGAAGCTCGCGGCCCTGTCCGCGGACGACGTGACCGCGACCGAGCTGGCCGGCGACCCGATCGTCGCGAAGCTGGTGCGCGCACCCGGCAACGACGCGCCCATCGGCGGCCTGAAAGTGACGACCGAGTCCGCGTGGTTCGCCGCGCGCCCGTCGGGCACCGAGGACGTCTACAAGATCTATGCGGAGTCCTTCAAGGGTGCCGAGCACCTGGCCCAGGTCCAGGAGGCTGCCAAGCAGGTCGTGTCCGACGCCCTGAACGGCTAACGCTCTGACGCTGCCCGCTCACGCGGGTTGCACGAAGGGGGGGCGGCGCTCAATCGAGCGCCGCCCCCCTTCGTCGTCTAACAGGTGAGTCAGATACCGTCCGTCACGACTCCATCCTCTCCGCGACATCAACAAACCACTCGGGCACATGTCCCGGATATCCATTCAGCTCCATCTGCGCGCCCGATACGGCGCGCCAGTCTTAGTGACAACCACGGCCGGTCACTTGCGCGTGAGATCATCCAGCCACGGATCTGCCTTGATCGGGCCAGCAACCTGCGACGGGTCGGTTACTCCAGCTCCTCGCCGACACCCCTCACGGTCTCCGCGATGCCTTTAACTGCGTCGTTGACAAAATCCTTCACGGGCTCGGGGATCTTCGCATGCGGAGCGGTTCCGGTAATGGGATTCTCTTCGATCCAGTCCGTGTTTCCGGGACCCAGTCCACCATGCCCCTCTCCGCCCGGCGAGCCAGAGGTCACCATGTCATCAAGGTCCCCAGTTTGTGAGCCGGCCGAACTCGCGCCGTAGCTGTGGCCAGACAGGGCCTCACCAATCGAGGAACCCGCACCAGCACTAGCACCTGCACCTTAGCTGTGGCCTTGAAGGATGGAGCCAATGAGCTGGCCATTCTCTTCCTCGGCGGCGATGAAATCGCGCTCGGCTGCCAGGAGGGATTCGGCGTGCTCGTCCAGGCTCGTGCCCGTCTTGGTTGCCTGATCCGCGAACTTCTCTTCGATACCCTGCATCTTCGACGACAGGTTCGTGCCGGGCATCGCCGAAGCGAAGGCACTGGCTCCACCCTCGGGGCGTGCCGAACGGACCGCTTCTGCGGCCTCGCGCGCCGTCGAAGCAAGGCGCGGGAACTCACCGGCAACAAATGAAAGATCGCTCATCGTCCACTCCTGTATTCATAGATGGATGACCCTGGCAATATTACCGAACGGAAACCTACAGCGCGCCCACTCATCCATCGGCCACCTCCCGGCCACCTCCTCGCCCATCGCACATTTTTACCGCCCCCACCCCTAGAAAATTGCTGACAGGACGGCTACCTTGGCACTGTCCCCAGATGGGAACACCGGCAACGCCCACCGACTCCAGGAGCCCACATGAGCGAGGCATCCCGCCGACCCGCGCACGACGCGGGACCGGCGCCAGCCCAGGCCTCGTCGATAGCGACGACGAGGCCTCCCATCCCCCGTCTGCCCGTCGGCCGCCTCGCGTTCCTGCTCCTCGCGGGCGTCGCGCTCCTGGCGGGACTGGACGCCTCCCTCGTGCGCCTGGGAGCGCTTGCGCCCGTGGCCTCGACGAGCCTGGGGACCGTGCACGGGCTCCTCATGATCTATGGGTTCCTGGGCACCGCGATCTGCCTCGAGCGCGCGGTCGCCCTCCAATCCGACGGGCGGCGCGCGTGGGCGTACGCCGCTCCCCTGCTGACCGGTGCTGGCGCCGTCAGCGCGGTCGTCATCTCCCTGAACGAGGGGGCGCGCGTGGCGCTCGCGAACCTCCCGATCCCGCGCTTCCTGGCCGCCCACCTGAGCGGATTCGCGCCCGAGCGCATGATGCCCGGCTTCCTCATCACCCTCGGCATGGCACTGCTGACGGCCATCTACTGCTGCGTGTGGGCGCGCCGGCAGGCCACCCACGCGGTCCTCATCCAGCTGATGGGCGCTCTCATTGGCCTGGGCGGTATCCTCCTGTGGTGGCGAGGCCTCGAGACGCCGCGCGCGGTGCCGTGGTGGCTCGCCTTCCTGATCGTCACGATCGTCGGCGAGCGCGTCGAACTGGCACGCCTCGCCTTCGCGTCCGGCTCCACTGAGCGGCGCATCACCGCCGAGAGTGCCGCACTCATGGTGGGCCTGACGGTCGCGCTCTACTCCCCCGCGATCGGTTACCCACTGATCGGCATGAGCCTCGGTGTCCTCATGGCCGACACCGCCTGGCACGACGTCGCGCGCGGCACCGTGCGCATGAGCGGCCTGCCGCGCCTGGCGGCCGTGTGCATGCTGAGCGGCTACGCGTGGGCGCTCGTGCCCGCGCTCATGTGGGTGGTCGCGCCGCCCGCCTTCGACGGATACGGCTACGACGCGTCCGTCCACGCGATCACGATCGGCTTCGTCGTCTCGATGCTGCTGGCCCACGCGCCCGTCATCATCCCAGCGGTCGCCCGGCGCGAGGTCCCCTATCACGTCGCCATGTGGGTTCCCTTCGCGTTCCTGCAGGTCTCGCTCCTGCTGCGTCTCCTCGCGGGCGCGCGCGAGGCTGCCTTCCCGTGGCGCCTGGGCGGCACCCTCGGGGTCGTCGGCATGCTCCTGTTTGTCGCCACGACGCTGACGGTGACGATTCACCGGGCGCGCGCCGCCTCTCGGGAGGCCCGATGAACAAGCCCCGCGTTCCCCGCACCGACCGCGCGACCTCCGTCTGGATGTGCGTGGCAGCCGTCGCCGCGGCGGTCACGATCGTCGCCCGAGGCCGCATCCCGCAGAACCTGTGGACGATGATCCACCTGGTGACCCTCGGCGTCCTGTCGAACGGGATCTTCCAGTGGTCCTGGTACTTCACGCGCGCGCTCGCCCACCTGGCCCCGGACGACCGACGCGCGGGGCGCGACAACACCGTGCGCATCACAGCCTTCAATCTCGCCCTGCTGCTCCTCATCGGCGGCATGTGGTCGAATCTGTGGCACGCGACCGTCACGGGTGCGACACTCGTCGGCGCGATCGCGGCCTGGCACGGGTGGTCGCTGCTCACGGCGTCCCGCGAGCGCCTGGCATCACGATTCGCGGTGATTATCCGGTACTACATCGCGGCGGCGTTCTTCCTGGTGGTCGGCGCGACGCTAGCCGGTTTCGTCACCGCGGCCATGTTCGACGCGAACGCACCCACATGGCTGGCCGAGGCCCGGGATCGTCTGACGGTCGCCCACGCACTGGCGGGGATCGCCGGATGGGTGGGCCTGACGATGGGCGGGACCCTAGTGACGCTCGGGCCGACCGCGATGCGTACGCGCATGGATCCGCGGGCTGTATCCTTCGCGACGAGCGCGCTACCCATGTGGGTGGCTGCGCTTCTCGTCGCCGGCACGGGCGCCGTGACCGGGTCGATGCGCATGACTTCCGTGGGTCTCCTCGTCGTCGTGGGCGCGGCCGCCCTGGGCGTGGGCGTTCCGCTGGTCCGCGCGGCGCTGACAAAGGGCCCCGCCGAATACGGCGCATGGTCCCTCATACTGGGCGCCGCATGGATTCTCGTCGCCGGCGCGGGCGCATCCCTGCGCGCCTTCGAGGCCGCGGACGCGACCGGCCTACGCGCGGCGTTCCTCGCGTGGATGCCGATCCTGGGCGCGGCGGGGCTGGGCCAGCTCTTCGTCGGCGCGCTCACCTACCTGATGCCCGTCGTCATCGGCGGCGGCCCATCCGCGGTGCGCGTCGGCGTCGGCGTGCTCGAGGCCGCAGCCCCCATCCGGGAGGCGGCTCGCAACGTGGCCGCGATCCTCGCGCTCGCCGTCGTGTCCCTGAGCGGAACCTCCGCCGAACGCCTCACCATCGCCGCGTGGGTGGTCCTGCTGGCCACCTACGTCGTCGACATCGTCCTTATGGGCCGCGGCGGCGTGGCCCAGGCGCGCGCCAAGCGCGCCGCCCAATCCCCCACCACCACGCAAGGAGGCCGCCGTGGCTGACCTGAACCTGTCTGCGTCACCGTCGCCGGGAGGCAAGAACCCGAAGGCGTCCGCCCCGAAGGGCGCCGCGTCGAAGGAAACGCCGAAGCTGCGCATGAGCCCGGCGGGCGACCACTCGCCCGTGAGTCGCACGGCGGGCGCGATCATCGGCGTCGTCTCCGTCGTGGCGCTCGCGCTGGCGATCTTCCTGTCTAACCCCACCGCGCCAACGACGCAGGGCACGGGCGCGGGGACGGGAACCACGGCCTCGTCCGTGACGCCGACCGGGCACACGACCCGCGTGTCGGTGGGCGTCGACGGCATGGCATTCACGCCCAACCACATCGAGGTGCCGGTCGGCGACCGTCTCATCATCGACTTCACGAACTCCGGGGATCAGCGCCACGACCTGGTGTTCGAGACGGGCGTGTCCTCCGGGTCGCTCGCCACGGGCGAGACGAAGGAACTCGACCTCGGCGTCATCTCCGGGGACGTCGAGGGCTGGTGTTCCCTGCCGGGTCACCGCGAGATGGGCATGACCCTGCACGTGCAGGCCACGGGCACATCCTCGTCCTCCTCGGGCACCTCGGGTGCCTCGGCCTCGGGCGGCCACGCGGGACACGACCACGGCCAGGACACCACCGGCGGGCCGGCGACGGCGACCGAGCTGACCGACTACGCGGCGACCATCGACGCGCGCGACCCGGTGCTGCCGCCGGCCACGAACGAGACCGAGCGTCACTACACCTTCACGGTCACCGAGCAGACCACCAACGTCACCGACACGCTGACCCGCCAGACGTGGACCTTCAACGGGGACGCTCCCGGCCCGATCCTGCGCGGACACATCGGCGACACCTTCCACATCACGCTCGTCAACAACGGGACGATGAGCCACTCGCTGGACTTCCACGCGGGCCTCGTCGCCCCCGACAACGTCATGCGCTCGATCGAACCTGGGCAGAGCCTCGAGTACACCTTCGTCGCGAAGAACGCTGGCATTTGGCTCTATCACTGCTCGACCGCACCCATGTCGATGCACATCGCGAACGGCATGTTCGGGGCCGTCATCATCGACCCGACCGACCTCGATAAGGTCGACCGCGAGTACGTGATGGTCGCCTCCGAGCTCTACCTGGGCGCGGACGGGCAGAGCGCTGACGCCTCGCTCCTGTCGGCCCTGCAGCCCAACGCGATGGCTTTCAACGGCGTGCCCTTCCAGTACAAGGCGCACCCGATCCAGATCAAGACCAACGAGCGCGTGCGCGTGTGGGTCATGGACGCGGGCCCGAACCTGGCGACAACCTTCCACGTCGTGGGCACCCAGTTTGACACCGTGTGGCGCGAGGGTGCCTACGTGATCCGAGGCGGAGGGTCCGGTGGCGGCTGGGGACAGGTCCTCACGCTGGGTGCCGCCGAGGGCGGCTTCGTCGAGTTCACGCCGCTCGAGGCCGGCCACTACTCCTTCGTCAACCACGCGCTTTCCCTGGCGGAAAAAGGCCAGGCCGGCGTCTTCGAAGTGACCGACTAGGCCTTTGCCGCTCCCCGGCCACGGCCTCGTCCCTTTCGACGAGGCCGTGGCTATTTTCGCGGGGTGCCCTCACCTCGCGGAGGGTCCGAATGGTTACGTACGCCCCATTCCACTTCGCTTTCGGGACGCTGCCCCGGCGATAGAATGGACGGATGCTCGGCACCTATCTTGACATTCTGCGTTACCGTCAGTCCTGGAAATTCTCCGCGGCTGGCCTTGTGCTGCGCATGCCAATGTCCATGGTGGGATTGTCAACGATCCTGATGGTGCGCACCGAGTACGGCAACTACACGCTGGCCGGCGCCGTTGCCGCGGTCAACATCATCGTCATGGCGCTCTGCGCGCCCGTCCTCGCGCGCCGCGTCGACCGCCACGGGCAGCTGCGCGTCATGGGCCCCGCGTGGACGATCTCGGTCCTGTCGATGTCCGCGCTGGTCGCCGCCGTCATCATGCACGCCCCCGCGTGGACGCTCTTCATTCCGGCCGCCCTCGCGGGTGCCACGTGGGGAGCACCCGGCGCGCTCGTGCGCTCGCGCTGGTCGACGATCCTGCATAAGCCGGGCCAGCTGACGACCGCCTACGCCCTCGAATCCGCCGTCGACGAGTTCGTCTACATCGTGGGCCCCGTGCTCTCCACCGTCCTGGGCACCGCCCTGCATCCGGCCACCGGCCTCATCATTTCCATCGTCAGCCTCGCGGTGGGCGGAGCCCTCTTCCTGTCGCGCCGCGACTCCGAGCCCGCGATCATTCCTCACGATCCCAGCGCCCCGCGCGAGTCCGTCATCCGCAAGCCCGTCGTCCTCGTCATGGCCGCGACCTACATCGGCATGGGCACGACGTTTGGCGCGATGGAAGTGTCGATGGTCAGCTTCACCGAGGAGCTTGGCACCCCGGCGCTCGGCGGCATCCTCCTGTCCCTCTTCTCGATCGGCTCCCTGACGGCCGCCCTGGTGTACGGCGCGCGCACGTGGAGGCGCCCCACCTGGCAGCTCTTCGTGATCGGCGTAATCGCGATGGCGATCGGCATGAGCCTGTTCCCCCTGGCATTCAACGTCTGGACGATGGCCGTCGTCATCCTCATCACGGGCCTCACCTGCGCCCCCACAATGACGAACGTCAACGTCATCATCCAGAAGTCCGTCTCCCCCGCGAAGCTCACCGAGGGCCTGACCTGGATGTCCACCTCGATCAACCTGGGCACCTCGCTCGGCACGGCGATCGCCGGACCCGCGATCGACGCGATCGGCGCGCGCGGAGGCCTGTTCACTATGTCCAGTGCGGGGTGGGCGATGGCTCTCCTCATGCTCATCGGCCTGCCCGCGCTGCGTAAGGGCACCGCGGTCACCCCCAAGCCCACGCTGCCGCTCGACTGAGGACACCAATCTTGGACCGACGGGGGTACAAGGCCCTATGATTGCCCTCATGCGCCTCCGACCGCCTCTCATCGACGACGAATCTCCTTCGCTCGCGCTCGCCCTGACGGCAGGCGTGGGTGAATTCGCGTCATCTCTGCTGGTCGCGGCCATGTCTCAGGGCTGGTATTACCCGGGCGTCGTCGGATTCGGCGGCATCGGCTCTGAGCGCAGCGCCCGCATCCTCGGCCGCGTCCTCATGGCGCGCGGCGACGACGGCCGCTCCTGGCTGCAGAACCGGCGCGGATGGCGTCAGTTCTTCAACGCGCAGGTCCCCCGTCAGCCTGTGCTCATCACGGTCGGCAACGCGCGCCGACTCGCCTTCGCGGACCGCGGCGGATTCGTCGACATGACGGTGCTCGGCCACGGCCTGGAACCGGGATGGCACGACGCGACCATTCAGGTCCTGCACGCGGGCGACATCCGTGCGCTCGGCCTGTCCGAGGATACCGCCGCCAAGCTCGCAACCACCCTGCGCACGGCGACCCCGCTGCCCGCCCCGGCCTCGGCGATGTACGAGCGCCCCCGCAAGGGCCGTATCCGCGCCGGCCGACCCACTTCCGTACGCGTGCGCATCGTGTCGGATCGCGAGCATTTCGGCGTCGTCTCCGACATCGACGACACCGTCATGGTGTCAATGCTGCCGCGCCTGGTCACGGCCGCGAAACATGCCTTCGTGGACCGCGTATCCTCGCGCGAGGCCGTCCCCGGCATGGCGCAGCTGCTGACGACGCTGACGACGTCATCGGCCTCGTCGGAGGGCGTGCCCGAGGGCACCCACGCCCCCATCATGTACCTGTCCACCGGCGCGTGGAACGTCGTGCCGACCGTACGTTCCTTCCTGGAGCGCTCCGGCTACCCGGCCGGCGGGTTCCTGATGACGGACTTCGGCCCGTCGAATACGGGCTGGTTCCGCTCGGGACCGGAGCACAAGCGCCGCGAGCTGCGCCGCCTGGCCCGCATGTTCCCGCACATGCGCTGGCTCCTCGTCGGCGACGACGGACAGCACGACCCGGAAATCTACGCGGAGTTCGCCCGCGAGTTCCCGCAGTGCGTCGCGGGCATCGCGATCCGTTCCCTGTCCGAGATCGAGCAGTTCATGGCGCACGGCAGCTTCGAGGCCATGGTGCCCGACGCCCTGTGGACCGTCCCCGAGTCCGTCCCCGTCTGGTACGGCTCGGACGGAGAGGCGCTCCTGGAGAACATTCGAGGCCGTGGCACGGCCGGGCCGCTGACTGGCCGCTGACCGGGCATTCCCGCCGGGGTGACGCTGCTTGTGGTCCCACAGGCCGCTCTCCCATCAATTTCGCATGCAATTCCCCTGAGTATATTTCAAGTGTTGAAGTCTGATCGTTGATATTCTGCGGTTTTTGAGTGTGCATCGATCCATGTCGTGGGGGAATTGCATGCGAAATTTGCCTGGGCTGGGTGCTGCTGTCGTTTGCGGGTACTGAGGCCGGGCCCCGGCACCGCGGCCAGGCCCTTCGGGCCGCCACTCCCTCCAGTGCCCTCCAGACCGGTGGCCGGTGGGGGTTTTGCACTACACGAAGCCTGCGGGCGGCGTGTCGCCGGCGTGTCGGACCCTCGTGTAGTGCAATTCCCCCCGTTTGGTGGCGGCGCGGCCGCCGTTTGAGGTGGTATGGCCGCCGAAGTGCAGACCCATTAGGTGAAAAGAGTCCAAAACCGACGGTTTTGGCTGAATGGGTCTGCGTTTTGGCGGATGTCGTGTCTGTCGTGGCGCGTTGGTCGCACGTGAACCCGCTATTGCGAGCGGCAACCCGCTATATCGCACGCAAACCCGCTATTGAGAACGTGGGCGGGGCTGCCCAGGCTCGTATTAGCGGGTTAACGTGCGCATGAGAGGGCCCACGTGCGCATTAGCGGGTTAAGGTGCGAATCAGCGGGTCCACGTGCGCGGCGAGGAACACAGGCAGCTAGCATGCCTCGGCGAACTGTGCCCTTGACGCTAAATGTCCACACCTGGTCAAGTGTTCGCCCGCACATCGGGCATGTGGGGGCATTCATACCCCCACACGATGAAATAATCATCTTCAATAATGATTTTCCCCTACCGCAAGCCGAAAAGTCACCCTTCCAGCAACACGTAGCGTCCAACAAGCCGCGAACAAAACGATGCTCATCGACATAAAAAGGCCGCCCACTTGGGGCGGCCTTTCCTCCTGTCTCAGTCCTGCTTCGTGCCCGGCATCGGGCGGCACTTCGCGGGCTGCTCAATCGAGTCGTTGGACTTGAGCACTCGCTGTACGTCCTCGGCGCTCATCGCGTCGTCGTAGAAGGTGCCGAGTTCAACCTTGACGGTGGCGTCCTCCGCGTCGCTCAGGCGCACGTGGGAGCCGGGGAAGAATCGGGCCACCGAATAGGCGGCGTCCACCGAGTCCGCGCGTGCCGTGATGCGTACCTTGCCGGTGTACTCGGTGTCCGAGTTCGCCGGTTCCTCGGTCTGGAAGCCGGCGGTTGAGAGCATATCCGTGGCCTTGGAGGCCAGGCCCTGGTGCTGAGTCGTGTTGATGACCATGACGGTGACCTGCGAGGGCGCCACGGGCTTCGCGTCCACCGTCGGACACGGGATGTCGCCGGTCTCGGCGTACTTGACCTTGACGGAGAAGTCGTTACCGAACGGGACGGGAACGATTCCTGTGAACACGAGGGCGGCCGCCACCGCGGCCACTATCATCGCGATGCCGATGACAGCGAACGTCGTGTTCTGGCGCTGCTGACGCTCGCGCAGGAAACGCTGACGCGGAGTGAGGGCAGGGCGGGGCGCGTTCGGAGTACTCACAGTATCCACCCTAGCTAATAGGGGCGGCCCGAGGCCAGACAACGCCCCGTCAGGCACATTACATCTCGCCCCATCCTCCCCTCAGCGTTACAGTAAGGTCACCCTGAGTAACGGGGACATTCGGCGCGCCACCACCCCTCGATGGGCACCACCGTGTGCTGGGCGCCCCGGCCTCGTTCACCCCCACCGAAAAGAGGACCGTGATGAGCTTCCTGGATTCCGACCTGCTCGCCCGCATCCACGAGCGCGCCGCCGACGCGGACGCCACCAACACCTACCCCGAGAAGGATCTGGAGGAGCTGCGCGAGGCCGGATACCTGTCCGCGTTCGTCCCCGCTGAGTTCGGTGGCGCAGGTCTGAGCCTGACCGAGATCGCCGCCGAGCAGACGGCGTTGGCCAAGGCAGCTCCCGGCACAGCACTGGGCATCAACATGCACCAGATCATCGTCGGCCTGGGGCGCTACCTGGTCGCCCACGGCAACGCGCGCGGTGAGCAGATCCTGCGCGACGCCGTCGCCGGCGAGGTCTTTGGCTTCGGCATCTCAGAGCCGGGCAACGACCTCGTGCTCTTCGGCTCGACGACGCGCGCGACCGCAACCGCAGACGGCGGCTACTCCTTCGAAGGCACCAAGATCTTCACCTCCCTGTCCCCCGTGTGGACGCGCCTGCTCATCTTCGGGCGCGCGGAGAGCGAGGAGGGCCCCAAGTCCGTGTTCGGCATCGTCCACCGCGACGACGAAGGCTACTCGATTAAAGACGACTGGAACACGCTGGGTATGCGCGCCACCCAGTCCATGACGACCCTGCTTGAGGGCGTCACCGTGCCCGAAGAGCGCATCCTCACGATCACGGATCCGGGACCGAGCGCCGACCCGGTCATCTTCGGTATCTTCTCTCACTTCGAGATCCTGCTGGCCGCCACCTACCAGGGCGTCGGCGAGCGCGCCGTTGAGGTGGCCGCCGAGCACGTGGCAAAGCGCCGCTCGGTGAAGAACCAGACGACCTACTCCAACGACCCGGACATCCGCTGGCGCATCGCCGAGGCCGCCCTCATCATGAACGCGGTCGGCCCGCAGATCCGCGAGCTTGCGCGCGACATCGACGAGGGCACGGACCGCGGTCGTTCGTGGATGCCGCAGCTGTCCGCGGCGAAGAACGCGGCCGCGGAGGCCACGCTGCGCGCCGTCGAGCAGGCCATGCGCGCATGCGGCGGCAGCGCCTACTACAACACGCACGAGCTCTCGCGCCTGTACCGCGACGCGCTCGCCGGCCTCTTCCAGCCCTCCGATCAGGAGTCCCTGCACGCCGCGTGGGCGAACCTGATCCTGGGCCCCATCGAGAAGGCTCAGTAGGCTCCCGCAGACGACAGGGGCGGGCCCGAGGATTTCCTCGGGCCCGCCCCTGTTATGCGCGTGTTGTCAGTCATTCCAGCTGAACTTCTGGGGGCCGATCTCGCCGGCCGTGCCGGTCATCCAGCCGCCGCGCGCCAGCGCGAAGGACTGGCCGGTCTTCGTGTTCCAGCAGCTGATGCCATCCTGCGTGGAGTGGCAGGCATAGTCACCCTTGGTCGCCGCGGCGCCGTATGCGAGGGCGTTGCCGCCGCCCGGCACCGCACTCTCACAGGACTGGCCCGCCTTGTCCTTCGAGGCGCTCAGGACGCCGACCTGGCTGCCGGAGCAGGAGGCGTAGCCGTCATCGGCCCAGTCGGATTCCTTGATGCCGCAGCTGACGCCGTCAGCGGTGAAGGAGCAGGTGATATTGCCGGACGGAGACGAGAAGGCGTCCACGGTGATCGCACCGGCGGGTGCCGGGTACTTGACGGGCTCCTCCGTGGTCGCGCTCGGCGAGGGCGTCGCGTGTGCCGGCGCCGAGGAGGACGTCGAGGGGGTCGCGTCCGAGCCCGTGGCCGGGCCCTCATATCCGCGCGTGAAGACGTAGATGACGAAGCCGAGGAGGACGACCGCGATCAGGCCCAGGATGCCCAGGACGAGACCCATCATCGGGAAGCCACGGCGTTCCTTCTCTTCCTGCGGCGCAACTTCCTGCGAGGCGCTGGGCTGCACCTGGTAGGAGGCACCGGCACCCCGGTAGGCCTGCGGCGTGGACTGGGGGCGCGCGGGAGTGCCCGACGCGCTGGGGTAGGACGAGCCGGAGGACGCGCTCGGGTAGACGGCGGTCGCCTCGGGGTCCTGAGTCCCCTTGCTGCCCATGATGGAATGGCGCTGCACCTGTGCGACGACCTGCTCGCGAGCACCCACCTGCGGGACGGGAGCATTCGTGCCGACGACAGCCGAGTAGGGGGTGGTGCGCTCGACCTGCGAGTAGGAGTTCACGCCACCCTGGCCGAGCACGTACATGCCGGACTCGGAGGTGCGGATCGACGAGCCGGCGACCGCGCCGGACACGTCTCCGTGCATAACAAGGTAGCCGTTGGAGTCGATGTAGCCGTCATAGTCGTCGCGGGCCTCGAGGGCCGCGTTGACCTGTGGGTCGTTGAACTGATGCAACCAGTCGAGCAACCCGCGATAGGCGTGCGGATGCGCGGCCACGGCCGGGCGCAGCTCGGGATAGCGGTACGCCAGCTGGCGCAGCGCTTCAGCGTCGGTCGACGGGTCCTGGGCAGCCGCCGCAGGGTCGTCGAAATGCAGCTCTTCAGCCATCGAAACTCCAGACTTCACGGTCACGAGGTTGTTACACAATACCGCGATCAGGGGTCACAAGTGAAACCTTCCCCATATTTTTTCCCAACATGCGGCGCTGTCACTTGACAAAAGCTCTACGAGTCCCCACGGAAGATAAACCTGTCAAAGTCCAGCGTTTCGATGTCCCGCGCGAGGGACCGAACCTGGTCGTCCCACCCCGGCCTCGTCGCGGAAAAACCAGCGGGCGCGCCAAGGTCGCGGGCCTGCTGGAGGGCGAAGGTCCTCGCCCCCATCTCACGCGCTCTCGCCGCGACCTGAAACCCGTCGCCGGGACCGTCCGGGTAGACGGTCAGGCGCACCTCGTGGTCCACCTCGGGGTGGGCCAGGACGATGCCCAGCGACTCCCACGCCCGCTCGCCCGCGCCGCTGCGGCCGGCCACGGCCTCGTAATTGCCAGGGGTCGCCTTCACGTCGATGCCCACCCAGTCGACGAGGCCCGCGCCCAGCAGGTCCGCCAGGCGGCGCGGGTAGGGACCCGCGGTGTGCAGGCCGACGCCAAAGCCGAGCTCGCGCACGCGCGCCATCGCCACCCCAAGCGCGATCTGGCGGGTGGCCTCGCCGCCGGAGAACACGACCCCGTCCAGGAGGCCACGCCTGCGCGCCAGCAGATCCTCCAGCGCGCTCCACGCGACCACACCCGGGATGCGCGGATCGATGATGGCACTGTTATGGCAGTACGGGCACACCCACGGGCACCCCTGCAAGAACAGGGACGCCGCGAACTTCCCCGGCCAGTCCACGGTCGACATCGGCACGAGGCCCGCGATCTGCAGGTCGTCCGGCGTCCACTCGCGCGCATCCCGCCCCCCGACGAGGCCGGGGCCGCCCAGGCTCAGCGTGCCCTCCCGGGTCGCCCCGGCCTCGCCGTCATGGGGACGGGCGCTCACGTCAGCGGCTCCCCGCGGGAGGGAACGCGCTGACGAGCTCACCGTGCGCATCCGCGGCACTCTCGGAGAACATCTGACGCTCGTGGTACTCGCCCTTCTTGCCGATGTTGAAGGACTGGACCGGGCGGAAGTAGCCCATGACGCGCGTCCACACCTCGCAGGCCTGCGGCTCCGCGTGGGGGTGGGCGGCCGCGCATTTGTCGCAGGTGAAGTGCTCGCCGGCCAGGTAGCCGTGGACCGGGCAGATCGAGAAGGTCGGCGTGATCGTGATGTAGGGGACTTTGAAGGCCGTCAGCGAGCGGCGCACCATCTCCTTGCAGGCCTCGCCCGAGGAGACGCGCTCACCCATGTACAGGTGCAGGACCGTGCCGCCCGTGTACTTGCCCTGCAGGACCTCCTGATCCTCGAGGGCCTGGAACGGGTCGTCCGTGTAGCCCACGGGAAGCTGCGAGGAGTTCGTGTAGTAGGGCTCGTCGGGCGTGCCCGCCTGGATGATGTCGGCGAAGCGCTTACGGTCCTCCTTCGCGAAGCGGTAGGTCGTGCCCTCCGCAGGGGTCGCCTCCAGGTTGTACATGTGGCCGGTGGCCTCCTGGAGCTGGACCATGCGCTCGCGCACTCGATCCAGGACGCGCACGCACATGTCGAAGCCGCGCGGATCCGTCAGGTCGTAGGCGTCGTCGCTGAAGTTGCGCACCATCTCGTTCATGCCGTTGACACCGATCGTCGAGAAGTGGTTATCGAGCGTGCCCAGGTAGCGCTGCGAGTAGGGGAACAGGCCGTGGTCCATGTGGTACTGAATGGTCTCGCGCTTGATCTCGAGGGACTTCGAGGCCAGGTCGATGAGCTCGTCCATGCGCGCGACGAGGCCCTCCTCGTCCCCCTTGTACAGGTAGCCGAGGCGCGCCATGTTGAGGGTGACCACGCCGATCGAGCCGGTCAGCTCGGCCGACCCGAAGAGGCCGTTGCCGCGCTTGAGGAGCTCGCGCAGGTCCAGCTGGAGGCGGCAGCACATCGAGCGGATCATGTGCGGGTCCAGGTCCGAGTTGATGAAGTTCTGGAAGTAGGGCAGGCCGTACTTCGCGGTCATGTCGAAGAGGGCGTCGACGTTCTCGCCCTCCCAATCGAAGTCGGGCGTGATGTTGTAGGTCGGGATCGGGAACGTGAAGACGCGGCCGTCCGCGTCGCCGCCCGTCATGACCTCGATGAACGCGCGGTTAATGAGGTCCATTTCCCGCTGCAGCTCGCCGTAGGTGAAGTCGACGACCTCGTCGCCGATGAGGGGGTGCTCGTCCGCGAGGTCGTCCGGGCACGTCCAGTCGAAGGTCAGGTTCGTGAACGGGCACTGGCTGCCCCATCGCGAGGGCACGTTCAGGTTGTAGATGAGCTCCTGCATGCACTGCACAACGTCCTCGTACTCCATGTCGTCCAGGCGCACGAAGGGAGCCATGTAGGTGTCGAAGGATGAGAAGGCCTGGGCGCCCGCCCACTCGTTTTGGAGGGTGCCGAGGAAGTTGACGATCTGGCCGCAGGCCGAGGAGAAGTGCTTGGGCGGGGCCGAGGCGATCGCGCCACCAACACCGTTAAAACCCTCCTGGATGAGGCGCTTGAGGGACCATCCGGCGCAGTATCCGGCGAACATGTCGAGGTCGTGGATGTGGTAGTCGCCCTCGCGGTGCGGCGCGCCAATCTCGGGGGTGTAGACGTGTTCGAGCCAGTAGTTGGCGACGATCTTGCCCGCCGAGTTCAGGATGAGGCCGCCGAGCGAATACCCCTGGTTCGCGTTGGCGTTCACCCGCCAATCTGAGCGGTCGAGGTACTCCTGCACGGTTGCGATGGCGTCGACGTCGTAGCGGGGTGAGGCGGTCATGTTTCTTGTCCTGTCTTGATTCCGTTGTGTGCTGCGGGCTGCTAAGCCTGGGTGGTGGGAGGTTTGTGCGGTGTCGTGGGACTGTGTGTGGTTGTGTCGCGGCGGGCGCCTCTGGCCCTGCGCTTCGGTGGGCGGCGGGCCACTGCTGGTTGGTCGCGTGATCGACACGTCGCGGTTGCTCTGCCCTCGTGGGGCGAGGCCGTGGCACTGTGGGTGGAGGTGGTTTCCCCCGCCCGGCGTGAGGCTCCCCTAGATCTAGAGGAACGCGACCATCGATCACTAGATGTAGTGCTTGACGCGAACAGTGACCACAATATCTAGTGTCATACGTGCGCCAGAAGCGCGACGCGCGCGGCGAGCAGCTCTGCTCGTCACACGCGCCCTTTTTCGACATCCATCGGGGACCTACGTCCCGTTGCGGGCCGAGCGCGACCACCCACAACAACGACCTGCGGCAGCCCCACACACAGCGAGGCCGCGACCGGAGAACCCGGCCACGGCCTCGTCGAGAGAGTCGGACGAATCAGATAAGGAAGGGCAGCTTCTTGACGAGCCCCAAGCCCTTCCACCACGCGCCCAGACCGAGCGTATCGCCCGCGCTGGTCAGCGGAATCAGGATGAGAACGAGCGCGTAGACCAGGTGCTCGTTGACGACCGGATTGAGGGAACCCCACACCCACGGGGCGACCGCAGCGTACATGAAGCCCAGCATGACGACGCCCGCGAGCGCCGCGAGGCGCGTGCCAATACCCAGCAGGAATGCCAAGCCGATACCCAGAAGGCCCAGCATGAACAGCCAATCCATCGCGGGCACGGCCAGCGACTCGAAGAAGGAGGCCAGGGGCTTGCCGGTCGTCGCGCCCGTCAGGTAGCTCTGTGCGGGCGTGCCACCATTGATCCACGCACGCGACGGGCCCGTCGAATAGTGCAGGCCAAACGTCTTATCCAGGAACGACCACAGGAAAATGAAGCCGACCGCGATGCGCAGCAGGGCCAGGACGAAGCGCGCGGGCTTGGAGGTGACGACGGCTGATGCAGGACGAGGCATGTCAGTTCTTTCGGGACGGATCTGCGGGTGGGGTGGGCGGCGGCTGGCTGCGGGTGATTGCCCGCAGGTGAATGCCCGCCGAGCGGGCGGCATGACGCCCGTGCTTCATTATCCACTGCACGAACGCCACAATGCCAGGGGCGTGTCACTGAGTGAGGCTCGCGGCGCGGATAACGCAAGCCCACAGCGAGCACGACAAGGACGACCGCGACAAAAGTCGCCCAGCACAGGGCTTCCAGCGGCATTTCCGCGAAAAATTTCGCCCAACGCGCCTGAAAACAGCGTTTTTCGGCCATTTTGGGCTTGCAGGGCGAACTTTTTCGCGCTCGCACCCACAATCGGGCCGCGCAGGGCGAACTTTTTCGCGCACATGGCGCAGCCACATGGCGACTTTGAAACCAACAACACCTCTGCACGCCTCCCGGAGTTGACCAATGAAACCGCCAGCACCTTTGCAAGCCCACAACACCGGGAATAACAGCATTTTCGCCACGCAAAGGCGATGTCGGTTTCACTTGAGGCTCAGCCTGCGCGAGCAAAGGCGACAGCAGTTTCACCCCGGCAACGCGTTGCCCCGAAGAGGCAAGCAATGCACCGGTTAACACACCATTGCACTAGCTACTAAGCAGTGCATTGCCAGCCCAAGTAGTGCAATGCCCCCGCAGCTAGTGCATTCCTCCTAAGGAACAAGCACGATCGCGGAGATGAGCCTCCGCCCCACAATTCCGCAGGATTCCAACGATCAGGCTTCACACCATGACACACACCAGAGGGAATTACATGCGAAACTGCTGGACCAGCAGGGACAGCTCCACAGAAATCTCGCACGTAATTCGATTGGACGAAGTTTCAACAAACTCTAAAAACGTTGCAATTGCAACGATCTGAATTCAATGTTTGAAATAGTCGCGGGGGAATTACGTGCGAAATTGCTGGGGCGGCGGGCCTGGCCGGGCTTCGAGACCACGCATCCAGCCACACGTCAGCACACCAGGCACCACAGGTGTGAAGGGCGCCGGAGGGTCCGGAGGGCACGGGCGGGCTTCGAGATCGACCACTCCGAGCCGCAGGCTCGCGTGTGGCGATCTCGCGGGCGGCCGGGCCCGACGGCGCCCGGAACACCAGCGGAGCCGCAAGCAACAACACGCGGCGCGGACGGCGAGCGGGCGGGCAGGCCGCGCGGCGCGGACGGCGAGCGGGCGGGCAGGCCGCGCGGCGGCCGGAGATCTGTCGGGGGAGGAAGCGACAACTGCAGGAATCACTCGCCCGCGAGGCGGTCGACCTCGTGCATGATGAGGCCGCACACGGCACTCACCCACGCGACGGCTGAGACGCCGAGGACGCGCGAACGCCAGGGCCGAATCTGCAGGAAGTCCTCGAAACCGTAGCCGGATCCAGGGGATGCGGCCGACATGCTGAAGCCCCACATGGCGGCGCCGGTGGCCAGCAGCGCGATGACGATGAGTGCGAGGCTCGCCCACACCATGACGCGTTGGACTTTCGCGCCGTGCCGGGGACGCCGCTCGATGGGCGACAGGGCGAGGGCCCACGCCCCAGCAATGAGGGCGGCGGTGATGACGTCGGAGGGGCGGTGCCAACCTTCCATCATGACGGACACGCCCATGAGCGAGGTCCACGCCCACCCGATCCACGCGGAGGGACTGCGGAACCATTGGGGTGCGACCACGATAAGGGCCAGCGACAGGGTCACGGCGACAGTCGTATGCCCGGAAGGCAGAGAGTTTCCGGCCCCCGTCGTAACTCCGAGGTTGGGGCGGGTGAGGATGTAGTCCTTGAGGATCTGTGTCGTGACGTTCGCACCGACGACGGCGCCGAGAGCACGTCCGGCGAGCGTGGGCCGACGTCGCGCGGCGGCGACGACGGCGACAACGAGGCCGGCCACGACCATGACGGGCACGGACACGATGCCGGTGATGAGTGTCGAGAAGGCCTCGTAGCGGCTCGCCGAGCGCATCGTGCCTTCCATGAGGATGGTGTCGAGGACCTGCCCGGGCGCGGTTGTGAGCGCCACGTGGCTGATGAGCATCGTTAGCAGCAGGCAGATCGTGACGCCCCCGAGGCGTCGGGCGAGCTTGAGCCGGTACCAGGAGTCGGACAGGAGTCGACGAGGCTGGGGCGCGTTCGCCGTCGGCATGTCGACAGGGCTCGGGCCGGAGGTGCGCCCTCGGGCGGGCCGCTGGGTTGCGGCGGCGCGCTCCGCTCGAGAGGAGCGGTCGGCGGCATCGGTGGATGCCGACGTACGCGTTCGGGGGCGCACGGGGCGCGAGCCTTTGGTGTAGGACTCGTCGACGGTGGGGTCGGAGGGCAGGGCGGCGTTGGGGTCGTCCATGGTGTCCTCCGTTCGTGTCGATGCCGTATTCCGTGTCCACTGTAGTGGAGCGGGGCGCGGGCGCGTGTATTGGTTCCGCTTTCTCGCAAATCGAAGGCAAGCACACAGCGGGTGGGTGTCCCGCGCACCCGCCCTGACCTCGTCAAAGAGTGACGGGAGGCCCCATGTCAAGACTTGTCGGACAACGTGGGCGCGCGCAGGACAGAGGCCTCGGTTACAGTGGGGGTGTCCGATTCTGTACGTCTCACGCGGGAGTTGTCAGTGGCTGCATCTTCACCTGTCAGCACCGATCGCATTCGGGATTTGTTGCGTTCCCGGGACGTGCGTTTCGGTGACTACAACGAGGGCGAGCTGGCGTATTTGACGCCGAACGCCGCTTTTTTCTGGAATGCGACGAACCCTCAGATCCTGCAGTTGCGCGCTCAGTGGCGCGGGATTGCGCGCACGCCTGAGCAGTTCGGCGAGCTCGCACGCGAGGTCGCGGCTTGCAATTCGACGCGCACGGGCCCGAAGGCGTACCTGGCTCCCCTCGAGGATGGCACGCAGTACGGCCTGATCGCGGAGTGCAACGTCGTGGTCATGTCGGGGCTCACGCAGGCTCAGTTGGATAATTTCTTTGAGACGTCCATGTCGATGATCATGGGTTTCTTCGCGGATCTTGAGGTGACGTTGCCCGGGTTCGTGGATTGGGATTCCCAGGGTCGGGAGGTGTCGCAGTGAACGTTCCATACGTGGTGCCCGAGGATGAGGTGACTCCCTACCCCGCCGATTTCGAACGCGTCGTGGACGCCGTGCGCGAGATGGGCTACGCGCTGGAGGTGATCGAGAAGGGTCACGCGGCGGGCGCAATTTTTGACGACATTCCGTTCCTGGTGTCTTTCGATACGGCGGGGCGTTTCCTGTCGATTCGCGCGCTGTGGGAGTCGGATCTGCCGGCCGAGAGCGCGGAGCCCGCGCTGTTTGCGACGGCCGACAATTGGAATCGCGAGAAGTATTTCCCGACGGTGTACACGTCGACCTCGCCGGAGGGGACGCTGGGCGTGTACGCGGACTTCGTCGTCGACACGGAGGCCGGCCTGTCGGACGTGCAGCTGCGTGACGCCATTTCGTCGGGTATTTCGACGGGTATCGCGGCGATCCAGTACGTGAAGGAGTCCGCCTCCGAGGCGCTGGGGCTCGGTGAATCCGGGCGCGAATGAGCGCTGACCTGCCATCTTCTTCGCAGGCGTCTTCGTCGCACGAGGCCGGGGCTTCCTCGCCCGATCAGGCACGCCAGGGCGCGTCCTCTCCTTCTCCCGCGCACCTGCTGGACGTCTTGGAGCGCCTGAGCGACGGGGATGATCGACTGCTCGGCCACATGACGCTGCCGGGGAGGGAGGGGCGGATCGCGGATTGGCCGCAGTGGGTCAGCCCAGCGGTCGTGGGCGCGTGGGCGCGCCGGGGCGTGGAGCGCCCGTGGATTCATCAGCGCGAGGCCTTAGAAGCTGTGCGCGAGGGCCGCGACGTCGTGCTCGCGACGGGAACAGGCTCGGGCAAGTCGCTGGCCGCGTGGACGCCGATCCTCTCCGACCTGGTGGAGGCCGAGGATTCGTCGCGTATTTCCGCGATTCACCGCCGCCCGACGGCCCTGTACCTGGCTCCGACGAAGGCTCTGGCGGCGGACCAGCTGGCCTCGCTCATGTCGCTGCTCGGCCAGGACAGCAAGCCGGACGACGCACAGGCGAGCGCCGGCCCGGAAGGGAGCCCAGGCCTCGTCGATGAGAGGCTGCGCCGCGTGCGCGCGACGACCGTGGACGGGGACACGCCGCGCGAGGCGAAGGAGTGGGCGCGCGCGGGCGCTGACCTGATCCTGTCGAACCCTGATTTCCTGCACTACGTGATGCTGCCGTCGCACCAGCGATGGTCGCGTTTCCTGGCGTCGCTGCGCCTCATCGTCATCGACGAGGCCCACCATTGGCGCGGCGTGACCGGCTCGCACATCGCGCTGGTCGTGCGCCGCCTGCTGCGCGTCGCCCACCACCTGGGGGCGGATCCGCGGGTCATCATGCTGAGCGCGACCGTGCGCGACGCGGCGGCTGTGGGCCGCGCGCTCACGGGGCGCGAGGCGGTCGCCATCACCGAGGACGGCTCACCGGCGGGCGCCCACGAGCTGGTCCTGTGGCAGGGCGCGATCATGGCCGACGAGTCCGAGGTCGACATCTCTTCCTTCCTGGAGGCCCTCGACGCGCCGCCGGGTACGGCCACCCTCAAGGTTCCGATCGTGCGGCGCAGCGCCGGGGTCGAGGCCGCCAACCTGGCCACCGCTTTCGTCGAGGAGGGGGCGCGCCTCCTCGCCTTCGTGCGCTCTCGCGCGGGGGCCGAGGCCGTGGCCGCTCAGGTGCGAGACCGCCTCTCGGCGCGTGGTTCCGCGAACGCGGGACGGGTGGGCGCGTATCGCGGCGGCTACCTGCCCGAGGAGCGCCGGGCGCTCGAGGAGGCGATCCGCACGGGAGGAGTGCGGGCGCTCGCCACGACGTCGGCGCTGGAGATGGGCCTGGACATCTCGGGCCTGGACGCGACGATCACGGTCGGCTGGCCGGGCACGCGCGCGTCCCTGCGCCAGCAGATCGGGCGCGCGGGTCGCGCGGGCGCGCCGGGCACGTCCGTACTCATCGCTTCCGACAACCCGCTGGACGCGTACCTGGTGCGCCACCCGGAGCACATTCTCGGCGAGGTCGAGGCCTCCGTCATCGACCCCTCCAATCCGTGGGTCCTGGCCCCGCACATTGCCGCCGCGGCCGCCGAAATACCGATCACGCCGTCCGATATCACCTACTTTGGCCTGGAACTGCGAGGCGTCACCGAGCGCCTCGTCGCCGACGGATACCTCAAGCGCAGGCCCGCCGGATACTTCTGGGACGCCACTCGCCCCGAGCGCCCCAGCGACCTCACCGACCTGCGCGGAGCCGCCGGCGACGTCCAGATCGTCGACGCGGCCACCGGCACCGTCGTCGGCACGATCGACCAGGCCTCCGCCGACGCCCACGTCTTCCCCGGCGCCATCTACATCCACCAGGGGCGCACCTTCCACGTCCTGAGCCTCAGTTCCCTCACCACGCCCACCGCTCCCGCCGCCCAGGGGTGGCCGCGCGCACTCCTGCCCGAGGCGCCGGGCGGCACCCGGGGAAGCGAGCACCTCGGGGGCGGGGAGCGCGAGGGGGCCCGGGCCTCGTCGATCATCATCCCGCCCGCCCGGCCAGACGACGCGCGCGTCGCCCTGGTCGAGGAGGTGCGCACTCCCCTGCGCACGCGCTCGGCGACCCACACGAGCGTCGAGGTGTGCGCGATCGAGGACACGTACGTGTGCGACGACGGCACAGTCACCTGGCATCACGGACCGACGAACGTGTCGACGCGGGTCACCGACTACGACCTGCTGCGCCTGCCCGGGCTCGAGTTCATCCGCAACATCGAGCTGTTCCTGCCCACCCACACGCTGCCCACGAAGTCCACGTGGTTCACCCTCACCCCCACTGCGCTAGCCGCGATGGGGATCGAGGCCGCGGACCTGGCGGGCACGCTGCACGCGACCGAGCACGCGATGATCGGGATCCTGCCCATCGTCGCAACCTGCGACCGGTGGGACCTGGGTGGCCTGTCGACCGAGCTGCACGATGACACGGGCGCACCCACCGTCTTTATCCACGACGCGTTCCGAGGCGGCGCGGGGCACGTGCTCGCCGGCTTTCGCAGCGCCCGGTCGTGGGTTGCCGCCACCCTCGAGGCCGTCTCCTCCTGCGACTGCGAGTCCGGGTGCCCACGCTGCGTCCAATCCCCGAAGTGCGGCAACGGGAACGAGCCCCTATCCAAGGCGGGCTCGATCACGCTCCTGACCTACCTGCAGGAGCGCGCGCCGGGGGCGTGATGGGCCGTCTGTTAACTTGTATCTAGCGGTTAACCAACATATCCTAAAGCAGTTCCCATCTTTGTTTCGTCGGACACAGGTTCGACGGTTTCTTCACACAGGAGGTAAGCCATGGCTGACGTCGGTTTCAACTCCTCAGATCACAAGCTCACGGAGTCTGACGTTCCTCAGGGCGAGGAAGGCCTGCAGAAGAGCTCTCAAGCGGCCGGGGGCCTAGCCAAAGGACAGGAAAAGGATTACTGGACGCCCGAACCTGCGGCGCAGCTTCTTCGTAAGGCCGTCGCCGACTTCTTCTCTGCCTGCTACAAAGCCTTCGATCAGGAGAAAGACGCTCTGGACGAGTTCGGCACGAACGTCGATCTCGCCATCGCGGAATTTGCTCGCGTCAACGAATCCACAGGCGATGAACTGAAGAAGATCCAGGACAGCATTACCAACCCTGAGATCAGAGAGAAGCTCGGAAGGGGACTGCTGCAGGCGGGTGCCCCCGCCGCTCAGGAGGCCGATGAAAGCGGTGCCACCGTCCAGACTGACGGATCCGACACGTTGGCAACCGCGGCACCCACTGGTGCGGATGCCGCGTCTTCGGGTCCGTCCCACTTCGGCCAATCCGCGTCCAGCGGCCCCACGGTCACCGGCCAGTAATATCCCCCTGCGGTTCCAGGAACAAGGAGAAGTTTCATGGTTGCCAGCCCGAAATACGAACAGCTGATGCGGTTCGCCCAAGCAGCGGAAAAAGGCTTGATCCAGCTCGAAACACACGACCCCCTTCATAGGCAGACCATTGAAGGGCTCACAGCGATGGTCGAGCGCGTGAAGCATTTTCGCGAGCATCAGGGGTTTGAAGGCCTGACTGGTGACGCTATCAAGAAGTGGCTTGAGGCCTCACTATCCCGTTATGACGCTGAATTCTCGGGGTACGTCAGTGGCTTCTCGCACTACGTGGAAGCGCGCCGCATGCTGAAGCACGCCGCCGAGGACGCGCAGCTCCTCCCACACGCCCTCCTCGACTCAAAGACCGCGGCGATGCGCGACCTCGCGCAGGTCGTAATCCCAGTCACAAAGAACATGGGACTTTTGGGTTTTCCGTTCAATTCCCTTGCGACAACGGGCGAGGCCTACGTTAACGCCGTCGAGGCGCAGGCGAATGCGGCACGCGAGGAACAATCTGAAAAGATTCTCGCCCGAATAACAAAGGCCTCGTTCTCGCTTGCCTCTTCCCTGCATGAATGCACAGAAGCAATGAAGAAGATCCCCGATTCCAAGAAGGCCCAGCAGTTCCCCGTTCCTCCCCCGCCGTCACCCACCCCTGTCGTCAAAGAGATCAAGCGGGGCAACGTGCCGGTGTCCCACCATGATCCAAGCGTCTACGGTGGGGACCGTGACACTGATTTTGGCCGCTCCGACCAACGCGACCCGAAGTCCGGCCTCTATCCGGATGGTTACGACGAAGGCGGCCGAATCAGCGATCGCATCATGTCATCGAAGCGGATCCCGAACACGTTTGTCCCAGAAGGTGAACTCGGCTCTCGTCTCAACCCCGTGACGGACCCCAACGATCTTATGAACATCGATCTGCTGCATTCCCGAGTAAACGGAGACCGGCACGCGAACGGCGTGATCGGCGGGCACACCCCCGCCTCGCCCATCGACCGCGAGCACCCTCTGTGGCGTCTTAACGGAGGCCCGGCAAAGGGCTCCGGCCTCGGTGCCGGTGCCCTTGCCGCGGGTGCTCTCGGTGCCGGCGCACTCGGCGCGGGCGCTCTGGGGATGCGCGGCAGCTTGTCTCTCAACAGCGCCACCACGGGAGCAGCCGGAGCCGGAGTGGGAGGCGCGGTTGGCGCGGGCGGCGCGGGCGCAGCTGGTGCTGGCGGCGCGGCAGGGCGGCCCGGCATGGGCGGCTTCATGGGTGCCGGTGCCGGCGCAGGCGGCAAGGGCAAGGAAGACCGCAAGGATCGTCGGCGCAGGTACACCGCGTTCCGCTTTGAGGACGATGAGGATGAGCTGCCCGAGGGCTACGTGAACCCCCTGTCGCAGACCTACGGGTCCGACAAGGACCTTTCGCCCGCACCACGTAAGGACGACGGATGGGATCCCCGCCAATGGTGACGCACACGAACAGCAAGGCGCGCCTGCTAGGCGTCGCTGCCTCGACTCTGGCGCTCGCCACGGGAGCCACCGCGCTGCCGACCGGCCCCGCGCACGCCGCCGACCCGATCACGGCAGCTGACCAGTCGTATTTTGCCTACTACTACCTGAGCGAAGCCCGCAACATGGGCTTGAGGGGTAAAGGGGTCACGATCGCGCTCATCGACGGCGAGGTCGACACGACAGCCCCCGAGCTGGCGAAAACGAACATCATCGACAAGACTCCCTGCACCGTCACCTCCAGCACACAGAGCAAGACGCACGGCACCGCGATGGCCTCGATCATTGCCTCGGATGCCTACGGCGTTGCCCCCGACACGACGATCCTGTCGTATCGCACGTCGTTTCCCAACCAAGGCGACACGTCCGGGAAGGACTGCGAGGACGACGACGTTGTTGGCGTCACCAAGGACGATTACGCGTCCCTCATGAACCACGCCATGAACGACGGGGCGACGATCATCAACATGTCCGTATCCAGCGACGAAGGCCAAGACACCCTGAAGTGGGCGGTGGCCCGCGCCATCTCCCAGGGCGTCGTTGTCATTGCCGCAGCCGGTAACACAGGCAGGTACTCTGACCAATTTGCACTGTCCTGGTGGGCGGGCGTCGTTGGCGTCGGAGCGATCGACACCCAAGGAAAGGTGGTCGATTCTTCTTCCAGCGGCAAAGGCCTCGTGTCGGCGGCCGTGGGCACCGCGACCGTGCGCGACTATTCGACGGGAGCAAACACGACGGTGACGGGCACCTCGGTGTCCACTGCGCTGGTCTCGGGCTTCATGGCTCTGGCCCACGAGAAGTGGCCCGAGGCGACCCCGAACCAGCTGCTCCAGCTCCTCGTCCACACCGGGACGAACCCTAATCATGAGTGGAACGATCGCACGGGCTACGGCCCCGCTGACCCCGGTGCCATGGTCAATACGGATCCCAGCCAGTACCCAGATGAGAACCCCCTGATGACTAAACGCTCGGATGTTGAACCCACGCCCGAGGAGATCCAGCAGTACGTGGACGGGGTCGTCTCCCCCTATGAGATCGCCTACGACAACTCCTACACGTACCGCGGCTTCGACGAGAGCGTGATCGGCGACTGGCTTAATCACTACCCCACCCACCTGGGGACCAGCCCGCGCTACCACGCAAAGTAATCCGACGGAGTGCGGGGCGTCGAAGGGCGCCGGGCACCGCGCATCCGGGGCTATAGGACACTATGTGTTGCTGTGTGGCTCTGGTTGTTGCTTGTGGACCCACGGGTTGTCTGGGCGCCAGGCCCGGCTGTGGGGCCGGGCTGCGCCGTGGGCGGCCCACGTGCCCCGCAGCCAGGCCCTGCGGCCCCTCCAGCACCCTCCGCACCGGTGGGGCCTTCGCGGCTGATGTTGGTCAGTACATTGCCCTGATGCCCAGCTATGGCTGTCAACCCGCAATTTCGCACGTAATTCCTCAATGACTTATTCAAACATCGAATTTGCACCGTTGGAATTGCAACGTTTTTGGGGCATCTCGAAAAATGACCGCGATAAATTACGTGCGAAATCTATCTGGCGGTGGTGTCGGTGCCACCCACGGGTGCCGCAGTTAGGCCCCGCAGCCAGGCCCTGCGGTCCCTCCGGCGCCATCCATGCCGACGGTGGGGGTTTTGCACTACATGAAGCCTTCAGTGGGCGTGTCGTCGGCGTGTCGGACCCTCGTGTAGTGCAATTCCCCCCGTTTGGTGACGGTGTGGCCGCCACAGTGCAGACCCATTGGGTGACAACAGCCAAAATAGGCCGTTTTGTCTGAATAGGTCTGCACTTTGGCGGATTCGGTGTCAATCTCGGTGTGCTGCTCGCATGCGAACCGCTAAATTTGCGCGTCAACCCCTTGATACGCACGTAAACCTCTAGATGTGCGCGTGGGCGGCGCTGCCCATGCGCACATCATCGGGTTAACGTGCGAGGTGTCGCACCCACGCGCATGTCATCGGGCCCACGTGCGCATTAGCGGGCCCGCGTGAGCGGCGAGGAGCGCAGGCAGCTCGCACGCCGCGGCACACGGAACGCGTCAGCACATACTCGAAGGGGCCGGCCATAAGGCCGACCCCTTCGAGTATCCCATCAACACAGTGCAAGTCTTCCGATGCGCTCCCTTTCTCGGCTCACCCTTTGTGGGTGTCGCCCTTGGCTTGATGACCATCAATGTACGGATCCCACCTGTGGGAACCATTGAACGAACCTGGCAATTTCCTGTGAATTTCTCACCGCTCCGGTCCGGCGCGCGCCCGAGCGCTCACATTCGTTGAAATACCGGCGATTCTGACTGGCTGCGTGAGGATCACCAGGCAGTCGAGATCACGCACCTCGCAGGACTGAACGCCCGCGCCATTCGCTGCGGCGACGGCGGAGGCTGCCCCGCACGGCCGCTCCCCCACGTCCTCCCAGTCAGCCGTGGCCGACTGCTCTGCCCCAGCCAGGGCCGCTAGGTCAGCGACAGCCTGCAGGCGCACCCGCTCGCGGTGGGCAACACCGACCCCACCGATGGCCACCGCGAGCGCGACGGCCACGACAATGAGCCCCACGGAATTGATGGTCCCGGAACCTTCCTCGTCGGAACGTTCGCCGGCGTACCCATCCGCGACAGGCCCACCTCGAGACACGGCTGCACGCGGGGCTGTCGGTTCAAGCGTCACGGCAGGTCCCCCTCGTCGATGGTGGTCACCGAGCATCGGGCGATGCCCCCGACCCAGCCGGCCGCCCCGCGGTAGGGGGCGGTGCCGGTGACGCTCACCCACCCGCCGGAGCGCGAGACCGCGTAGGATCCGGGCGGGTAGGCGGCCGAGGCCGCTCCCTGCGGGTCGGCCGCTCCAATGGAGGCGGCCCGGGCACCCTCGCGCACCGCCTGGCACAGGGACGCTCCGGTCATCCCGGCCTGTGCGGCGGCGACGATGACGCCGACGACGAGGGTGACGGCGACGAAACCGATGGCGTGTTCGACGGTGACGTATCCGCGCTCGTCGCTGTTCATCGGGTATTCAGCGCCTCCTGGATGACGGATTCGAGGGCGGCGCGCACGGTGTCCGATTTGAGGATCACGATGAGCAGGCCAGCGAAACCGGCGGCGGCGATGGTGCCAATCGCGTACTCGACGGTGGTCGCGCCCTCCTCGGGATCGCGCCCCTCGGTGGGATCGGCCGTGGTCCGGGGCCGCAGGGTCCGAGCTCCCTCCTGAACGGCCGCCATCGCGATGAGCTGTGCGCGCGTGGCTGCGCAGTCGATTCTGTCGATGATCGTCATTGATCTGTCCTTTCTTCCTTCGCGCGCGGTCGCGCGCAAGGCCAGTGTGCGCGGGTGCCGTCCCACGTTTCCACGCGGATTCGAACCCCTGTGGATAACCAACGAGGCACCACACCCCCTGTGGATAACCCGACTACACACCGATTCCTCCCACGAGGTGCGCGAGCAGTGGTGCGATACCCAGCGTCAGGAATGCGGGCAGGAAGAAGGCGCCGAGCGGACCAACGAGGCGGACGCTCAGCTCCTCGGCCTGCGCCTTCGCGTCGACGAGGCGCGAGCGGCGCTCCCACGCGGCGCTGCGCGCGAGCAGCATGTCCGGGGCAGTTCCGCTGGTCCACGAGGCCTCGAGCGCGTCACGCAGGGGACGACTCCACTCGGGGGTGCCCTCCCACGCGTCCGCCCAGGTCGCCCCGAGCCGCAGCGAGGCGGCGGCCCACGACAGCGATTCGGCGGCGCAGGCCTCGGCCAGTGCTTCCAGGGCGCGGGGGATGGCCACGCCGCAGGCCAGGGCGGAGGCGACGAGGTCGCAGGCGAGCGCGCCGTCCATCCCCTCTTCGACGCGCCGACACCGGGCGAGGATCCGTCGGCACGAGGCCACCCCCGCCGCCCACGCGGCCACACCGACGAAGGCGCACATCCGCCCCGCTGCTCCTCCCGCGTAGAACTGCCAGGGCGAGGCTCCGAGCGCGAGCGCGGACGCAACCCCGACGAGGGGAAGGGCGGCAAGGACGCGCGCGGACATGAGCGGGCCGGCGGCGGCGACGCGACGCGCCTCCTCGAGCGCCTGCGCGTCGTCGATGGCGCTGCCGATCGCGTCAAGTACGTCGGCGAGCGGAGCTCCGAGGCCGTGGCTAAATCGGCAGGCGAGCGCGACGGATGCGGCGCTCACGCGGGATGCGGCCGCTCCCGGAGCCCGTTCTGCTCGACGCAGACAGCGCCAGCGCGTTGGTGCGCGCGCCCACTCGTCGAGGACGGCAGGGTAGGAATCATCCACGCCGACGTTCCCTCCCGCATCGATGCGCGCCAACGCGAGGCCCCAGGCGGCGGCAGTGGGGGCTCCCGCGCGCAGGCGGGTCGCGACCTCGGCGACGAGGAGGGAGAGCTCGCGCGGGGTGGGCGGGCCCTGCGCGCGGCCTCGGTGGCGCGCGAATCGTTCCTTCCCGGGATGTAGCCGGCCCCACCGCCCCCGCGCCTCGCGGTCCGGGCTATTCACGCGTGTCGGCCGCGCCCACGCGCGCACGATACGCTTCTCGCTCACTCCCCGACACACGGCAATACAACACTGTAGACACAACACAAACACGCATATAACGAACACGCTGACCGCCGCCAACTCGCCGATGCCCAGGTAATCCGCGAACGCATCCCAGCACGCCTTCATAGCCCGACCCTCCGGGCGAGGGAAGGCCAGGCCTCGTGCGTGGTGACGCAGCCATCGGCGGTGGCGCTGAGCGCGAGCGCGCACTCGAGCGACCCGCGAGCGCGCGTGAGGACCCCGACCTCGGACACCCAGCGGTGCCCATCTGCGCCGCGCCGCGTGTGGAGGACGGCGTCGATGGCGCTGGCGGCCTGGGCGGCGACAGCGCCCTCCCCCATGCCCGCGAGCGCTCCGAGGGCAACGAGCCGCGCGGGCACGTCGCGCGCCCCGTTGGCGTGGATCGTCGCCCATCCGCCGTCGTGCCCGGTGTTGAGGGCGGTGAGGACGTCGCGCACTTCGGGGCCCCGGCACTCCCCGAGGACGAGGCGGTCGGGGCGCATGCGCATGGCCGCGCGCACGAGGTCGGCGAGGGTGACCGCGCCCCTCCCCTCAACGTTGGGGGCGCGCTCGATGAGGTGCACGCAGTGGGGGTGGGCGGGTGCGATTTCGGAGACCTCTTCGATGCAGACGATTCGCTCACCAGTGGGAACAAGGCAGAGCGCGGCGCTCAGGAGCGTCGTTTTTCCGCTTCCGGTCGCCCCGCTGACGAGGACGTTGGCACGCGAGGCGACGAGGGAGCGAAGGAGCGTCCCCACCGCACCAGGCAGAGTCCCGCAGGCCTCGAGATCCGCGACGCCCAGCCGACGGGTGCCAAGGACGCGCAGGGAGATGAGCGTGCCGGATCCAGATACGGGGGCGAGGACCGCGTGCAAGCGTACGCCCCCCGGCAGGGTGCCGTCCGCGATGGGGCGCGCGTCGTCCAGGCGCACGCCGCACGCGCTCGCGAGGCGTATGGCGGCGCGGCGGGCATCGGCCTCGTCTCGGACGCCGGCGTCCACGCGCACGAGGCCGCCTCCTCGGTCGACCCACGCCTGGGTGCCGTTGATGAGAACGTCGGTGACGGCTGGGTCGTCGAGGAGCCGCGCGAGGGGCGGGTCCATGCCTTTCTGCCGTGCGCGCAGGGTCTCCAGCGTGGAGGCGACCGCGACGGCTCCGCAGCCGGGCTGCGCGCACGCGGCGGCGGCCCAGGCCGGGTCCTCACCGCGGGCGAGCAGGCGTAGAACGTCACGCATGGCACGCCTCAATCGCAAGTAGCCCGCCCGTTGATGAAGCAGCCCCGCCTGCACTCGAGGAGGAAACGGAATCGAGGGCGCGCATGAGGACGCGCAGACTCCGACCGGGGCGAGTGGGGGCGCGGAGGATGGGCCCGGGGGCACACTCGCGCACACCGGCTCCCCATCGCTCACCAGCGCACACAAGCGTGATCGCGGGGCATGGAGGCGGAAGGGCCGCGCATGTTGCCGACAGCGCGGCGGCTCCCTCCAGGTCCCCGTGGGTGACCAAGACGAGCGCGTCGGCGCGGATCGCGGACGCGCACCGTGCGGCCCGCGCGTCCCATCGGCCCGCGTCCACGACCAGGGGCGCGTCCAGGGAACGGCACGCCGCAACCACGCGGGGATCGTCGGCGGCGCCGCCGCCTCGGGAGTCACCGACGAGGGCACGCACTCCCCCAACGACGGGCAGATGATCGCGCAGCGACGGCAGATACGAGTCTTCGGAAGGGTCCAGATCCGCCCACCGCACGCCGGGAACGTCGTGGTCACCCGCGAGCGCGACACCGGGCACGGACCCGGACGCGTCGACGACGACCGCGTTTCCGCCCCGCTCTCGGCGGGTGCCGCGTTCCCCGCGCCGCCCACCCCATCGGGTGCCCCGACGACGCCCACGCTCGCGGGCCAGCAGCCGAACGACGCGAGTCACCCCAACCCCTCCGGCGATCCCAGCAACCACCCACACCGCACCCGATCGGCGCGTGCGGGAGGATGCCTCGGCGATGAGGGACACGAGGAGCGCGGTATCCCCCGGCAGCCTCACCTGACCACCCTGCCCGACGCGCACGCAGGGCACTCCCTCGGGCACGGGAGCCGATGCTGAGGCGAGGATCAACGAGGCCTGGCCCGGGTTCGAGCACACGCGCGCCCCCGCGAGCACAGCGGCATCCCGCGCGCCGTCGAGGTCGGGCGGGGCGAGGCCGACGAGGGCAACGGTTCCCCGATGCTGGGTGACGTGGGTGTTCATAGGACGACGATGCGCCCGCAGCGCGCGGCCCGTCCACCCGCGGGCGCGCCCCTGTGGACAACACGAATCCGAGGTGCCACGCTGTGCATAGAGGGATCCGATGGAGGACCCCTGTGGATTGAGCCAACGCTGGAGTAGACGCAATGGTACGCGCGGCCTTTTTCGACCTGGACAAGACGATTCTCGACACGTCCTCGAACGTGGCGCTCTCGGGTCCCTTCATCGAGGCGGGCCTCATGAACCGGCGTACCGCTCTGACCTCGGTCCTGGTTCAACTGCCCTACCTGCTCGCGGGCGCGGACGAGTCCCGCATGGAGCAGATGGCACAGGCGCTGGGGCGCATGGGGCGCGGCTGGAATGCCGCGTTCCTTGAGGCGACGGTGGAAGACGCGCTCGAACGCACGATCCAGCCCGTCTGCTACGCGCAGGCGCTCGCGCGCATCGAGGCGCACAAGCGCGCGGGAGACGTCGTCGTCATCGCGTCGGCGTCGGTCGAGCAGGTGGTGCGCCCGATCGCCAAGATGCTGGGGGCTGACGAGGTCCTCTCCTCGCGCGCTGCGGTCGACGAGGACGGATGCTTCACGGGCGAGATCACGCACTTCAACCAGGCGCAGGGCAAGGCGGATGCCTGCGAGGCCCTGGCTCGCTCGCACGGCTGGGATCTGTCGGAGTGTTCGGCGTACTCGGATTCAGTGTCGGACGCGCCGCTCCTGCGCCTCGTCGGCCACCCCTATGCGGTCAATCCGGACCGCGCCCTGCGCGAGATGGCGCAGCGCGAGGGCTGGCCCACCCTCACGTTCACGTCCACGGTGCGCGTCCTGCCGCGCGAGGTCCCCACGCCAGCGAAAGTCGCGGTGCCCTTCATCGCCGGCGTCGCGGTGGGCGCGGCGGCCTGCGCGCTGCTGCGCCGCTGAGAAACAGCCCTAGGAGAGACGGCCCGCCTGCACGTGGCGGGCGACATCGCGCCCGACCTGGGAGCCGTAGACGACTCCCGCGCAGTAATGGATGATCCACCGGGCCAGGCCGGCCTCGTCGGCCCTCACCCAGCCTGCGAGTTCGCGTCCCGCGCGCGCCGGGTCAAGCGCGTCGTAGGCGGACGGCACACACACGCCGGTCGGGTCAATGCCCCGGGTGACGAGGATCCACCGCGCCAGTCCGCCGCCCACGACGGACGAGGCCGGGTCGAAGACGCGCCGGAAACGGAAGTGGGCGGTCAGGGCGGCTGCGACGGCGAGGCCGGGGGCATCGCATCGCGTGTAGGCGAGGGCGGGCGCGAGCAGGGACGGGTCGGCGGGCACGGCGACGGACCGCGACTCGACGAGGCCGGCGGCAACGAGCCCCGAGCAGGCATCCCTATGCAGTCCCGCGATCAGCGCGGGAAGGGGTGTGGGGGCGACGCGCGCGCCGCCCTGGGAGCGGGTGTTGAGCGCTGGGAAGCGCGAGGCGAGGTTCCACTGCGAGCGCCAGATCCCCAGCGCGAGGGCGGCCCCCGGGTCCGAGGCCGCTCCCCCATCGTCAGCCATGGACAGGGCTCGCACGTCGTCGACGCTTGTGCGAGCGCCCTCGATGATGGACAGGGCGGCGGCCTCGCGCACGGCGGCCTCCGCGCGCGCCTCCTCCCAGCCTCGGCGCAGCCCCTCGCTGAAGCGCAGGTCGGCGAGAGCCGCGTGGGCCTCGTCCATGGCGGAGGTGACGTCGGGTCGGGCTGCTGCCGCGGACAACACGGCGGGTGCGGGGTCGACGAGGGCTTCGATACTCACCCCTCTACACTAGGGGCATGACGCTTTTGCAGCATCGAAACCTCTCCGCGCGCCTGCGCTCGGGGTTGTTCGCGTTTATTTTCGCCCCGATCGCCCTCGTGTTCCTGGGGTCTTCGATGGTCGACGTGCAGGCGTTGGCCTCGGTCGGCCAGCCCCTGGCCTCGGTCGAGGGGCTCATCGGCATGGCGCTCGCGTCACTGCTGCTGGCCCTCATCGCCCTCAATTGCGAGGAGTCGAGCGCGGGCATGGTCGTGACCTTCGTGTGGTCGATCGTCGTGGGAGTAGCTCAGTTCTTTGGTGTGGCGCGCCTTCCCTTTCTCATGAAGTCGTCCGTGGGTGCCAAGGATGTCATCGCGGGCGTGTCCTGGTGTCTGTACCCGGTGTGTCTGTCGCTCATGCTCGGCGCGTGCGCGCTGACGATCAAGTCTGTGCGGGTGCGCGCGGGCAAGAGCACGCGCGTGCCTCTGGCCCGCGTGCACCGCCACGGATTCGGCACGACGGTCGCGCTTCCGGCGGCGGTTGCGGCGGGCACGCTGATGGTCGCGGCGGCCCCCTCGGACACGACGAACGTCGCGGCCATGGGCCTGGAGGGGGTCACCGAGGGCTTCGAGCCAATGCACTGGCTCGCGCTCGGAGCGGGCGTCGCGTTCGCGGTGCTCGTCGTGAGCGCCCGCTGGTCGATCACGGGCACGCAGATCGCGAGCTGGTTCATCCTGGTGCTCCCCACGTACGTGGTCCTGCCCGTGTGGGCGTCGCTGACGGGCAACGTGATTGTCCCGGGATCATCCCTGCTGACGAAGATCGCGCTCGCGAGCCCGCCGCTGGCGGCGCTCGGAATGGCGACCGGCTGCGCCTCGATGGGCGTCCTGTGGGCGCGCGTGCGGGCGCTCAAGAAGCTCGAGGCTGATGAGGAATCGACAGCAAAAGAGAGGCCTGCCGAGGGCTAATGCGCGCAAGCGCTCACCCTGACCGTAATATGTGGGCAGATATAAGGAGGAAGCATGTCTGATAACGAGTTTGACACCCAGCGCGACCGCGCCGAGGAGGCACCTGACAATCTGGTGCTAACCGGCGAGGAGATCGAGCTGCCCGGTGAGGATTCGGACGCGTCGGCGATCATCGGCGAGTCCAGCGAGCCCATCCACACGGGCGAAATCGAGGCAGTCGCGATCGGCGGCCTGACGGGCCGCGTGCCGGCCGCGGCGCCGCTCAAGCCGACGATCGAGGACAAGATCTCTACGGGCGAGCTGCCCGTCGTGTCTGCCCCCGAGGGCGATCTTCCGGTCGTTTCTTCCTCCGACGAGGCCGAGGCCGCCCCCGAGCAGGAGCAGGCCGAGCAGGAGTCCCCCGCCGACGCTCCGGCCGCCGATCAGGGAAACGATCAGACCGCCGAGGCCGACGCTGGGGCCGCAGAGGCAACCGAGGAGCCCGAGGCCGCCGAAGAGGCCCCTCATGAGGCTCCCGTTGAGGAAGCGACCGAGGAGCAGGCCACCGCAGAGGACACCGCTTCCGATGAGCCCGCCCCCGCCTCGTCGAACGAGGAGGGCGAGCAGCCCGAAGCCTCCGAGCACGAGACGGAAGACACCGAGAATTCCTTTGCCTCCCTGCTCTCCTCCGCAGACGAGGACGCCGCAGACGAGGCCGCCGAGGACGTGACCGAGGATCCGGAGCCCGCGCTCGCCCCCGTGATGACGCCCGCGCAGGCGGCCGCCGCCCTGAGCGAGGCGAACGACGACGCGTCCGAGGAGGCCAGCGACGAGGCCGAGGCCCCCTCCAGCGAGGATGAGCCCGCCGAGGGCAAGGTCTCCGCGGTCGGTGGCGCAGCCGCCGATGCCTCCACGCACTCGCCGTCCTCGCGCCGCTCCATGATCTTCGGCGACGACGAGACGCTGTCCCCCTCGATTCCCGCGGTCGCTGCCCAGGAGAACGCTCCCGCCGACACCTCCGCCGAGGAAGAGACCACGGTCGAGGAGGCGACTCCCTTCACCGAGCCGACGGCCCAGCTGCCGACGCAGGGCACCGAGGCCTCGTACTCCTTCGAGGATCAGGATGCCGCCGAGGCCGCTCGCCCGCGCCGCCGCTCCCTGCTGGGTGAGGGCAACGAGGACGCCGAGGCCGCGACCCTGGCCGCCATCGCGTCGACCGCCGCGCGCGGCGACAAGTCCGGTGCGCCTTCGAGCCTGGACGACGAGCTGTTCTCCGCCGCGCCCGAGATCACGGAGATGCCCTCGCGCACGGGCGCTCACTGGCTGTCCTTCCTCCTCTTCCTGCTGCTCGTGCCCGTCGGCTGGTACCTGGCCGCCGACGCGGGTGCCCGCATGACTCTGGCGGACGCCGCCCCCATGTACACGGGCGTCGCCTCGATCGTGGCCCTGGGCGAGATTCTCGGCGCGATCATCATCTCCGCGATCCTTTTCGTGGTCGCACGCCGCTCGTCGCTGGGCGCATGGCTGATGGGCATCGTGACCTTCATCGTGGGTCTGCCGTGGCTCATGGCCCCCGGCATCACCGCCGCATCGGTGCTGTCCGCGCTCACCGCGCTGACCAACACGGGCTCCCTGGGCGCGAACCTCTCGCACCACCTGCAGGCCTCCGGATACTCCGGCCGCTTCGCACTGCTGGGCATCGCCCTCATCGGCCTGGCGTACGTTTCCCACTCGGCGCGCCGCACCGGCCGCGCCGAGGAAGCCCTGCGTACTTCGATTGAAGCCACCAACCCGGCGGGCGCCTTCTACTCCAAGCGCGCCCGCAAGAAGGCAGCGAAGGACGCGGCCCGCAAGTGAAAACTCTGATTCCCGCCAGCGCGATCGAGCTCGAGGGCCCCTGGACCCATCGGCACGTGAGCGCTGGCGGCGCCGCATTCCACGTCGCTGACATGGGCGAGGGCATGGACCATGCGCTCGTCCTCCTGCACGGCTTCCCCGAGCACTGGTGGGCATGGCGCGATGTCCTGCCCGCCCTCGCGGAGTCGACCTCGCGCGTGTTCGCCCTCGATTTGCGAGGCTTCGGAACCTCCGACCTGACGCGCGGAGACTGCGACCTGCAGCAGATGGCGAACGACGTCATCGGCGTTGTGCGCGCGCTCGGCGTGGCCTCGTTCTCCGTGGCCGGCATGGGAATCGGCGGCACGGTCGCGTGGATGATCGGCGCCCTGGCGCCCCTCGAGCTGCGATCGGTGGCCGTCCTGTCGGCGCCACACCCCCTCGGCGTGCAGCCCGTGATCGGCCGCGCGCCCTGGGCGGGTGGCCGCGTCCTGCAGGGGCGCCTCGCACTGCCCACCGGGCGTGAGCGCGCGCTGCGTTCGGGCGCTCTCGTGACGACCGTGTTCCGCGCGTGGGCCTCACCCGGAAACGTGGACGGCCTCGTCTCCCAGTCGGGCACGTACCGCGCCGCGCTGCGCCGCCCCTTCGCCGCGCACACCGCGCTGCGCGGCCTGAGCGCCGCACGCAAGATCTCGCGCGAGGAGCGACGCATCCTCTCCGAGCCGTTGCACGTGCCAGTCCTGTCCCTCGTGGGGCGCGACGACGGGGCATGGTCGGCGCTGGATCACGCGGCCGACGCCCAGTTCGTAGATGCGCCGCTGACGCAGATCGTCATTCGCGAGGCTGGACACTTCCTCCCCGAAGAAGCACCGCAGGCTGTGGCCGACGCCCTGTCAGAGCACGTCAGCGCACACGCCAAGTAGCCTATTTTTCATTAGACAGGTCACACAAAACGCGAAATGAAGCCCATTTCACCTGATAGATAGGGCATAATGGTGTGATGCGCGGTACCTCCTCGTGAGTGGTATTACGTATGGGATCCACTGCGCAATCCAAATCGAAACGCCCGAGCAATCGGGCACGAGCGGAAGGAGCTCCGCACCATGATCGGTGACGGAAACTTCATCAGCCAGGTGCCGCTGTTCGGTGGCCTTGATGATGCACAGCAGGTGTCCCTCCAGCAGAAGATGGGTCACACGACCCTGCGTCGCGGAGAGACTCTCTTCGACGAAGGTGATCTCGGCGATCGCCTGTACATCGTGACCGAGGGCAAGGTGAAGCTCGGCCACACGTCCAGCGACGGCCGCGAGTCTCTGCTCGCAGTCCTGGGCCCCGGAGAGATCATCGGTGAGCTCACGCTCTTCGATCCGGGTCCGCGCTCGACCACCGCAACCGCCGTTTCTCCGGCGTCCCTCCTCTACCTCGAGCACGAGGATCTCATGCACGTGCTCGACACCAACCCCACCCTGGCCAAGCACATGCTGCGCGCCCTCGCGCAGCGCCTGCGCCGCACCAACGAGTCCCTCTCGGACCTCGTGTTCTCCGACGTTCCCGGCCGCGTCGCCAAGGCTCTCCTGGACCTTGCAGATCGCTTCGGCACCGCGACCGACAAGGGCGTCCACGTCCCCCACGACCTCACGCAGGAAGAGCTCGCCCAGTTGGTCGGTGCCTCCCGTGAGACCGTGAACAAGTCTCTGGCCGACTTCGTGTCGCGCGGCTGGATCCGTCTGGAAGGTCGCGCCGTGACCCTCCTCGACGTCGATCGCCTGGCGCGTCGCGCTCGCTGACCGCAGCTGACAAAAGGGTTGGGCCCGACACCGTGAGGTGTCGGGCCCAACCCTATGTGTCTCGCGACGCACACGAGGCCGCGGCCCCATGCGGTCAACGCATGTCGGAGCCACGGCCTCGTTGGCGCGCAAAGCTGGCGCGCGTCAGTTCTGAACGGCAGGCGCTTCCTCAATCGGACGCTTGAGGTAGGCCACCAGGTTCTCGGAACCCGTAGGACCGGGGATCACCTGGACGAGTTCCCACCCGTCGGCGCCCCACTGGTCGAGGATTGCTTTCGTCGCGTGCGTGAGCAGCGGAATTGTGGAGTATTCCCATTTAGTCATGGCTCTATCCTACCCGCCCGCCAACTGGGGGCGCACGAAGGACAGGACCTTCGGGACGTGGGGGCTGCGGAGCTCTCGGGCGAGCGGCTCATCGGAGGTGCGCAGCCACTCCAGCCAATTGTCCGCCTGCGGATAGTGACGCAGAATCGCTCGACGTTCACGTTCCGTCAGGCCGCCCCACACGCCGTAGTTCGCCTCGGATTCGAGAGCGTCGGCGAGACATTCGAGGCGAACCTCGCATTCGTAGCAGCGCATACGAACCTGACGCTGGGAGGCACCCTGCACGAACAGCACGTCCGGTTCGATGGACGCGCAGAGCGCGCGGGCGACCCAACTCTGGTCGTCGCCTTGCGTTGACATCGTGGAACTCCACTTCACTGAATTTCGAGCCCTGCCTGTGACCATACACACATACGTGTGCCGGTGCAAACGCTGCGACCACTGCTGAAGGCACCTCAAGGTGATTCATCAGGCAATTCTCACGCGCCGCCAAACGCCAGATGAGCGGGCCGACACGTAAGCTAGGAATATGTCGCACTCTCACTCTCGCGCTGTCCGACCGGCCCAGCTGCTCGCGCTGCTGCTGGCGTTCCTGAGCGTGTCCTCGCTCATGGGCGTCGTCACGGCCGGCATGCTCGTCCCCGTCGCGGGACCCACCGCGCTGGCAGCAAAGTCGGTCCCCTCCGTTTTCAACGAGCTACCCGGTGACCTGCAGACCGTGGCCCCGGCCGAGGAGTCGCAGCTCCTCGATTCATCCGGCGGCGTGATCGCGCACTTCTACGACAAGCAGCGCATCGTGGTGCCCAGCGCCAACATCGCTGACGTGATGAAGAAGGCAATCGTCGCGATCGAAGATAAGCGCTTCTACGAGCACAACGGTGTCGATGCCACGGGTATCGCTCGTGCGCTCGTGACGAACCTGGGCGACAGCGGCCGCCAGGGCGCTTCGACGATCACCCAGCAGTACGTGCGTAACTCGCTGGCAGAGCGCGGCTACCTCGAGGGCGATGCGGACCAGGTGAGCGCGGCGACCGAGCAGACCACTGAGCGTAAGCTGCGCGAAATCAAGTACGCGCTGGCATTGGAGAAGACCCAGTCGAAGGACGAAATCCTCACGGGTTACCTCAACATCGCCCCCTTCGGCCCGATCACCTACGGTGTCGAGGCCGCCTCACAGCGATACTTCTCTAAGTCCGCGTCGGAGCTGAACTACCTGGAGGCTGCACTCCTCGCAGGCCTCGTCCAGTCCCCCGTCCAGTACGATCCGCTGACCCACCCGGAAGCCGCTCAGGAACGCCGCGACACGGTCCTGGCCACGATGCTCGAGCAGGGTGTCATCACGCAGGAGGAGTACGACCAGGGCGTCGCCACGAGCGTCGAGTCGATGCTGCATCCGACGGTGTCCTCCGAGGGCTGCTCCGGCGCGCCGTCCGCGCAGGCTTACTTCTGTGACTACGTCCTGTCGCAGTTCCTGGAGGATCCGGCTTTCGGCGCGACGCGCATTGAGCGCGAGCGCCTGCTCAAGACCCAGGGCATCACGATCCGTACGACGCTGGACACCGCGAAGCAGGACGCGGCCTACGCCGCGCTGACGAACGCGATCCCCGTGGGCGACGCCTCCGGCCTGAACGACGCGCTCGTGTCGCTGGACCCGCGCACCGGCAAGGTCCTGGCGATGGCCCAGAACACGACGTACGGCATCGAGAGCGGCCAGACGATGGCGAACTACTCGGCCGACGGCAACTTCCAGGTTGGTTCGACCTTCAAGGTGTTCACCCTCCTGGAGTGGTTCAAGGAAGGCCACTCGGCATACGAGACCGTAGGTTCGAACAACACGTTCTACCCCAACGGATCCTTCAAGTGTGATGGCCGCGCCATCACCACTGAGGGCTACCAGGTCAACGACCTCGCAGGCAAGACCGGCTCCATGAACGTCGTGCGCGCGACGGGCCTGTCCGTCAACCAGGCCTTCGTGAACATGGCGTCGCGTGTGGACTTCTGCTCCATCTTCCAAACCGCCTATGACATGGGCGTCACGGAGGACGGTGAGGTTCCTGCGCCCTTCCCGGCCAACATCCTTGGTTCCGTGTCGAGCTCCCCGCTGCAGATGGCGTCCGTGTTCGCGACGATCGCAAACTCCGGCCAGCAGTGCACGCCTCAGTCCATCGAGTCGGTGACCGACCGTAACGAGAACGTCCTCAAGGAGTTCTCAGCGGACTGCAAGGAGGTCATCTCCCCTGAGCTCGCGAACAAGACGGCGGCCCTTCTGACGGCCTCGGCCGGCCAGTACTACACGTCGACACGCCTGGGCGACGGCCGGCCCTTCGCCGCTAAGTCGGGTACCACCGACGGCCACGCGAACACGTGGCTGACGGGCTTCACGCCGTCGCTCGCGACGTCCGTGTGGGTGGGTCACGGCGACAACTCCTCGCAGGAAGTGTCCGGCGTTGTCATCAACGGCGTCTACCACTCCGAGATCTTCGGTGAGACCTACGTCGGCCAGAACATCTGGGCTCCCTACATGACACAGGCGCTGGCGGGCACCCCGGTGGAGGCCGTATCGAACGCGAACATCGGCGCGACGACGCCTCAGCGCGGCGCGACTCCCACTCCCACACCGAGCGCGTCACCCACCAGCAATGACCACTAACATCGCGTCTACACTCGCAGGGGCCACGGCCTCGTCCGCTCGACGAGGCCGTGGCCTTCTGCGCACCGCGGGAGCGATCGTCGGCGGGCTGGGTCTCGCCGGCCTGGCTGCGGGTGGCGCGGCGCTCGCGTGGGGGTCGGTCGAGCGGACGATGCCGGTGCTGCGTCGCTACGACGTCCCCATCGAGGGGGACGTTCCCGAGGTGACGATCCTCCAGATTGCGGACCTGCATCTGTTTGCCGGGCAGGAGTTTCTCCTGCGCTTCCTGTCCGACGTAGCAGCCTCGGAGCGTTTCGACATGGTCGTGGCGACCGGCGACAACTTCGGATCCGTGGATGCCCTGGACATGGTCATGGAAGCGTACCTCCCATTCCTGTCCTATCCGGGCGCATTCGTGCTCGGGTCAAACGACTACTACTCGCCGATCCCGAAGCGCTGGAGCCGCTACCTGTCACGATCAAAGCCGCACCCCGCGAGGGTCGTTCCCGATCTTCCCTACCTGCCGATGGTGCGTCGCATGCGCCAGGCTGGCTGGGTCGACCTGTCGAACGCTTCTGGCACGATCCACCTTCCCGCCGGCACGGTGTCTCTACTGGGCACGGATGACGCTCACATCCACCGAGATCGCGTAGGAGCTCCGGCCTCGTCATGGGCCGAGCCGGGCGTCCTGCGCTTGGGCGTCACGCACGCCCCCTACACGCGCGTCGTGTCCGCGCTGACATCGGCAGGCTCGGACCTGATCCTCGCCGGGCACACGCACGGCGGCCAGATCGGAATTCCCGGAGTCGGTGCGATCATCACGAACTGCGATATTTCGCGCCCGTACGCGAAGGGCTTGAAGCGCTGGAAGGCTCCTGACGGCGCTGAGGCGTGGCTGCATGTCTCAGCTGGCCTGGGGACCTCCCCCTACGCGAAGATTCGCATCGCGACGCGTCCCGAGGCGTCGCTGCTGTACGTACACCCCGCATAGGAAGGCATCGCCGGCTGCCGGGCTTTCTGTGGCTCGACGCGGCCTGACAACATGCGGCGTGGACCACACTTCGAGCGCTCGCTCCGTCTCCGTTTGGGAATATCGACGGGGTAAGGCTATACTCGAACGGCACCGGGGTGTGGCGCAGCTTGGTAGCGCGCTTCGTTCGGGACGAAGAGGCCGTGGGTTCAAATCCCGCCACCCCGACCGGTAGTCGCCGGGACCAAATGGTCCCGGCGATTTTTGTATAGGCGCTATGCTGAGAATCACTGACCAATGGGTCGAATGAGTATAATCGCCCGTTAGACTGAGATCGTACCCATCACTCACATCGAGGAGAATCTCTATGAAGCGTCGTCTTGCAGCAGCTCTGCTCATCATCACGCTCCCCCTGGGCATGGCGGCATGCCACGGCACGAAGTCCCGCAAGGCCACCCCCAGCACCCCGGCACCCGCTGCAACCGCCAACGCCAACCCGACGCAGGCCCCCGGCGTCCCGCAGGCCCCCGGAGCCAACCCGACGCAGGCCCCCGGCGCCCCGCAGGTGCCCAGCGCCCCGCAGGCCCCCGGCGCTTCCAACCAGTCCGTCGACGAGGCCTGCGGCGTTGTGCAGACCCAGATGAAGCCATACATCGACGCCGCCCACAACGACCCCAGCAATACCGCGCAGGTACTGAAAGCTGCTGAATCCACCGTCAACGGCTTGAATTCTGCGCAGATCGGCAACCCCGACGTGAAGCAGGCGGCCAGCAAGTTTGCCGCGGCCCTCACGGATACGATTAACTTCAGCAAGAAGTACGGGTCGAACCCGAATGCCGCCGACCAGCAAGAGGCTCAGCGAGTGACGATGAACCTGACGGATTCGCTGCTCTCGCTGAACACGCTATGCCCCAGCATCCTGGACAAGTGACGCACACCTGAACGTTCATTCATCGATCACGTAGCGTTGGAGGGGCGGCCCATCGGGCCGCCCCTCCTCGCCTTCGTCTCGTTTGCGCCTTTACAGGAGCCGACCAGTGCTCCCGGATTCTGTCAGCATCGTCAGAGCACCTGGAGTTGATGAACAACTTTCGCTCGCTGTGCATCGGGGTGTGGCGCAGCTTGGTAGCGCGCTTCGTTCGGGACGAAGAGGCCGTGGGTTCAAATCCCGCCACCCCGACCGGTAGTCGCCGGGACCAAATGGTCCCGGCGATTTTTGTATAGGCGCTATGCTGAGAATCACTGACCAATGGGTCGAATGAGTACAATCGCCCGTTAGACTGAGGTCGTACCCATCACTCACTTTGAGGAGAATCGTTATGAAGCGTCGTCTTGCAGCAGCTCTGCTCATCATCACGCTCCCCCTGGGCATGGCGGCATGCCATGGCACGAAGTCCCGCAAGGCTACCCCCAGCACCCCGGCACCCGCTGCAACCGCCAACGCCAACCCGTCGCAGGCACCCGCCCCGTCGCAGGCCCCCGTCCCGTCGCAGGCCCCCGTCCCGTCGCAGGCCCCCGTCCCGTCGCAGGCACCCGGTGCCTCCGGCCAGTCCGTCGACGAGGCCTGTGGCCTGGTTGACAACCAGCTGAGGTCGTTCGCCAACAGCTACACAGACCCTAGCGACTCTGCACAGGCACTGGCAGCTGCTGAGAGTACGATCAGCGCCCTGAATTCTCCGCAGATCACCAACCCCGACGTGAAGGCGGCGTCCAGCAAGGTGGCCTCAGCCCTCTCGGATATGGTCAACTTCCGCAAGAAGTACGAGTCGAACCCGACTGCCGCCGACCAGAACGAGGCACAGCGATTGATGCAGAACCTGACCACGTCGCTGATCTCGCTCGGCAACCTGTGCCCCGCAATCCTAAAGTGACGACACGCTTCTGAGCGCTCAGTCATTGATCGCATAGCGTTGGAGGGGCGGCCCGATGGGCCGCCCCTCCTCACTGTCTGCTCGACCGATAACCAGAGCTGGGGATCAGTACCCCCGTGCCCCGGCCTCGTCCATTTAGGCCTGTCCGCCGTTCTTCCAGCGACGGAAGAACATCGCCAGCAGCGCGCCGGACAGGTTGTGCCACACGGAGAACACGGCTGCAGGGAGCGCGGTCTCCGGGGTGGAGGCGAAGTGGGTCTTCGCCAGCGTCGCGGCCAGCGCCGAGTTCTGCATGCCAACCTCGATCACGGTCGTGCGCGCCGCCTTATCGGAGCCGCGGCCGGAAACGACACCTCGGGACAGAGGTCAGGCCCAACGGCAACACAGGACAAACCACGGACGCCAAACGGATTGACAGAACGCGCCACAATCTGACATCAAACGGTGTCAAAGACCGATCCAGATCACCGTCTAACCCTGGTATTCCGTGTTACCACTACCTCGCTGACCGATATGTTAATTTCACCCGGTTGGGGCTAGACTGAACGCGAACACAAACTTCAACATTTCAAGGAGCGTCCCATGAAGCGCAGCATCGCAACCGCCTTCCTCATCGCCATTCTGCCCCTCAGCATGGCGGCCTGCAGTCCGTTCAAATCCAGCAACCCAACTTCCTCACCCTCATCATCGTCCGCACCTTCGCAGGAGCCGACCAGCACACCTACGCAGGCATCACCTTCCGCGTCAAGCCCTTCGAAATCGAGTCAGACGAAGGAGGAAGCCTGCGCCATTCTCGACGACAAGGCCAATGCTATTTCCTCAAGCCTCGACAATAAGGACAAGGCCTCGGTGATCAAGACCCTGTCGAGTTTTATCGACATCATGAAGTCCGACGAGATCACCAACCCCGATGTCAAGTCGGCGGCAAATGGCCTGGCGAACAGTGCACAGAAGCTTCTCGACGCGACCAAGGCAGCCGACGATCAGCCGACCTCCGAGCAGCGCTCCCGGATTCTGTCAGCGACGTCAGAGTACCTGAATTCGATGAACAACCTTCAGTCGGTATGCCCCGGTAAGTGACGCTCTGACGAGCATGTGACACGCGTCAAGGTAGAAGAGTTGAGGGCGACCCCGCAGGGCCGCCCTCAACTCTCAACGCCCGCACGTGGGCGCATGAAATCTGATGTTGCTCGTCAGCGCGCGTTGCACACCGTCTCGAGCGACGACATCGACGTCGTGAAGGTCGTGTACCGATCCATAGCCTCAGTCATCTGTTCTGCTGAAGGTTCATCTCCCACCGTCTTGGCGAAATCAGCAAGAGCCTGAGCGCTATCGCCCGCAGCCACCGCAGCATCCTTCACATCCTTGTTGGTAATCTCGTCAGACTTCAGGACGGTCGCAACGTTGGTCATGCCCTGAATCATGTCTTCCGTGTTGCTCGGATCAAGGCCATCAATTGCCTTGACGGCCTTATCATTGATGATCTGGCAGGCAGCCTGCTTGGACTGCCCACCACAGGCGGCCAAGCTCAGGGGCAGCAGTGCAACGAGGGCGGCCGTCAGAAGACGCTTTTTCATGAGGGTTACTCCTTCGAGTATTTGTGATGGGTACCCGCGAATCATATCGCATTTTCACGCCATTAATATCCGCGCGGTCAACGAACATTCGTGCATTATTGACACATTCCACTGCACGAATCACCTACGAGCGTGATGGCCTCACCGCTCGATACGAGGAGGGGGCAACCCCTGCGGGCCGCCCCCTCCTCGTCATCTACTCAGTTGAGAACCGGACGCGGGGACCAGTGCTCGCCCCGCCCCGGCCTCGTCCATTTAGGCCTGTCCGCCGTTCTTCCAGCGACGGAAGAACATCGCCAGCAGCGCGCCGGACAGGTTGTGCCACACGGAGAACACGGCTGCCGGGAGCGCGGTTTCCGGGGTGGCAGCGAAGTGGGTCTTCGCCAGCGTCGCGGCCAGCGCCGAGTTCTGCATGCCAACCTCGATCGCGGTCGTGCGCGCCGCCTTGTCGGAGCCGCGGCCCACGCGTCCGGCCAGGTAGCCGAAGAGATAGCCCAGCAGGTTGTGGCAGATGACCACCGCGATGATGAGAGCGCCGGAGGTCAGGATCTTGTTGACCGAGCCGGACACAACGACCAGCAGCACGTAGCAGATACCGAACACGGAAATCCAGGGGAGAACCGGCAGGATCTTCTCCACAAACTTGCCCGCGACGAAGCGCACGATGAAGCCACCCAGGACGGGGGCGAGAACCATCAGCAGGATGTTCTTCGCCATCGCCGCGCCATCAACCGGCATGCGGTTACCCACCAGCCAGGCGGTGAGCAGCGGCGTCATGAGGGGCGCGAGCAGCGTCGAGATCGAGGTCATGGTGACCGACAGGGCGACGTCCGCCTTCGCCAGGTAGGAGATCACGTTCGAGGCCGTACCACCGGGTGCGCAACCGACGAGGATGACGCCGACCGCGACCGCGTCGGGCAGGCGGAACACGTAGCACAGGGCCCAACCAACGAGGGGCATGATCAGGTACTGCGCGACGACGCCCACGAACACGGGCAGCGGACGCTTGACGATGAGCCCAAAGTCGGGCAGCGTCAGGGTCAGGCCCATGCCGAACATGATGACACCGAGCGCCCAGTTCACGCCGGGAGCCAGCGGCTTGAAGGTGTCGGGCGTGATCATGGCGATCGCGAAGGCCGCCAGGATCAGCAGCGGGAAGACCGTGACGGCGATGCGCGCGCTACGGTCTTCGGAGGATAGGACCGGGGATTGAGTTGTCACTGTGTCAGATGTGGACATGCCCCCATAGTTCACCGATTGTTGAAATTTTCCCGTTTCAGTCTCACGTTGTGAACCAGCCAGTATTGAGTCTCACAGGCGGACTTCACTAAGCTAAGGCTATGCACAGTGCAGCGCCGCAGACTCACACAACGCCCGAACGTACCGCGGGCAAATCCCGCGACCGAGCCACAGGTCGCCCACACAGCGGTCCGAAGCCGCGCCACCACAACAATCCCCGCATGCGTAAGCTTGCCCGCGACGGCTGGATCTCCGACCAGCACGGCGCGTGGACAATGATGGCGTTCCCGCCGCTGCTCGGGTGGGCGCTGTCCTTCACTTTCTCGTGGATGGTCGTCCTCATGCTGATGGCGTGGGCGATGGCATTCCAGATGTTCTCCGCCGTATGTCTCTGGGTGAAGACGCCCGCCAAGCGCCGCTCTCGCATTGCCCCCGCGGTCCTGACCTACGGCGTGCTCGCGGCGCTCCCCGGCGCCACCCTCCTGGCACTGCGCCCACAGCTGCTGTGGTGGGCGATCGCCTTCGCGCCCCTGGCCACATCCGCGCTCTACCTCGTGTGGAAGGGCCGCGAGCGCTCCCTGGGCGCCCGTGCGGCCTCGATCCTGGCGGGTAACATCATGGGTCCCGTGGCGTTCTCGCTGGCGATCGCAGACGGTTCACCGGCTACGGTGACGCTCCACGCGTGGGCGACGTGCGCGGCGTTCGGCCTGCACTACATCGGCACAGTTCCGCTGGTGCGCTCGATGATCCGAGGACGCAAGGACCCGCGCTGGGCGGTAGGTTCGACGGCGCTGCACGCGGTGTTCACGCTGTGCGCGGCCGTGGCGTGGTGGTTCGGAGCGCTCACGATCTGGCCCGTCCTCATGTGGGCGTGCCTGACTGCGCGCGCGTGGGTGATGCCGACGATCAGCCGGAAGCGGGCGCGGCCGCTCTCGCCCAAGCTCGTCGGCTATAGCGAGCTCGGTTGGTCGCTACTCCTTATCGTCTCCCTGTTGATCCCGTAAGCCGCTCCACCTAGGTGGGTGTATGGGCGCGTCCGGTTCGTCGGGCGCGCCCATTCGCGTACGGCCCTCTACGCGCCGATCCCCGCAGTGCGCGCAAATTCGGAGGCCACAGACAGGAACAAGTCATTCTGCTCGGGCGAGCCGACCGAGACGCGCACGCCCACGCGGAAGGGGCGCACGATGAGGCCGACGCGCGCACACGCCTCGACGAGGCCGTAGACATCGCCTCGGATCAGGTAGAAGTTTGACTGGCTGTCGGGGATGTCGTAGCCGAGGTCGCGCAGGGCCGGAATAATGCGCTCGCGTTCGGCGATGATCTCGGAGACCGCGCGCTGCACGCCCTCGGCGTCCTTCAGGGAGGCGAGGGCAGCGGCCAGGGCGAGTGAGTTGACACCAAAGGGGACGAGGAGGGCCTGGATCGCGCCGATCACCTCGGGATCGCCGATGGCGTAGCCGACGCGCACGCCGGCCAGGGCGTGAGCCTTGGAGAACGTGCGCATGACGATGACATTGGGGTGTTCTTCGATGAGGGGGACCGCGGTACGCACGCCGGGCTTGGTCGCGAAGTCGATGTAGGCCTCGTCGACGATGATCATGACGTCGTCGGGGACGTCGGCGACGAAGCCGGCGATCTCCTCGTAGGTGAGGGCGGGGCCGGTCGGGTTGTTGGGCGAGCAGACGATGACAGCGACGGTGTCGGGCGTGATCGCTGCGCGCATGGCGTCGAGGTCATGGGTGCCGTCCGGGAGGAGCTCGACGGGCACGGGGTCACCGCCCACGGAGGGAATGGCGATCGGGTAGGACTCGAAGGAGCGCCAGGGGAAGACGACCTGGCTGCCGGGCTGGCAGACGGCGGACAGCGCCGCGACGAGGATCGCAGAGGAACCGGTGCCCACACACACCTGGTCGGCGCCGACGCCGAAGCGCCCCGCGAGGGCCTCGCGCAGGGGCGCGGCCGTCAGGTCGGGGTAGCGGTTGATCGTCTCGAGTTCGCGGGCGATCGCCTCGAGCACCGCTGGGCTGGGCGGCGTCGGCATCTCGTTGGAGGAAATTTTGACGGCGCCGGGGGCAGTCTTGCTCGGGACGTAGCGCGGCAGTGCAGCGACGGCGGGACGAATGCGCAGGTTGGTCATGTGTGTAGTCCTATCCCATGGACTTGGACCATGCAAGCATCGTCCCACTGCGCAAGAATGGAGGAATGGAATTTATTGCTCGTTTGTTGGCCACGATGGCCGGCCTGTGGGTGACGACCCGTCTGGTCTCGTCGATCTCGATCGAGTCGTCGTCGACCTCACAGACCGTCATCGTTCTGGCGGCCGTCGCCCTGGTGTTCACGGCGGTGAACTCGATCATCAAGCCGGTCGTGACGACGCTGGCATTCCCCCTGTACCTCCTGACCTTCGGCCTGTTTGCCCTGGTGACGAACTCTGCGCTGTTCGCGCTGACGGGGTGGCTGTCCACGTCGCTCGGATTCCCCATGACGACGGGCGGCTTCTGGTCGTGTCTGGCCGGCGCGGTCATCACCTCCGTGGTGTCCTCGATCGTCTCTGGCATCCTGCGGGATAAGAAGGACGAGCGGGACTGACGTTTCGCTTCCTTCTCCGTCGAGGCGCATTACCCCTGGGTGATGCGCCTCGTTTGATAGTGGTGGATGGTGGTCTGTGTGCCGGGGGTGAGGCCGAGCGCCTGGGTGCGGCGGGCCTCGGCGGCTGCCAGGGCGCTGAGTCCCGGATCGGACGAGGCCCGGGCGGCATCCAGGGTGCTGCGGATTTCGTCCACGTACAGCGGCGCGCTGTGCGAGGAGGGAACCGGGTCTTCGGGGTGAGCCGTGGCCTCGTAGTCGTGGAACCTGACGGTCGTCACGTTGTCCCCGCGGGTCGCGTTCCCGTCCAGACCGGGGACTATGTCGCCCGAGTTTTCGTAGGAGAGGACGGGTACGTCGCTGGGCGCGACCGTCGCCGTGGGTGAGCCTGCGGTGACGACGGAGACGACGTTGTAGCGTGCGCGTACGGCGGGGTCGGCGGCCATCTGGGCCGCCATGATGCCGCCCTGCGAGTGGCCGGCGAACTCGACGGCCTCCTCGGGTGGGATACCGGCCGCTTCCATGGCTTCCATGATCGCGTCGAGCTGATCCGAGGCCATTCCCGCCACGCCCTGCAGGTTGGTCGTCATGTCCTGAGGACCCGACTGCCCGATCGCGAAGGATTGGGTGCCTCGAATGTCGACGGTCCACGAGCGGGTCGTCACCCCGTCATCCCCGACCGTCACGTGTTCTTCGATGGCGATCTCTCCGTTGTCGGCATCGCCTCCGTGCATGTCGACGATGTGCTCGATGGTGTCCGCGCTGGTGGCGACACCCTCGTAGTGGGTATCTGGTGCCGCGTCGGGCATGGCCGCGAGCGCGGACCGGGTGCGCGCGTCGAGGGTGCCGGACGGAATATGGGCGGCCGTCCCGTTGTGATGGACGCGCGCTTTCCCGTCCGTTCCCCGCACTGCGACCCCGTAGCTGGCTCCGTGCCCGCAACCAAAGCGGTTATACAGGGCGGCCACCCAGGGCGCGGCGAGCGCGGCGATACCGGACGCGGGCTGTGTCGAGGTCGAGTTCAGGTCCTGGCTCACCCCCTGCCCGGCCAGTGACTGCGCGACGCCTCGGAACGCGGGCATAGAATTCACGTCGAGGGCGAACCTGCCGAGGTCGCGCTGGAACAATGCCCCGGACTCCTCGTCCCCGTGCAAAGCGAAAGAGACGCCGTCGATCGCGGTGTTCCACAGGTCTTTCTCCGCGACCAGCGCTGACAGACCGGGCATGAGAACCGCGGGCAGCCAGGGCACCCCCGCTCTCGCGGATGCGTCCTGATACTCGTGGTAGAGCGCCCCACCTACGGTGGCCAGGGCACCGCCTGGGGAGAGAGCGAACGCTCCGAGACTTCGCCAGCTGAGCTGCGCCCCCAACGGGCTGCCGGGTACGGCCTCCCACAGGGAAGCGCCCGCCTCCGCGTCCGCGTACGTGAGGGCAGTGTCCTGCATCTTCCACCGCAGGTCGTCGACGCTGGACTGAAGGGCGTCGAGGGCGCTGATGGCGGCGCTGATCGCGCCTATGAGGCCGGCGGCCGTCTCCGGGGCGAAGATCGAGGCTAGGTCAGCCTCAGCGAGGGCGGCGTTGAGCGCGAGGCGCGCGGGTCCGATCGAGAGGGTCTCTTCGTACGTTACGAGGGTGTGCGTGGCGCACAGCTCGTTGACGTCGACGCTGAAGGATCCCGAGGAGACGGAGACATGTCGCTTCGGATCGAAAGCCACGGTCACCACGCCCCAAGCATGACGAGTTCGGGATGAAGTACGGCTGACTCGGCGGACTCGGCGAGGCTGCGCGCGAGGCCGTGCGCCCGCTCCGCGTCGAAGGCTGGCACGAGGTCGAGGGCCTGCTGGATCTGGTCGAGGACGCCCTGAGCGCCGGCGACGGTCTCGCCGCAGCGCGCCCGGTAGGAGTCGCCTCCCACTCCCGTCCACTGCGGGCACGTCGCGCCCGCGAGCACCCCGCGCAGGCCGTCGACGAGGCCCTGGGCGGCTTGGAGGGACAGGCCTGGGCTGGTCGGATCGAGAATCATGGTGTCTCCCGTCGGTGGAAGAGTCGTTGCTTGTCCTCGCACGCTACGCCGCCTCACTCCCCTACGACCAGCCGCGCGGCGCTCCCTGTGGATAACCGCCCGACGCAACCCACCCCTGTGGACGACACGCCATCCTGAGTGCGTCATCAAAACGCCCTCACCCAGCCCCGGCCTCGTTCGTTACCCACGCCACGAACCGCCGAGCGGACTGGGCGTCCCGATGGCCCCTCGTTCTGGGAAGATAGGGGTATGAGCGACACGATGACACTGTTCTCCACTGCCCACGGCTATTCGGACCTGGCGGGCGGGGGTGAACCGCTCAGCCCGCTGGACGGCCGCTACCGCGCGGTCGCCGCGCCCCTGGCGAACTATCTGTCCGAGGCGGGCCTGAACCGCGCGCGCGTCCACGTCGAGATCGAGTGGCTGATTTTCCTGCTCGACAACTCGGTCCTGCCTGGCGCGCCCGAGCTGACCGACGCCGAACGCGACTACCTGCGCGCCCTGACGCGCGACTTCGGTGCCGAGCACATCAAGCGCCTGGGCGAGTTCGAGGCGGTCACCCGCCACGACGTCAAGGCCGTTGAGTACCTGATTGGCGAGTACCTGGAGGCCGCCTCCGACAAGCTGGGCGCGGACACGAATCTGCCGTCCCTGCGCGAGGTCGTCCACATCTTCTGCACCTCCGAGGACATCAACAACCTGGCATACGCGCTGACCATCAAGGCGGCGACCGAGCAGGTGTGGCTGCCCGCGGTCCGCGCGCTCCTGGATCGCCTGCGCGGCCTCGCCGAGGCCGGGGCGGCCGTCCCGATGCTGGCGCACACGCACGGCCAGCCGGCGACCCCCGTGACGGTCGGCAAGGAGATGGCGGTGTTCGCGCACCGTCTGTCCCGCCAGATCAAGCGCGTCGAGGCCACGGAGTACCTGGGCAAGATCAACGGTGCGACGGGCACGTGGGCCGCGCACGTCGTGTCGGTGCCGGGCGCGGATTGGCCGACGCTGGCTCGCTCCTTCGTGGAGGGCCTGGGCCTGACGTGGAACCCGCTGACCACGCAGATCGAGTCGCACGACTGGCAGGCGGAGCTGTATGCGGACGTGGCGCGCGCGGGCCGCATCGCCCACAACCTGGCGACGGACGCGTGGACGTACATTTCGATGGATTACTTCCACCAGAACCTGGCGGCACAGGGCTCGACGGGCTCGTCGACGATGCCGCACAAGGTCAACCCGATCCGCTTCGAGAACGCGGAGGCGAACCTGGAGGTGTCGAACGCACTGCTGGATTCGCTGGCGTCGACGCTGGTGACCAGCCGCATGCAGCGCGACCTGACGGATTCGACGACGCAGCGCAACGTGGGCGTCGCGTTCGGTCACGCGGTGCTGGCCTACGACAACCTGGTGCGCGGCCTGGATGGTATCGAGATCAACGCAGCTCGTATGGCCCGCGATCTGGATGCGAATTGGGCGGTGCTCGGCGAGGCCGTCCAGCAGGCGATGCGCGCCGCCGCGATCGCGGGCGCGACCGGCATGGCGAACCCGTACGAGCGCCTCAAGGAGCTGACGCGCGGCCACGAGGTGGGCGAGCGCGATATGCGTGAGTTCATCGCGGGCCTGGGTCTGCCGGCCGAGGTGGAGGAGCGCCTCCTGGCGCTGACCCCCGCGACCTACATCGGCTTGTCCGAGCGCCTGGCGCGCTGGGAGGCCTGAGTTCTATTCGCGAGGGGCGGCGGGTGCGCGGTTGGTCCGCGCCTCGCCGCCCGTGCCGTTTCTTCGCCTCCCAACGAGGCCGGGGCGGGGGTTACGAGCCCGACTGGGTGCCGCTTTGGGCCCCCGACTGAGAACTCAACTCCGGGTTCAGATTGGAGTTCTCATCAAAAGCATCAACAATCCTGAGGTTCGGGAACATCTCTTCAACAGAAGGAAGTGGCAATTGCTTGTAGGGGGTATCCAAGTCATAGGTATGAGTTGGAAGCATGCACCCTGAATGAAAGCTAATGTTGATGAAGCCGCTGCCCTCAAGATGGGTAAAAACGACAAGATTCCCGTCCTCGTCCCCGACGGCAACGCTTCGTCTATTGTTCTTTCCGCTGTAGTCCGGTGTTGCTGAGTAGGCAAAACCGTTGCGCTGCGCCCCCTCCCAGACGATCCGACGCAGGTCGTCATAGTCGATTAATGCAACATCTAAGGCCGCCCACGCGATATCGACATCTGCTTCATCCTGCGTCGTGCAACCACCGTATCGAGAATCGCCGTCGGTCCCAAGGACACCGCCGGCTTCGCGCGCAACGTCCTCAATGATGCCCGCATACCGAGGTGCAGTATCACTGATGTAAACCTCCACAGTCTGACGCTCCGCCATGGGAACGCTCCCGTCATTGCGCCCAAAATACAGGCCGGCATCATCCGACAGCCCTGGCACGCACGCTGCAAGGAGCAGCGAGGCACAGGCGGCAGTGGCTGCCATTATCCACCGAGAACTCATACCATCACTCCCCCGACTGGGCGCCGCTCTGGGCACCGGATTGTGGGGTGACGTGAGCACCCGGTGTCAGCGTAGGAACCGGATGCAGATCCGGGTTCGTGTTGTCGCTGATCGTCACGTGCATGCCCGGGAACGCCTCCTCCACCGACGGCAGGACGAACTGACCGGGATCATCCAGAGGCTTATCCGTCGGCAAACACGCGGAGCGCGACCTCATGGCAATAGAGTCCTCCGAGAACTTGAACTCGGAGAGGCCACCGTATTTGTCGATCAGCCGAATATCCCGAGTACCATCCCTATCGATTTCCTTCTCCACCTGCACGGTCGACGACCAATCGTGCTTGTTTTCTTTCACCAGTTTCTCGAGCCGCTCAAAGGATATCGACGGAGCCACCGTGGTGTAGCCAACCACCCGATACCCCTGAGTATCGCCGCTGCCACACACCTGCACATACGGCAGGCCCATCACCGTCAGCTCGCCACCCGTCTCTGCAGCCACCTGACCGGCAATCTGCGAAACCTTCGGCATCTCCTCATCAACGTACTCGTCAAGGCTCTGACGGTCGCGGAAGGGCACGCTGCCGCCGAACCACATCAACGCCATCCAGCAGACGACAAGCACCGCCACCACCGCGACGCACCACGCACCCACGCGCGCTGGAGTCCATTTCTTTGCCATGCTCATTCTCCCGTCTGCACTCCGGACTGAACCCTCGACTGCGGCCGCAACTCAGGATTCTCGTCGCCGTTGTCGTCAAAGGCCTGCACGATTGTCAGATTCGGAAACATCTCTTCGGGGCTAGGAAGCGGATAGGACCACCGCAGGGTGTCCGGATCGAGAGGCTGGGATGGGAACATACACCCCGAGTACAAACTAATGACAATGCTGTCCTTAGCCTCGTGATGATAGAAACTCAGACTATTCCCATAGCCATCCCCGACAGTAACAGTGCGAGAGTTGAGTTTATCTCTGCGTACCGGATCCCACGAATACGCGAAGCCGTTACGCTGCGCCCCCTCAACGACCATCCGGCGCAAATCCTCATAATCGATCGCAGGAATAACCATCATCATCCAGTCGATATCCATATCGGTCGTGTCCTTCGTCAAGCAGCCATCGATTCGGTTCTTGCCACTGACCCCTAGCACGCCACCGGACTCGACGACAACCTCCTCGATGATGCCCAGATACCGGGGCAAGGTATCCCTGATATGGACCTCCGTCGTCTGCCCCTCGGAGATCGGGATACTCCCACTGCCGCGCCCAAAATACAGTCCAGCATCATCCGACAGCCCTGGCACGCACGCTGCAAGGAGCAGCGAGGCACAGGCAGCAGTGGCGGCCACTACCCACCGAGAACTCATACCATCACTCCCCCGACTGGGCACCGCTCTGGGGCCCGGACTGGGGGGCGACATGGGCACCCGGGGTGAGCGTGGGGACCGGGTGCAGGTCCGGATCCGTGTTGTCACTAACCGTCACGTGCACGCCCGGGAACGCCTCCTCCACGGAGGGCAAGGCGAACTGACCGGGATCATCCAGAGGCTTATCCGTCGGCAAACACGCGGAACGCGACCTCACGGCGATAGACTCCTCCGAAAACTTGAACTCGACAAGGCCACCATAGTTGTCGATCAGCTGAATACCCCGAGTAGCATCCCTATCGATTTGCTTGTCAACCTGCACGGCCACCGCCCAATCGGGCTTGTTTTCTGTCACCAGTTTCTCGAGCCGCTCAAAGGACATCGACGGAGCCACCGTGGTGTAGCCAACCACCCGATACCCCTGGGTATCACCACTGCCACACACCTGCACATACGGCATACCCATCACCGTCAGCTCACCACCGGTCTCGGCAGCCACCGGCACAGCCATACTCGATATCTCCGGCAGCTGACGGCTTATGTACTCTTCAATGCTCACACGCTCAGGAAAGGGAACGAACTCAGCATCGCGCGACTTTGCTGCATGACACCCACCCAACACGGCCACCACCACGACGCACCACGCACCCACGCGTACTGGGGTCCATTTCTTTGTCATGTTCATTCCCCCGTCTGCGCTCCGGACTGAACCCCCGACTGCGGTCGTAAATCAGGATTCTCACCGCCGTTATCGTCGAATGACTGCACGATTGTCAGATTCGGAAACATCTCTTCGGGGCTAGGCAGCGGATAAGACGAGCGCGGGACGTCCGGATCGAGAGGCTGGGACGGGAACATACACCCCGAATACAAACTAATGACAATGCGGTCCTGAGCCTCGTGGTGATAGAAAATCAGACTATTCCCGTATTCATCCCCGACAGCGACAGAGCGAGAGTTGAGTTTATCTCTGCGTACCGGATCCCACGAATATCCGAAGCCGTTACGCTGCGCCCCCTCAACGACAATCCGACGCAAATCCTCATAATCGATCGCAGGAATAACCATCGAATCCCAATGGATATCCATATCGGTCGTGTCCGTCGTCAAGCAACCGTCGACTCGATTCTTGCCACCGACTTCTAGCACGCCACCGGACTCGACAACGACCTCCTCGATGATGCCAAGATACCGGGGCAGGGTATCCCTGATGTGGACCTCCGTCGTCTGCCCCTCGGAGATCGGGATACTCCCACTGCTGCGCCCAAAATACAGGTCAGCATCATCCGGTGGGCTCGGAATACACGCCGCCAGAACCAGAGAGGCGCAGGCGGTGCCCAGTAGCGTGACCAGCTGTTTCCGGCTCATTACCTCTCCCTCGCATCCGCGATAACCTTACCAATGTCTTCAAGAGAGTAGTTATGCTGGCCAGCTTTCGCCGCATAGAAATACGCGGAGTGATTCGCATATTTTTCGGCGTTTGGATCTGAGTTGTATCCGTCTCCACCAGTCGCGTCACCCGAGAGGTGCCCGATACCCTCCAGCTCCTTGGGGTCACGTCCAAAGGTCCCATCGGGGCCCATCCCCTGTACCTCGTCATGTAGCGGAATCGCCGATACCCACGTGTGTTCGGGGTCTACCCCCAACGTCCCGACAGAATTCACCGCCGAGCCCGGGGAACCCGTGTACACGAAGTCATCGACAACGCCCTCTCCGATATCGCGCATCGCGAAGCCGCCCGTCAGGGACCCGTAGGAATGCGTGACCGGAGTTTGGTGCACGTCCATTCCCCGCTCTGAGCGCCACGAGTGGATTCCTGTCAGGAAGCCGTTCAGCTTCTCAGCTCCGGCCTGTGCCTTGCCTGGAAATGCGACAGACAGGTCGCCTGCCGACGGATCTGGTGGCGCTTCGTAGCCCATCCACGCGACCGCTGCGACACTTCCTTTTTCTGCACCACCCGCATTCTCCGCTGCTTCGATCAGGTTCCGCGCATACCCCAAGTTGAGGTCAGTACTCCTACGACAAGACGTGGTCATGCCCGGAACGAAGGTCGTTACATGCTTCGCGTTATCGACATCTCCAATAGCGAGCGCCGCACGAACGTTTTCTCCACGTTCACCAAACTCGAGAGCAACAAGTGAGATATCTGAATTATCATCAAGGGCTTTTTTGACGGCTAGGAGATCATTCAGTTTATTTTCAGCGTTGCGATAGCGTTCAAGTGCTTCATCATCACTATACTGACTACCCCAGAATGAATCCTTATCCTTCTCATATGCCGCTTTCGCGTCGTCGTACTCCTTCTGTGCTTTCTCAAGTAGTCCCGTCCCAGGAATACGATTTCCTGCGGCATCAATACGCCCGTTCAACACGAGATCGTTCGCCTTTGCTCGCGAGGCCATGTCGATACCGTTGAGATTGCCGTATTTTTCGGGGTCCTTGTTGATGAGCGCCTCGCGCTCAGACTCCGACAGGAGCGCCCACCACACGGAGACCTCCTCGGGACTCCACGAGGGGTCGGCATCGTCGGCCAAGCCCGCAGAGGCCGAGTGGCGTCCCTCGGACATAGCGTACTTCCCGTCAGCCAGAGCCTTATATCGGGGCCCCACGGTTTCCTCTGCCTCGGTCGCAATCGCAGTCGCATCAGAGATCGAGTCACGTATTTCTTCGTATTTGCCTAGCACTGCAGGATATTCGGGCCCAGAAGGCAGATCCGCAAGAACCCTGCCAGATTCATAGATCTCAGCACCGATCTCTGCCGCGACCTCCCACGCGGACTTCCGCTTTGCCACAACCCGGCTCACGTATCCGTGCAGCTCCGCGGTCGCCAGCGCGTATTCAGTGAGTTCGTTGAGGCGCGAGTCCAGCTTGTCCTGGATCTCGGAGAGTCGCTGACGCATCCGGTCGGGCGCCTCACCCTGAGATCGGATGTCGTTCGCGGCGTGCTCGAGGTCGGCGATGATCTCGCGCGCCTCGCGGACCTCGGCCTCGATGAGGTCCTCGGCCTCGATGATGGCGTTGTGGTCCCAGCTCTGAATGTCCGCCCAGGTTGCCATTACTGTTCCTCCATCATGCGTCGCAGGTCATCCATCGTCATTGCCGGACCGCCGTGGGCGGTCTGCTGGAAGGTCACCGCAGCGTCGTTTTCGGTTGCGTTGTAGGCGTTGATCGAGTCGTTCACGGACTGGGAGAAATCGTCCAGGTCACGCGTCAGCGCAATGACCGCCTCGTCGATCGTCTCACCCGCGCTGCGTCCCTGTCCTGCGAGCGGGCTTCCCCCAACCCCGGAGGAGATGTAGTCACCCGCCGTCGCGACGGTCACCGACTGCAGCCTGCTGGACAGGTCTCTCGTGCGGTCGCGCAGGACCTCGAGGTCCCCCTCTTCGATGACAAGATCGGCGGCCATGATGCTCCTTCAACGTCACTTCGGTGTTGTTAAGCCAGACCCTACCAAACGGTCACGAAGTGAACAAGAGCGCCCCCAAGGGGTGGGACACCCCGCCTCGTCACAGGAACGAGGCCGACTTTCACCTGCCGGTCACGGCCTCCAGGCGGGGTCGTGCTCGGGCGCGCCGTAGCGGTCGTAGAGTTCGTCGGGGCGCGCGATCTCATCGGCGAAGCCGAGGGCGCTCATGTCGACAATCGTGCCGGTCTGCGCACCGGGGGCCTCGAGGTCGCCGGCGTCGTCGTGCGCGAGGAGGACTCGGGCACGCACACTGACCGGCGTCATCTCGGGATTGTTCCAGGTCGCTCGGGTGATCGCGTCGAGGGCGCGCGTCGCTGCCGCGCGCTCGGACAGCGCGTCCGAGGAGGCTACGACGACGTCGATGGACACGAGGGAGGGGCGTCCGAAGCCCTCGCCGACCTCGAC